>Ga0206814_10043_pt2 | contig 28313 bp, 23 predicted proteins | sample Alteio_BWOrgCont_90_FD_152850 | JGI IMG/M metagenome (GOLD analysis project Ga0206814, IMG submission 152850) | Enriched cells from forest soil in Barre Woods Harvard Forest LTER site, Petersham, Massachusetts, United States -... | ecosystem: Environmental > Terrestrial > Soil > Temperate forest >...
GCCAGCTTACCGCTGCCTTCATCATGCACGCGCCAATCAACCTTGGTCGGCGGTGATCCGTCGGCATGGGTGATTTCGCTGTTGACGATGCTGTCCTTTTCGCTTTCCGGACGTACGGCCTTAACATGGAATTCTTCGCCCGAATAAAGGTTAAGCTTGTCGCCATAAGTCTTGAGAACGACTTTTTCGAATAGCTGCATATATTCCTGGCGCTGATCTTCCGACGCGTTGTTCCAGGCGCGGCCGATGACGTAATGGCCGATGGTTTTCATGTCGAACGAGGCGCGCAGGATTTCGCGGTATTTGTCCATCTTTTGATCCTGTGGGATACTCTTATCCGTCATTTGGGCGATCGCGTTGTTGCCCATATCCTGAATGAATTTTCCGGCGGGAACTTTCTGCGCTTCGTCAGGTGTATTGGCTGAGTTCTGCGAAGAGGCGGAAGCGGGATTATCGGCCGGTGACGGCTCGGCAAAGGCCATAGCGGAACCGGTCATCAAGGTCAGCATTGCTGGGATCAAAAGTACGCGCATGTTATCCTCGGTGATGTTGAACGCGCAGACGTAGATAGCGGCGAGTCCGCGTATTTCAAGAAAATTGGCCCGCAATTGTGCCCGAAGTGTGGCAATGCCATAAAATATCCATTGAATCGCAATTATCCCGTATTAGAAACAAACTAATGCTTGAAGTGCCGCAAGTCTTTATGAAATTTGGTATGTTTGCGAATCCTTCTACACCCCCGATACATGGCTTCTCTCTTATCATATGACCGACTGCGGGTTCATGCCGCATTCTGCGTCGCGTTTGCGGTTGGAATTCCGGCTTTTTTCTATTTGGCGCATCAGGAAATCAACCATGATACCGGTTGGTTCATGTATGCCGCGCGTGGGCTGCTGGCGGGCGGGCAGCTTTATAAGGACTTCGTCGATGTTAACGCGCCGATGGCTTATTACAGCGTCATGCTGGCGGCGTGGCTGTCGAATTTTTCGTTTTTAACAAACGAAACTGCACTGACGATCAATATTTTTATCTACATATTCATCGCCTATGCGCTTTGTGCGACGCTCCTGAAACGCATGGGCTTTTCACCAGGCACCTATGCCGTGCTTTGCGCCGCGTTTCTTATCGTGCTGTGCCTGATACCAAATTATGGGTTCGGTCAACGCGAGCATATTTTCGGTGTGTTACTCGTTCCCTATGCTCTTGCCGCCGGTTTGCGAACCGACGGTAAAAATTTACCGCGGAATCTCGCGATTGCCTGTGGGATCGCCGCCGGCTTCGGAGCCAGTATTAAGCCCCAATATATATTAGTGCCTGCCTTCATCGAACTGGCGGTTCTGACCCGGGCGCAATGGAAAATTCGGCTGACGGCTGACCTCGTCGCCCTTGGCGCAACGCTCGCCGTGATTTATGCGCTTTCGATCGTCTGTTACCCGGAATATTGGACAACGATAGTCCCGCAAGCCGCGGCGCTTTATGGCCCTTACGACAATTTCTGGTTTCTCAGCGATGCCTTGCTGGTTTTAGTGCCATTATTCGTCGTCGGCTTCGGCGCCGGTGAATATCGCGGGCGCGGCCCTTTAATTGGCGCGCGCTGGATGATGGTGGCGGCGACACTCGGCACTTTTGTGCTTTTCGTTGTGCAGCGGAAGGGCTGGCCGCATCACGCGGTACCGATCATGATTGTGATGAGTTGTCTTTTTCTGCTCAATCTTGGCGATATCGCCAGGCAGGCGGCACAAAACCGAACAGCGGCCACGATACGCGGCGGCATCAGCGTTGTGGTACTCGCGGCGTCTTTTTATCTCGCCTGGATCAGCGGTAATGTAAATCCGGAGATGATGGCCAACGTTAAAGACAGATTGCGCGACACCGACGGCAGTTATTATATTTTTAGTACCGGCAATTACCCGGCATTTCCCATTGGCCTCGACCGTCGATATACATGGACATCGCGTTTTCCGCAGCTGATTTTGTTGCCCGGCCTTGCCGATCTCGATTTGCACGGTGAAACGTCCACTTGGGAACCCTGGTTCCGGCAGGCGGTGCTGGACGACATACAAAAAGGGAAGCCTTCATCGATTTTCATCTATAATTACCAAGACGCGGGAATGCCGGAAAATTACGGCATGCTGAAATGGTTCATGCGCGATCCCGCTTTCGCAGACGAATGGAAACATTATCGTTTGAAGGAAACCGTGGATGCGTTCACTTTATATGTGCGAGACCGAAAATAATCTTTAATTTTCTGCCAGCGCCGCCAGCGCATCGAGCATGAACGGGCGGCGTTCGATATGATGCCGATGCCAGAGCGCATAAAACAATAGCGACCAAGTAGCAAATTTTGCTCCCTTTCCGTCAGGCTCGCGGAATAATGCTTCGACCGCCTCCGGTTTGCAAATCGCCCGGATACATTCCCGTTTCGCCACCAATGGACCGATCTGAACTCCCCGTTTGGCGATCCATTCACCGACTGGAACCGTAAAGCCGCGTTTTTTAGAAAAGGCGTCGGCAGATGCCGCATGTTTGTTCACCCATTGGCGCAGCAGATATTTGCCGAGCCCATCATGAACCTTCATTTTGTCGGGCAGCCGAAAGGCAAAAGCCGCCACTTCCGGATCGAGAAATGGCGTCCGGCCCTCGACGCCGTGCGCCATCAGACAGCGGTCGAGCTTGGTCAGCAGATCGTTCGGCAACCAATCCGCGCAATCGACCGCCTGCGCCGTCTGCAAGCGCGTGCGGCCGGTTCTTTTCCCGGCACGTTCCGCGGCCTGCATTCCGTCGCGCCATCCATTTAAGTCTTCGCGCAGAATACCGAGACCATCTAACGTTCCGTTGCGCCGCATCGCGCGTCCGCCGAGAAACCATGGCCGCATGGCCGAACGGTAACGGCCGTAGCCGCCGAACAGTTCGTCACCGCCCTCACCGCTCAAAATCACCTTGATACCTTCTGTGCGCGCGGTGGCGGCCAGTTTCCAGGTGGGTAAAATCGCGTAATCGGCAGCAGGATCGTCCATCGCGCCGGCCACTTGCGGCAGCGCGCGCCAGAAATCATCCTCGCTGAAATCGATTTCGATATGTTCGGCCCCTAGCGAACGTGCGACTTCGCGCGCAAGATCGCGTTCGTCGCGTGCCGCCGTACCGCTGAAACCCGCCGTAAACGCCTTGACCGGACGCGGATTCAGCCGCGCCATCATCGCCAGCACCGCCGATGAATCGATGCCGCCAGACAGAAACATGCCATACGGCACATGCGACCGTTGATGCACCGCCACACTGTCGGCCAGGATTTTGTCGAGCATGCCGATAGTGGCTTCGGTTTCCGAGCCGTTGTTCGGTAAAGCCTCGATATGCTGCCGTTCGATGATGCGGCCTTTTTCAATAGCGAGAATTTCGCCCGGTAGAACGCGTTCTATGCCTTTGAAGATCGTCGCGCGGCCGGTGGTAAATTGAAGCTGCAGCAATTCGTTACGCGATTGTTCGGATAATTGCGCGCCGATCCAGCCGCTTTCGATCAGCGCATGCGGTTCGGACGCAAATGCGAAACCTTTAGATGTTTCCGCATAGTAAAGCGGCTTGATACCGAAAGGATCGCGCGCCAGAACCAACCGCCCCTGCTGCGGATCATGAATGGCGATCGCGAACATGCCGCGCAGATGCCGCGCAAAGTCCAGCCCGTGTTTACGGTAGAGAAAAAGCGGCGGTTCGCAGTCCGATTGCGTTTTGAACAGCGCATCGGCCATCGACGCGCGTAGCTCGAGATAATTATAAATCTCGCCGTTCGCGACCAAAGCCGCGCCGCCCGGCTCGTGCAAAGGCTGATCACCGGTTTCGAGATCGATGATCGCCAGTCGCGTCTGGATAAGGGCTGCATCGCCATTCGTATAGCGCCCCTGCCCATCCGGCCCGCGATGTTCGAGCGCGACCGTCAGCGCTTTCAGCAAACTTTCCGCAGGCGCCGAACCGTCCGCCGTCATCACGCCGGCAATACCGCACATCAGCGCGCTACCTTATCGAAAAATTCTTTATACAATCCGACCACCCGTGCTTCTGAAAATTCGGCTTCGTATGATGCGCGTCCTTTTTCGATCAACGTTTTACGCAAAGTCTGCCCCTGCACGGCCTGTATGCCGGCGGCAAGACGGTCGGCATCGTCGACCGGCACCAGCATCCCATTCTCAACGTCGCGGATCAACTCGCGCGGCCCTTCGCTGGCCGTCGACACGACCGGGCATCCCGCCGCCCAGGCTTCAATGATGACGTTGCCCAGCGGCTCATGCCGCGACGAACAGACGAAAAAATCCACCGTAGCGAACAAGGCCGCGATATCGGATCGCCAGCCGATAAAATGCGCACGCGATGCGACGCCAAGTTCTAACGCGCGGCGTTGCAATTCTTCCAGTTCCGGTCCTTCGCCCGCAATAAGAATATGAACGCGCGGCACCTTTGTCAGTGCCGCCAGCAACACATCGAAACCCTTATTCTTATGAAGCCGCCCAAGCGCCAATCCCAATGGTGCATCGGCCGGAATTCTGAATAAAGCGTGCGGCAAGGCCTGCGCTTTTTCGATCGTCACGAAATTCGGCAGATAATGCGCGCGTTCCTGGGGCCAGCCGGATCTCACGATATAATCCACGATGCCGCGCGTATTGCCAATCAGCTCGTCGCATTCGCGGTAATATTTGAGGTCGTAATAACCGCCGAGACGCGCGGCACGCACGAAAATACCATTTGGACATAACTTCGTCGCGCGGTTCATCCAGCTGAGTACGATTTGAGGTTCAAAGTCTTCGATCATGCGCCGCAAGGCCGGGCGCGTGTTGAAATCGAAGATGCCGCCGAAACCAAATTCAGCCGTATCGACCTGCGCCGTACGTAACCGGGCCGCCCGTTCCGGATCGTGTCGTATGGCGACCCGCTGTGTAACGCCCGCCTTTTGCAAACCGATGGCCAATCGCTCGAAGAACGCTTCCGCGCCTCCATGACGTGCGCCGGCCATGCATTGCACAAGGCGCATGCGGACTTATTGCGGCTGTCGTGCCGCTGGTTGCGGCAGGGATTTGTTCAATTCTTCGATCGCGGCGTTGATATGCATAAGCGCGCGCTGATGATATTCGTTGTTTTTGTCCGTTATCAAATCGAGCGAATTTTTGGCGCCCTGCAAAGCCATCAGCGCATGGCTGACTTCGGGATAACGCATCATCGTATCGTGCGCAATCATCGGACGGTTTGCGGCGTCGGTTTGCGGCACGCCGTTCTGCGCCTGCGCGGCGATCCCGGTGATGACGATAGCGGTCGTGAATGCGATAAGGGTTAGACTTTTTTTCATTGCACGACTTCCTGAGCCAGACTGTTGGCGGGGAATCTTTTTAGCATAGAATGTGGGGTCAAGCCAGCAAGGCCGCGTCAGTCCAGGAACATCTGGCGTACGTCGACGCTCGACTGCTCGCCAATGTTTTGCCAGTTCGCCGTCAGCCATTGATCGGCCGCATGCCGTCCTATGGCCTTCAATTGCAGGAGAAAATCGCGGCTGGTGTTCGATTTACTGGATGCCCCAAGCTTGCTCAATTCGTCCTCGGCGCCGATAACGTGCATATTCATCTTCTTAAGCCGCGCGGCTTCCGTACTTTTCAGGTGATCTTCTTCTACCAGCCGTTCGACAAATGCGATGGCGCGCATTTCGCTGATCAATGACGCATTGAAGCTGATTTCGTTCAGCCGGTTGAGAATATCGGTCGGGTTTTCCGGGATGCCCTTACGGGTCAATGGGTTGATCTGAACGATCGCCACGTCCGGGCTTTCGCAGCCATAGATCAGCGGAAAGATCGCCGGGTTACCCGAATAACCGCCATCCCAATACGGCACGCCGTCGATCATCACGGCTTGAAACGTGAATGGAAGGCAGGCTGAGGCCATCAGCGCATCGACGGTCAGCTCGTCGCGCGAAAATATCTTGGTGCGGCCGTTTTCCACATTTGTGGCGCAGATGAAAACCTTGATCGCTTTGCAGGCACGGATCGCGTCGATATCGATCATCTTCGAAAGCAGATCGCGTAACGGATTATAGTTGAAGGGATTGGTCTGATACGGCGAAAACATTCGCGTCCAGGCATCGGTCAAGGCAGCCGCGGGGGAATAATCTACATTGAAGCTAAAACCGCCAAACATTTTCTGGAACGAGGAGGAATCCCCGAACCCGAAGGTGCTGAGATCGGCGACACCGAGCCAGAATTTTTCCAAGGCATCCTTGGCGCCCTGGTTGCCGCCTTTGCAATGGCCTTCCAGCAACGCAGCAGCATTCATGGCGCCCGCGCTGGTACCGCTGATACCCTCGATCGTCAGGTTATCTTCTTCCAGCAGCCGGTCTAAAACGCCCCACGTATAGGCCCCATGCGATCCGCCGCCTTGAAGGGCAAGGTTTAATATTTTTGGAGACGTTATTGTGACCATCGGAACGACCGCAACCTACCAATAAATGAAACGTATATGATCTATACCTCAAAACGCGTTTTCAATCGCATTATATTTGACAGAATCCACGATTTTGAGTCATTAAATGAAAAAATCGACTTTTTAAAAACTGAGCTTATCAATGTGCTGGAGTGGTGAAGCGTCGGGCGTATTAGCGGCGATCGGCATCGGAACCGCCATATATACGGCCCGCAAAAAAATGCATCCCTGCCTGTGGCTAACCCTCGGCTATTTTTCGCTGATGGAGTTGTTGCAGGCCTTTACCTACAGCGTCATTAATCATTGCGAGTTGCCAAGCAATCAAATTCTAACTCTATTCGGTTATCTGCATATTTGTTTCCAGCCCTTCTTCATCAACGCCATTTCGATCCATTTCCTGCCGAACAAGACATGGCAACGCAGGGTTGCCATTCCGGCCTACAGCGCCTGTTTTATTTGTGCAGTTGTGATGCTCTTGCAGCTTTATCCCTTCCGGTGGTGCGGTCATTGCATGCCGGGGGAGCCGCTGTGCGCGGAATCGCTATGTTCCGTCCATGGCAATTGGCATATCGCCTGGAACGTGCCGCTGAACGGCCTCGGCTTCGAGGTCAAAACCTCGTTCATCAGTTTCCATGTCGGCATTTATTATCTCGCTTATTTTATCGTCGGGTTCCTGATGCCATTTCTCTACGGCGTCTGGCGCGGCACGGTGTTTCACCTGCTGCTCGGCCCCGGGCTGGCACGGCTGACGACGAGCAATATGAACGAATGGCCGGCGGTCTGGTGCCTGTTCTCTATCGGCATAATTATGCTGGTGTTGAAAATACGCTGTAACCCGGAACTATCGCGGAAATTTCTATTTATCGAACGAACTTCCGATCCGCATTAGCTCAATGTGCAAACAAAATGGATTCATCGACTGCATCGACGAATCTTTCATGCCCGAAATAACTTGCGTGAACAAAAGAAGAACATAGTACTTTGGTTCTACATTTGTACTACTTAGCCTGTGGATAATTATTTCGAGGTCGTAATAATAGTTAATTGATTTTCCACAATATTTACGAATTTTTATTACTTGAAAGCTTGACCGCCCATTATCTCCCATGATATCCCATACGCACCCGGAGAGAGCAGTTCTGTACCCACCTAAGTTCCATTTGATCCCAAGTCCGTACCCGCATGCCCGCACGGAATATGTCGTCCGTGCACAGCCAACCCTTTGGTCTTTCGAGGATTAGTATGTCCGTTTTCTTGTCCAGCTTTGTCAATAAGATCGACAAAAAGGGACGGGTGTCGGTTCCGGCATCGTTTCGGGCTGCCTTGGGATCGGACGCATCGGGTATTGTTGTCTTCAGGTCGCTGCAAGTTGAAGCCCTTGACGGCTGCTCGATCGGACATCTCGAACAATTAAGCCAGAGCCTCGAGAAACAGGATCTGCCCTCCGACATATACGAACTGATCGAAACGACCATTTTCGGCGGATCGGTTCAGTTGCCCTTCGACGGCGAGGGCCGCATTACTTTGCCGCAGCATCTTTCAGCCGCAGTGGGCATCGAAGAGGACGTTGCCTTCGTCGGCCGCCGCAAGACGTTCCAGCTCTGGAATCCGAAGAAACTTGCCGCGCATGACGCCGCCGCACGCTCGGCCGCGCGCGCTAAGGATATTTCGCTGAGCAAAATCGTGGCCCAGGCTACGAGCAAGGACGATCTGTGATGCGCGATACATCGCATATCCCCGTACTCGGTGCCGAAGTGGTCAGCGCGCTCGCTCCGCATGACAACGGTATCTATGTTGACGCGACTTTTGGCCGTGGGGGGTATTCGCGTGCCCTGCTCGGTGCTGCACGTACAAAAGTTTACGGCATCGACCGCGATCCCGAAGCCATCGCCGGCGGACGCAAGATGATGGACGAATTCAAGCAGCGTCTGACATTGCTGCAAGGTCCATTCGGAGCGATGGATATTCTGCTTGCCGGCGAACAGGTGAAGCAGGTCGACGGCGTCGCGTTCGATCTCGGCGTTTCCTCGCCGCAGCTGGACGAGGCCGACCGCGGTTTCTCCTTCATGAAAGACGGGCCTTTGGATATGCGTATGAGCAAAAGCGGTCCGACTGCCGCCGATGCCGTGAACAAGCTCGCTGAAAAAGAACTGGCCGACATCATCTATCGCTACGGCGAAGAACGCCATTCGCGCCGGGTGGCAAAATATATCGTCGAGGCCCGCAGCAAGGGCGCCCTTACGCGTACCGGCCAGTTGGCCGAAATCGTACGACGCGCGGTACCGCGGTCCGATGACAATATCGATCCCGCGACACGCACCTTCCAGGGTTTGCGGATTTATGTGAACGACGAGCTTGCGGAACTTAACCGGGGTCTTGCCGCCGCTGAAAATCTGCTGAAACCGATGGGCCGTCTTGCAGTCGTCTCGTTTCATTCGCTCGAAGACCGTGCGGTGAAGGAATTTCTGCGCGTTCGTAGCGGCGGCGCGCGCGCCGTATCGCGGCATGTGCCGATCGCGAACAATCAACGCGCCGCTGCCAGTTTCCGTCTGCTGGTTCGCAAACCCTATGTCCCTTCCGCCGAAGAGATGCGCATGAACCCGCGCGCCCGCTCGGCCAAACTGAGGATCGCCGAACGCACCGATGCACCGGCTATCCAGGAGAACGCCGCATGATCCGCACTATGAATCTGTTTTTCTGGTTCGGCCTCAGCATCTGCGCCAGTCTCGCGCTTTATCATACCAGCGACCGCACACGCGGCCTCGAAACCCAATTGCGCCAGATCAATGCCGCCATCGAGGCGGAACAGGAAAAAATCCATGTGTTGAACGCCGAATGGGTTTTTCTCGGCAATCCGGCAAGGGTGGAAGAGTCGGCGGCGAAATTTCTGCCGCTAAAGCCGACATCGCCGCGTCAGGTCATCGGCATGGACGATCTCGATCAGACCTTGCCGACGCATGACGAAAAAGCGGCGGCAGCGAATGTGCCGGCACCGATTGCTGCGCCGGTTTCAACTGTCAAGGTTGCCGTTGCCGCCGTCCCAGCACCGCCCGCACGTGCCCATAGCGCAGCGCATCCGCGCAAGCTCGCAGTCGCTATCGCGGATCACGCCCACATCAACGACCACATGATCATGGATCATTCGGTCAAGCCTCGTCATACGGACGAAATCGGCGAATTGCTCGCCGGTCTCGATACGCATCAATGAGAGGCTGGCGCCGAGCCCAGCGCCCTCATCCATCCCTGCAGCCAAGTTTGCCGGGGATTTTTGAGCCACTCGCCACGCGTTTTCGCCGGCTGGCTACGCCGCACGAACAGGCGCTGGACGTCGCACGATCGCGGTTGATCGCAGCCGTCGTGGTTTTTTCCGTCGCCTATCTTGTCATCGCCATCCGTCTCGCCGATCTGACCTTATTTAATGAAGCGCCGGAACAGTCGGGTATGCGGGCGGAGATCAGCAACGCCATCGCCAGCCGCGCCGACATTACGGACCGCAACGGCGTGGTGCTGGCGACGTCGATGCCGACGCAATCGCTGTGCGCGGACACCAAAAAGCTTTTGAACAAAGACGATGCCGTGAAGCAATTGCTTACCGTCCTGCCCGATCTTGACGAGAAAAAACTGGCCGAGGATCTAAACAGAAACAGCCATTGCGTGCCGATCCACCGGCATCTGACGCCGAAGCAATATTACGCGATCAATAAGCTGGGCATCGCCGGCCTCGAATTTCTGCCTGACGAGGGGCGCATTTATCCTGCCGGCAACGTCGCCGCACATCTGGTCGGCTATACCGACATCGACAATCGCGGCCTGGCCGGGATGGAAGATGAATTCAACATGAAGCTGGACGAACAGCAGGAGCCGGTTGCCCTGTCCGTCGATCTGCGCGTGCAGACGATCATGCACAATCAGCTGGCCGGCGCGATGGACGCATTCCACGCCAACGGCGCAGCGGGCCTGGTAATGGATATTTCGACCGGCGAAATTCTCGCGATGGTTTCGCTGCCTGATTTCGATCCGATGCATGCCGGCGATGCCTCAAGCGACGAACGCTTCAACCGCGATACGCTTGGCGTTTATGAAATGGGTTCGACCTTTAAGGTTTTTAACACGGCGCTGGCGCTCGATTCCGGCCTCATTCATCCAGCCGATACGTTCGACACCACGCATCCACTACAGGCCGGCAATCAGCTGATCCGTGATTTCGAAACCGAAAAGCGCTGGCTCAACGTCGCCGAGATTTTCACGCATTCGTCCAATATTGGCGCCGCGCGTATGGCCGACCGTCTGGGCGGCGCGCGTCAGCGGACGTTTCTCGCGCGCTTGGGCCTGACGGAAAAACAGCCGCTTGAATTGCCTGAAAATGGCGCGCCGCTGGTTCCTAATTCCCGCTCCTGGAGCGACATTACGACTGAGACCGTTGCGTTCGGCCATGGCATCGCGGTCAATTCGGTTCAACTGGCCGGAGCTGTGGCGACGGTCGTGAATGACGGCGTTCCGGTGCATCCGACTTTACTGAAGAAATCGGCCAAGGATAGCGCCGCCATTAAAGGTAACGAACACGTTATCTCCCCGCATACGTCCGCCCTTATGCGCGCGATGATGCGCCTTGTCGTCACCACCGGCACCGCGAAAACAGCCAATGTTCCCGGCTATCTGCTGGGTGGCAAGACGGGCACGGCGAACAAGATCGTCGGGCACGGTTATACCCGCGATGCGCGACTTTCGTCTTTTATCGGCGTGTTTCCTATGGATTCCCCACATTATCTTGTTTTCGCCATGTTGGACGATCCCAAAGCCAATGCTAAAACCTATGGGTTCGCGACCGGCGGCTGGACGGCGGCGCCGGTGGTCAGCAAGGTGGTCAGTCAGATCGGCCCCCTGCTTGGCGTAACGCCGTATGACGTAAAATCGGAACAGGCCGCTGAAAAGCAGGTATTGAAGCCGCTGGGTGCCCTCGTCGTCGACGGCGTGCCGGTCGATGAAGGATCGAGTTATGCGTCTATCGAATCTCATAGCGTCCGGTGACGGCGTAACCCTCCACGGCGATGATCGTGATATTGCCGGCATCACCGCGGATTCGCGCAAAGTCGAGCCAGGTTTCCTTTTTGTTGCCATTCCCGGAACCGCACATGATGGCCGCACCTTTACTTCCGACGCAATCAAGCGTGGGGCAACCGCCATATTGATGCCACGGGACAGTGGTGACCTGCCAACAGGTGTTTCCGTTCTGCAGGCATCCGATGTCCGTATCGCGATTTCATCCATCGCCGCCCGTTTTTATCCGAAACAACCGGAAACTATCGTCGCCATCACCGGCACCAGCGGCAAAACTTCGACCGCGCAATTCACCCGCGAAATCTGGCAGACGGTTGGCCACAAAAGCGCCAGCATCGGCACGCTGGGGCTGATTACGAAAGACGAAGCGCGTTACGGTTCGCTCACGACGCCAGACGCCATTACGCTTCATTCTTTGCTGAACGAAGTGACGCATAAAGGTGTCACGCATCTGGCCATGGAGGCGTCGAGCCATGGACTCAGCATGAACCGGCTGGATCATGTGCATATGAAGGCCGCCGCGTTCACTAACCTCTCGCGCGATCATCTCGATTTCCACGGCACGATGGAAAATTATCTGCAGACCAAGCAGCGTTTGTTCAGCGATGTTTTGCCGCATGGGGGTGCCGCTGTCCTAAACGCGGATTCAGCTGAATATGAAAAATTCGCGCAAATTGTGACATCACGCGGGCAGAAAATCATTTCATACGGGCAGAAGGGCAAGGATATCACCCTGCTCGATGTCACGCCCGACAGCAGCGGTCAGTTGCTCAACGTAAATCTATTCGGCAAACCCCAGAATATCCGCTTACCGGTCATCGGAAAATTTCAGGCCTGGAATGGTCTATGCGCTCTCGGGCTCGCCATCGCCTGTGGCGACGATCAATCGCGCGCGGCCGAGGCGCTCGGCAAGGTTTCCGGCGTGCCGGGGCGTATGCAGCTTGTCGGGCAGACAAAAAACGGCGCCGCAGTCTTCGTCGATTATGCGCATAAGCCCGACGCCCTCGAAAACGTCCTCACCGCCATCCGTCCGCATGTTGCGGCGCATCAGGGCGCCAAGCTCGGAGTCGTCTTCGGCTGCGGCGGGAATCGGGACCGCGGCAAAAGGCCTATTATGGGGGAAATCGCCGGACGGCTGGCCGATTGGGCCATCGTAACCGACGATAATCCGCGCAACGAAGACCCGGCCAGCATTCGCCGGGAGATTCTGACCGGCCGACCGGGACTACGGGAAATCGGCGACCGGGCCAAGGCCATCGCATCAGGCATTGAGCAATTACAAAAAGACGATATCTTGATTATAGCTGGAAAGGGCCACGAAAGCGGCCAGATTGTCGGCGACAAGACACTTCCGTTCGACGATGCCGATGTAGCGCGGCAGGTATTGGGATCATGATTGAAAGCAAAAAGAATAGCGGCCTTGTCTGGACTGCCGACGACGTCATCCGTGCTGTACGTGGCAAAACAGCGGACGATCAACGCTGGCAGGCGCATGGCGTTTCGATCGACAGCCGCACGGTGCAGCCGGGGGATCTTTTCATCGCGCTGAAAGGCCCGTTGAACGACGGGCATGATTACGTCTCCGCCGCGCTGGCTGCCGGAGCCGCGGCCGCCATTGTTTCCCAACCGCCGGCAGATGTTTCGGAAGAAGCGCCGCTGGTGACGGTCAAGGATACGATGACCGCGCTCGAAGATCTCGGTCGCGCGGGCCGTCAGCGTTCGCAGGCCAAGATCATTGGCGTGACCGGTTCCGTTGGCAAAACCGGCAGCAAGGAAATGCTGCGCCTGATGCTGAGCGCCGCGGGCGAGACTTACGCCAACGAAGGCAGCTTCAACAATCACTGGGGCGCGCCGCTTTCTCTCGCGCGCCTGCCGGCCAGCGCCAAATTCGGCGTGTTCGAGCTCGGGATGAATCATGCGGGCGAATTAGCACCTCTCTCCGGTATGGTGCAGCCGCATATCGCGATGATCATCAATGTCGAGGCTGTGCATCTGGAATATTTTGCATCCATCGAAGCCATCGCCGATGCCAAAGCGGAAATTTTTCTCGGCACCGACAAGAACGGCACGGCCATTCTCAATCGCGACAATTCCCAATTCGCCAAGCTTGAGAAAGCCGCGCGCGCGCGCGGCATCACGAAAATTCTCGGCTTCGGCATCGACGAAAAAAGCGATGCGAAGCTGATCGAGTGCCGTCCGTCCGGCGACGGCAGCGACGTAACCGCCGAAATCGGTGGCGTCAGCCTGCAATATCATATCGGCACGCCAGGCGAGCATCTTGCCCTCAATTCGCTCGGCGCCCTGCTCGCCGTCAATGCGGCAGGAGGCAATATGTCGATCTGCGCGGCCGCACTTTCCCAATTCAAGCCACCGAAGGGCCGCGGTGTTGCTCAAAGAATTCCATTCGCGAACGGCGCCATTACATTGATCGACGAGAGCTACAACGCAAGCCCCGTCGCCGTTCGCGCATCCATTCGCGTCTTGTCGCAGAAGCAACCCGAAAGCGGCGGCCGCCGCCTTCTGGCGCTGGGCGACATGCGGGAACTCGGCGACACGTCACCCGCGCTGCATGCGGCGCTGGCCAATGACATCGCCGAAGCCGGTATTGATCGTGTCTACAGCTGTGGGGAAATGATGGCCTACTTATACGAAGCTTTGCCGCCGGCCTTGCGCGGTTTTCATGCGGACAACAGCGCCGAACTTGCCGACCGTATCGCGTCCGATCTGCATGAGGGGGATGTCGTGACCGTCAAGGGATCGAATGCGATCCGCATGTCGCTGGTCGTCGATGCAATCAAAAATCTGGGCACAGCCGGTATAACGAAAAACGGCAAAGCTAAAAAGAAAGCGCGCAGGCTTATGGCTGCGGTTTTGATGCTTTGCTCCTTCGTCCTGCCGGCCAAGGCAAACGAATACGATCTGCCGTCACGCAGCTGGTCGACGACTGACGAGCGCCCGCTCGGCAAATATCCGCCAAGCCTGACGGAAACAGAAAAACTGATCAATCATGCACTCGACACCGACTGGAACATACCGGTCTGCAGCTTTAAGTTCATCGATGTGTATGACGGTCAGTTCCGTCTGCTCGCCTCGCTCGACGTCAACGGCCGGCACAAATGCAACCGGATGATCGTCGTCAGCAAACAAGACAACACATATCATCTCGACAACGACTGGAAAGTCATTGCCGCCGAAAACGTTTCCGATCTTCTCCATGATATCGACAATGACAAATCGCCGGAAATTGTAATGACCGAACCCTGGTCGCATGAGGAAACCGGCAAATGCCAGGCGACATGGAATACCATTTACAAATGGAGGCGCGAGCGTTTCGAGGATTCCAGCTTCATGTTCCCGGACTATTACCGCAATCGCCGCAGTGACTTGCAGTTATCGGTCGCGCATGACGCCGATCCCTCCTGTCACCTGATGGAGATCGACAAAATCTCCCGGCTGCTCGGCGCACCGAAAGCCGAATTCAATCAGGCGGTGGACTGGATGAAAAACGCCGACCCGACCTTGCGCCGCAAAGCCGCCGCCCTGTTCAACGACGTCAACGACGCGGAATCTAAAAAGAACCTTGCCGTCTTGGCTACAGACAGCGATGCGCTGACCGCCGAAAGTGCCAAGATGTTCATCGAATCCGCTCAGAAGAAATAGGAGCCAACGTGCTGTATCATTTTTTCGCGCCTTATTGGCGCGATTTCATCCTGTTCAATCTGTTCCGTTACATCACATTCCGGACCGGCGGGGCTTTGATGACCTCGCTCATCATCTGTTTCGCGTTCGGGCCCCAGATCATCGGCTGGCTGAAAAAGAAACAGGGCGAAGGGCAACCGATCCGCACCGACGGCCCCGAAACGCATTTGAAGAAAAAAGGTACGCCGACCATGGGCGGCCTAATGATCCTGATCGCCGTGATCATCAGTACGCTGCTCTGGGCCGACCTAACCGACAGTTACACGTGGGTGGTTCTGTTCGTGACATTCAGTTTCGGTACCATCGGCTTTATGGACGACTTCCGCAAATTGACCAAACGTTCGCACCGCGGGGTGTCGGCCAAGGTTCGGCTGCTGGCGCAGATCGTCATTTCCGCCTGTGCGGTGACGATCATCGTCGGCCTGTCGCAACCGAACCAGGCGACCGTACTTGCCATACCCTTCTTCAAGGATTTTGTCGTTCAGCTTGGCTGGTTCTTCCTGATCTTCGCATCCTTCGTGATCGTGGGCGCCAGTAACGCGGTCAATCTCACCGACGGCCTCGACGGGCTCGCCATTGTGCCGGTGATGATTGCTGCTTTATGCTTCGCCATCATCGCGTACCTCGTCGGTAATGTGAAATTCGCCGATTATCTGCAGGTGCACCACGTCGTAGGCGCGGGTGAATTGACCGTATTCTGCGGCGCCTTAGTCGGCGCATGCCTCGGATTTCTGTGGTTCAACGCACCACCGGCTCAGGTGTTCATGGGCGACACCGGTTCGCTCGCTCTCGGCAGCGCACTCGGCACCATTTCGATCATCATCAAACACGAGCTGGTGCTTGCCATCATCGGCGGTTTGTTCGTGATGGAAACTTTATCGGTCATCATTCAGGTCGCATCCTTCAAGCTCACCGGCAAGCGTGTCTTCCGCATGGCGCCATTGCATCATCATTTCGAAAAGAAAGGGTGGTCGGAGCCAACCGTCGTCATCCGTTTCTGGATCATTGCCTGCATTCTGGGTCTCATTGGACTATCGACGCTGAAATTAAGGTAAGGCGATGAACGAATCTTACGACGCCGTCGTGATTGGGGCGGGCATTGTTGGCGTGTCGACAGCCTTGCATCTGCTTATGCGCGGCATGAAGGTTGCGCTCATCGACCGGCGCGAGCCTGGGACCGAAACGTCGTTCGGCAATGCGGGCATTATCGGCAATGCTTACGTTTTACCTTTCGGCTTTCCCTCGTTAGGACGCATTCCGTCGATTCTGCTCGATCGTGACGTGTCGACACGCGTGCATTATTCCAGCCTGCCGCGTTATTTGACATGGCTGTGGAAGTTTTACCTGAACTCGCAGACCGAAGCACGGTACCGCAGCGGCCGCGCGCTATGGCCGCTGATTTCACCTTCGCTCGAGGAACATCGGGCGCTGATGCGCGGCACCAGTGCCGAACAGAAGCTCAGTCCTGACGGCCGCACCGCTCTTTACCGCAGCGACGAATCTTTCGAAAGCGACGCCGGCAGCCGCGCTATGGCCAAAGAACTCAACGTACCGTTCGATGTTATGGACACGGATATGTTCGGTACCATCGAACCGCATGTGAAGCCGATTTACCGCAAAGCCGTGCGATGGAGTTCCAGCTGGCGGATCAAAGATCCCGGTGGTCTGGTCAGCGATTATGCCGCGCGTTTCGTCCGCGAAGGCGGCACATTTCTGCAAACCGAAGTCAAACGGCTGGATTATGCGGAAAGCAAAAGCTGGCGCATCGCCGCCGGCAATATCGAGATTTATGCGTCGCATGCTGCCATTTGCGTCGGGCCATGGGCGAACGATCTGTTAAAGCCGCTCGGCTACACATTCCCGCTCGCCTTCAAACGCGGTTATCACCGGCATTATCGGGCGATGGGTTCAGCGGAACTGTCGCATGCGATTGTCGACGTCGATATCGGTTATCTTCTCTCGCCGATGGAGCAAGGCTATCGCCTGACCACCGGCGCCGAGCTTGCGGCACTGAATGATCCGCCGACGCCGGTGCAGATCGACCATGCCCTACCCCATGCGCGTGAATTGTTTCCGCTGGGCGATGCCGCCGACGATAAAACATGGATGGGTAGCCGCCCTTGCTTTGCGGATTCTCTGCCGGCCATCGGTCCTGCGCAAAATCATAAAGGCTTGTGGTTCAATTTCGGCCATGGCCATGTCGGCATGACCATCGGCCCGTCGTCGGGCCGGTTGCTGACGGAAATGATCCGCGGTGAAAAAACGTTTTGCGATCCGCAGCCTTTCAGCGCCGCGAGGTTCGCATGATCTCGCTCGCACGTTCCGACAAATCCGTTCTTGGCCGCTGGTGGTGGACGGTGGATCGCTGGACTTTACTGGCGCTCGTCGCGTTGATGGGGTTCGGCATTCTGTTGATTCAAGCGGCGACGCCCGCAGTCGCCGTCAAACACGGTCTCGACAATTTCTATTTCGTCGAGCGCCATATGGTGATGCTGGTTCCGGCGGTGGCAATGATGTTCGGCATCTCGTTATTACAACCACGCACCATTCGCTGGCTGGCGGTTGGATTGATGATCATTTTCTTGCCACTGCTGATGGCGACGATGGTTTTCGGCGTCGAGATCAAAGGCGCGTCGCGTTGGCTGCATTTCCCCGGCATTTCGATTCAGCCGTCGGAATTCGTGAAGCCGTTGTTCGCCGTCATCGCTGCATGGCTATTTACGCGACAGCGGGAACAGAAAGGTTTTCCTGCACTGAGTGTCAATATAGCGCTTTATCTCATTATTGTTTTCTTTCTGGTCGCGCAGCCGGATATCGGGATGACGGTTCTGGTTTCCGCCATTTGGTTCGGCCAGTTCTTTCTGGCGGGTTTGCCGCTAGCCATGGTCGGCATTTGCGCGGGCTGCGGTATCGGGTGCCTTGTGCTCGCTTACTATACGTTTCCGCATTTCGCCTCGCGCTTCGATCGGTTTCTCAGCCATACCGGCGACACATATCAGGTCGACCGTTCGCTCGATGCGTTTATGAATGGCGGTTTGTTTGGCACCGGTCCCGGCGCAGGCACGGTCAAAATGTCGATCCCCGACGCGCATGCGGATTTCGTTTTCGCAGTCGCCGGTGAGGAGCTTGGCCTTATCTGCTGCCTTCTTATCGTCGGATTGTTTGCCTTTATCGTATTGCGCGGCTTCTGGCGTTTGCAGCAGGAAAACAGTCTGTTTGTGATCCTGGCAGTCAGCGGCTTGCTGACCGAATTCGGATTGCAGGCAGTGATCAACCTCGCCTCGACCATGCGTTTGATGCCCGCCAAAGGCATGACGTTGCCTTTCATTTCGTATGGCGGATCGTCGCTGTGGTCGCTGGCCCTTGGCATGGGCATGCTACTAGCGTTGACGCGAAAACGTTTTGGGCTCAACGACGATGCTTGATTTGATTGCCGGGGCGCTCGCTGCCTTCAATCAGATCATCGCATTTACTATTGCGTTGTTTTTTCTCGGTGTTGCCCTTGTCATCATCGGTAGTGAAATTCGCTGGCGTCTACGTGCGCTGCGCGTGAACGGAACGATTACCGGCGTCCGCAAAACCGGTGCAATGTATCATACCGTTTACCATTACACCCTGCCCGACGGCCGAAGTTATGAAGGAACCTCCAACAGCGCGTCCAGCAGCATCACGGGCCGCGATACCGGGCGCAGCGTGCCGTTGATGGTCATGCCAGCCGATCCCGAAGCCGCAACGCCCGTCAATGAATATCTGTGGGATATAACCGGTTTCGTCTGCCTGATATTCGGCGGCGGGATTTTCTACATCGCTTGCATCAGTTTTCCTTTTAACAAAATCTCCATCGCCGCAATTATAATAACTCTACTTCAAGCCATATGGCGCTTGCATAAAATCATCATTCCGAAAGACCAGCGCCTGCCTTTCGCGCAATGGAAAATGCAGCGCCGGCAGTCCGCGCTTGCTCAACCCGTGCAGACCGCCGAAACTCTCATCGCGATGCCCGAAGTGCAAAAGCAGATCGAGACGGACATCAAATCGCGAAAACGGGGATGCATCGTTTTTCTGATTTTCGGCCCCGTGCTACTCGGCCTGTCCCTATATGTCGGCGCCAAGGTTTACCGTCTTACGCATGAAGGGCTGCATGCGACGGGTGCCGTCGTCGAGCTGCAAAGCGATTGGGATACCGGCGGCCACAGTTCAACGTACCATCCGATTGTCGTTTTCACCGACGCCAATGGCGCCGAGGTTCGATTTCGTAGCGACGAAGGTACGAACCCGCCCCTTTATCATGTCGGCGAAAAAGTAAATGTGCTTTATCTGGCGGACACCGCGCAAAAGACGGCGATTATCGATAAAGGCATCTGGAACTGGTCTGTCACTGTAATAAGCGGTTTTTTGGGCTTGCTGATGCTGATCGGCGCCTAGCGCATGCGAAAACCGGATGATGAAATGACGCAAGCAAAGAATTAAATATCTTGGAAATATGCGGTTTTCGCCTTAATTCGGCCTCGGCAAATCACTTATAATGATGTAAAAAGTTGGTCCAGCCTGGGTTATTCCCAATCCTCGCCCGACCGAACGTTTGGATACGCTCTCGATCATGGATGACGCTTCGCCTCTTATCGTTCTTGCTGCCGGCGGCACCGGCGGCCATGTTTTTCCCGCCGAAGCTTTGGCGCGCGAATTGCTTGGCCGCGGCATGCGCGTGGCGTTATTGACCGATAAGCGCGGCGGCAAATTCAGCGAAGACCTGCCCGTTTCCGTATATCGCATCCGCGCCAGCAGCCTTGGCAAAGGTCTGGTCGGCCGGGTGCGGAGCATCGCCGAAATGGCGGTCGGCTGTCTTCAGGCGCGCCGCCGCCTTGTCAAATTACGCCCGGCTGCGGTCGTCGGCTTCGGCGGCTATCCGTCGGTGCCGACGCTTTACGCAGCGGCGCAATTGAATATTCCGATCCTTCTGCACGAACAGAACGCCGTCCTTGGCCGCGCCAACCGGGTGATGATGGGCAAGGCGAAACTTATCGCCACCTCTTTCCCGCATGTCGCCGGATTGAAGCCGAGCCCAGGTCTACGGCTTGTACAAACCGGCAATCCCGTGCGCCCGGCTTTTGCGACCTTGCGCGCGACACCTTACGCGCCGCTGAGTGACGATATGCCTATGCGCGTTCTTATTCTCGGCGGCAGCCTCGGCGCACGTGTTTTCAGCCAAGTCGTGCCGCAGGCGCTGGCGCTTCTCCCCGATCATCTGCGCCGCCGTATCGTCATTACGCAGCAATGCCGCAAGGAAGACATCGAAAACGCCCGCGCCGCTTTCGCCGCCGCAGGAGTTGAAGCCGAACTTTCCACTTTCTTCCGCGATGTGCCGGAGCGTTTGGCGCAATCGCATCTTTTCATAGGCCGTTCGGGTGGATCAACGATGGCCGAACTGACCGCGATAGGCCGCCCGTCCATTCTCGTTCCTTTCCCGCATGGCCATGCCGGCGAGCAAATTGCTAATGCCGAAGCCGTTGCCGAAGCAGGCGGCGCCTGGCTTATCCCGGAACAGGCCTTTACGGCCGAAGCCCTTGCAGTGCGTCTAGAATCCCTACTCGCTTTGCCGACCGCACTCGTTAAAACCGCCGCATCCGCCCGCGCCTGGGGCACCATTACCGCCGCCGACAACCTGGCCGATTGCGTCAGTGAAGTGATCGGGGCCAAAGGCTACACCCCTGGTGCTATGATCTTTGCGACGGAAAACGGGGCGACCAACCCGAAGCTATCGGACGATCAGGCCGCCGAATAATTGGTTTTTCGTGGCCCTGCGCGCCTTTACAACCTGTCCTGAATGTTTCATCAAATCACCGAAATCATTCGCTTTTTTCCTTACTCAGGACAAGCGGTTACCATATAATCGCCGCAAATTTACGGGAACTAAAGCTTCGTTCCGTAAATCACCCTGCATAGGAACCCGGACATCATGAATTGGAAACAGGCCACCACCACCCCGCATTTCAGCCCGAAATCGATCGGCGTGATTCATTTCACGGGCATCGGCGGCATCGGCATGAGCGGGATTGCCGAAATACTTTTCAATCTCGGCTACCGGGTGCAGGGCAGCGATTTGACGGATAACGCGAATGTCAAACGTTTGCACGACAAAGGCATCAAGATTTTCATCGGCCATGCGGCCGAAAATATCGCCGACGCGAATGTCGTCGTCGTGTCGTCGGCGGTGAAGAAGGATAATCCCGAAGTCGTCGCCGCGCGCGCCGCGTTGCTGCCCATCGTGCGCCGGGCGGAAATGTTGGGCGAGTTGATGCGCCTTAAATGGTCGGTCGCGGTCGGCGGCACGCATGGCAAAACGACGACGACATCCATGGTTGCGACGATGTTCGATGCCGCCGGACTCGATCCTACGGTCATCAATGGTGGCATCATTAACGCCTACGGCACCAACGCGCGCCTCGGCGCGGGCGAGTGGATGGTGGTTGAGAGCGACGAGAGTGACGGCAGTTTCACCAAACTTCCTGCCACTGTGGCCATCGTCACCAATATCGATCCTGAGCATATGGATCACTACGCGAACTTCGATGCCGTGCGGCACGCGTATGATACGTTTGTGCAGAATATTCCGTTTTACGGTTTCGCCGTTCTCTGCATCGATCATCCGGAAGTTCAAGCGCTGGTCGCGCGCATCAACGACCGCAAAACAATAACCTACGGTTTCTCGCCGCAGGCTGATGTGCGCGCGGTTAATGTGGTGACCAAGCCGGAAGGCACGCGTTACGACGTGGTTGTTGCCGACCGCAAGACCGAGCAGACACGGACCATCGATGGATTTTTCCTGCCCGTAATCGGTCAGCATAACGTGCAGAATTCTCTCGCCGCCATCGCGACCGGCATTCAGCTGGGTTTCGCCGATCACGTTTTACGTACGGCGATGAGCAAGTTCGAAGGCGTCAAACGCCGCTTTACCCGCACCGGCACCGTCAACGGCATCACAATCGTCGACGATTACGGCCATCATCCGGTCGAAATCGCCGCGACTTTGAAGGCAGGCCAGCAAGCGAAGGGCGACAATGGAAAAATCATCGCTGTAATGCAGCCGCATCGCTACAGCCGTCTATCGAGCCTCTTCACCGAATTCTGCACCTGCTTCAACGACGCGGATATCGTCGTGGTCTCGGACGTATATGCGGCCGGGGAACAACCGATCAAAGGCGCCGATCGCGACGCGCTGGTCGAAGGTTTGCGCGCGCACGGACATCGCGGCGTGCATGCTTTGGCCGACCCGAAAGACCTGGCACCGATGATCGCCGAACTCGCCGCGCCGGACGATTATGTGATTTGCCTCGGCGCCGGAACCATCAGCGCCTGGGCGCATGCCTTGCCGGACGAGCTGGACGCCTTTCTCAAAAAAAACCAGCGGGCACACGCGTAAAAATGCCGCGCATCACAAGCCATCCTTCCGGTTTGCGTCAGGACGTTTTTCCCGAAGATGGGCTGATGCTGCGCTTGCCCGACGGCGTGCGCGGTAAATTATTGCCGAACGAGCCGTTGGCGCCAGCCACATGGTTCCGCGTCGGCGGTCCGGCCGAGGTGATGTTTAAACCGGCCGATGCCGAAGACCTTTCCTACTTCTTGGCAAATATTCCTACCGATATACCCGTAACCTTCGTCGGCCTCGCGTCCAACCTGCTGGTCCGCGACGGCGGCGTGCCGGGCGTGGTGATCAAACTTACCCCGCAATTCGGCCAGATTAAGGTCGAAGGCTCCTTCATCACTGCCGGTGCTGCGGCAGTTGACCTGAACGTCGCACGCGCGGCGCAGAGCGCCGGGATTGCCGATCTCGAATTTCTTTGCGGCATTCCAGGCACCATCGGCGGCGGCTTACGCATGAATGCGGGCGCCTATGGCCGCGAATTCAAGGATATGGTGCAGGAAGCGACGGTGATGGATCGCCGCGGCAAGATAAGCACCCTGTCGGTCAAGGAACTTGGTTTTTCCTATCGCCATTCCGGCCTACCAAAGGACACGATTTTCATCAGCGCCTTACTCGAAGGCAGCGCGGGCGATCCCGATGCGATCGCCGGGAAAATGGCGCATATCCAGAAAACCCGCGCCGATACGCAGCCGATACGCGAAAAAACCGGCGGTTCGACCTTCGCCAACCCCGACAGCGATCCGCAGAAACGCAAGGCGTGGCAATTGATCGAAGCGGCGGGCTGCAAGGGCCTCAAGATCGGCCAGGCAAAGGTTTCGGAAAAACATTGCAACTTCCTCATCAACACCGGCCGCGCGACGGCGCAGGAGATCGAACATCTCGGCGAAGAAGTCCGCGCGCGCGTCAAAAAACGGTTCGGCATCGATCTGCGCTGGGAAATTCAGCGCATCGGCGTGGCGAAGGAAGAGAAGAAATCCTGATGCGTATCGCGGTCATCTGCGGCGGGCCATCGGCGGAACGTGGAATATCGCTGAATTCCGCGCGTTCGGTGATGGATCATCTGACACCGCTCGGATGGGACGTGGCGCCCTATTATTGCGATACGCAGAAAAATTTTTACCGCCTGTCGCCCTTTCAGCTTTATTCCAACACGCCCTCGGATTTCGATTTCAAGCTCGCGCATGCGGCGAAACCGCTCACACCGGCCGAATTCATCACGGAATGCAAAACCGCCGATATCGTTTTTCCCACCATTCACGGCGCCTTCGGCGAAGACGGCGAATTGCAGGAATTGCTTGAGTCCAGCAAAATTCCATTTGTCGGCTCGCCGTCGAAAGCGTGCCGTTTGATGTTCGACAAATCCAAAGCCAATTCGCATCTCGCACGTCACGGGTTCGATACGCTGCCGCATTGTGTCGTGAGGGAAAACGACAAAGCGGCCGACATCGCTCAGAAACTCGCGGCATTCTTCGCCGAGCACAATATCAAAAAGGCCGTCGTGAAGCCGACCGCGGGCGGTTCCAGCCTTGGTGTGTCGACCGCCGTGACGCCCACCGAAGCCGCCGAAAAAGCCCGGATCATTTTCGCGCAAAAACGCGATCACGCCGCTATGGTCGAACCTTTTTGCGAAGGCCAGGAATTCACCGTTCTAGTTCTCGACAATAACAAGGGCAAGCCGGTCGCGCTTATTCCGACCGAAATCGAACTGATGGGCGACGACTCTATTTTCGGCTTCCGTCACAAATACCTGCCGACCTGCCATGTCGCTTATCATTGTCCCCCGCGTTTTCCGGATGAAATCGTCACCGGCATTCAGGAAGCCGCCGAGGCGTTGTTTGCTTTCTTCGGCATGCGCGATTTCGCACGTCTGGACGGCTGGCTGTTGAAAGACGGCCGCGTAGTTTTTTCGGATTTCAACCCGATTTCAGGTATGGAGCAGAACAGCTTCCTGTTTATTCAAGGCAGCCGCCTCGGTCTCAGCCACGGCGATATGCTGCGCCACATTGTTTCAAGCGCCGCGCGCCGCAACGGCATCGACACCCGCGACAACCCGCCCGTGAAGCAGCGCGATGCGCAGAAAGTCCGCGTTCTGTTCGGCGGCAAGACGGCGGAACGCCAGGTTTCGCTGATGTCCGGCACCAATGTGTGGCTAAAGCTGCGCCATTCGCCCGCTATCGACCCGGCACCTTATATCTGGGCACCGGACGGCGATGTGTGGTTGCTGCCTTACGGCTACACGCTGAACCATACCTGCGAGGAAATTCTTTTCCATTGTGCCGAAGCGGCGCAGATCACCGCGCGGTTGAATCAACTGGTCCCTCCTCTGCGCCAAAAACTCGGCCTGCCGCCCCTGCCCGCGAATGCCGACAGCGTGCCGCGGCGGATGACGATGGATGTCTTCTGCGAAGAAGCGCGCGATGAAAACGCGTTCGTCTTTATCGCCCTTCACGGCGGCGAAGGCGAAAACGGAAACTTGCAAACGCGGCTCGACCGTTACGACATTGCCTATAACGGCTCCGGGCCGACGGCTTCGAAGTTGTGCATGAACAAGGATGAAACAGGTGCTGTTGTTCGTACGTTGAACGATCCGTTGCTGACTTCCGCGGCGAAAATAAGTTTTTCGTTGAGCAAAATTCCGGATTGGGCCGACGCCTGCGCGAAACTGCAAAGCAAGGATTTACTTATTAAACCGCAGGCCGACGGCTGCTCTGCCGGCGTTGTACGATTGCAATCAGCCGAAGAATTGAAAACCTACATCGCCGCCCTTTCGTCGCACGAGGCGGTTCTGATGCCGGGCACGATCAAATATGTCGTGCAGGCGGTGGAACTGCCCGGACATATCGACGAATTGCTACTGGAACCGTTCATCGTCACCGACGATATTCATGTCGAGGACCGCGAACTCGCCTACAAGCAAAGCACCGGCTGGATCGAATTGACGGCGGGTGTATTGGAACAAGCCGGCACCTATCATGCGCTGACGCCTAGCATTACGGTCGCACAGCACGCAGTTCTGTCGCTCGAAGAAAAATTTCAGGGCGGCACCGGAGTCAACCTGACGCCGCCGCCGGAAAATATCGTCAAGCCCGAACAGATCGCTGCCATCAAGGGCAAAGTCGCCGTAGCCGCAAAAGTGCTCGGCATTCAAGGCTACGCGCGCATCGACATATTCTTTAACGTGCGCAGCAATCAGACCATGATCATTGAAGCAAATACGTTGCCCGGCCTGACGGCATCCACCGTTATATTCCATCAAGCGCTGGCCGAAAACCCGCCGATGATTCCGCGGGCGTTCCTGGAAAAGCTTATCGCTTTGGGCCTTGAACGGCGACGAAAGACGTCCGATTATCAACCGGGTTCGCAGAAAAAAGCCGTAAATTGAATTTTTTATCTTTTATAAGGCGAATAAGCCATGTTGTATGCGGCAACATCGTCGGATCGAAACGAACTCGACCGGCATATGCAAAAATTTGTCGGCCATATCCACAGACTCTTACTACGGGATATGGACGATAAAGTCTTCCCGCTTTTTGCTTTTTCTGGCGTCCCCGGCAGGCCCCCGAACGGTATCGTAAAGAACGGTCCGGTTCGCCTTTTGATGGCCCACGACGATTGGCAAACGCGTAACGCGCGCGCCAGGATACCGCCGCACGTCGTCATCTCGGAAGATTTGCAGGCTGATCTCGCTTCGTTTTCCGGCACTAAGCCGCCGCTGACTTCGGATTTCGCCCATGACACGCTGGGCGCGTTTCCGTATGCGAAAGATCTTCTTATATGCGGTTCCGACATCAATCTGTCCCTGAATGCTGACGGCGAAAAGCGCTGGGTCCAGTTATACCGCGATGCGGGGGCCAGGGCTTTTCCAAACGCCTTTTGCAGCCCCGGCGGCGTGTGGAACGTTTCGCCGGGCACCAACGCCGTAAAAGAACTGAACGAAGAAATCGGCATGGTCGTGCGCCACAGCGAGCGCCATTTTCTGCTGCATTTCAGTCATCTCGGCCAGACCGGCATTTCAATGGAACAGAAACAGGCGCAGCTCGAACGCATGCTGATGCGTCTCAAACTGCGTTACCGCGATGTATTCTGGAAAATGAGGGAAAGCAATTTCGAATTTCTTCCGGTTCGGCTCGAGCCTGACCGCGATATAAACTTGCCGCAAACGAAACTTGTCGTCGCCGCAAACGATAAAGGACGGTTCCTGACGGAAACTGTCGAAGGGCTCATTCTGCATAAAGAAAAAGCTCATAGCATAATTTACATGCCGTTCCTGAAATTGCCGGACTCCGTTCCTATACCGGGTGGCAACGAACAGCTTGATTTACGCCATCTTGAGCGCGGGAAAAACCTTTTCATCGTCGATACCGAAAGCGGCCGTTTCAACCGCCAAGTCTATTGTCTCACGGCGCCCGAAATAAAATATGCGCTCAGATTTGAGCGTGCGATGATGGACAATACCGAAGCAGGATTTGCCGCCGCCCTGCCCGCCGATATGGCTCCGGCTCGCAATATCCGCCAATGGACGGCGGACGGCTGGCAGTCGCACAGCATCGCGTCTAATCCCGAGTTTCCAAAAGGCGGGCCTCATACGATCATCGCAAACGGTTCCGACGCCTCCCGCCCGTCGCTTGTCCTGCGGCGTTAATTCGTCCCGGCATCGTAAAAAAGACCGTATTTCTTGCTCTTTGTTTCGCATTCAACGCTCAACAATCGGGATAAACCCTGTTATTCTTGGGTTCCCCTGTTATTCTCCGCGCCTTCAATCGATTCTACAGCCTTGGCATGAGACGTTCACGATCATCACCTCTTCGCGGCAGCGTGCGGCAGAACAATACAGTTCGCGTACGCGAGGATGACTCCATCTGGTCGAGCGTAATCGTGCGCATCACGGCGATGGCGGTAACACTTTTCGTCATCGCAGGGGTGGTGCTGTACCTGTTCCATATCGGCTGGCCGCAACGAACCGTAACCCGCGTGACCGATGCTGGATTACAGCTGACCAAGAAGGCGCAGTTTTCGGTCAAGGACATCAAGGTCGAAGGCCGCAAGGAAACGCCCAAGGAAGCCATTCTGTCCGCCCTCGGCACTAGCGAAGGTTCGCCGATCCTTAGTTTCGATCCGGCGGCCGCGCAGACGCGTATTGCCAAGCTGCCCTGGATCGCCGCCGCGACAATCGAACGCCGGTTGCCGGATACGATTGTCGTGCATCTGACCGAACGCGTGCCGATGGCACGGTGGCAGCATGACAATCATACCGTCATCATCGATACAATGGGCATTCCGCTGAGCGATGCGCATGTCGATCAATTCGCCAATCTGCCGCTCGTTGTCGGCACCGATGCCCCTGCGCAGACGCAGGTTCTGCTCTACAATTTGAATAATTTTCCCGCTGTGCAGCAAGCGACAACAGCAGCGGTGCGCGTCAGTGAAAGGCGTTGGGATCTGCATTTACAACCCAACATCATCGCCCGCTTGCCGGAAAAAGATGTCGATGATGCGCTTCTGCGCCTGTCCAAACTGATCACCGACGACAAAATTCTCGAACGCGATCTGGTGGCGATTGACCTGCGCCTGCCTGACCGTATCGGCCTCGAACCCGCCCCGCCCGCAACGGCGGCGAAACCGCGCGCGGGTGAGAAATTATGAAAAGTCTGACACAATGGCTGTTTGGCAAGCCACACACAAA
>Ga0206814_10057_pt1 | contig 28306 bp, 33 predicted proteins | sample Alteio_BWOrgCont_90_FD_152850 | JGI IMG/M metagenome (GOLD analysis project Ga0206814, IMG submission 152850) | Enriched cells from forest soil in Barre Woods Harvard Forest LTER site, Petersham, Massachusetts, United States -... | ecosystem: Environmental > Terrestrial > Soil > Temperate forest >...
CTTATAGAAGCCTTGCAGATTCGCTTGCGCATCGACGATACTCGCGCCTGCCATGGCCGTTGAAGTCGAGTAGGTGAAAACAGCGACGCCTATGAGGATTGCGAGATACAGTCCGAACAGAATTACCGATCTGTTACCGCGTAGCTGCACGCGATAGTCTCGAACTGCCGTTGCGTTTCCGATGTACACGTCTTTGTTGCCGGCAAACCAGGCGGCAAGCGAAGCCCCCATCAGTTAAGGGCCCCCGTGGTCAGTTTGAGGAACACATCCTCAAGGTCGGCGGAGTCTTCGCGAAGCGCGGCGACCCTCGCTCCACTGGAAACCAACGCGGCCAAGAGGTCCGCCTGATCCTCCAAGCTTCCAGTGAATTCGATTCGAATCTCGCCTTTACTACCGGCGGTCGCCGCGACGACGTTCGGCATCTCGGCAACTTGCTTGATCAATTCATCCGAATCCCGCAGAACCTGCACGGCCAGAACTCGATGGGGCTGCATTTCAGTGACGATCTTGCTTACCGGGCCGAAAGCGAGTAACTCGCCACGCTCGATGATGCCGACCGTGTTGCAGAAGTCGGCGAGTTCGGGAAGGATGTGCGAGGATACGATCACGATCTTTCCCATTCGGCCAAGCTCGGCAATCAATTCCTTTAGCTCAGCGCGCGCGCGGGGGTCAAGGCCGGAAGCGGGCTCATCGAGAAGCAGCAGCGTAGGATCGTGTACCAAACACCTTGCGAGGCACAGCCGCTGCTGCATTCCTCGCGAGAGCGATTGAACGAACGCATCTTTCTTCAGGGTCAGGTTGGTCAGTTCCAACACGCTGTCGATAACCTCGCCTCGCTGCTTATTCGGAACTCGATAGATCGCCGCGAAGAAATCGAGATACTCCCAAACCTTTACATCGTCGTACAGACCGAAGAAGTCCGGCATATAGCCGATCATGCGGCGAACCTCCATAGGGTCTTTCCGTATGTCCGCTCCGTTCAGTACCGCGGTTCCCGCCGTCGGTTCGAGCAGAGTGGCGATCATCCGGATGGTCGTCGTCTTGCCCGCGCCGTTGGAGCCGATAAACCCGAAGATGTCTCCCGGCTGCAGTGTGAAGGAGATTCCCTGCACGGCAGTAAGGCCGCCGTACTCTTTGCGGAGGTGTTTGACTTCAAGCATCTTTATGACCGTGGGGCAGGAATTTCACTTCGTTCTCTGCGAAATTTAACGTGTTGGAGGCCCAACCCAGACAGACGATAGCGAGCGCAAGATAGGTAAGCGCCTGTGGCCATCCCCACCATATCGGTTGAACAAAACCCTCAAAAAAGGATGGGGTTGCGGGGGTGAAGGACTTTGTCAGTGTGCTCACAGAGACCACGGAGTGCGCCTGAGAGAAGAGATAGTCGTCCACTTCGTAAAGCCGCGCGAACGCGATGAACGGATGCAGGAAGAAGGCTACGTCGGTATAGTGCCTGTCGCTATTCCCCCCCGCGAGAATGGCGGGGAGAACGATGAGCACACTGATCAAAGAACCGAGGGTTGCGCCCAGAGCCATCAAACCGCGCTTGACCCGCGCGCTGAACAGAATCGTCAGCGAGCAAACGAACATCAGAAACGTAACAGAAAGGAAGTCGGCGTTGAGTACCGTCACGAAGTGCGCCCGTTCGAAGGATCTCGCCGAAATCAAGATCGGCACTTGAAACAGCACTACGGCAACTCCAAGTGCCGCCATGGCGCCCATAAATTTGCCGACCACGATCTGCGTTTTTGTGATAGGCGCTGCCAAAAGCAAGTCCCAACTTCGCCTTTCTCGCTCGCCGGCGATCGCGTTGTACAGCAGGATCGGAGCGAGAACCGACAGGAGGACCGTCTCGAAACCAATCAAAGCGATTGGCGAAATCGAATCGCGGTTCTCGATGACGACCAGAACCACCGTCGCATAGCAGATCAAGCAGAGGATTAGGATGATGCCGTTGGCTGAGCCGGCCGATGACGCTGACAGGAATCGACGCCGAAAACGGGTGACCTCGATGAGCATCGGGTTGTGAATGATGAGATCGTTCCAAGTGTCCTTGATCATCGGCCCGCTCCTTGCCAATCCGAAAACATGGCGAAATCGATTTCGGTCCGTCCAGGAATGTCCTCGCCGATCTGCGGGCCCGGACGGAATCCCATTAACTTACCGACGAGTGCAACTCTCGGTTTATTGAGGGTGAACATGCGTACATCCGTGGTGGAATAGGTGCCTGGGGCGGTTTCTCGTTCCAGGCTGACCGATGCCGACGCGTGCTGCCCCGGACCGAGGTCTGCGATGTTTTGCAGCTGAGCTCCGACTGCGATCTGAGCGTTGTGAAGGGTGAACGGACTTGAGTTGGTGATGTCGCATCGCGCGGTGTGCGCGCCCATGGATTCCAACTGTACGTGGAACCAAGATGATATCGGCACCCGCTGCCTGTAGCTCAACTTGCGGAACGTAAGATTGTTCGCCGACATCCCCGGAACTTCAATCTCACCGACGTCGATCGGCTCAAAGTCAGACTCGATCGGTTGCCCTCCGAAGTACTCCTGGGAGGAGTCGGTGGATAGCTCACCGATTGAATCCACATTCTTTAGCTTCAAGTCGTATGAGCCTGCGTGAGGCACAAACATCTGGGTGTTGCCAATAAACATCCCTTCCGGTTCGCCCTCTTGGGCCAAGACGACTCCGTTGGTTACGGTCGACATCTTCGATTTGTACAACGACGCAGCCGAAGTGAACAGCAATCCCGCAAACGCGAGGCTGATTATGGGAGCCGTGACCCAAGCCAATTCGCCTCGCTTCAGCTTCTTCAAAATGAGGAAATTGATCGGAACGACGACAAAGAAGTAAGCCGCCAAAACGGCAAGAATCTGCTCCGTTGAGGGCAGCTTCATGCTGAACGGGTCGTCGCGTATCGGTGCCTCAGGTTTCGCTTCGGCCGCGACGCTCACCATTGGGGCTGTGCCGGGGTAGGGCGGAGAGGCGAATGCCTGTCGGCCGCTTTGGGACGCAGCGTATTGCTGCAGATACGATGCAACGATGGGTGAAGAATCTCGCCTAAGAATCTTCGAAACGGCGGACCGCCGGCCATCCCATTTGTTGAGCGGCGATTCAAATGGATTGAAGGCCATGTACAGCGCCTTTCCCAAACCGTACGGTTTTTCGGCCCAGATGAGAATAGAGCCATCCGTAGTTGCACTGGCGTCTTTGGCCGGTGTGCCGGTCAACATGCTTGTAGCCGGGACGTCCTCGGTGGCAGCACCATCGCTTTCCGCACCCATCGCCTTCAAAGTGACCGAAACAAACGGATCGGTTACGTGGAAATTGGTGGCCGGCAGTAGATCGGCCCATCTGCGGTCGCTCAGCACGGGTGAAGACACCCCGCCGACAAAGGTAAGCGAACCGCCGGTCACCACCCACAGCTTGATAGCGGCAACTTGCTCGTCGCTAAGCCGCTCCGAACCCGATCCGAGAATTATTTTTGTGGTTCCCGAATATCCCATCGACCTTGCCGGCGCCAACCCAGGCTTCACGTAGGAGTCGACCAGGGACAATGCTTGGTCGCTGCTCCCCGACCTAATCGAGCCGGCGGTACCAACGATGAACGCGAGCTCGCCCGGACGGTCGCTGATCAGCAAGACGGGGATCCCGTCGACTCTCGGCGATCGGGGTGCGTAACTCAAATCGACCTTGCCGTGATCCGTGGTCAAGGAGAAGCGAATCTCGCCGTAATGGCTTTTGGGGTAGGTGAACACCAGCTTGTGAGAGCCTCGGGGCAATTCGACCGGATACTCCAGACGTTCCGTGTCGGCAACCACCGCCAACACACCTTGAGCATCCGGCCCAACGTTCTGAATGTCCGCGACAACGGGATAGATTCCTTGAGGCGCAAGGTTCCCTTCAAAAACCGGCTCAAGGCTGAGCTTCAGATCGCTCGACGCCAGGCCAAAACTCGACAGACCCAAGAGGAAAGTCGAAACCCAAACCATACGGCGTAGATGAAAGCCCATAGCCTCGATTCTTGAACACAGGGACGGCCTCAAGGACCCGGAACGTTTGCCAATATCTTACAAAGACGACCGGGATTACGTTCCATTCTACGACCGGATTCTTGGAATCCGGTTTGGAATTCGTATGAAGGTTTAGACGTTAAACCGCTTTTGGCATGAAACTCGTGCCGCAACCGCAACTCTTTCCCGCGTTCGGATTGTCGAATTTGAATCCGCCACCGATCAGATTGCCCGTGTAGTCGAAGATGCTTCCGCGAAGATAGACGGCGGACTTTGCATCGCAAACCACCTGCACGCCTTCGAACTCCTGTTCAAGGTCGATCGACTTTTTGGTGGTGTCGAGTTTCATCACGTATTCCAGGCCACTGCAGCCGCCGCCTTTTACTCCGAGCCGCAAAAATAGATTTTGGCGCCCGTCCTTCGCGATCAGGCGTTTAACCTGGGCGATCGCCTTATCGGTGATGGAGATCGGAAAGGTCTCGTGGTCGTGAATCTGTGTGCTTTCCATGGTTATGATCGGATCGGCTGCAGCCGTCTAGGCTCGGCATAAAGGCGTACGTTGCTAACCGGCGCTGCCTCTGTCATGAGGTCAGCAAGGCTAATCTTATAGATAACTTCGTCGACTGCCGTCTGCACGATTTGCCACACTGACCGGACGCTGCAGTCGATCGCGTGGGTGCAAATCTTATTGTGCCCCGAGTGTTTCCCGCAGAACTCCTCGTCGTAAAGGCGTCCGCCAAGGGCATTCAGCACGTCTCCGAGAACGATTTGGTCTGCAGGCTTCGCCAGCGTATAGCCGCCCGATTGTCCCCTCGTGCTCTTGATGAATCCGCCTTTGCGCAGGATCATCATCAGCTTGGCGACATGTGGTTGGGTGAGGCCTTCCAGCTTGCCGATCTCGGGGATCGTCATGCTTTGATCCCCTGGCAGACGGGCAATCTGAAGAAGGCACCGAAGCCCATATTCTTCCTGAGCCGAAAATTTCAAAGGAGACCTCCGGTCGATTTAGGCATTAGTCGATCCCCAAAATCAGTTTCACTTCATCGCTCATCCGCTCGATCGTGAACGGCGGATCCCACGTCAATTCGATGGATGTCTCTCCAATTCCCGGTGTTCCTCGCACCGCGCTCTCCACTTCGCCCGGCAACGATCCCGCGACGGGACACGCGGGTGAGGTCAACGTCATCAGAATGTGAACGTTCTTGTCGTCATCCACCTGAATATCATAGATGAGCCCCAGATCGTATACATTCACTGGAATCTCTGGGTCATACACCATGCGGATTTGCTCGACGACCTCAGCTTCGAACAGCGATCGTTCGATCGAAGTCAGTGTCCTTCGGGGAGCTTCCGCGCCGACGTCCAATGGCTTAGGCATATAAAGAGCCTCCTGCACCGTTCATTCCGTGCTCACCTTCTCTTCTTGCCCCTTGAGCGCGGCTTTAAGCGTGTGCCAAGGCAAAGTTGCGCACTTAATTCGGACGGGGTATTCGCGCACTCCGCCGAAAACTTCCAAATCACCCAAATCGGGATGCTCCGCCGCTTCGCCGGTTGCGGTTACCATCTCCTGAAACTCATGAAAGACGGCTTCCACTTGCTTCAGCGTCTTGCCCTTAATAGCTTCGGTCATCAAAGATGCGCTCGCGGTCGAAATAGCGCAGCCCGATCCCTCAAAACTGACTTCGCGAACGGTACTGCCCTCCATATGCAGATAGACCTGGATTTGGTCGCCGCACAGCGGATTGTGTCCCTCCGCGAAACCCGTTGGCTGCTCAAGCTTGCCCCGGTTTCTGGGATGACGGTTATGGTCGAGGATAACCTCTTGATATAGTTCGCGAAGCTCAAGACTCATCCGAACATCTCCTTCACCTTCTTTACGCCGTCAACCAGGCTGTCGATCTCCTGCTTGGTGTTGTAAATGCCCAATGAAGCCCGGGTCGTTGCCGGTACACCCAACCGGTGCATGAGCGGCATGCAGCAGTGATGGCCGGTTCGAACCGCGATTCCCACGTTATCCAGTACGGTTCCAACGTCGTGCGGATGGGCACAGTCCATCGTGAAGGCAAGAATTCCAGCTTTGTGCGGGGCCGTACCGGTCAATTTGAGCCCGGAGACTTCTGACAACGCCTCGGTGCCGTACTTCGTCAGATCCGACTCATGATCGCCAATCCACTCGAAGCATGCATCCAATCGTCCGCCAAGTTCGACGTTTGGTTCTTCGACAAGACGGCTTCCGATCGCGGCGAGATATTCAACCGTTGCGCCCAGTCCGACGACGCCGGCGATGTTCGGCGTCCCTGCTTCAAACTTAAACGGAAGTTCGGCGTAGGTCGTTTTTTCGAAACTCACGGTGTGGATCATGTCGCCACCGCCCTGATAGGGTGGCATGGCCTCAAGAAGATGCTGCTTTCCGTAGAGAACGCCGATGCCGGTCGGGCCGTACATCTTGTGGCAGCTCACGGCATAGAAGTCGGCATCCAGGTCCTGGACATCGATCCTCAAGTGCGGCGCTCCTTGAGCCCCGTCGATCAGCACCTTGGCGCCGATTCGATGAGCCGAGTGGATCATGTCTTTGACGGGGTTGATCGTTCCGAGCGAGTTGCTCACATGGACAAGCGCCACCATTTTGGTTCGCTCGTTAAGCATCCTCTCGTAAACGTCGAGTTCCAGTTCACCCGAATCGGTCATTGGAATCACCCGCACGACCGCGCCTGTCTGCTCGGCGATAAGTTGCCAGGGCACGATATTGCTGTGGTGCTCCATCGTCGAGATCAGGATCTCGTCACCCGCCTTTAAGTTTGCCCGCCCCCAAGATTGGGCCACCAAATTGATGCTTGCTGTGCAGCCCGCGGTGAAGATCACTTCCTTTCCGCTTCGAGCATTCAGAAACACGCGCATGAGTTCGCGCGCTCGGTCGAACTGCTGGGTCGCCTTCTGGCTGAGGTAGTGCACGCCTCGATGAACGTTGGCATGGGTGTGCAGATAGTATTCGTTCATCGCCTCGATCACGGCGGTGGGTTTCTGCGAACTGGCGCCGTTGTCGAGATAGACCAACGTGTGGCCGTTGACCAAGGTATCCAGGATCGGGAAATCTCTACGAATCGATTGGATGTCGACAGGCTTCTTTGTGAGCAAACTCACTTCACCGCCTCCTTGGCGCACCACTCAAATAGGGTCTCCCATTCCTGTCGCTGGTACGCCAGCAACTCAGGAGGGTTGTTTTTGTAGGTTTGCTCGACGCGATCGACGAAATTGGACGGATCCATGCCCGAAAGCGCATGGTTGGGGCCTGCCTTACGGAACCAATACTTGCTGTTCCAAAAGTCGCCTTCGCGGCGGTGCATGATGCCGTGCCATAGGCTGCCTGTAGGGGTTTCAATGGTTTGGCTCACCTCGTGCGACCGATCAAGTTCGTCAACGTAGAGCCAAAGCGCTGCTTCTAGCGGCGCGTTGGTAAGGATGATCTGGTTTTTCGAAATGACCTTAACGAGTTCGGAGTTCTTATGGTTTCTAGGCTTCGACGGCACAAGTTCAGGCATCGCCTGATCCAGCGGCAGCGCTTCGAAGAGCGGCGCGAGCAAGTCCGACAACGGCTTAGAAAGCTCCATGAGATTAATCCTCGATCAATTCCGGCAAATCCTGATTTTCGGCAAGCCGCTCAAACAACAGCTTCTCCAGGGTCTCACGAACGCCTGGAATCGTTACCTTTTGCAACACTTCTGCCGCGAATGCAAATACCAACAACGCTTCAGCCTCTCGCTTGGGAATTCCGCGACTCTGTAGGTAGAACACCGCCTCTTCGCGAAGCTGGCCGACCGTCGCGCCATGGGTGCATTTCACATCGTCGGCAAAGATCTCGAGCTGCGGTTTGGTGTTGATGCTTGCCGTTCGAGACAAAAGCAGCGCCTGGTTCGTTTGCTTGGCGTCGGTCTTCTGTGCGTCCTCATACACAAAGATCTTGCCGTTGAAGACGCCGGTCGAGTTTCCGCCCAATATGGCCTTATACACCTCGAACGAGTTGCAATTCGGCTTTGCATGATCGATACGGGTGTGGTTGTCGATGACCTGTTCACCCAAGCCGACCGATGCGCCGTTAAGCCAAGTCTCGGTGCGCTCGCCGTCCAAATAGACGTTTACGTCATTCCGGGCGATTTTCGCGCCAAGACTAATATTGTTTGAAGTGTAAATCGAATGCTCGGCTTGGTTGACGCTGGTATTGGCGATGTGGATCGTATCCGCCTGTTCCAACTGAACCTTCGTGTGCTCCAAGATGGCGTTCGGGCCGACGTGTACTTCGGTGACCGCATTTGTGAAGCACATCCCTTCCAATCCAAGATAGGTCTCGAGGATCTTCGTATCGCTGTTTTCTTCCAGCACGATCAGCGACCGAGGATGGCTGGCCAAGGCTCCGTGGTCGGCGTTTGAGAGGAACAGTAGGTGGATGGGACGGCTAAGCGAAACCCCTTTCGGAAGGTACACAAATGCCCCTTCGCCGAGGAAAGCCGTGTTCAAATGGACAAAGCGCTCGTCGTTGGAGCTTCCAAGCTTGTTTCGAAGGGTAGCGATCTGGCCGATGTGCTTCACGATTATCTCTTCGTGCAATACAAGCCCATCTTTGATGCTCCCAACGAAGCAGCCCTCGGGAAGGATGTGATCGGTACTCAACTCGGGAGCATGCTCGCCGTTAACGAAGGCAACCGTAATGGCATCGATATGGCCGATGACTGTCTTTTCGAGCTGATATCGATCGAGGGTTGCGCCATACGCGGGCTTGAATTCCCCCTCTTCGAGTGCGCGAAGTGAAAGGTATTTGAACTCTTCGTCTTTGGTCGTCGGAATGCCGAACTCCGAATAGCTTCGGAAGCCTCGTTCGCGGAGCATATGGAGACTCTCCGGCCCGTAGGTCGCAAGCAGACCCTTCATCAGTTCGAAATTCTCTATCAGACTATGGGTGTTGGTTTTCAAGTCGATCATGGTCGGCTTAATGCCTGGCCTAAGCCTTGGCAGCAAGCTCCTCCTCGATGGCGCCATAACCGTTGGCCTCTAACTCCAGCGCAAGCTCCTTTCCGCCGCTCTTCACGATTCTGCCATCCATCAGGATGTGGACAAAATCTGGAACGATGTAGTTAAGCAGTCGCTGATAGTGGGTGACCACGACAATGGCTCGCTCAGGCGAGCGCAAAGTATTAACACCGTTTGCGACCGTTTTGAGCGCATCGATATCGAGACCCGAGTCCGTTTCGTCGAGAATCGCAAAGCTGGGTTCGAGGACCGCCATTTGAAAGATTTCGTTGCGCTTTTTCTCACCGCCGGAGAACCCTTCGTTCACGGAGCGGGACAGCAACGAGTTGTCCATCTCCATGAGTTGAACTTTGCTCTTGATGTGCTTCAAAAAGTCGGAAGCGGAGAGTTCGGGAAGGCCGCGATGCTTGCGCACGCTGTTGAGGGCGGCTCTCAAAAAATAGGTGTTGGTTACGCCGGGGATTTCGACTGGGTATTGGAAAGCGAGGAACAAGCCCTGCGCGGCTCTTTCTTCGGGGGCCAACTCTAGAATATCGACGCCGTTCAGTTCAACCGAGCCTTCAGTCACTTCGTAGCCGCTCTTGCCGGCGATAACCGATGCGAGAGTTGATTTGCCCGATCCGTTGGGGCCCATGATCGCATGAACCTCGCCTGCGTTGACGGTCAGATTGATCCCTCGCAGAATCTCCTTGTCTTCAACTCTGGCGCGTAAATTCTTGATTTCTAGCATGTATGTGGGGTTTTGAAGCGGACTATAAGAACGGGAAGCACTAATGCGCCCATTCGATTCTACGGTCATTTTAGCTTTAAAGTTGACTCCAAAGTCAAGATTAAAACCCGCCCTCAGCCGTTACAGTAGCCGTCTCAACAGCACGATCTGGCCCACGTGGTAAGCGGTATGGAGAGCGGATCTCAGCAGAAGCACCTCGACGGTATCGCCGAACTGGGTCGGCTTTTCAAAGATCGAAGTGTGCGGTGCGGTCTCGCGTAACTTTTGGTATCCGGCGAAGAAATTGTCGCGCGTTTTTACCCAATCGCCTATGGCAATCGATGGGAAGTCGGAGTCGTCGCCCTTGAACGGTTCGCAATGGACATCGGCGATCTGTTTCAGCCACCGATCTTGCCAAAACCACATGTGGAAAACGACCGTGGCGATTGAATAGGGGCACCCGGTCGGGACAGTCGTCGCCTGTTCCGGTGTCAAGTCCATAATCGCGTCGGAAAGCGAATCAAAGTCCCTTCCTTCCGCGATGTGTTTGAGAGCCTCATCAACTGCAATCATGGTTGGACGATACCTTCACAAGGGTAAGGTTTGACTGTGGCACAACTCGACTCGCTTCGCACGAATGAACCTGTAAACCGCCTTCGAGGCAGCCTTCCCAAAGTGGGTATTCGCCCAACAATCGACGGACGATATGGGGGCGTTCGAGAATCGCTTGAGGGGTTCACAATGGAGATGGCGAAGGCCACTGCGGATCTGATTACCAAGTCCTTAAGGCACTCCTGCGGACTCCCCGTAGAGTGCGTCATCGCCGATACATGTATCGGTGGATTTGCGGAAGCGGCCGCCTGTGCCGAGAAGTTTGCAAGGGCTGGAGTCGGCGTATCGCTGACGGTCACTCCTTGCTGGTGCTACGGCAGCGAAACGATGGATTTGGATCCCCTGATTCCAAAAGCGATTTGGGGCTTCAACGGAACCGATCGTCCCGGCGCCGTTTATCTGGCCGCTACATTGGCGGGTCACTCGCAAAAGGGTCTGCCTTGTTTCGGCATCTATGGTCGAGACGTTCAAGATCTGGGAGACACGACCATCCCGCATGACGTTCGAGAAAAGATTCTTCGCTTTGCCAAAGCCGGCATTGCGACCGCGACGATGAAGGGGAATGCGTACCTCGCCATTGGCGGCGTGAGTATGGGAATTGCCGGCTCGATCGTGGATCAGGATTTCTATCAGAGCTACCTGGGAATGCGCGTCGAATCCATCGACATGACCGAGTTTGTCGGCCGGCTCAACAAAGGAATCTTTGACCACGCTGAGTATGAAAGGGCTCTCAAGTGGGTCAAGGCCAATTGCAAAGAGGGCAAAGATTACAATGCCAAACCGAGAACGCGCGAGCAACTGGATCAAGACTGGGAAACCAGCGTCAAGATGGCACTCATTGCGCGCGACCTCATGATTGGCAACCCCAAGCTGGACGAAATGGGATACCACGAGCAGGCGAGGGGGCGAAACGCCATCGCATCCGGTTTTCAAGGGCAGCGTCAGTGGACCGACCACTTTCCAAACGGCGATTTCTTGGAAGCGATTCTCTGCAGCAGCTTTGACTGGAATGGAATTCGCCAGCCCTTCGTGGTGGCGACCGAAAACGACGCTATGAACGGAGCTTCGATGCTGCTCGGGCATCTTTTAACCGGAACGGCCCAAATGTTTAGCGACGTACGCACGTATTGGTCGGCCAACGCCGTAAAGCGCGTTACGGGAAGGGAACTGACCGGGCCTGGCGAAAACGGCTTCTTGCATCTGATCAACTCCGGACCGTCGGCGATCGACTGGACTGGCGAGCAGAGCATCGAGGGCCTTCCTGTCTGTAAGCCGTACTGGGAAATTACACCGGAAGAGGCGGCGAAATGTCTTGACGAAACCCTATGGTGTGCCAGCGATCTTGGCTATTTCCCGGCCGGCGGATGGTCATCAGACTTTGCCACCAACGGAGGCATGCCCTGCACGATGTTCCGGATCAACTTGGTCAAGGGACTCGGTCCGGTGATGCAGATTGCAGAGGGTACGACGATCGCGTTGCCCCAGGACATGCACGACGCGCTCGATCAACGAACGAGCCCGGCTTGGCCCACTACCTGGTTTGTGCCGCGCACAACCGGCCACGGTCCCTTCCGCGACGTCTATACCGTGATGGCGCACTGGGGCGCAAACCACGGCGCAATCAGCTACGGTCACATTGGCGCCGATCTGATTACCCTCGCCTCCATGCTTCGCATTCCCGTAGACATGCACAATGTCTCGGAAGAACACGTTTACCGGCCCACTAGCTGGTACCGGTTCGGCGGACTGGAGCCTCAAGGCGCCGACTATCGAGCCTGCGCAGCCTACGGCCCTCTGTACGACTAAGGAGAAACATCACGGGGGTCGCTGAGATTTACCATTCGGTACGCATTTCTGCAATGTCGCGATCGACTTCTTTGGGCGACCTTCGAGTCCCCGGTCCAGTGGCAGCTCCGAATAGCGAAGCAAATGATGTCCGCGCGGGCAATTCAGTGTGACTCAGCTGCTCTAAGCCGGCCTGCACGACGCGCTCGACCGCCTCATCCGTCGATATGTGTTGACCGCGGGCAACCTTCTCGATGTCAGCATAGTATTGGGGTGGAATCGCGAGCGCCATCGTATTTTGTACTCGCATTATAGTGGTCCCGCCAGTTCCTCGATCAAAACAACCACTCGCCCTATTTGGGAGAACTATACTTGACGCACCAGAAGGCTCAAACGCTGTAACATCAGCAAACCGAAACGTTTAGGTTGACGGTGAACGGGTTCTGACATAGACTTACCTTATGGGTTCTCAGATACCTATGAGTGGTGACAAGCTTTGCCCCTCATGTGGTCGTCAATGGCCGCATACCGCTGCTCGGTGTACGTGCGGTCACCAGTTTCCCATGATGCTGCAGCAGCCCATGAACCCGAACACGGGTCAAACTCAACAATTCACACAACCGCAGCCCACACCCATAAATCATCCGCAGCAACACTTCCATCAGCAGCCATTCGTTCAGCAACCCGTCCCGATTATCGTAAGTTGTCCGAGATGTCGGGTTCAGGTTTGGTCAACATTTGTGGCCTGTCCTAATTGCGGGATGGATCTCCAGACCAAGCCGCCCGACAAGTACCTCATAGCTGGTATGTGGTCAGGTCTAGCTGTGCCAATTGTGTTAGGTTTTTCCAGCCCTAGACTGCCTTTTACTAGCGCATTAGGAGGCCTTGGCGCCCTTGGCGGCTTTATCGTAGCCATCATTCTTGTTTGTCGATCAAACAGAGTTGAGCGCACAAATGGGGCAGTATTCCTTGGGCTTATCGCCTTATTCCTACTTGCGGCGATGGGCAATCGCGGTTAGGACTCCTGACGACGCAGGCGTTCTTCTTCAACGCGGCGGTCTATTTCAGCTTTAGGAACCCTCATCAAATCGCGTGTGAAGTCCGCGAACTGTTGAAATTCAAGATTGTTTGGGAGGTCAGCGACGATGCCGGGTTTTATTTTTGACTTTCGCTTTGCCATGATGTTTTCCCGGTCAGGGCTTTGTACGTCAGTCGCTTTCCGCCGACTTGCGAAGCAGCGAGTTTGATCCGGTTAGAGTTAGATCCCTTTCGCTCGTTGAATCGGAATGCTTGCTGATCAAGATACCTGTGGAGGCGGAACAGTTCGACCGAACATACGTCCGGTCGATAGTCCTTTTCAGCAAGCTCCATAAATTCTCTAATCGTTGGTATGGACAAGCCCTTCGACATAGGCGACTGAGTGGTCAATGACGTAGTGCCGATAAGTTTCACCGAGATCATCGTAGGACTTCGAGGCGTCGGTTTAGACACGTGAACCGGGCATTACCGTCTATTCGATGATCGCCTCTAAGGTCTTTTTTTTCGGGCGATCGACATGCTGAACATTGACTTCGCCTCCACGCTCCAACATTCCGAACACAACCGACTTGTCCTTACCGCTCGTGCCGGTGATCTGCCGGGCCTTAACGTGCTTATCCATGTTTCGGGCTTTGCCGCCGATGTAAGTCTCATCCATTTTTACGTCATCGCCTAGCTTTTCAATCGAACCGGCCTTCATTGCAAGGCGAATCCGGTAGAGCATGAACCATGCGGTTTTCTGAGTAACGCCGATAGTCCGATGAATCTCGTAGGAACTAAGGACGTTCTTTGCTCCGTGGATCATCCACATGGCTGGCAGCCATTTGGAGAGCTTGATCGGGCTATCTTCGAAGATCGTTCCGACCTTGATAGAGAACTGTCTGGAGCAAGCCTTACACTTCCAAATCTTGCGGGCTGCGAGGTAGTAGTGCGCCGTATTTCTGCAGGATGGGCAAGGAATAACACCGTCCGGCCATCGGATGGCCAACAATGTGCGGATACAAACATCTTCGTCAGCGAAATACTTGATCGCTTCGAGAAGAGTTGTAGGGCCGTTAAGTTCCTTCACTCCTGTATTAAACACCGAGTTCGTTTCTCTGACTCACCAATTTTAACCTATTTATACCAACCATATTCTGTGTTTACTGGATAAAGAGGACCGACACCTCCTGCACTTTCTTCTGAAAAAAACACGGGAACAGTCGTTCTGGGACTCTCACCGAGCCCCAAGGTGGCACCGGATGGCGGGATGGCTAATATGGCATAATCTGAACCATTGATGATGTAGAACTCATAGGAGTTTTGCGGGCCTGGATCTAGTCGATAGATGTAGATTGGAGAGCCCTCTACTTTTTTGCCGTAACTTACACTGACGTTACCAACATCTTCGTGAAGTTCCCCATATGCATAGATGATTTTTATGCAGATATCCTTAAGCGCGACCGTTCCGTCGTTTGTAACTCGGCAAATAGCACACCTTGCCTTCGGTAAATCAATAGGTCCGATATTTGGACTCTCTCCGATACCCGAAACGAGCAAATCCGTTCCGGGTGAATGGAGATCCTGCGTGTAGAGCTTTAGCGCGGTTGAAGGTATGGTTTTGATGCCGGACAGCGCAATGGACACGTACAGTGGACCGGTTTGTATATTCTCCTTAGGAAAGGAAACCGTTACCTCGTTGTGAAGATTAGTTCCTTTTTGCTCGTTGCGTCCCTTTGACTGAATGGGCTCAACGACTGCTTGGTGGATGGCTTTGAGCATTTGGGCCGATTCCATTTGCCTTGATTCTTCGGCCATATCAAGTGCTTTCTGTTGCCCCAGTTCGATCGCCCTGTGTCTGAGTCTTCCGAATGCAGAGCATAGTTTCGAAATAAACACCAAAATCGCCGTTGCCATGAGTGTTCCAAGTCCATCAGCGACCATCCACAAATAGGCACCTGGAGTCAATGCGGTCCACCCGTTCCGCTGTAAGTCAACAAGGGCGGTGACAAGAGTCGCAACGAGAAAGACTAGCAATCCGGCTGTTGGCCCCGTATCATCCATATATATGCTTTTTGTCTCGCGAAATGCAAGCCACATCGCCGCCCATACGCGTGACCCGGGAAATCTGTCAAGTGCGACCGGTATAAAGTCTGTTTTTGGCTTTGGCACGCTAACCCGAGTCTACACCCGTTGGTGAGCCAAGGAAACGAGCGCGTACAATGGTTGCATGCGCTTGATCGTCGCGATATCGTTCGTTCTGCTGGCAGGGCTTGCGTGTTCACAGGCGAAACCCCCAATTAAAGTAAACACACCCGCCGTAAAGAATGACGGCACAAGCAAGGGCGATCGAACCAAGAAACCGCAAACACCGACGATCATGAGAGGCCAGGTAAGCCCCGCCATACACTCCGACAGTGGCGAAAAGCACCCCGGTCAGGACAAGCCAGAATCGACGGATGAGCGGGTCGCTCGTTTTACGCTGTACTTGGTAATCGTCGGCTCTATCCAGTTCCTCGCCATGATCGCGCAAGCTTTCTACATGTTCAGGACCCTGAAACTGACAAAGCAAGCTGCGGACGATTCGATTCAGGTTAACCATCAAGCGCAACGCGCATACATTTCCATATCGAACATAGGCTTCGCTGCCGGTGAGCTTCAGCAGAATATGAGCAGAAGTCCCGGCTACGGCATATTCACGGTTAAGAACACGGGAAGTACCCCCGCGTTCAGGCTTAATATTAAAACCGGCACTTATCCCAACGCCAGCTTGCCTGAACAAGCTGCGTACCAGAATGAATCGTATCGCTCCTGGCTGCCCGTTGGCGCGGAGATGCTCATTGTTGCAGCGCCCAGGCCCGTCAGTGGAGCGCAAGGATTGTTGCAGTACACAGTTGGAAACACGCGATTGTATATATCGATTGAATACACCGACGTATACCGGGTCAGCCATGCGACCCGAACTATCGCTGTGTACAACGCTGGAGTGCTTGGCATGGCATTCGTTCAGGAGTCCAGCACTGAGGCCTACGACTATGCAGATTAGCAACGGAATCGGAAGAAGGACCAGCGGCAACCTTCGCTTGGCGAGTGAAGTATGATGTTGCCCAGATTAGCGAATGTAGGCTAGGCCGTGAGCTTCGACAAGTGCCAGCAACTTCGCTGCGGCGCCTGTGGCATGGCGTTCGTCCCGCTCCCACTGGCTTACGGTGTTGATGCTCACGCCGAGGTATCCGGCCAACACTGCTTGGCTAACGTTTTCGCGAGTTCGCAGTGCCTTGATTCGCTCTGAAGCAAATGATGGCGAACTCACAAGGCAGATTTCAGCTACTTCTGCCGAAACGTTGGAGTCAACTAGCCCGCAGGCAACGAGGTCTTCGATCGATTCATGGACGGCTGCGGAAAGATGGCTTCGGTAGGCAAGCTCTTCTTCAGCCTTACGACCTCCGATAGGAGCGAGCATAGCTCCTTGTTCCGCCTTTGGAAGGCCCTTTTTTTCGATTACTTTTGCCATTTGAGCTCCCTTAAATTTCTGTGGGTGACCATATCCTCCAGTTGCCGGTCTGCAAGTTCAAGATAGATGCCGGCGAGAATTCGCAACGCTTTCAGTTCGCCCTCGTCGATGTTGTCCTGTTCGTTCTTACTCCAACCGTCGATGAAGAAAGCACGTTGACCGCGCCGGAACGCAATCACAGTTCTGAAGCCGGATGATTTGCCGCCTCCTTTTCTCGCAATGCGCAACTTGAGCAGATCGCTGCCCAGTCTTGCGGCGACGATTCCACGCTCGGCTTCATCGATCGCCTTGATGAGCGATTCATCCGATATGCCGTGCTGTGAGGCCCAGCGGTCAAATGCCTTGACCACAAAGACCCTCATGTCTGAATAGTTTACACACTCAATGAGTGAATACGCTCAGGAATGAGAGATTGTCCACACCTTAAGTGTCGTGGATGCTCCAAGCGTCATGGGCGTTGTCCATGAGCTTGTCGAGTTCTTCGTCGGCTTTTCGGAGTCTTGCACAAACCACTCGGGTTAGATTCGCCAGGATGAAAAACCCGAGTTCTTTGTTGTTGCACATCAACTTCCTCAAGTCCGCCGCGCAAAACTTCAGGGCGTAGACATGGCCGCCCGCCAAGGCGTTTGCGGCACGCGGCAGAGCATCGAGGAAGGCCAATTCGCCGACGACCGAGCCTGCCGTCGCGTCAAAAAACTTATCCCCATCGTCGGTGAGGATGCACACATGGCCTTCCAATATCACGTAAAGGTCGGCGTCGGTGCCGTTGTGCCGAATGAGTTCCTGCCCGTGTTGGAAATACACAGGATTGGCAAGTCGATACAGTTCCTCGAGATGTTCCGGCCGAAGCTTATAAGCGAGACAGCTTTGTGCGAGGGCGAGTTGGTCCTGAGGGGTCATCGGCTAATAGCTTAAAGGAAATTAACCTATTTTCCAACCACATTATTGTGGGCTACGCCTTTTCTTGGCGTCCAACGACAACAAATTGACCCTGGAGGGGCGCCGACCGGCTCACGAAAAACGTGGGCTCATATCCCATGCCTTGCATGTCCTTTGCGTATCGCAAATCGGCGAAGTCCAGCATGATTTCGCCAAAACCTTCCAGCTTTACAGGGCCCTTGCCAATGGGCTTTCCGAGCTCCGTAAATGTGACCTGGAAAATGTTCTCGCGAATCTGCTTCATGACTTGATTATGTTCCGTTTGCGTCAAGGCGCCCGTTTGACGCGATGACATCACGATACCAATACGCACTGTCTTTGGGTGTGCGGTTTTGCGTTTGGTAGTCGACATGAACAAGGCCGAAGCGGAATCGGTACCCTTCCTGCCACTCAAAATTGTCCATGAGCGACCACTGGAAATACCCTTCCACTTCGACACCGTCATCCATAGCTCGCTCGAGTTGTCCTAAATAGCGTGACAAGAAATCGATGCGCTGCGGATCGTGAACTTTGCCGTCAAGGGCAACCCAATCCGAGAGTCCCATTCCGTTTTCCGTGACGACGATCGGTTTGCCATACCGCTCGTAATAAAACTTTGGCCCCCAATACAACGCCTCCGGCGAAACTGCCCAATGGTAGATCGTTCTCGCCGTACCTTGCGGGTGGGGAACGTAGATAGGGTCACCGGTGATCGGATCGGCGCGCACCGTGTCACCCGTATATATATTCGCCCCGAAGAAATCCAATGGCTGGCAGATTGTTTCCATGTCCCCGGCTCTAGGGTTCGGTGCATCCGATCCGAATGTTTCGAGGTCGGCGCGAGGATATTCGCCGAAGAACACGGGATCGTTCCACCATGCGTTGTTCCAAACGGTTTTTGGTTTCGAGGTAAAAGTCGCTTCTCGCGCAGCATCGATGTCGGCGGGTGAATCGGTCTCCGGCAAAATCGGGGCACCTACCGGCGCCCAGCCGACTCGGGTGGGACTGGCAGAACGCGCCCGAATAACTTGCACGGCACGGCCATGGGCCAACATCGCATGGTGGCCTGCGAGCAGCACTTCCTTAAAATTGAGTTTCGCACCTGGGGCATGTTCGCCTAAGTGCAAACCGAGGCCGATAAAGCACTGGGGCTCGTTCAGCGTCATCCAGCTCGCGACTCGATCCGAGAATTTGTCCACTACCACTTGGGTGTATTCGGCGAACCAGTCTGCCGACTCCCGATTCAGCCATCCGCCTTTCAGATAAAGCTCGTAAGGGAGGTCCCAGTGATAAAGCGTTACGTGAGGCCGGACGCCGTTTGCAATCAACTCGTCCAGAAGGCGATCATAGAAGGCAAGCCCCTCTTGGCTAACTTTGCCAATTCCGTCCGGGATAATTCGCGGCCAAGACAGCGATAGGCGGTAATTCGGGATGCCGAGCTCTTTCATGAGCGATACGTCTTCGCTGTATCTATTGTAGTGATCGCAAGCCACATCCCCGTTTGAGCCATCGCCTATGGCCCCTGGGCGCTCACAAAACATATCCCAAACACTTCGTCCGCCGCCGACCTTGTAAGGAGATCCTTCGATTTGGTAGGACGCTGTCGCGACGCCCCACTGAAAGTTGCTTGGAAAAGGCATTACGTAAAATCAAGTATGGCGCAACATGAAGCGGTTCATTGTATGCTTTCGTCGATGACGAATTCCGAACTGGCTGACAAGCTGAGAGACTTGCGCGACTTTTTGATTATCGCGGGTTACGAGGAATCGCATGCGACCCGCTATACGCAAATCGCGAGGTACATCGAAAAGCTGTCCGAGCCGATCGAGGCAATTAACCGCGAGAAACGGCTAGGAGAGATTCCGGGAGTTGGGAAGCTGGTTGCGCAATATATCCGCGAAATCATCGAGACAGGCGTCAGTTCGAAGCAGAAAGAGTGGGAGCAATATGCGCCGATCACGGTGCTTGAGCTCGTGCGGATTCCCGGCTTGGGACCCAAGACAGCACGGAAGATGTTTCAAGAATACGGAATCGACACCTATGCGAAGCTTCGCCAAGCCGATGACACCGGAGTCCTAAAGGAAATCCAAGGCGTCGGGCCTAAGCTGATCGAGGCCATTCGAGCTCACGCAAAACCCAGCTAACCCTGTCCGGGGCCAGTCAAGATGACGTCGAATCGGCGCCCGCCCAGGTAGCTGCCGTCGCACATCAGATCCACGTGGTACGTTCCCGGTTCCTTGACCAGCACGCCGTTCAACTCGAATACGATGTCGTAAGCTGCCAACGGATCCAAGGCGGGAAACGGCGCTTCGATGTGGGCCGCCTCATCACCCGAGGGTGAACGAATGATCAAGACCATCGACAGCGTTTTCGACGAGTTCGTGATGGAAGCCATGACGACCATTCGAGGATGCATCGCGGGGATGGTCTGAACAGTAATGGCGTTAAACAGCCCGATCAGCGTCTTGTTATTTGTCCGTTTGTCTTCGATGCATTCGTTGCACAACACAATTGCGATACAAACGGGAGCTTCAGGGGCGCTACTCATCAATCGCCATTATGGCTTGCAAGTTGCTTCACACCTTCGTCAGATCCGGCCGGCGGCGGTGGAAATCGAAGTGATCTTGAACAAACTTTGCGATCGACAGCAGTTCGTCGTCCCGATAGAGCCGGCCCACCAGGGAGCGGGCGAGGCTATTGCCGTTGCCGTCATCTCCAAAGGGAAGGGCGACCTGCGGGTGCCCGCAGTAGTTGCAGTGACCCAGGGTTTGCCCCAGCACGCCTGTGCCAACGAGAACATCTAAGTCACCAAACTCCTCTTCGAATTTGTGCATGAGCAAGGTCCGTGCGCGCTGGGCCTGCAGGTACTCGACTGCCGGCACATAGCGGCTGCCTCGGAACGTCTCCGGCCAACTCGAGTTTTTCAATTCGTGAATCTCTTCACCACGGGTGAAAGCGTCGAATGCCGATCCGGCCTCCACATCGAGGATCTGCCCCACGCCATCCGGAATCGGGGTGAATTTGGCCAACTTCACATCGGCGCCGGCCGACTTGAGGACCTTTAAAACGGGATCGGAAGCCATTGCCGATTCCAACCCGACCCAGCCAACTTTCAGCTTGCTAAGAGGAACCCGCTTCGGATATTCAAACGTGCGATCCACCGAAGCCAAGTCATGCGCATCGGCGCCGCAGATTGCGGCAAACACCAGCGCGCAATCCTCCACCTCCCGGCAGATGGGGCCAACCTTATCCATGGTGTAACTGAGGCCCATGGCGCCATACCGACTCACGCGTCCGTACGTTGGCCGGAACCCGGTTACGCGGCACCGAACACTCGGGGAGGTGATGCTTCCGTATGTTTCGGTCCCGATCGAGAAGCCGACGAGGCCTGCAGCCGTAGACGAAGCCGAGCCTGCGCTTGAACCGCTGGACCCCTGCTTCGAATTCCACGGGTTTTTCGTCGTTCCCCTGAACCACACATCACCCTGGGCAAGCGAGCCGCAACTGAGCTTCGCGAGTAGGATCGCTCCCGCCGCATTCAGTTTCTGGACGACGGTCGCATCGTAATCGAAGACTTGATGCTCATACGGCCCGGCGCCCCAAGTCGTGGCGATCCCTTTCGTGCTGAACAGGTCCTTGATTCCATAGGGAATCCCGTGCAGGGGGCCGCGATACTTACCGTCCTTGATCTCCCGCTCGGCTTCCGACGCCTGCGCTCTCGCCAGATCCTCGGTGAGCGTCACGACGCTAAGCAGGCGATCACCGTATGTTTTCAATCTGCTCAAATAGAGTTCGGTCAATTCGACCGGCGAAACCTGCCGCGTGCGCACGAGGTGGGCTAATTCGCGAACGGAGAGGAAAGCGAGATCCTCATCCTTTGCCGGGCGGTCGACGCGCGGATCCGAGTGTCGTGCATGCACTCTTGAGCCCTTAATTGAGCCTCCGCCCAGTGGATGGAAAGTGGTCGACGGCTCAATCGTCGGGTCGATGGGCTGTTTCCGAATCGTGCCAAAGCCGTTTCGAGCGGATCTCACTTCGGCAAGAACCCTCTTTCGCTCTTCTTCCGTAAAGGTAATCCCGGCAATCTTCTCCATCGATTTGAGATCATCCAGGGTGATATCGTCACCGGACTGTCTCGTTTGAGCGCCGGCGAGTCCGACGGGAAATGCGGATGCCGCCGCCGCAACCAGCATTGTTGTGAGCACTTCCTTGCGAGTCAGAGGATGATCCATTGCCATGGCGGATTGAATTCGTTGTCGCAAACTCCGGTTCCTGCCGCCGGTATGCTAGCTTTGATGTCCGAACCTGTTCTCCAGGAGCTCGTTAGCTTATGTCTCAAACTCGGCTCGCCAACGGCGGATTTGGCGATTCTCGGTGAAGGCAACGCCAGTGCCAAAGCCGGAAGCGGTCAGTTTTATGTAAAGGCGAGCGGCTTTTCCATGTCGAATATCACCGCGTCCGGGTTCTCGCTGGTCAATTTCGAGCCGATTCTGGATGCGTTGGACGGCCCGGATTTATCGGACGCGGCCGTGCGGTCGTTGCTCGCCGAGAGTCGGGCTGAGCCGGACCACGATCCGACGCCTTCCGTCGAGACGTTCATGCACGCGTATCTTCTCAGTCTAAGAGATGTCAACTTCGTGGGCCATACCCACCCGACGCCTTTAATCAGCCTACTGTCCGTCGAAGGCTGCGAGGAGATTGCACGGCAAAGGCTTTTTCCTGACGAGATCGTGTGCTGTGGCCCCGCCACCGCATTCGTACCGTACGTCGATCCGGGTTTGCCGCTGGCTCGCGCGATCAAAGCGAGTGTCGAAGATTTCATCGATGAATTTGGCATGGTCCCCAAGTCTATCTGGCTGCAAAATCATGGGCTGATTGCACCTGCAAAGTCTGTTCGAGATGTCGAGAGCGCTACATTCATGGGTATCAAAGCCGCACGTGCGTGGGTTGGCGCCCTATCCACGGGCAGAACGATGCGTCCATTGACTTCCCAGGCAATCGACAGAATCCACACACGGCCGGATGAGCATTACAGGCAAAGGCTGATCTAGGCCAATATGAAGAGCCATGCCATCGGAGTCTCGGCTTTGTCTTTCGCTCGTGTTTTTGTCTGCCGTAGTGACCATGAGTTCCGCGATACAGCCGCCGTCTAACTCGGGGGCTGTCGTGAAGATAGGGAAGGATCGGCCGACCTTTGAGGTCGCATACGATGACAAGACGATCTTTTCAGGCAGGTTCTCGGCCGAAAACTCAGCGCAGCCCTGGAATCAGATACGACTTCAAGTCAAATCTGATATGGGTTCCAGGGGTGAGATCACTCAGCATATCCTGCTGCAAGGTCCGGCTAAAACCCCGTTGAAACTTGAAGGCACTCTATTCGCATCCGATGAGGCGTTTCCGGCTGAGACCTATTCGGCCGCCCAGGATCGGTTCAAGCTGGTGCGAAACTCAGTCGGCCTTTCCGCCAACCTCCGGAATAATGCCGTCTACGATCGTAAGTTCGATTGGATGTTGGAGGGGCTTTCGAATTCTGAGATCAGGCCGTCTTCCGGCGGTCCCTCAATAAGGTCTTTCAAGTGGAAGTCATCCGGTCAAGGGATCGAACTTGTTTTTCGGCCGCGATACTATCAACTTCATAAGAACATCGCCTACTTCAAACCGTGGGAACACCCGGTTTGGGCCGGTTCGGTGACCGGCTGGTGCTCCTGGTGGGCCTACATGACCGATGTTCGAGAAAAGGACGTTGAGCGTGTGTCCCAAATCTTTGCCGACAAACTTCGCGACTTTGGCTATTCGTACATCCAAATCGACGATGGCTACCAATCGAGTGGCGGAGGTTTGCCCAAAGACTGGCTTCATACGAACGACCATTTTCCGAGCGGGCTTGAGCACCTAAGCAAGTCGATTTCCGAAAAAGGACTCGATCCCGCGCTTTGGGTCAATGTCCACTTCGGAGACCAGAAATTTGCGTTTAGCCATCCCGACTGGTTTGTGCAGGATCGTAATGGTCAGCCATACAAGGGACCGTGGATCGAGTACGGCCTCGACGGCTCGGTAAAGCAAGCAATCGACGAAGTCGTCCGGCCGACTTATCGAGCCTTGCACAAAATGGGCTGGAAGTATGTAAAGGTGGACACGCTCAGGCATCTGCTCTACGACATCACCTATCCGCGTCGCGAGTATTTTGCCTCCAAAGGGGTAGTGCCCGAAGAGGCGTTTCGGGATTACCTGAGGGCCATTCGCCAAGAGATCGGAACTGAGACGTACATGCTTGCGTGTTGGGGCGTCCTGCCCGAGGCCGTGGGTCTCGCCGATGGATGCCGGTTGGGCGGCGATGGATTCGGCCCTTCAACGCTGCAGCAGTACACGTCGTGGAACAACGTCGTGTGGAGAAACGACCCGGATCACTGCGACGTAAAGCCGCTCGACCGCGCGACGGGAAAGTACATCGATGGTGAGGAACGGATTCGCCCGGTTCTCGTTTCGATGGCCGGCGGCCAATTGCTGCTAAGCGACAAGCCGGAAGTATATGAAGACGACCGGAATCTGGAAGGAGTCAAACGTTCCAGTCCGATTTTATTTACGGTGCCCGGACAGCTCTACGATTACGATCCGATCAAGACAGATCACCTCAAGGCAGGTTTGAGGAACGACCACGGCGGGGCGGATTCCGGTCCGATCGATGCCGATCAGCGTGGGGAGGTTTGCCCGTGGTGGATGCTCGACATTAATCGGCCGTTCGAGTCGTGGACGGTTCTGACTCACATGAACTGGGAAAAGGCTCCATTGCCGCAGGCAGTGGTGAAATTTCGCGATCTGGGCTTGCCGCCGGCGCAATACGCCGTCTTTGAGTTTTGGTCAAAGAAGTATTTAGGCGACTTTAATGATGCATTTACGGCGAGTTCCCTTGATCCGAAGGATCTTTCGACTTATGCCATTCGGAGGGTGCTCGACCGCCCTCAAGTGCTCTCGACCAGCCGGCATGTCAGCCAGGGCGGCGTCGACTTGGTTAACGTCGTGTGGAAGGGAAACGTGCTATCGGGCTCAAGCAATGTCGTGAGGCACGATCCGTACAGCATTTATGTTCGACTGCCGGATGGATACCAGGTTAAGTCTGCGACAATCGGTGGCACACCGGCAGAGATTCGCGTCGACGAGCGATTGGCGGAGATCAAGGTCGTGCCGGAGAAGACGGGGCCGGTGGGCTGGAAGATCGCATTTTGATCCGATCCGTCACCTCAGTGAATTTAAACGGGCTCGACCAACCCGAGTAGAAGCTTCTATCGGGGAGGACGGGAAAGCGGTCGCCAAACAAGCCGTTAAAAATGATTCGGAACGAGTTAACGGGTGAGATTTTGTCATAGAGCTTTTCTCGAACCTGGTTGGGGACTAGGTATGCATTCAAGTTCGGAAAACACTCGTTGACATCTGTCCTGTCAACCCTTTCCTGGTCCAATTTAAGCTTCGAACCGTGATCACCTTGAAGAATGATAATCGGAGGCTTGGAGCTGTTGCTCAGAATCTGGTCGACGGCCGACAAGATAAGCTTGCTCATGTAGGTCGCTTGGCCGGCGTACCCTTTGGCGTATTGAGCTGGCGTGCCCCCGTTTTCGTAATAGTGACTCCCATCGACGATCGTAAAACCCATGTGCTTTGGCTGCACATCTTCGCCGTTGGATCCAAAAACAAAGGGTGGGTGGGGCGCCAGAATGTGCACGAAAATAAATCGAGGTTCCATGGTTCTCGCTGACATCTTCACCATGTTTTGAACGGCTCCCCGAAGCATGATTCGCCGCGCGGTGAACTGAGACATGCCTCCCAATTGAATTGTCGACGGGAAGGGTGTGTCGTCGAGCAGGGCGCCGGCAAATAGCGAGATGCCTTGCGTATTTTGCATCCATAGATCGGCTGAGGCGGGATGCACGGCGGGAAAGCCGGTGGTCAAAGCCTCGTAACGGTAACCCAGCTTCCTCAAATACTGTGAGACCCCGTTTTTGTCGATCAGTTTGTCGAGTATCGTTCGATCTTCCCAAGAAGCGTTCAACTTAGGCAAAACCTGAGGCAGATAGTCGAGATTCAACGAGGATGCAAGCGAGAGTTCCGTCTCGCAGTAGTTGGATCTACCGTCCTTGGCGACAAAAAAACCCCGATCTTCAAGTGCTTTTATGAACCAGTCGTTTGAGAAGCCAATGACGCGGCTGAGAGCATCTGATCGGCCGTATCCATCGAGGATCACGTAGTAAATATCCGGTCGGTTCGACGTGTCGAGTTTTGCGACACCTGAGCTGACCCCTCGGACATCCGTTCCCCTCCAGGCGGAGAACCACGAAAAGCCAATCGAAAAAACAGGAAGCGCCACGAGAATGGCGCCGCCTACGTTCATCGCCTGCACAAGCTGCTCCGTCCGTTTCCATTTCCAACTGGCAACGACGACCAGGGCAAGGCAACCTATCGCCCAAAAGGGAAGGATGTCGCTTCTAACATAGGTGACCTGATTGATCCAACCCAGTTTGACGAGAAGGTCCCAAAGGTGGCCGTATGAGAAGATCGCGACAACGCCGATTGAAACTCCGGCTGCCGATCTTGCCGCGCTCCGAAGAACCAAACCGAGCAGCAGCCAAACGATGAGTGTCCCACCGAGGACCAGGGCCGCCGGAAGCAAGACGTCCGTTGCAGGAATGAGAGCCGTGTTCAGAGAGTAAAGCGCCAACACCGGATACAGTGCAAAGAGCACCGGGTGATAAGGGCGGCGCTGGGTCAATGGTCGAACCGTCTCCTCAACAAATACAGGGTTCTCACTGTGTCGCCAACGGCTTCTTTGCGGACGAAGTCAAACTTCTCGCCAAATGCCGCTTCAAAGGAAGCTTGTGTGTACTCGGAGTAAATATCCTCTCTTGTCGACAAGAGCCTTTGTACTTGCGAGTCTTGCTTCGGCACAAACTCAAGAATCAGCCATCGCCCGATCTTGGACATGAACGAGGCGATCTCGGGCAAGGGAACATTATTACCGATAGCGAGATGGTGAATAAGGGCAAGCGCCATGACCGCATCCGCCGGCCCCCTTTCGATCAGCGAATCTCGCTCCTTTAAAGACCAACCAATGGCTGGGCTCGGGTTCGTCAGGTCCTGCATAAGCGGCAGCATCAGCCGGTCATCGCGCCGCGATCGATAGTTCTTTTCAACCGCCGCCGGGTCGATATCCCATGCCACGGTATGGATCCCTTGAGATGTAGCGAGCGCGCTGAATTCTCCGTTGTTTGCGCCTATATCCCAAACAGTCGCCGGTTTGGGATCAATTGCCGCCAGATAGCTGGAAACCAGCCGGTGTTTGTCCGACATGGCAGCCGAAGAGTAGTTGGTGTCCGAGTAGTAGTCTGCCCATTCCGTGCCTTCCGGCTTCCATTGGAGGCTTTCGACAAGCGACTGGAGGCTTTCGACCAAACCCAAAAGCGCATTCTTCCCAAAGGCGCCGCGCGGCTGGTTTTGGGGTGCTTTGGAAGACTGGCTTCGTTGCATTTTCGCGTGCAAGTGCAGATGTACGGCAATTCGAGGATTGAATCGAGTCGCGGGTTTGCTGATCTTGCTGGCCAGGTCGAGCGGGATGCCGTCGATGAAACTCCCGGCAAGCTTTGAGAGGCGGACATCGACGCGGCTCATGAGCACAAGCGGCGCCACAAAGTGCTGGCAAAACTGCTTATAGGGCTTCCAAGGCTTTCCGGGCTCGTACGGCTCAAAGGACAGACTGTCGATCAGCACGGGACGGCCGTGGTTGAACTGGATGTTGTAGGCGCTGGCGTCCTTGAGCGTCATCTCGTGTTCGATCGCCCGGCGCTGGATCTGAAGCGTCGTTATGGCGGCATCCTTCAGTTGGCTAAAGCACCACTCGTATGGGTACGAGATTGTTGGGATGAATTCAGGCTTGAGCACGGCGATAGCCTGGGCGCTTAGGGCGTGATCGAGCGCCACTTGCGTATGCGGAATCAGCAGACCTCCTGCCGTGAGGTCTTGATAAAGGCCAGAGTCAGCCAATCGGGCCAAGGACTCGCGGTAGGACGCGTTCACCTGCCGAAGCAGCATGCCCTCTTTATGGTAAACGAACCCGCTCGGATCCCGGAATGAGGCGCCTATCTGGGCGTCAGCCGGCATGTTCTGAGGAGTCGTTTCCCTTCCGAATGCCTACTCGCTTTACTACTGCAGCCTTAAGATTGCGGAATGCCGACATTACGAAATAGAGTCCACCCAGAAATCCGGCAAATATAATCTGCAACAAATAGCTTCCAGAACCGGCGTCGATGTAAGCATTTGCCGACCGCGAGATTAACAAAAAGCATCCACAGGCGAGGATAAGATTTAAGGCCCTACTAAAAAGTTTCATGTTTATAAATATCGACGCTGAATCCAATTCAGTGTTTAACGTGCGAGCGCCATTTGCGGTTAGAATCCTCTTATGTCCCATAAACATTTTGCGCCTTGCAGCAATCTTTTGGGCATGTGGGCATTTAGCCCTAAGTGAGGCCGAGGGCCAGCCGCTCCATACCGTACTCGTAGGATGCCTTGGTCAGGGCGCTCAACGAGATTCTTTGTGCCCCTTCCCGTGGGAACTTTGCATTTACTTTGGCCCCCGCACTGCCCCAGCAGTAGCCTGAAAACCCGCCGAACGATGGAATAACCGCAAAGTAACTGCCTGTGTTTTCGAACACTTCTCCAAACATCGCAGAG
>Ga0206814_10059_pt1 | contig 28165 bp, 29 predicted proteins | sample Alteio_BWOrgCont_90_FD_152850 | JGI IMG/M metagenome (GOLD analysis project Ga0206814, IMG submission 152850) | Enriched cells from forest soil in Barre Woods Harvard Forest LTER site, Petersham, Massachusetts, United States -... | ecosystem: Environmental > Terrestrial > Soil > Temperate forest >...
GTCGCCGCTCATCTCAGCGCCAAGAACGCCGGCGGCTCCATCCGTCTCTGCAATCTTGGCGATAAATTCCAGGAAGTCCTGCAACTCACCAAACTACTCACCGTGTTCGACGTTTACGACACCGAAGCCGCCGCCGTCGCCAGTTTTCCCACTTCCCTCTCCGCCGGCAATTAGCCGCTATTTCGCGCAGGGCCTTCAGGGGGTCGGAGCTTTAGCTCCGACATTTTAGCGCCTGGATAAATTGGGCTTTAGCCCCTGAGGATACTCTTCGTTTCTGGGCCAACCGCTTCTGAGACAAGTTCTAGCCGCGCTCATCAACATAGTTAAAGCCAAACTTCTCCCCGCCCCGGCCCAAAGGCCAGTGCTATCCGATTCGTTCAGCCTGTTCTTCAGTCCTCTCGACGCGCTTCTTCCAATCGAATAGCCTTGAGCAATGAACAGAGAAATCCGTGGCTTGCGCTTCTCCTTCAACGCTGACGCCGAAATCGTTCCCGAAAACGCTCCCAACGCGGTTCTCCCCGCGCGCGTGACCGAACTGAGCCTGCAAGGCTGTTTCCTCGAAACCGCCGCCTCGCTCGAAGAAAAGCGCCAGGTGTCCCTCAAGATTTGCGATGCCGGAGAATCCTTCGAAGCCGAAGCCATTGTCCTTTACTCCCGCCCATCCGGCTTGGGTCTCCTCTTTCGCGACGTAAAGCCTCGCCACCGCGATACTCTCCAAACCTGGATCCTAAAAGCCCTGGATCGCCAACTAGAACTCCAGCAAATCCCGGGCTGACTTCCCGTAGCGTCCACCTTCAGGTGGACAAGCTCGACTCGTGAATATTTGCACCCCAATCTCCCCATCCAATCTCGATCTGTTCCCTCGTTTTCCTTTCGGCAACACTGTTCCCCAGTCCAGTTGCCTCCAAACCCCCGCTCCCCAACAATAATCCTGAGGGGTATTCCCATGAAAAAAGCCAGTGCACTCATCGTTTCTATTCTGCTAGCCTGCCCCGCCTTCGCCGCGGACCAGACCCGCGAACAAAAACGCCTCGAAACCTGCGGTCAGGTCTTCAAAGAGATCATGGACATCCCCGATGGCATTCCCAAGGACCTCCTCAACAAGGCCGAATGCGTCATCGTGATTCCCTCGGTCCTCAAATTCGCTTTCGGCGTCGGAGGCGACTTCGGCCGCGGCGCCATCGTCTGCCGCACCGGCCAGCACTTCACGGGACATTGGAGCGCCCCCGCTCTCTTCGCTCTCGAAGGCGCAAACATCGGCTTTCAGTTGGGCGGCCAGGCCACGGACTTCGTCCTCCTGGTCATGAATCCCAAAGGCGCGGACTCCATCCTGAGCAGCAAAGTGAAGCTAGGCGCCGACGCTTCCGCCGCAGCCGGTCCCAAGGGCCGCACCGCTGCCGCCGACACCGACATCGTGATGCGCGCGGAAGTTCTCACCTATTCCCGCTCGCGTGGATTGTTCGCCGGCATCTCGCTCGAAGGCTCCACGCTCCGCTCCGATGGCAGCGCCAACAAAAAACTCTATGGCCGCGAACTCAACGCCAGGCAAATCGTCCGCGAAGGCAAAGTCGGCGTCCCAGCCTCAGGCCGCGAACTAGTTTCCCTGTTGGATAAGCAATCCCCCAAAAACCAGTCCGACCCCGTCTCCCTGAAAGAATAAGACCAACAACTCGCTCTCAGGACGGACGAACTCTTCTGCAGGTGAGCGACACCACCCGCGCATGTCATCCCGAACCCCGCTTGCCCTGAGCGAAGTATGCGATGGGCGCTCTTTGCGGGTGAGGGATCTGCTTTTCGTTTGTGCGCCGCGTTCCCACGAGGATGCCAACAGGCCCACGCAACCTCTGAAGTTCGCGTAGCGGCCACTTTCAAGTGGCCCCGTCTTGAGTGCGCTCAAGTAAGTGAGTGGAGCGCCAGAAAAATCAAAAGCTCGCATCACCGTGGCGGATCGCAATCGCCGCCGCGCCGATGCAACCGATTGGATTTCTCTAAAGCCCCAGCCTCACGGCGTCTTCAAATAAATATTCCCGATGTTGTGCTCCCTCAGCATCGCGTTAAACGCCGCCAGTTCCTTCCCCGCCAACGCTTGAAACTCCTGCGTCGCTTTGTCCCCACGCGCCTTCAACTCCTCCTGCACCGCAATCTGCTGCGTGGTCGGCGCAAAATCGGCGCTGCTATCCAGCTGGCTGAACAGATAGCCAACCTTCTGCAGCAACATCGGCGCCCACCGGCAATCGTCCTGCCCTCGCCCGGTTAGCCGGAGCTGCAGCAGACTTCCCTCGATACCCGCGAGCTTCTCCGCCAACTCGTCCGCGGCTTTCCGGATCGGCTTTGCGCTCTCGTCGCTGCCCAGCTCCTTTTCAAACGCAACAAGCTGCGCGCGAAGCGACTCGCTCTGGTTCACGGTCGTCCCCAGCGCGCTCATCTCGTCATACAGGGCTGTCTGCACCCGCAACTGCGCCTGGACGTCGCTTTCCGATCCCGTGGTATGCGGGTCCTTCACCACCGTCAGCTTCTGCGTGAATTTTTCTTCTCCCACGCTCAGCGTAACGTTGTACGTTCCCGGCGCCACAAGCACGGCCAGCCGTCCCACGGCCGGAACCTTCCGCCAGCCCTCCGGCCCGAACGGCACATCCGGCGCGTAGACCGGCGTGGTTCTCAACTTGATTTCCGTGCTCCGTTCGGTCCGCAAGTCCCACCAGTAGCGATTAATCCCCTGCTTTGTTTCGCAAGCCGGCGGCTCCACGTCCGGAAAACCCTCATCAGGCTCCGGCTTTTTCGCCTCCGCCGCGTTTGGTTTCGCCGCGTGGCATTCGATCTCTCGCACTTTCTTGCCGCCGGCATCCGTGATGGTCAGCTTCGCCGTTTCCTTCTCTCCCAGGTTGGACTTGAGATAGAAATTAATGGACGCGCCATAAGGCGGATTTTTCCCCGTCGTGGGGTCGTACTCGACCGCAGCCGGCTGCGCCACCTCCTTAAACCGATACGCATCGCGCGGCGCAAACAGGTGCGCCTTCTTCGCTCCCACCTCCGGCGTGAACTGCTCCAGCGCCGTAATGTCGTCCAGAATCCAGAAGCCCCTCCCGTACGTCGCTGCCACCAGATCGTGAAACCTCTCCTGCACCGTCAGCCAGTACACCGGTGCGTGTGGCAGCCCGTTTTGCAGCGGCTGCCAGTTTTTCCCGTCGTCAAATGAAACGTACGCTCCGCCCTCCGTCCCCAGATACAGCAGTCCCTGTCGCGCGGGATCTTCGCGCACACAATGCGCATAGCTCAGCATGTTGTGCGGAATCCCAGTCGTGATTAACGTCCAGGTTTTTCCGTAGTCCGCGGTCTTGTATACATATGGATCGCGCATATTCACTTGATGCCCATCCACAGTCAGGTACGCTGTCCCCGCGTTGAACCGCGACGCCTCGATATTGTCCACGGTCCCCCACTCGGGGAAGTTGGGAAGATTTTTTGTGACGTTGCTCCAATTTTTCCCGCCGTCACGCGTCACCTGCACTTGCCCGTCATTCGTGCCCACCCAAATCAGCCCCGCCTCTTTCGCCGACTCCGTGAGCGAAAAGATCACACCCGCATATTCCACCCCGATGTTGTCCGGCGTAAGCCCTCCGGAAATCTGTTGCCGGGTCTTGTCGTTCCGCGTCAGGTCCGGACTGATAATCTGCCAGCTATTCCCGCCATCCGTCGTCACGTGAACAAACTGGCTGCCCACATACACCTTGTTGTGGTCGAACGGAGATATCGCGATCGGGAATTCCCAGTTGAACCGGTACTTCACATCTCCCGCCGGCGCCCCCGCCACATAGTCGGGCCACACTTCCACCTCGCGGTCCTGGTGAGTGCGTTCATCAAAGCGCGTCACCGTCCCGCCGATGCTCCCCGATCCCGTGCCCGTGGACCAGATAATGTTGTTGTCCACCGGGTCCGGCATCGCAAAGCCGCTCTCGCCTCCCGCCACCGGGTGCCACGCGCCGCGCGGAATGTCGCTCCCGCCGGCTCCGCCAAATTGCAGGCTGTTGCTCGGGCCGCGCCACGACGGGCCGTCCTGCCGGTTTCCGTACACAAAGTAGGGGATCTGGTCATCCACCGTAGCGTGGTACATCTGCGCGATCGGCAGGTTGACGTGGTTCCAGCTGCGGCCTCGATTCACGGAAATAGCTACGCCGCCATCATGCACCACCGCCATCCGCTCCCCGTCCATCGGATCGATCCACATCTCGTGATTGTCACCCCCGGGATCGGCCGGCATCTTCGTCAGCGTATGCCCTCCATCCAGGCTCCGCGAAAATGCTGCAGAGAAAAAATACACTTCGTTCTCATTGTCCGAAGAAATCTCCAGCCGCGTGTAGTAGTGCGTGCGCCCTCGCAGTTGCCGGTCAGAGTTGACCATCTCCCAGTTCTCGCCGCCATCATCGGATCGCCACAGTTGCCCAAGTTGTCCCGGGCTGTTCGCCTGCGGAACCCCGTCGCCCGTCTCGATTTCCGCATACACCCTGTTCGAATCTTTCCTCGCAACGCGTACCGCAATTCTGCCCACGGGAGCGTTCGGCAATCCATGTCCTTCCAGCCGCTTCCACGTCACGCCACCGTCTGTTGACTTGAATAATCCGCTGCCCGGACCGCCGCTTGTGCGGCCCCACGTGTGAATCTCGATCTGCCACATCCCCGCAAAAACAACTCCCGCATTGTTGGGATCCATTCCCATGTCCGAGCATCCCGTGTTCTCATCCACGAACAGCACTTTTTCCCAGGTCTTTCCCCCATCCGTCGTCCGGAATACGCCGCGTTCCTGCTGCGGCCCATATGCGTGGCCCAGCGCGCACGCAAGCACCACGTTCGGATTGCGCGGGTCAATCTCCACTCGCCCGATCCGCCCCGTCTTCTCCAATCCCATCAATGTCCATGTCTTTCCGCCGTCCGTGGATTTGTAAATTCCCTGCCCCACCGAAATGTGGCTTCGGATGAACGACTCCCCTGTTCCCGCCCACACGATGTTCGGATCGCTCGCCGCCACGGCCAGCGCGCCGATGGACGACACTGGTTCCGAATCGAAGATAGGCTCCCAATGGGTTCCGCCGTCCGTGCTCTTGAAAATTCCTCCCGATGCCGCCCCCACATACCAAATGTTTGGTTTTCCCGGAACTCCGGCGACGGCCGTGGCGCGGTTGCCCTCCGGCCCGATATACCTGTACTTGATCTGCCCGTACACGTCAGGACTGGCGGCAGCCTGCTGCGCCTTCAGCGAACAAGGTGCAACCAGCGCCACCCCCACGGCGATCACTGCCGCATATTTTGAAACAAGGAACCTCGCACGCTTCAACATGGTGAGCCTCTCCAATTGTGATGAATTTGGGATGCGCGGATGATATCGGTGCAGCAACCTCAGGTCAAGCCGCACCCCCGCAAATAGTTCGCAAGCCTCGACGCGCGCTGCCCGCTTTTTGCAAGTGAGCGTCACTACCCCGCGCATGTCATCCCGAACCCCGCTTGCCCTGAGCGAAGTATGCGATGGGCGCCTTTTGCGGGTGAGGGATCTGCTTTTCGCTTGTGGGCTGCGTTCCGGTGAGAATGTCAACAGAGGTGGGTCGCGCGCCCTTGGCGCAGTAATTCGAATTTGGGTGCCGCACCCTTGCGGTTTTCAATCGTGCGCGCCCTGCCTTAGGAGGGCGGGTTTTGACGTTTCCCTCCCCCCGCGTTCCCGGCGCTGGCCTGGCAATAAAAATGAACAGAGAGAAACTAGGTGAAAATATCCCGTCCGTCCGCCGCCCTTCTTGCTCTTGAATTCATCAGCCCCCGCCGCCCTATGCGCCCGCAGCCCGCGAACGCGGCCGCATCGCTCCCTGTTTCAGGATAATTCCGAACAGCCCCTTCTGATTAAACCGTCTCGTGTCGGGCCGCAGCGGCTCGGCTTCGCAAATCAGGACTCTGTCGGCGATGTTATCTCGCGTAAACGAACGAAAGCCCCAGTTCGCATCCACATCATCCACCACCACCGCCCCGCCCGGCCTCAACGCCCTCCACGCACTTTCCATCTCGAAGAGCACGTTACTCTCGCTGTGCAGACTGTCGTGAATGAAAAGATCGATCACTCCCAGTTGAGAAAGCAGCCTGGGAAGCCGTCGTCTGCTCGAACCCTTAATATAGGTCCATCGATCCGCGTAGCGGTCCCCGACCGCGATGGCCACTTGCTTTCTCCACGACCGCTCCAGCGGCGGCAAGTCAATGCTGCAAAGATGTCCGTCCCCGTTCCGCTCCAATGCCTCCAGGATAAAGCGCGAGGTCACTCCATGTGCCACGCCCGTCTCCACAATTTTTTTCGGCTTCAAGAATCGCGTCAGGCACCAGACCGTGCGCACAAACGCGGCATCCCCGTCATTCCACGACAAAAAGCTTTCCGGGCCGGCCCGAATCCCTTTTGCCTCCAGCTCTTTCGTCACTTCGTCCCACAACGGCCAGAATTCCGTGTCCGACTTGCACGGCCAGCCAAGGCCCAGGTAATCATGCAACCTGGACTCCCAATTCCCATCGGCCTCGTACGGACACTGGGCCCTTTTCTGTTCGCGCTCAGCGACGTAGGTCTCCCGCATCGTTGTCCATATCTCCAGCGGGTCTTCCGCCAGATCCTTCACTGCCTGTACGGGGTGCTTTAGCACGTAGCGTAGAGGGATTCCGAGCATATCTTTCGCTCCCCTCAATTTAAATTTTCCAGGTGGGCTATTAAGAAAGCCTGGGCGTAAAGCTTTCTTGGGCGGCCGTAAATACAATTGCTATCCGAATGTCCAGGTCCGAACGAGTGGCCTCTGCTTCGGCATCCCAGACAAGTCTTACCTTACCCGAAATCTCCGCAAAGCGACACGCGTTTGTCTCTGATTAAGTAACTAATACTTATACACCATACTCGCGGCGGATAACGCACCGACTAGCGCGGGACCGTCTGCGCCGGCGCCGGCAAATGCCGCGCCCGCAGCCGCAGCACTTTCCGCTGATTCGCCTCCAGCACTTCAAAACGATAACCCTCCAGATCCACCTTGTCCCCCGGCGCCGGCACTTTCCCCGAAACATGGCTCAGCAATCCCGCGATCGTCATCACGGTCTCGTCCGAATTTTCCCCGAAGTGAACCCCCAGCAATTCTTCCACATCCTCAATCGTCATGCTGCCGCGCAGCACCAGGCTGCCGTCCGGCTCGCGCACCGCATCCGGGGCAGGCTTCATCTCCCCCGCGCCCTTTTCGCCCACAATCTCTTCCAGCAGATCCTCCACCGTCGCGATCCCCGCCACCGATCCATATTCGTCAATCACCACCGCCATCGACTGCCCCTTCTGCCGCATCTCTTTCAGCATCTCCGAACCCAGCTTCGTCTCCGGCACAAACAGCACCGCACGCATCAATTCCCGCACCTTGCGTTTCGGCAAATCCGTGTCCGCAATCTGCAGCAAATCCTGCGCGTGCACCACTCCCAGAATATCGTCCAGCGACTTCCCATACACCGGCATCTTCGCGTGTTTCGTCTCCACAAACCGCGTGTGCATCTCTTCCAGCGACGCCTCCGCCTGCATCGCCACCACGTCCGGCCGCGGCGTCATCACTTCGCGCACCCGCTTGTCGCTGAACTCCACCACCTGCTCGATCAAATCCGCCTGCGAAGGTTCAATAATCCCTTCCTCTTCCGCCGCCTCCACTAACGCCTCAATCCCCTCTTCCGCACGCTGACCCTGCGTCCGCTCCGCATCCTGCTCCGAAATTCGTGCCAGCGATTCCGCCCCCTCCAGAAAAACTCGGACCGGCCAAACCAGCGCCATCGCAAACCGGATCAGCGGCAACAAGGGCTTCAGCCACCGCCCTTCCGTCCGGTATAGCAGCATGTCCGGAACAAAGTGCATCGCGATCACGACTTCCAGCGACAGAAAAACCAAAAACTGCAACGCGGCTTCCCACCGGTTCGGCACCAGATACACCACCGCCCGCGTCGTCTCCAGCACCACAAACGCCAGCCAGAAATGCCCTAGGATGCGGAACGTCCGTCCCCCGCTCCTTCGATTGATTTTCAGCTTGGGTTCAATCTCGGCTTCGAATATTTCCAGGTGTTCGTGTACCCGGCCCGTGCTCATCCGCCCCAATTCGCGGTAGATCAGCGTCAGGTAGGAAAAAATGGGCAGCCCCAGCGCCAACACCAGGATGCTCCCGACAAATGCCCAGGTTTGCAGCATTACGCAATTCCCAGTTTCCGCCGCAATCGCCCCTCGATTCGCTCCATCTCTCCGCGGTCGGTTTCATGATCGTATCCCAAAAGGTGCAACACGCCATGCAGAATCAGCACCTTCAGTTCCTCGGGAAGCTTGCGCCCCAGCTCTTTCGCATTCCGCCGCGCCACCTTCGGCGAAATCGCGATGTCTCCCAAAAACTTTCCCCGTGCCTTCCTCACCTGCTCCCTCAACATTCCGGGTTTCGCATCCTCCTCACTCGCAGGAAACGACAGCACATCCGTCGGCCCCGTCTTCTTACGGTACGTCTCATTCAACCGCGCCATCTCCCCATCGCCAATCAAACGCACCGCCACACTCTCGGGTCCCAGCCCGATCTCCTCCAAAATGTTTTCCAGGAACTCTTCCAGCGGCCCCACCGCCACCGGCACCACCCGCTGCCCATTCTCAATCAATCTCATCTCATGTGGCACAGCCATTCTTGCCCGCCCTGAGCAAAGCGCGCTGTTTGCGTCCCGCGTTCTTCACCGGGGCCGAAGGGGCTGTGCTCTTCGTTATGCCGACGACCGATTGAACTTGAGGGTGCCCCACCCTTGGTTTGTAAGGGTGGGCTCTTACGATCCGAAGCCACAACCCTCTTCACTTCCTTCTCTTCCTTCTCTTCTCAGCGCACTCTGCATTCTCAGCGTACTCTGCGTTAGTCCTTTTCTTTTCCGAGATGTCTTACTCCGCAGTCTCCAATTTCACCGATTCCTTACCCGTCGCCACACTCGTCTTCCCCCCGCGCTGCGGATGCGCCATGTCATGCTCCTCATACGCCCGGATGATCTGCTGCACCAGATTGTGCCGCACCACGTCCTTCTCCCCGAACTGCACCGTGCTGATCCCCGGGATCCGCCCGCAAATTTCCATCGACTCGATCAACCCGCTCTTCTTCCCCGCCGGCAAGTCAATCTGCGTAATGTCCCCGGTAATCACCGCCTTCGAATTAAATCCCAGCCGCGTCAAAAACATCTTCATCTGCTCGCTGGTAGTATTCTGCGCCTCATCCAGAATCACGAACGAATCATTCAGCGTCCGTCCCCGCATAAACGCCAGCGGCGCAACCTCAATAATTCCCTTCTCCAAAAACCGCTCCAGCTTGTCCGCGTCCAGCATGTCGTACAGAGCGTCATACAGCGGCCGCATATACGGATCGATCTTCTGCTGCAGAGTCCCAGGCAGAAACCCCAGCCGCTCCCCCGCCTCCACCGCCGGCCGCGCCAAAATAATCCGGTTCATCTGCTTGGTCAGCAGCGCGCTCACCGCCATCGCCACCGCCAGATACGTCTTCCCCGTTCCGCCCGGCCCAATCCCGAACGTCATGTCGTGCGATTCGATCTCTTCCATGTACTTCCGCTGCGTCGCCGTCTTCGGCGTCACCACTTTCTTCCCGAACGACCGCGTCCGCCCGTGCTCAAACATCCCCCGCGGCGATTCGTGCGGCTCTTCCGTCGCCACGCGCAGCAGGGACTTCACCTCCGCGCTCGTAAGCTCCCGCCCGTGCCGCGTCAGGTGGTTGTACTCCTCCACAATCTTCACCGCGTGGTCCACGCCCTCCTGCTCGCCTTCCACGGTCAGCCGCGTGTCATGCAAATGCGTCCGCACGCGCAGGTAGTCCTCCAGCGAACGGATGTTCTCGTCCAATGTGCCAAAGAAGGGTTCAATTTTCCCGGTAATGTGTATGGTGCGCTTCATCCACTTGGAAGGTACTTCTGCCGAACGGATCGGGTGGCCGATGGGATTCCTCCTGCAAACTTCCAGCTGCGTAAAAGCCTGAACTCGGAGAAACTACAAACAACCTAACGCAGCCCTCCGCTCAGGTCAAGTTACACCCCTGTAAAATTCCACCACTGCCGCATCTCTTCTCTGCTCCCCACTTGCAGCACAGCCATTCCTGCCTGCCCTGAGCGGAGCCGAAGGGGCTGTGCTCTTGGGTTCCTCTTCGCTGCTCCTCCTCTGCGTAACTCCGCGCTCTCTGCGCCTCTGCGTTATCCTCACTCTTGAACTCTCGAACTCTCGAACTCTTGAACTCTTGAACTTTTCAACTTCTCCCCTCGACTGTTGGCTGTCAGCTGTTAGCTTCCCCATTACCTGTCCTTTAGTACGAGCGTCCTATGGACGAAAACTTCCGATTTCGCAAAACTTCTCCTATCGCAAGCACGAAAGGTTTTTGATTCGCTTCCTGAGGGAGGTTCGACCATGGCTCTGTCCGCCAAACAAATTCTCTTCAGCTCCGCGCTGCTGCTCTCGGCTTCGCCGCTTTTCGCCAACGAAACCGCCGCCAAATCCGGCGTTGCACCCGTGCCCCGCGCCTTTGTGAACTGCCCGGGCATCTCCAACGTCCCCATGACCGCCGACGCGGAGCAGGCCCTGCCCATGCGCCAGATCGCCATCCTCGCTTGCGGCCAGCAGGTAACCGTTCTCGCCGACAACGAAGGCTACACCGCCCGCATCCGCACCTCCGACGGCAAAGAGGGCTACGTCGCCCGCATGTACCTCACAACCGCGACGCCGCCCCCCGCCCAACCTGCACTCGAATTCGATACGCCCGCGCCCGTCACCAACGCCACCCCCATCAACGGCATCGTCCGCTGGAACGTCGGCCTCCCCGGCTGCGACCAGTTCAACAGCCGCGGCCGCATGGTCGAATCCGCCACCGCCGAAGGCATCACCGTGCAAGTCGCACTTCAGGACACCGGCTGGAAACTCCACGCCAGTGTCGCGGTCTCCAACGGCGGCGATTCTAAGGTCTCCGTGGTTCCCACGCTCATTACCCTCGACGAACTCGTTCCCACCCTCCGCAACTTGCGCGAAGAAAATCCCGCAAAGCTTGCCCACAGCCAGGCCAATCACCAACTCATGCGCAGCGAATCGACTGCCGTCCCGCCTCCAAGCGCGATCGTGCTGCACCAGCGCTCTGTCGCGCGCGCTCCCGAAGCGGGCTACCACTCCACATCCGTGGATGACTATCTCGGCTTCAACTTCGAATCAGCCTCCGTCCGCGACGTGGCTCTGAAAGCCGCCAATCTCGCCCCAGGCCAAAAAACCTCCGGCGAACTCTGGTTCGCCCGCGACTCTCGCGCCTTCGAGCTCTCCCTCCGGGTATCCGTCGGCAACGTAGTCTTCGACTTCCCTTTCTCTTTCGATCAGCGCTAACAACTTCCCCTCCGACAAGAAAGGCCCGGCGCGTCCCCACGCCGGGCCTTCTCATTCTCCGACCCTTCTCTGTGAACTCTGTGCTCTTCCTCAGTGTCCTCTGTGTTAAAACTCTTTCTTTTCGCTTTTCTATTTTCCAATTTCCATTTTCTGAATTAGTCCGCCGCCACCGCCCGGCTCTTCGCCCAACCCCGTATCGCCGTAATCTCCTCCGCCCGCGTCACGCTCAGCGGCCGCGTACCCTGAATCTCCGCCACCAAAATCTCCGTAGTCAGCTGCTGCTTCTGGCTAAACGCCGTATACAACCCTGCCGCAATCACCTGCTCAATCTCTGCCCCCGAAAATCCGTCGCTAGCCCCGGCAAGTTTCTCCAAATCAAATCCCGCCGCATCCCTCCCGCGTTTCCGGATGTGCAAAGCAAACAGCGCCGTCCGCGAAGCCACTCCCGGCAAGTCCACAAAAAATATCTCGTCGAATCTTCCCTTCCGCAACATCTCAGGCGGCAGAATCGTAATGTTGTTCGACGTCGCCGCCAAAAACACCCCGCTCTCCCGGTCCTGCATCCACGTAAGCAGGGTCGCCAGCAACCTCTGTGACAATCCCGCATCCGCGTCTCCGCTAGATCCCGCCGATGCGAACGCCTTCTCAATCTCATCGATCCACAAAACCACCGGCGAAATTTTCTGCGCCACGTCCAGCGCCTTCTTCAGCCGCTTCTCGCTCTCCCCCACAAACTTGTCGTACAGCGCTCCCGCATCCAGCCGCGCCAGTTCGTAACCCCACTCCCCCGCCACCGCCCGCGCCGCCAAACTCTTTCCGCAACCCTGCACGCCGGTAATCAAAACTCCCTTCGGCGGCACCAAACCAAATCGCTGCCCTTCCGGCGTCAGCGCGCTTTTCCGCTTCCCAATCCACTCGCGCAACCGCTGCAACCCGGCCACATCCGCAAACGAAGCATCCCGCTTGATCGTCTCCAGCAATCCGCCCGTGTGCATCGCCTGCCGCTTCGCTTCCAGCACATCGTCCAGCAACCCCGTGTCCGCCTTCCTCCGAGCCAGCGCCGACTGCCGCAGCACCCGCAGCGCATCCTCTTCCGAAAGCCCCGCCAGATTCTTCGCCAATTGCCCCACGCCCGCCGCGTCCAGCGAAGTCGCAATCCCCTGCGTCCGATTCAGTTCCGCCAGCGTAGCCTTCACCCCGCCTATCAACTCCTCCACTGACGGCAGCCCCAATTGAAACGCCACCGCGTCCGCCTCCAACTCCGTCGGCAATTGAATGGTAGCGCCAAGCAGCACAATTGAACGTCGCGCCGTCCGAAATCCATCCGCCAAATCGCGCAAACGCCGGCTGATCCGGTCGTTGTCGCAATACCGGCAAAAATCCTTCAGCAAAAATATCCCGTCGCCCTGAATCGACGCGATCGTCGTCAGCGCCTGCTCCGGCTGGTCGGAGTTATACAACGCCGCCCCGCCGTATCTCCCCAATCCGGTCGTCACGCTCCACACATACAGCGGAATCCCCAGTTCCTCCGCCACGCACTCCACTAACGTCGAAAACCTCAACTCCTCGCACGTCTCCACGGTCACAATCGGATTCCGCGAGTTCACCAATAGCCCCAGTTCCGCCCGCTTTGCGCTCAAAGCCGGCACGCAAATCACGCCGTTCGACGCGGCCGGAGCCTGCAACGGCCTCTGCGGTGGTTTGACTTCGTTTGACAAAGCGGTGTGCCTCGCCTCAAACTATTAGTTTGAAATCAATGCGTCAAAATGCTTAAGGAGCAATAGATGGCTCAAGGTCAGGCTACCAAAATAAAGAAGAAGAAAAAGTCCGTTCTCAAGCGCGCGGCACAATCTCGCCAACGGGCTGAAGTCAACCGCGCCAATCGCACCCGCGTGCGCACCGCCATGCGGCGTCTCCGCACCGCCATTACCGCCGGCGACGTCACCGCGGCCACCAATCTCTTGAATCCCACGCTTTCCGCGATCGATCAGGCAATCACCAAGGGCGTGCTCCACGAGAACACCGCCAACCGCTACAAATCGCGCCTATCTCTCGCCTTCAACCAGGTCAAAGCCAAAGCCGCCAAGTAACCTTCGCCGAAATTCCATCGCTCTATCGGGTGCCGCACCCTGCGGTTTTCAGGGTGCGGTTTTTTCTTTCTCTCCTCCGCCGTAGCGCCGGCTTCCAGCCGGCAAGCGTATCCGACTCCTTCTTCCCTCTGTGCTCTCTGCGTTCCGACCTCTGTGCCCTCTGTGTTAAATCCCCGCTATCGCCAACCCAGCCCTCCCGCGGAGCCACTTCTCCCCCGTACCACATTGGCTCTTCCCCAATCCCGCGCAATAATCCATCCTCTCCCTCGTCGATTCTTTTCCTAACCGAGGTCACCGATGCTCGCAACCATCTCCCTAACCCGCACTCCAAAATCCCGCCTAACCGAAGATCTCCGCGAAAACTCCCCCTTCGGCACCAACTACAGCGACCACATGTTCGTCGCCGATTACGCCGACGGCAAATGGCAAGACCCGCGCATCATCCCCTTCGGCCCGATGGAACTCTCCCCCGCCACCACCGCGCTCCACTACGGCCAGTCCCTCTTCGAAGGCTTCAAAGCCCACCGCACCGCCGACGGCCGCGTCGCCCTCTTCCGTCCCATGGCCAATCACGCCCGCCTCAATCGCACCGCCGCGCGCCTCGCCATGCCCGAAATCCCCGAAGAAATTTTCCGCGAAGGCCTGCTCGAATTAATCCGCGTGGATAAAGATTGGGTTCCTTACAACGACGGCGGCTCCCTTTACGTCCGTCCCGTCTATTTCGGCACCGACGACAGCCTGATGGTCCGCCCCGCCACCCGCTATCGCTTCGTAATCATCACGTCGCCCGGCGGCCCCTATTTCGCGCAACCAATCCGCCTGCTCGCCGAAGAAACCTACGTCCGCGCCTTCCCCGGCGGCACCGGCGACGCAAAAACCGCTGGCAATTATGGCGGTGGCTTGCTCGCCGCAAAACTAGCCCAAGCCAAGGGCTATCACAACGTTATGTGGCTCGACGGCAAAGACCGCCGCTTCATCGAAGAGTCCGGCGTAATGAACATCATGTTCAACATCAACGGCACCGCCATTACTCCCGCTCTCTCCGGCACAATTCTCCCCGGCGTAACCCGCGACTCCGTCCTAACCCTCCTCCGCGAAATGAAAGTCCCCCTCGAAGAGCGCCCCGTCTCCCTCGACGAAGTCTTAGCCGCTCACTCGAACGCCACCCTCCTCGAAGCCTTCGGCATCGGCACCGCCGCCATCATCGCCCCCATAGCCGCCATCGGCCACCACAACAAAGACCACGAAATCCCCACCAACTCCCCCACCGGCCTGGCCCACAAACTAAAACACGCCCTAACCGCCATCCAAACCGGCAAATCCCCCGACACCCACAACTGGCTCCTCTACATCTAGCCCAGGTAGCGCCGGCTTCCAGCCTGCCAGCGTTGCACAGGCACTCCTGCCTGTGCTCCTCGCTTCATTTGTAGGGGCGGAGCTAGCTCCGCCCTCTTGGGGTTGCATGTGTAGGGGCGGCTTTACGCCGCCTTCTTGGGTTTCTCTTGCCTTAGTAGCGGCCACTTTCAAGTGGCCCCGTCTTTCTTCGTCCATCTCTTTCCTCCGCAACGCCCGCTCCTACGCCTCGCAACCAGCGCCGGAGGCGCGGCAGAATCTAGCCCAGCCGGTAAGGGCTGGGAACCCTTTCCCCGTGCCTCCGAGCGCCGTAGGTGCGACATGCTTTTTGCACCTCACTCCAACAAATCGCAACCGCATTCCCGAGCCGGCGCATTTTCTTGCCGGGTATATTCGATTATTCGGAAAAGGTCTCGAGCGGCGGCGGGTGACTACAAGCTGTCTCGTAAGTGGTCTTCGGGAGGGCACGGCTTCAGCCGTGCCGAAAAGGTCGCGAAAATCATGGGCTTTAGCCCCTGAGGTCACGTCAACACCAAGCGGGTCCATTTATGAGATGAGTTCCAGCGAAGCTGCATCTACTTGCGAAACATTTGATCGATGCGAGCGCCGACTTCTTCGTGCGTGAGGAACTCCCCTTTGTCGAGCTGCTCCAAGCCTTTTGTCACCTGCTGGCGGAACCAAGCGTCATGATCGACGTAGTGTCCACAAGCTGTTTGACGTATTTCTCTGCACCGCTCTTGTTCTCAGCGGCAGCCCGCTCCACTTTCGCTTGCAGCTCAGGAGAAAGATGCACTTCCATATTTTCCTAAATTAGGTTTACACCCCGCCGCTGTCAAGGCGTAGCTGGCGACGAGCTTCTCCTCCCACGGAACCCTGATCGGATGTATTTCAAGTAAGGGGAACTTTCCGCCTGCCCCCGCCTGCCCTCGTCCCGTCCCCGCCTCTCTCACACGATGGACGGGTTAGAGATGAAAAAGCGAACGACATATTGACAATGGTGTTGCACAATGAGACACTTTTCCACAGGCGCGAGCGAGCATGAATCGCCGCGACTGCAAGCAAATGAGGTTACAAAATGGCCAAAGTAGACTTCGACGCTCATGTGACAAGGAAGGTGCCGACCCCGGTTAAATTTACAACCAGGGATGGCGAGAGAGTTCGATTTACCGCCGAAAAACCCAAGCGGGTCGAGACGCACGTGCATTTCGAAACCCACGACCGGAAACGGGGGTAGCGAGGCTGAAGTTACAATGGCTCCGGGAGGCTGTTGGAGTGCGTTCTTGGAGCTAGTAGGATTCCGTAGTGAAGGCTAGGGGTTCGACGCGGGCGCGGTACGTCCGTGCAGAACTGTCAAATATTTCGACGATCCGGGCGGGTGGAAGAGACAATAATCCATCGAAGCGATCTAAGTTGATCGGGACGACTACATCGGTCGTCCCTTACTTTTTTTGGAGCATGGTGGTGTTTGATCCGCACGCGGTGAAAATTCATATTGACGGGAACTGCTGGCAGAATCCTGGCGGTAGCGGAGGACTGGGAGTGCGTGTGGATTATGGCTGCGACATAGACCGCGACCCGGAAGTTGTCGAGTACCGTGGGTATTTCGAAACGAATAACCAACGCATGGAGCTGCGAGCTTGCATTTTTGCTCACGAGTGGATTGATGAGAATCCCGATGATTTCGGGGCTCGGCGATTCATTATCTTAACGGACTCTTCATACGTCTACGGCGGATATTCCTGGGTGATCGGCTGGGCGCAGAATGGATACGCAACGAGTGTCGGACGGCCAATTAGAAATCCGGCCCTCTGGAAAGATCTGATGACCTTGCGGCGGCGGCTTCATCGACGCGCGCGGATCGAAGTAAAGATTATTCCACGAAGATCAGACGAGGGAGCCAAGGAAGTCGACCGGACAGCGAAGGCGGCCGGGAACCTGCCGAGCTATGTCGATTATGGATTCAAAAAGGGCAAAATTGGGCGCCCAAAGAATAACAGCAAGAAATCGGCGCAGCTTTATCCGGCGGCGGGCCAGACGCCCATTATTAGGCCTTATCAGAGCGATATGGCAAGTCGGGAGATCCAACTGTTCAAATTTGAGGTCTGGGATGCTAGCAGAAGACTGTTCTTCGACAAGTTCCAAGCGTATACGGACAATGCGATCGGTAGCCAGCTCCACCGGCAGAATGTGTACCAGGTTCGGATGAACGACATCCCGAAGTATCCTCAGATTGTTGAGATTCTGTGGTCGAGAAAGGAAAAGGACTTTGTCTCTCAGTGGATTGCTACACCCTAGGTAGGCGGGCGGGTGGCCGCACATTAATTCCGAAAAGGGCTTTGGGTGGCCCATCTTGTCTCTTTTCCAACTTCTTCCCACTCGAAATACCCTGCCTTAAAAAGCTTTTCGCATTCAAGCTCAGTAGCGCTATCAAAGAATTCTCGCGGGATGTTCTGCACGATTCGATAGTCAGTGATTAGACTGTTAGTCCACCATTTGTTTCCGATTGGGGTCAAGCTATTCACCAACAACAGAGCTTGCTCGTGTGTCGAAAGCTGTGCTCGTATAGTTTTTATATATTGATATTTCTTGATGTTAATCTCCTGCTGATGAACATAATCGACCATCTGATATAAATGGCGGTAATAATGACCGAGGCGGGATTGATGGCCCTCGAATGGGGTGTGGCGGAAGTTTCTGCTTTTTCGCGCCTCTTCCTTCGTCGCATCGCTGTTCAGGGTCTCCTCGAGCGCATCTACAAAGCCCTTTGGGAACTCAGGCAGGCTCATTTTTAGCATGCGCGAAGAGTTTGGTCCGACTCCGAAAAACAAGCAGTAGTATGAAACGTGCATTACTTCAGAGTTGGTTAAATGTTGGCCGTGGGCCGCTGCAGTTGTTCTGACGATCGCCACTATGCACCGCAGTTCACGAAGCAAGGTCACAAAAACCTTTCTTCCATGCTCCTCCTTAAGCTCGATTTCGGCGACATTGTCGTGGTGAATCTTGAGGAGTTCGAAATATTTGTTTATAAAGTCTTGCTTCTTTCTTTCTTGGCCCTGCCTCCAAAATTCCCGCGCATCTACGGCGAGAATTGCGATCAATGCAATTCCTTCCATCCACACAGCAACATATTCGTTCGTGCTAAACCAACTAGGGTTAGAACAAATCATGTTCGCTCGCTAAGACAGGGTTATGAACGCGTGTTAGCTGGCCGATTAACATAAAAGCGCCCTTACGTCTCCAGATATATCACGTCTATCGAAACTCAGGGACAGACGGCGGGTAGCCGTGCCTTAATTCAGAAAAACGCTCTTGGGTGGCTGATCCTTGCGGGTCTTGCAGGGCGGGGTCTTTCTCTTGCCCCTTTTCTAATTTCTCTTTACCATTTTCTACTTCCCCGCCGCCCGCGCCCCGCTCAACTGCCAAACCAAAAACTCCATCACCGAATGCGGATCCTTCGCCCCGCCCTTCAACCGGTCATCCGCCTCTCTCAGCGCGCCCAACCCATCCAGCAATCTTTCCTTCGAAATCTTCCGCGCATTCTGAATCGCCAGTTCCGCCTGCTCCGGCCGCATCCCCAGCGCCTTCGCCGCCTGCCAACCGTTCGTAGCCCCGCGCACTTCCGAAGCCTCAATCAATTTCCGGTACATCCACGCCATCGCCCCCAGCATCGCCACGGGTTCTTCGCCCTCGCGCAGCAACCGCTCAAAAAACTCCAACGCCCTCTGCGGCTGCCGGCCGGCGAGAAAATCCCCCACTTCCCAGATCGTCGCGCTCTTCTCCGAAATCACCAGCGCCGCCACATCCGCGCCCCGCACAATTTTCCGCTCCGCCGCATAAGTCGCCAGCTTGTCCACTTCCGTCTTCAACCGCATCAGGTCGCCGCTCACAAACTCCGCTAAATCCTCCGCCGCGCCCTTCTCAAACTCAATCCCCTGCTCCTTCGCCAGCGATTTCGCCAGCACCGCCGCAGCCGCCACGCGCGCGTCCATGTTCTCGCCCAGCCCCACCTCAACCACCAGCGCCTTCTCCACCAGCAATTTCGCCAGCCGCATCCTCTGGTCCAGCCCTTCAGCCTCAATCACCAGCACCGTAAACGGCGCGGGATTCTCCAGATACGCCTCCAAAGTCTTCACCGCTTCGTCGCGCGACTTCTCTCCCAATTTCTCGATCGCTTCCCCATCCTCCAGGAACACCACCTGCTGCGGCGAAAGCATCGGCAACGTCTGCGCCTGATCCACCGCCGCCTGCGTCTCGCCGTTATCCGCAGAAAAACGCGAGATCGCCCACGTCCGCGCCGCCTCCGGCACATATTTCTCGATCAACTGTTTCCGGCACTCGTCCCGCAAATAAGGCTCGTCGCCGAGCAACAGCACCGCTGGCACCGGCTTCCCTTTCTCCAACTTCTCCAGGAACTCATCGGTGCTGAGCTTGCCCATTAAAAATTCTCCGTCACTGCGGCCACCAGCCGCGCCGCAAAGTCCTGCGCCATCCGGTCCATCGCCGGATCGCCTTCCTGGAAGAAGTTCCGCACGTCGGTGGACAACTCATACTCATTCCGGAATACAAAGTTCGCGTTGTGGTAGAGCACCTTATCCGTCGCTCGGTCCGTCAACGTCACTTCGCAGGTCATCGTGATCAGCATCGCCGTCGCCTGCGCGGTGCTGGTCGTAGCCGTGGTCGTCGTCTGGAACAGCAGCGGCACCACTTCCATCTTCAGCACTTTCCCCGTCAGCACCGCGTCCCCACCGTTCGTGTCGGACACCACGCGATATCTCGTCTTCGCCAGCAGCTCGTGAATCGTCGCCGCCGTCAGTTTCTGCTCCACCCGGTACGTCGACGTCTTGTTTTCCATCGCCGGCACCGCAATCACATGAACGCTCTTCGGCATCGTGCTGAAATGCCCCGCCGTGTGATACCCGCAGCCAGCCAGGCCCATCGCCAACCCAACGGCCAGATTTCTTTTTGTGGCCAACCGCAGGATGCGGTGAGCTGTCATTCCGAGCGAAGCGAGGAACCTGCTTTTCCCCGAATCCAAAGAAAACACCAGATTCCTCGAGCAAAGAACGCTCTCGGAATGACAGGCTCTGGATAGCTTCGGTAACGCCCAGCGGATAATGTCGCCTCTCATCCTTCCAACCAATCCGCCAGCTTGATCCCGCTCGCCGCCGGCATCCGCAAATTGTCGCACGCGCCCCAGAACCACCACGCCCCCGCCCGCGACAAATCCGCCCGCGGCTCGCTCATAAACAGCTGGCTCTCACCCGCCACGCTAACATTGCTCGGCCCCGCCTCCGCGTCTCCCGCGATCGCCCACCCCGCTTCCTTGCAAGCGGCGATCAGCTTGCCCGAGTCCACTCCCTCGCCCAAATCCGCGCAAGCGCTCAGCGTCAATCCATAAAACACCGGCGCGTGAATCAAATTGAGCGAAATCTTCGCATCCTCGCTCACGTCGCCCACCGCCGCGGAAACCTCCGCTCGAATCTCCAGCCCCTCGCGCGCCAAATCCTCTTTGCTCTCCGCCCCAAACCGCGGCAACAAATTAAACGCCGTCTGCGTCCCAAACACCGCGCTCCCGATGCTCTGGAACGACAACAGTTGCGACGTCTGCGTCTCCAACTCTTCTATCCCGTTTCTCCCCGTCTCCGACACCGGCCGGAACATCACCCCCACCATCCTCTGCAATCCAAATTTCCGCAGCACCAACGCCAGGTTAGCGGCCGCCGTCCCTCCCGCCGAAAATACGCTAAACGTCTTCGCGTGTTTCCCCACGCTCTTTCCCGTCAGCGCCTCGATCTTCGGAAACCACGGCGTAGCATCCGGATCAGAAAGTGTCGCGTGCGTAAAATCAATAATCGTCGCCCCCGCCTCGCGCGCCGGTCCCAAGCAAATCTTCCCAAACGCCGTCGAGCCCGCCAGAAACGCGTACTTCGCCCCGCGAAACGTATCCTCTTCCACCCGTTGAATCACCGCCGCTTCCCCGCCCGCCTCCGTCAAAATTCCGGCCGCATTCTCCTCGTCCACCAGCCGCAAATCCCATCCGGCAAAACGGCTCTCTTCCACAAGCGTCTTCAACTCGCCGCCCAGCAGCGACGACGCCCCCGCAATCACGATTCTCTGGGAATTTCTATCCGCGGACATAACTCAAGTCGTCCTGGTCGCAGGACGCCGCCGCACAAATCTAACAATGTGCAGAACCACTCCCACCACCGCATATGTTCCCGCAATAATGATCAGCGCCTCCTCCGAATATCTCCAGATGACGGCGACCACTAGGAATAGAAGGATGATGGTGATGGACGGCTGTTTTCGCGTCCACGGAATGTCTTTGAAGCTGTAATAACGCACCGTGCTGATCATCAGACCGCCCAAGGCGACCAGCAGCGCGAACCACGGATACGCCCAGGTCTGACTGACGATGGGGTCCATCCCATGTCGTGCGTGGATAATAGCAGCGACCACGCCCGCGGCTGCAGGCGTTGGCATGCCTACAAAATTCTTGTTGCCGCCGGGCTCCATGCCCTTCACGTTGAACCGCGCCAGTCGCCATGCGCAGCAGATCAGGAACGTCAGGCAGCAGATCCACGCAACCTCGCTCAATTGGTGAAATTCGCTGGTGCCGGCAAACGCGTAGCGGAATCCCCACGCATACGCCAGGATCGCCGGCGCAACTCCAAAACTCACCACGTCCGCCAGCGAATCGAACTGCACCCCAAACTCCGTGTTTGTCCCCGTCAGGCGTGCGATGCGCCCGTCCATCGAATCGAACAGAATCGCCAGCCCGATCGCCTTCGCCGCATGATCGAAATCCTCTTTGCCACCCACCAGCGCCGCAAGCGATGCGTAGTATCCGCAAAGCAGGTTCGCCACGGTGAACAAGCTGGGAATCAAAAAGATGCCCCGCCGCAGCCTCGCGCGTCTTGTCGGTTTTGCTACAAACGGCATTTCGTGCTGTTCAGGCTCAATCATGTCCCGCCCATGGTGCACAGGTCTTCAGCCTGTGCGGATTTGACTTCTACGAAAAAATCTCCGCCCACTACATTGCTATCTCATCCCGCAACACTCTACTACGCGCCGTGCTTCGATTCCTTAGCTTTTCTGCGCTCTCACCGGCATCCGTGCGATCACGCTCGATCCGCCCTTCACGTTGTCGCCCACCTTCACCGCAATCTCCGCGCCCGCCGGCAACCAAATATCCACGCGCGACCCAAAACGCACCAGCCCCACCAACTCCCCGCGCCCCACCGCGTCTCCGCTTTTCTTCCACGAAACCACCCGCCGCGCCACCCATCCCGCAATCTGTTTGAAAACAATCTCCCCATGCTCGCTCGAAAGCGTAAACACATTCTGCTCGTTTTCCAGCGAAGCCTTCTCCGCCCACGCCGCCAGAAATTTCCCGGGCTTATACTCCAGCTTCGCAATCGTTCCCGCCGCCGGCGACCGGTTCACATGCACATTCCAGATCGCCAGAAAAACACTGATGCGCTTTCCCGGGCGCCCCGCGTTCTCTTCATCCTTTACAACAACAACGCGGCCATCCGCGGGAGACACCACCACTCCCGGCTCCATCGGAATTTTTCGATCGGGATTGCGAAAAAAGTAGAAAACAAACAGCGCCAGAAAAACCAGCACCGCACCAGGAACTAGCAAATGTAGGGGCGGCTTTAGGCCGCCTTCCGGTCCCGAATTTATCCCCACCGCAAGCAACACTCCGCCCACCACCAGCGGCGGCACCCCAAACCAGTACCCTTCTTTGACCATAGTCTCCCCGACCCCGGCGCGATCTCTACTCGCGGGAGCACCCTGGCCATTCTACGATAAATTTTCCTGGGACGGGTTCCGGGACAAGTTACTGCGAATGTCGAGCGCCTGCACTGTGAACGCGCGCGGCGATGCGTTCCATTTCATCCTTCACGTGCAGCTTTAACTTTTTCAGTCTGATTTCTTCGATGAGGTCTTCACTATTCAGGTAGGGAGATCGGAAGAGTTGCTGAAGTTGTACATCGTACTGCCGGTGCTGCTCTGCCAGACGCTGATACTCGGCGTCTGTTTCACCAATTACGTCCCGAGGGCTCCGCTGCGGTGTTGCCATGCGTTCCTCCTCTTTCGTGGTTTTGTGACTGGGGTGTGAATATCACATGAGCGCAGAGTAGCACCGGGAGTCGCGGAGTCAAGAGAGAGTTCGTACTAATCTGTGGAATTGTTCAGCATCAGCTCCATCACCGTCGCCGCCTCCTTCGGATCCTGGTAATAGTCCCTCCGGGTCCCAGCCACCCGAAATCCCAATCCCCTGTAAAAGGTAATTCCTCCCGAATTCGACTCGCGGACTTCTAAGAACACTCGACTTACGCCGCCCTCCCGGAATCGATCCAGCAACTGCCGAACCAGCGCCAGCCCCTGCCCTTGCCGCCGCATTCCCTGCGCAACCGCCAGATTCAGGACCTCAGCCTCATCCAGCACTTGCCTTCCAACCACGATTCCCGCAATGGCACAGTTCCGCTCGCTCACGAAGGCTGATACGCCGGGCAGCAGCACCGTTTCCCGCAACGCCTCTTCGCTCCAGCTCGCCGCCTCTCTTGCCTCGCGAAAAATCTCCGCCGCCGCTCCCGCGTCCTGTGCGCTCTGGAACGCACGGATCTCATATCCGGCCCCCGGCGAAGAATCACTTCCCATGGCTTGCTGGATCTTTCCAAAAGATTTCTGCGTCGGAACGCCGCACGTAATTTGCGTCCAGCAACAGCGAATCCGTGAACTTCCCCTCCTTCGCTCGCTCCTCCCCCAACGCCGCAACCCCCGCGGCTAATCCGTCCCTGCACCGAAGCAGCGTCTCGCCCTTCGCCGCTCTTTCCTTCCAACTCGGTGCATCCACAAACAGTTCCGGATCGAGCGTGCTCCACCGAACCGTCTTTCCGTCCGAGTTCCTCTCAACCCACTTCACAAATTCATCCGGAGCGATCACCATCTCCTGCTCAATCATCCTCCAACTTCCTTTATCGCTATTCCTATAAAGTCCTCCGAACACCTGCCCTCTTTGCGCGTCAAAACTCGCGGCAACAAAACCCGGCGCGTCCCCCACCTCTCGCGCCATCACCTCCAGCCGCGAAACCCCCACGACCCTAACTCCGAACACCTCCACCCAGGCCTTCACCGTTGTCAGCCCCACCCGCACCCCTGTGAACGATCCCGGCCCTGCAGCCACAGCCACCAAGCCAACATCACGCAAACTCGCCCCCGCCGCGCCCAGCCCTCGCCCCACAGCCGGCAGCAACCACGAAGAATAATCCTCCGCACTCTCATGCTTTTGCAAAGACACCAGGGCGCCATCCCTCAGCACGGCGACGCTCCCCCGGCCTTCACAACTATCAATACCCAGTATGATCAATTCACCCCTCGCGGCCCGTGTACTCTCGCCATTTTCCCTTTCATAGCTTACCCCATCAAACAAAAGGAGTTGCCGACGTTCCAAAACCCTTTCACAATTTCAGACATATGATTCCCTGGTTACTCGGGAATAAATCTGCAACAAACTGCCCCGCCATAGAGCAATTTCAGTGCCAAAATGGTCCGACCATTTCCCTATCTTCCTCATTCCACTGGATATATCTTGACTCTTCCAACACACTAACCTAAACTCGCTTCATCTCCTAGGGGGGACTTCCGAAGCTATGGACTATAAGATTGGCGACAAAGTCGTTTATCCGAACCACGGCGTAGGGGTTATCGAACAAATCAGTTACGGGGTGTTGAACGGCAGAACCGAACGGTATTACATGATCCGCGTTGTTGTCAGTGGTCTGCGGGTTATGGTCCCTCAATCAAACGCGGCGACGGTTGGTCTTCGATCCGTTATCCGCTCCACCGACACAAGCAAAGTCCTTGGCTTCCTCGAAAAAGGCAAGCTCAACTCTCATCACGACTGGAAACACCGCTTCAAGGAAAATTCCGAGCGCATGCGCACCGGTTCCCTCCTCGAAGTCGCCGTCGTCCTCAAAAGTCTCGTTTCCCTCAGCCGCAGCAAGCCTCTCTCCTTCCGCGAAAAGAAAATGTTAGAGCGCGCCAAGTATCTCCTCGTCAGCGAAATGGCCACCGCTCGCAACCTCACTTCCGAAAACGCCGAAGGTCTAGTGGTGAAATCTCTGGCCAAGGCAAAACTCCAGTTTCCCCAAATGCAGGAAGGCCTCGAGTCGTAACCTTCCCGTAACAAAGTTTCGCCCAACGGGCAGCCCAGGCTGCCCGTTCTCTTTTTGAGTGCGGAAGCTCTGCTTCCGCTTTTGCCTATTCAATCTAACCGCCCAAATTTTCCGCCGCGCAACCCCCGCACCCATCTCCGAATCCTTTGCCTCATTTACCTCCTTTACTTCCTTTACCTCCTTCCTCACGCCAACGGCATACTAGCCTTCGCATTCAACCCCACATCCGCAAACTTCCCCTCTCGAAACGCCGCAAACGCCGCCGCCGCAATCATTGCCGCATTATCCGTAGACAGCGCCCGGTCCGGAAAATACACATGCAATCCCTTCGCCCGCGCCCGCTCCTCAAACGTAGCCCGCAACTGGCTGTTCGCCGCCACTCCGCCCGAAACCAGTATCGTCCCCACTCCGCACTCCTCCGCCCCCATCATCGTCCGCTCTACCAGATCCCGCACCACCGCATTCTGAAATTCCCGCACCAGTCCCAGCGTCGTCGCATCGCAAAGTGCCAGCAACTCCGCAAACGAGCGGTGCCCTTCGCGCAAAGCCTCTTCGCGCTTCCGAATTCCTTCGCCGTATTCTGGATGTTCCCGCAAATGATAAAGCACCGCTGTCTTCAACCCGCTGAAGCTGAAGTCCAGCGCATTCCCCCGCGTCTTCGTCGGCCCAAATTTCACCGGCGCCGCCACACTTCCCGCCGCTGCCGCCAGTCGATCCAAAATCGGCCCTCCGGGATACCCAAGCCCCAACAGCTTGGCCACCTTGTCATAAGCCTCGCCCGCCGCATCATCGCGAGTTCCACCCAACTTCCTATACACAAACGCAGCGCCATCCGAATCGCCCGCCGCTTTCACTTCATACAAAACAGTGTGCCCCCCGGAAACAATCAGGCACACCGCAGGCAACTTTGGTTCTTGCCCCTGCTGAAACGCCTCCAGAAACACCGCGCGCACATGCCCTTCCAGATGATTCACAGCCACCAGCGGCTTCCCCAGCGCCGCCGCCAAAGTCTTCCCGTACGTAATCCCCACCAGCAGCGAACCCACCAGCCCCGGCCCCTGCGTCACCCCAATCGCATCCAGTTCCTCAAATTTCAAACGCGCGCCCGCCATCGCCTCCCGCACCACCGGCACAATCTGCCGCAAATGCTCCCGCGAAGCCAGCTCCGGCACCACGCCTCCATATTTCCGGTGAATATCAATCTGCGAAGCCACCACACTCGACAAAATCCTGCGCCCGTCCTCCACCACCGCCGCCGCCGTCTCGTCACACGAGGACTCAATCCCCAAAATTTTCACTCCGTTTCTCACTGTCCCACTCTCCATATCCCGCTAAAAGCTTTCGCGCCACTCGCCGCCTTAATATAGCGGCCGGCTTCAGCCGGCCCAGCCACTCGTACACCTCATCGCTTCCGCCTTCGCTCCCGCTTGTAGTCGTAATTCTCGTAAAACTCGATCGTCCCAAACAATTTCAGAATTTCTTGCTGTTTTCGCCATTGCAAAGACTTGCCATTTGTAGCCTTCGCCGGCTTCCCCTTCGTGGTGCGCTTCGATGATTTCATCGACCCTCCCGTAGCGGCCCCGACCCAGTCGTGGCCCAGCCATCCCAGCCAATTAGTACAGTGTATCTCTTTCGCACAGTCCTATTGCCCCGCGCACTTGCCCCCGGCACTCTGCCAAAAAGGCGCCACTCATGACCTTCACCATCACCACCGAATCCTCCAACACGCTCCAGCAGCGCATGCTCGGCAGCGGCCCCGGCATGCCGCCCGCTCTCGCAAACTATCCCGCGCAAAGCGCCACCACCATCGACGGCCTCTCCGCCGCTCTCTTCGGCCTTCCCTTTCTGCTCGCCGGAGTCTTCATTGGCCTCGCCGCCTTCAACGTCATCCAAACCCGCAATCACGCGCCCGTCTGGCTCATCGCCATCATCGGCGCCATGTTCTTCTCCGCCGGCTTTTTCCTCTTCGCTCACGGCGTCCGCGGCATGGTCCGCAAAGCGATCTATACGCGTAAGGCCGCCGAAACTCCCGGCCAGCCCTGGCTCTTTGATTTTCACTGGCGCCCCGAGGGCATCAACTTCTCCGCCTTCAACGCAATGCTCGGCCGTCTCCTCGGCGCCCTCGTCTGGAACACCTTTCTCATTCCCTTCTTCTGGGTTGGTTACACCCAGCGTGGCACTTGGCCATTTCTTGTCTTCGCCGGCCTTTTCGCTCTGATCGGTCTCGTCTTCTGGGTGCGTTGGGCGCAAATGCTTGGCGACCTGCTCCGCTACGGCAACAGCTTCCTCGCCTACGACGAGTTCCCCTATTTTCTCGGTGGCACTTTGCGCGCACGCCTCCGTGCCCCACGCCATCTCGCCACCGTCAATTCCCTTTCCTTCACCCTGCGCTGCGTACAGGAACGCTACATCACCACCGGCGCCGGCAAGGACCGCCGCTCCCAAGTCGTTTGCTACGAACTTTACAAAGACGCAGTCACTCTCGACCACGATCGCCTCGCCAATTTTGTCGGCGCGGAAATTCCCGTTGAATTCCGTCTCCCCGCCGACAAGCTCACCACGTCTCTCTCCGATACGCCTCCCACGTACTGGCAAATCGAAGCCAAAGGCGAAGCCCGCGGCGCTGATTATCAGGCTTGGTTCCTCGTTCCCGTCTACAAGAAACCTTGAATCATCTCCGCCGCCCGTCGCATCCAACCACCCGGATATAACCGCCGCAGCATCAGCAGCATCCATGTACTAAAGCTTCGTCCTCCATAAGTGTTGGGTCCGTTGTGCTACGTTGTATGTTCGGTTTTATATTTTGTTTCAGCCCAAAGCCCCAAAGGGACTCCGATTATGGCCAAGCCAGTCATACTAACCGTTGACGACGATCCCGATGTCCTCCAGGCCATCGAACGCGATCTCCGCAGCCGTTATTCCGAACGCTACCGCATTCTTCGCGCCGCCTCCGCCAACGAAGCCCTCGACACCCTCCATCGCCTCAAATCATCAGCGGAAGGGTTTCGGCGGTGCCGTCGGATTTATGAAGCGCGGCGCTTGAGTCCGTAGTGCTGGATTGCTCGACGTCCACCCACTGGTAGGGGAGATGGTTTTGCGCGAGGAACATGCGGAGTTCATAGGCT
>Ga0206814_10061_pt1 | contig 28072 bp, 20 predicted proteins | sample Alteio_BWOrgCont_90_FD_152850 | JGI IMG/M metagenome (GOLD analysis project Ga0206814, IMG submission 152850) | Enriched cells from forest soil in Barre Woods Harvard Forest LTER site, Petersham, Massachusetts, United States -... | ecosystem: Environmental > Terrestrial > Soil > Temperate forest >...
TTGGCCGAGAATCCGGTGAAGAGCTTGAGCCATACTTTGATGGAGCGGGCCAGATCGTAGTTGCCCCGCCCCTCGGCGCGGGAGTGGTGCCGCACCGTGATTTGGGTGCAGCGGGAGGTGATGTTCCAGATGAGACCGTCCACATGGGCGAACGGTCCGCGGTACTCCACCATCTCGGCGACCACGGCCCCGGAGATGGCCTTGAACGGGGACAGATAGATGTGGGCCGGCTTCCCGATGACCCAGTTGGCCAGCCTGTCGTTGAGCCAGCTCCCGGCGTTTTTCCACCAGGCCTGCCGCTTCTTCTCGAAATAGGCGTAGCACACGTCGTGGCCTTCCGCGATTTTGGCATAGAGCAGGGGGATGTCCTCGGGAGAGTGCTGGAGATCGTCGTCCATGACGATGACAACCCTTCCGCGGGCCTGGTTGAGCCCCGCCATGATGGCATTGTCCTGGCCCACGTTCTTTCTTAAGTCCAGCCCCACGATGAAGTCGTGGCGGCGCGCGAGGGATTCGATTTCGTCCCAGCTGCGGTCGGGACTGCAGTCGTTCACCAGGATGAGCTCGTATTCCAGGAAGTGCAAGGACAGCGCTTCCCGAACCCGCGACACGAGCAGGGACAGGATGGGAGCGCTTTTATAAACCGGTACGACGACGGAAATTTCCATGGATTATCCTCCGGAGGTTTCCGGTTTGGTGTTCTTGAGGCCCGTGCTGCTCTGGCTGTAACTGCTGAGGCCCTCACTTAGGCCCGTGTTGTTCAAACCCACGTCATTCAACCTGTACACGCGGATTTCCGGGCCCACGGAAAACGTTTGGCGGTTCGCGGCGTAATCCCGCCAGGCCGGATACGCCCGGGCGATGTTTGAGAAGTCGTTGAAAGCCGCGAACCTTTCCGGCATCGGGGAGGGCTTCAGGTCCAGCAGCAGTGGGTACGCAAACAGCCGCTTGTAAAATTCGACTTCACCCGGATATTTGGCGGGCTCCTGGAAATAACGGCCGTAGAGATTGCTGGAGACCACCGCGTAATCCCTGCCCCGCATGATTTCAGGATTGTTGAAACTGGTGATGAAGTCGAAGCCCCTTTTCCAAACCGGGGCCAATGGGGTGTAGTGCCCGACCAGCGCGTTGTCCCGGCTCACGCCCATGCTGTCCAGCACCGCAGTTCCGATGACGCGGGTGTCCCGCGACTGAAAATCCGCCAGCACGACGCAATCCTTGAGGAGCAAATTGACGGACGCGGCGGCAAAAAGCAGCAGCGCGGCGGATGCCAGAACAAAACGCGGACCTGCCTGCTTAAACGCGCGGGAGGCCTCCCAGAGCGTGTGCATCCCATAGGCCGCCAGAAGCAAGGGCGTGACCACCATGGGCAAATCCCAGCGCTCCCAGTACAGGGGAAGCAGGCTTAACCCCACCCAAAACACGAGGCCCAGGAAAACGGGGAGGCTGTTCAAGCGGTAGCGCAGCCACATCGCGGCCACGCCCACGGCGGCAAACACCGTAAGGATGAAGGAGGTGGATCCCGCATAGGTGTGGACATAGAACATCAGATTGCCGAAAAATCCCAGGCCGTCATGGCCTGCGTGCGCGGGGCGCCCTTCTGAGATCAGGTTGAGCAGCACCACATGGGGCTTTAGGACGATGAAGGGAGCCATCAGGAACAGGAACCCGAAGTACGCCGCGCCTCCCCGGACCATCAGCACGGTCAGCCTCTCCCGGTTGCGGCGATGAACGACCCACAAAGCCGCCGCGATTCCCAGCAAGGTCAAAACTCCCGGATATTTTTCGGCGGTGGCGGCGGCGGCGCAGGCGCAGGCATAGAGGAGATTTCCGGCGGAGGGGAAGCGCAGATAGCGCAGGGAAAAAAGCACCACGCCCTGCAGGAGAAGCGCCGAGGAAATGTCCGGCGTCGTGTAATGCGAATGCACCACGAACTGGGGGAAGAGCGCGAACAGCAGCGCGGCGAGGAGCCCGACGCGGGGATGGAATTCCGCCCCGATAAGAAAGGCCAGCCACACCGACAACGTTCCCAGCAGGGCGACGGAGATGCGCGACAGAAACGTGTAGAAGACCTGATGCTTATCGAAGGTCTCCTGTATGGGGCGGTGAAAGCGGACTTCGCTGGCGACGCCGTAGAGGATGGAGTTCAGGTAGATGCTGCCGTGGTTGGGCCTTTCAAAGTCGATGGGATCCAGCGAATTGTGCGCGGCCATCTGGGAAGGCATGTTGGTGATGGCGTACTCGTCGGTGTGCAGCAAAAGCGGAAAGCCCCAGTCCGCCTTGTAGGCGCGCAGGCCAAAAGCGGCGACAAGGATAAGGAGGAGCGCCGCGATATAGGACGGAGACGGGCGGACGGGACGCGGTGCCCTGTCTTTGTTTTCGGTTCCATTCTTCGCCCGAAGAAACAGCCGGTGAAGCACGATCCATGTGATGGCGAGCAGGGAGAAGTAGAGGAACACCACGTTGTGGAACCATGGGAAGGCGTACGCCGCGCAGACGGACAAGGCGGCGGCCAGCGCTGTCCCGTAAAAAAGCGCGCCGGGCCTGCTGCCACGCGGGGGCAAGCGGAGGGAAAAAACCCTGCGGTAATGCGTCAGCAAATAACGGCCGACCAGAACTAAGAAAACCGCCGCGCCCAAGGACAGGAGCATGTCCGCCAGGGAAAAGGCGTGCAGGATATAGGCTGCCGGATCCGCCCAGTTCAGAACGATGAGGTTCGGCCTCAATTCCGCGCTCGCCCAGGCCGCGTCGGAAGAGAGGGTATTCAGGAAGACGAAGTAAACGAAGCGCGCGCCGGGAACCTCTCCGCCTTGGGGCAGCAGGCGTTCGGCGGACGGATTCTTTCCGGACACGAAGGCCGCCGCGAATTCTTTCTCCCCTATTCGTATTCGATAGCCTTGGTTTTCTCCCGGAACATGGCCGGGAAGATTGGAATACCAAATGCGGAAATAGGTCGACTTCCCCGCTGTTCCAGGTTCCGCGGAAGACTGCGGACCTTCGGTCGGAGGGTAGCCCACGAAGGCCCTTATAGGGATATCAGGAGGCGTTTGGGGGGTTTGAGCAGTTTGAGCCCCGGCCACTGGGGCCGAAACGTTTTCAGGCGGAACGTTTCCTGCCTGGTTATGGCAACCTGAACATTGCCAGGAAACCGGATCCCGAACGATGTCATAGTGCAGGGAGCGGATGACCTGAAAACCCCAGACGCCCGGAAAAATGATAACGAAGAGAAGCGCGACCGCCGCAAACACACCAAAACCCCAGCGGGTTTTGCGTTTTCTTAGATAAGGCGCCGCCAGATTTGGTAACACCCCATGCACATTTTGGATGGCTTCACCCATTTTTTGCCTTCATAAAAAGGCGTTATCGTTTGCGCAGAAATACGGCTTTTGAGAAAGCCAAATTGGGCCTTCTTTATTAGGCCAGAATTGTAACAATGATGTAACGACAGGTCAATCGCGTGAATTGATGAAAATCCGCGCCGGATCAATCCAGGCGCGGAAAAGGCTAAGGGATGAGGAGGAGATTTTAAGAGATATGTCTTAAGGAACCCATTGTCTTAAGGAACCCATTCAAAAAACTTGCGGTAAGACGGGGGAAAATCCAAGAAAAAGTTGAACGATGATTAAGGCGTCTTAGTTTCTTTAGTCGCTGTGAGATTCTTTAGAATCCGAATGAGGATTGTTGGAAGGTGGATTAAGGCTTTGAAACCTTGGTTTGGAAAGTGGCGCTCAAGGTGACCGTCCCCACTTTATCGACAACCGAATGAAGAGTATCCGAGGCAATTTCGCTGGTGTCCGCTGCGCCTTGCACGTACACATCTTGCAGGGGCTGGGAAGAAGCCGTTTCTTGCGTGGGGCCCGTCATGTCGTCCGTGCAACCGGTTATAAGCAGTAAGCCCACACCCAGCAGGACCACGAACCCCATTTTGAGTTTCGAAGGCCATTCCATAAGATCGCCTGCGCTTTCTTAAGGTTAGACGTGTCGAATGGGCCAAATAAGTCGTTGATATAAAAGATTTTACCAAGATTTGTCCGGCTCATCGTATTATATGAAGGGCAAAAGCTGTGCCATCTCACCTATAATCGGCGTTATTTGATTGAATTATCAGTTTTAGGTTCTTGTCGGGGCGGAAATGTGCCCGACCCTATTGTTATTGATCCAAACTATTGTCCAAACAATTCTTGCTAATAATTCGCACCGGCACTACAACACGAAATGATCAAACTGGTCAGACCACTTGATTCTCGAAGGGTTGCCTGTATTTCCAACGGATATCGGCCCGGATTTTCTCCGAGCTATTCTTGCAACTCCGCCTAAACTGAATAATTCCATCCACCAAAAGCGGCACGATTTCCCTGCAACCCATTGGCAATGTTGACAATGACCCGGCAAAGCGCGGGATGATGATTGGGACAGCTTCGCCGCCGCCCTCGAGCCCATCTGCAGAATTCGGCAGTCGAAGCCGCTCTTAGGTTTTCAAAAGAAGGCTTCCAAAAGGCTTATAGAACTTCTCCCAATGTAAGGAGGAGAAGGAACGAGAAGAAGAGCTTCTTCTCAGCTCTTCCCGTTCTTTGCTTTGCGCTGCATCTCCGCCAATTTGAGCAAAGCTTCCATGGGCGTCAGCGTGTTCACGTCCCATCCCATTACGGTATCATAGACTTCGCGGTGAAATGGATTCTCCACCGTTTTTTGTTCTGCGGAAAACGCGGCAGACGCGCTGAACAAATCCACTTGGGGTCCCTCTTTCCTTTGCACACCCGAAGAGGATCGGGCGCTCTTTCCGCCGTGCGAGGAAGAGTCGCCGCGGGAAGTCACGGGGGATACGGCGTGCGACAAGGCGCTGCCGCGCTCAAGTTCACCGAGAATCTCCCAGGCCCGCTGAATAACGCCCTCGGGCACCCCCGCCATCTTGGCCACCTGGATGCCGTAGCTGGAATCGCAGGCGCCTTCCACCACCTTGCGTAAAAAAACCACTTCGCCGGCGGATTCGCGCACCGTCACCTGCACGTTGCGAAGCCGGGGCAGTTTTTCCGACAGGCGCGTGAGCTCATGGTAATGGGTGGCGAACAAGGTGCGCGCCGCGATGGCGGGATTCTCGTGCAGCGCCTCGGTCACGGCCCAGGCCAAAGAAAGGCCGTCGTAGGTGCTGGTGCCCCGTCCTATTTCGTCCAGCAGAACAAGGCTGCGGGGCGTGGCATGGCGCAGGATGGCCGCGGTTTCGATCATCTCCACCATGAAGGTGCTCTGCCCCCTGGCCAGTCTGTCCGCCGCGCCCACGCGCGTGAAGATTCTGTCCACCAGGCCGATGCGGGCGGAATCCGCGGGCACGAAGGAGCCTATTTGCGCCAGCAACGCGATGAGTCCGATCTGGCGCAGGTAGGTGGATTTGCCGGCCATGTTGGGGCCGGTCACGAGCAGAATCTGGCGATTGCGCAGGTTGAGTTCCGCGTCGTTGGCGATGAAGACGCCGTCGCCCGCCAAAGCCTCCACCACCGGGTGTCTTCCGCCCACAATGCGAAGGCTCGAGTCCTCTGAGATTTCGGGGCGCTTGAAATGCAGCTCCCCCGCGATGGTGGCCAAAGACTGCAACACGTCCAGCGCGCCCAGCGCCTGCGCCGCCGTGAGCAGCACGGGAGCCTCCCGCGCCACCTCGTCGCGGATTTGGCAGAAGAGCTTGTATTCCAGCGCGTTGATTTCACTCTCCGCGCCGAGAATGCGGTTCTCCCACTCCTTCATCTCCGGGGTGATGTAGCGCTCCGCGCCCACCAGGCTTTGCTTGCGGAGATAATGCGCAGGGACCTTGTCCTCGTGCGTCTTGGTGACTTCGAGGTAGTACCCGAACACCTTGTTGTAGCCGACCTTGAGGCTGGGAATCCCCGTGGCTTCGCGCTCGCGCGTCTGCAGGTTGTTCAGCCATTCGCGGCCGTCGCGGATGCCGGCGTTGAGCGCGTCGAGCTCCGGGAAGACGCCGGGGCGAAGCATGCCGCCCTCGCGCACCGTGAGGGGCGGCCTCTCCGTGAACTTTCCCATGAGCTCGGCGCCTTTTTCGCTTAGGCCCAGCAGGGGTTTGCGCTGCTCCGCCAGCAGGGAGGCGTGAAGTCCTTCGAGTTCCAGCGCGGCTTTGCCGGCTTCGACGAGGGAATTCCCAAGGCCGGCGAGATCGCGCGCGTGCACGCGCCCGGCCCCGCACTTGGCGGTGATGCGCTCGATGTCGCTGATGCCCTGAAGGTGCTGGCGAAAAGCGCGCAGGATGCCGGGATGCTCCGACAGCTCCTGCACGGCGTCCAGCCTATCCTCTATGGCCTTGATGTCCAGCAGCGGATGGGTCAGCCACTGCTTGAGGCCGCGTCCGCCCATGGCGGTGACGGTTCTGTCCAGCAGATGGAACAGCGTGCCGGCCTCGTCCTCGCCGTGAAGCGGTCGGATGAGTTCCAGGTTGCGGACCGTGGCGGCGTCCAAGGTCATGTAGCGATCGAAGCGGGAGGCGGTGAGGCTGACTAAGTGCGTCAGTTCGGATTTCTTGCTGTCCTTGACGTAGGCCAGCGCCGCCGCCGCCGCGCGCAGGGCGAGCGGCAGATGGGTGACGTCGAAGACTTCCAGCGAATGCACCTTGAAATGGCGCTGCAGGGCAAGGGTGCCTTCCTCCAGGTGGAAATAACCCCTGGGCAGGAAAGTGAAGGGCACATGCTCCCGGTCGCGGAACTGTTCGAGTTCCAGGGGAAGTTCCGCGCCTTCCGGATAGAGCAGTTCCTGAACGTCCAGACGGTAAATCTCGCCGGACACCTCCTCGAGGTTGCCTTCGGACACCCCGAAATGCCCCGTGCTGAGATCGAGATAGGCGATTCCGTATTTCCCGGCGCCGGTCACGTTACCCGGATATACCGCCGCCAGGTAGTTGTTGGATTTGGCTTCCAGGTAATTTTCGGAAAGGGCCGTCCCCCGCGTCACTATTTCGGTGACGTCCCGTTTCACGATGCCCTTGGCCGTCGCCGGGTCCTCGGTTTGCTCGCACACGGCCACCTTGAGCCCGGCCGCGATAAGCCTCGGCATGTAGCGCTCCAGGGCGTGGTAGGGAAATCCGGCCAGCGGAGTGGGATCCTTTCCGCCGTGATTGCGCCGGGTGAGCGTCAGCCCCAGCACCTTGGAGGCGGTCAAAGCGTCCTCGTCGAAGGTCTCGTAAAAATCGCCCATGCGATAAAGCAAAAGCGTGTCCGGATAGCGGGACTTGATTTCGCCATACTGCTTCATCATGGGCGTTATCGAGGGGGCGGAGGACATGGTTGCAAAATTAGCTTGCATCGCCGTATCTTATTGAGCGGTTATTGAACGGTTATTGATGGGAATTCAGAAGTCAATCGGGAAGCGGAGGGAGTGGTAATGGGGTATCAGGGGCGTTCGAACTATGAAGAACGCGACAAACTTTTCGAGCGCAGCATGCAGGAAAAAGCCGTCGATCGGAATCAGGTTAAAAAAGGCCTGGAGGACTTGTTCAAGTCCAAGGCGCCAGCCGCGAACCCCTGCCTGCAGGGCCACGCCTGGATCCGCGACTGGGACGGCAAAACCAAATGCGCCCGCTGCAAGACGATGCGGCCCGCAAGTTCCCCAGGTCCCATAAGTCCCATAAGTCCGGAATCCCATCCCAAGAATCCGGAACCCTAAGATTCAATATAAAGGGGTTGGCTTTGCCTAAAAAATGGGGTTTTGAGCCGACTATTTGGGCAAGTCGGGTAATTTTTGCAGCGTTAAGAAGCTCAAAGCTCGTCAGTCAAGGGCGCGATTAGTAGTCCGGAAGCGGGAAGACTGTCAAGTCTTCGCTTATAAACACATATGAGCAAATCGAGCATGAAAAAATATATGTTCAAATTTATTGAAGAGAGGTATCCATGAGTTTTAGAGACAAATTTCAACTGCTTAGTGGCGGTTCTATTCCTGGACGAGATTGGCAAGCTCTGAAAGACCAATATATTAGGGAAGTTAACGCTCTTCACAATAAAATACGTGATTGGCTCAAAGAATATTCGAGCATCACTTTTGGATATGAGCCAATTATAGTCAGCGAAGAGTACATTGGAGAGTACAATGCCACTACGTTGGACATAAATATTCAAGGCAGAATTATAGCTCTAGACCCAATAGGGAGAAATATTATAGGAGCCTCTGGCCGCGTGGACTGTTATCGAAGAGGATTCAAGTCTAATTCAGTTATGTTGATTTTAAGTGATAAGGAAGAATGGCAAATCTGGTGGAACAGGAAACAAATTGATCCTTTATCTAAATCGTCATTTGAGGATTTGCTCGACAAACTTATTGATTGATTTTGTGTTAAATGCCTAAAAAAACTGACCGACATTTTTGAGTCCCATATAAGCATATTGGCTTGCGTTAACTATTTGAAGAGGAAGATAGAATCAGGTGGGGCAGACTTCTTAAAAGTTATTGAATACCCTGATGTAGGGGAAAAATATGATAAGAAAAAAGTTGCCACCTATTTTGACAACTTAATACAGAAACTAGAGGAGTCGGCAATTATTCTACTTGTGGCGGAGTTTGAGAACAGATCTTTCGAGCTTTTTCGCCACGCAGCTGGTAAATTAAGAGCGGTTGCAAAAGATAATTACAAACATTCCGAATACAAGAAACACATTGAATCTTTAGTAAAAACCGAACCCAATGTTTATAATGTTTCTGGAGTCACCAAAATACTTGAAGGTTATGAGAGCGAGGAACTTTTCAATAAACTAACCAGGATAGTTGAACACAGAAATTTTATTAGTCACGGGAAGCGTAATATGCCTGGCAAAAAATCTGATGCGAAAGCCACTGAGGTCTTGCCCGACTTAAAAACCAAAGAAGTTTACGACACATTGAAAGAATGCATAGAAAGTATTTTGAATCGGAGAAATACTATTTCGGCATGATTTCATCCGTCACAACTTGGGCAATTAAAACCTTCAAAAGAATCTTCGTCCTGTTCCTCTTCCATGAAGACCGGGGAAATACGATTTCTGCTCCATTCGGAGTCACCCTATGCCTTCCCAACGTCTCTCTACAGCGTCATACTTCCAAGTCTCTCCGGTGGTTAGATCCCTTCTGAAAAATCCGTAGCTGCCCTATGTCTTGAATGGATTACGTGCTGACGAGTTCTGGGCGGGAATTCTATTTCGAAAATTTCGATCCGAATTTACCACCGAACCTAGCGTCACTTTTATTAGACTCAAAACTGAGTCCAATTCCAGATTCAAAACCCAACTAAATTGCGTTAAAAACGAATTTTTGGGCAGAAGCCTGATTTATTGGGCAAAGGCGATTATTTAGGCAAAGCCAAAGGGGTTCTAAAAAACCTTACTTCAAGCTTTATTCCAAGACCTTACTCCAGCGCCGTCACCCGCAACTGAATTTTTTTTAATCCCCTGAAAGCGTTCCACTCAGGGACGAACGCCAACCGGGACAGCCGGGTTTTGCCGCGCAGCCCGTCGGCCAGATGCGCGAGATTGAAGCCGATGGCCTCGAAAACCTGATTCCCCTTGCGCACCGCGAACTTGAGATGCTTCTCCCCCACCGTGTGGGGCTCTCCCTGCAGTTCCAGATCCTCGGCGTAAAAAAGCGGAGCGAGGTTGCCGGGACCAAAGGGCTCGAAGCGGCGCAGCCACACCAGCCCCTCGGCGTCCATCTCCTTCAAGTCCATCGCCACGGCCGGGGTGATTTCCGGCGTCTGCAGATGCGCCTGCCCGTTCACCCCAGCCGCTGCGCGGGCCACCATCTTTTCCCGGAAGGCCGGGATGCGGGAGGCTTGCAGCGTAAAGCCGCACGCGAAGGCGTGGCCTCCCCATTTTTCGAACAGCTCGGAGCAGGACGCCAGCGCCTCGTGCAGGTTGAAGCCGCGTACCGTGCGCCCGCTGCATTTGGCGAAGCCCTCCGCGTCGACGGCGAGCACGAAAGCCGGACGGCGGTATTTGTCCACCAGCCGCGCCGCAACGATGCCTATCACGCCCTCGTGCCAGGCCGAAGATTCCAGCACCAGGCAGGCGGCGCTCTTAAGATCGGGATGGGTTTCCACGCGCTCCACGGCCTGCGCGGTCATGGCCTGATCCAGTTTCCGGCGGCGGAGGTTTTCGGTTTCCATCTTGTCGACGCATTCGTGCGCCTCGCCGTCGGTCTGGGACAGAAAAAGGCGCAGGCTTATTTCGGGGCTGCCCATGCGGCCCGTGGCATTGAGCAGCGGCGTCACCTTGAAAAGCAGATCCGTGCTGGTGAGAGCGGCGAGGTCCATGCCGGTGCGCTGCAGCAGCACCCTCAATCCCCGGTTGGAAGACGCGGCCATGCGGCGAAGCCCCGCGCGCAGCAAAGCGCGGTTTTCGCCGGTGACCGGAACGTTGTCCGCCAGGCTGCCGAGCGCCATCAAGTCCAGATGACCCGAGGGATCGGGGCCGCCAAACGCCACAGTCAGGGCTTCCAGCAGGCGGTACGCCACTCCGCATCCGGAAAGGCCTTTGTTCGGATAAGGGCATCCGGGTTGGTTGGGGTTCAGGATGGCTTCCGCCCCCGGAAGAACGGCCGGAGCCTGATGGTGATCGGTCACGATGACGCGGAGCCCCAACGTGCGGGCGTACTCCACTTCCTCCAGCGCCGCGATGCCCGTGTCCACGGATATCACCCAGGCCGCGCCCTGCGCTTTGGCTTTGTCCAGACTGCTCCGCGACATTCCATAGCCGCCGTCGAAGCGGTTGGGCAAAATCCACAGCGCGTCGAAGCCCAAACCTTTAAGGCCCAGATACAGCAGCGCGGTGCCCGTCACCCCGTCCACGTCGTAGTCGCCGTGCACCGCCACTTTTTCACCGTCCGCGCGGGCCTTGAGCAGCAAAGAAACGGCCCGCTCCAGATTGAGAAAAGGAACCTCCGCGACGGGAGCGGGTTCGGGCAGGAAAAAAGCGCGCGCGGCCTCCTTGTCCTTAATGCCGCGCAGGAGCAACAGATCCGCCACGAACAGGGGGCCATTGATGGCGCGCGCCAGCTCGCGGCGCACGGATTCTTCGGCGGGAGGCTGCGGCGGGACGATGCGCGGCAAGACGGAAACGGAAGAGAAAGAAGAAGGCGCGGAGGTTTTTACCATGGAAATTTTTCGCTCACCCTGGGTTCAATTTGTTTTCACTTTGCGTTCACTTTGCAGGGGCCTTAACGAGATGATGCGACTTGGCCTGATACTCCAGGAACAGACCGAGCAAGGCGATTTGGGGCCGCGCGTAATTTTTAATGGCCTGGAAGGCCGTCTGCAAGTACGTCGCGAACGCCGCCAGATCCGCCACGTCTTCCAGGGGCCCGAGATAAGCGGAAAGGGACGGCTCCCAGCCTTCCGCCTGCAGCGCCTGCAACGTCCACCGGTAGCCGTCCTCCCGGCCCCCGGATCCAAGGGATGCCGGATGGCGCGCCTTCAGGGACTGATGCACGCGCACGCAGCGAAGCAGAAAATGAATCAGATACTTGGTCTCTTCCACGCCCTCCACGGAAGCCGCATGGTCCGCAAAAAGCCGCCAGTCCGAAGCCGTGGCCGCGGAAAGAAAACCCGCCGCGTCCTCGAGCAAGGCTTCGCCGCCGTGTTCGAGGAAATCGAAATAAACGCCCGGGGATCCTTCCGCGAACGGAAGCAGGGCCGGCACGAGGGGCTTCCCCATCTTGACAGACACGGCCGCGACCGTTTCCCGAAACTCCGCGGGCGGCAAGGGGGAAAGCCCCAGATGCAGGCAGCGCGAAAGCAAGGTGGGCAAAAGTTCCGCGCGGTTCTCGCTGGCGATGAGGAAGTAGACGTTCTCCGGAGGCTCCTCCAACGTCTTGAGGAGAATGTTGGAGGAAGTCGGGTTCAGGGCCTCGAGATAAGGCACCATGACGACGCGCGCCCGGCCGCCGCGGCCCGCGTAACCCAGGCGTCCCAAGAGCTCGCGCACCTGGGACGCATAGACCATGGCCTTTTCCGCGACGCCAAATCCGTAAGGCGCCCGGTGCCAGAATTCGATGAGTCCCAAGAGTTCTTCTATCTGGGCGGAGGCCAAAGAAGTTTCCTCGCCCTCTTCCGACTCTTTTTCTTTTTCCTTCTTCACCAGCGGGATGAGGTAGTGGACGGATTCCAGCGAGGCGCTCTGAAACGCCTTGCAGGAAAAACATTTCCCGCACGGCCTCACCTGCGCCGGGGACGGCGATTCACAGGACAGGATCTGCGCCAAATCCAGCAGCAGGGCAAGCTGCCCCAAACCCGGTTCTCCATGCACCAGCAAAGCATGGGGGAAACGCCCCTGCACAAGCGCCTTGCTTAAACTTTCCTTGGCCTCGTTTTGGCCGAAGGTTCTTGGGAAGGAAAATTCCATGAGGAAGAAAATTATGAAGGATTCGCGGTGAGCGCGGCGCGAGGAAGAGGTCCGCCGCTTTACTTACGCTTAATTTAAAGACGCCTTAAAGAAGCCCGAATGATGCTCAAATAAGCGATCCAAAGCCCTCCCTCCAATTGGGAGCCGCGAGCCAGCCACGTTAAGAAATTGGGAGTTAAGGGCGGTCGTTTCCCTTCAGCCACTGTTCGGGATCCAAAGTTTCGGTTCCCTGGCGCACTTCGAAATAAACGCGACCGGGATCCGGCGCCTCCGACGCAATGTCCTGGCAGGTTTTCACCTTGTCTCCCTGCGAGACGCGGATGTCGCTGAGGTTCGCATAGATGGTGAAGTAGCCCGAGCCGTTGTCGAGGATGATCCCCTGGCCGTAGCCCGGAATGCGGGTGATGAGGGCGACTTCGCCGGACACCGCGGCGCGCACCGGCGATCCGGAGGGCGCTTCTATTTCGATGCCGAGGTTGCGCGTCGAAGTGGCGAGAAAAGCATGGTACTGCAGGCCGTAGCGCGACACCACGGGGCCGTCCACGGGAGTGCAGTAGCGCGTCCCGGTTTCGAGTTCGCGCGGCTTCCGGCCCGGATTGCGCGCGGCCTCTTCACGCCGGCGCTTTTCCAACGTGGCGATGATTTGCGTCAATTGCCGGGCGTCCTCCTGCAGGCGCCCCAAGGCCTCCGCCTTAACGGATTCGCTCTGCTGCAAGGTGCGCAGGGTCTGCTCCTGATCGGCGCGGGCGCGGGTGAAGCGATCCATTTCCTCGCGCTTGCGCTGACGAAACGCCTCCAGCTCCTGGCGCTTCACCACCAATTGCTGCAGGTTGTCCTGCTTGCTGGCAAGGTCCTCGCGCGTCTCCCCCATCAGGAGGTGGTCATAGCGCACCATGCGCTTCACCCAGTAGACGCGCTCCAAAAAACCGCTTTCCCCGGAAGGCGCGCCAAACAGCATCTTTCCGGGACGGCCCAGCATGAACAGCAGGCGCACGCGGTGGGCCATGACGGCCTCGCGGGTGTCCAGGCGATCCTGAATGCCCCGCAGCTGCTGCTGGGTCTCATCGCCCGAAGCCTGCAGCTGCCTGTCCATGCTCTCCATCTTTTGGAGGTATTGATCCGTCAGCGCGATGTTCTGCGAAAGGTGTTCGAGCTCCTCCACCGTGACGGACTTTTTGGCCTTGAGAGCCGAGAGCTCCTTCTGCCCGGCCTCCAGCTGCGTGCGCAGGGCGTCGAGCTCCTGACGCTGGCGGGCTATCTCCTTGTCCATGTCCCGCGTGGGAGCCGTGGCGGCGATTAGGGCCGCAGCCAGAGGTGCGAGCAGCGCTAGCATGGGTCCGTCACGCTGCCTGCTCCCGGAAAAAGGCGCGCACGGTTCGCCAGCTGGAGAAGAGAGCTATGACAAGCACCCCGCACACAAGTTCGGCGGAAAGTTTTGTGAAGGAGATTTGTCCAGGAAGCGTGGAAAACAAAAAACGCCCGAGCTGCCGGAGCCCCAGCAGCGCCGCCACCCCCGGAAGGCTTCCAAACAACCCCAAAAGCAGCCCCTCCAGCACGAAGGGCGTGAGGATGAAAGCCTCCGAAGCGCCGCAGTATTTCATGTTGTCCACCAGGGCGCGGCGGGCGTACAGGCTGATCTTGATGGAGTTGTGCACGACGAGCGCGAGCGCCCCCCCCATGAACCCGAGCAGGAGCAGCGATCCAACCTGCACCGGCAGGCGCCAATGATCCAGCCATTCCAAATAGGACACGTCGCTCGAGATTTCCTCGACTTCCTCGAAATCGCCGATGGTGGAGGCCAGGGCCTTGACCCTGGCGGCGGAAAGCGGTTTTTCCGACGGGTAAAGCTTGAACGAATACGGCAGCGGGTTGACTTCGAGATACTGCAGCATCTCTCCGCCGAAGTCCCGGCGAAACTCCTGCAGGGCCTCGTCTTTGCTGACGAACACCACGGAATCGAAGGCGTTCATCTGCTCCAGCTTGAACCGAAGATGCGCGATGCTGGCGCTGTCCTCAAATTCGGGGCGCGTAAAGACGCGCAGCGGGGCGTCCGATCCCAAGCCGAGCTGGTTGAGCGAAAACACCAGGGCCAGGGCGAGCAGCAGAACGGAGGTGACGGCGCTGCAGACGCCGACGGTGATGACCGACGTCAGCGAAAGGAACCTGTCGGCGCGCAGACCCCGGAAGGCTTCCCGCAGCAGGAATTTGAACTGACTTTGCATGGGATAAAATGTGCAAACTCTGGCTTTGCCCCGAGATCTCTTTGAGTATCGGGATTTCCAGGTTACCAAGCAGATCCCAAGAACGTCAAACGGGCAAGAACTCATTTGAAAGGTTAGTACGGATATGATCTGGAAGGTTTTATTGGGAGGATTGCTTTCAACATGCCTGCTTCTAACGGGCTGTATTGATGACCCTCCTCCAGAACCCCAGCCCGTCACCGTAAAGGCGGGGGGAACGGCGACATTCACCGTAAATGGCAGCTGGCCCTATTACCAGTGGTTTGCGGGAAAGTCTCCGAACGATTTGAGTGAATTATGGGATGCAACCTCTGACACGTTGCAACTCTTCGACGTACAGCTTTCCCAGGACAGCACCTACATCGAATGCGAGACGTCAAATCCGTCGGGCAATCAATTTCACGGCCCGGTTCTTTTGCGCGTGACTCCCGATTCAGTATGACGAGGCGGGTCGAATGAAAATATCCAAGGGCAAGATTTTGATGGGTTGCTTGATTGCTTTATGCCTGGGTTTGTGTGCATGTAATTTTTCCGGTTTTGATACGGAGGATGGTGATTGCAGTATAAACGATGATTGCCCGCCCCCACCCCCATCCGAACCACAACCCGTAACCGTTGAAGTTGGCAGTACTGCGCTCTTCTTTGTTTATTCGTCAACGGGAGACGCGTATCAGTGGTATGTCGGAAAATCCAAAGAAATTGCGGGTTCAAATTTCACGGCCATACCGGGTGCGACAAAGGACACCTTGAAGGTTTTCGACGCTCAGTTATCTCAAGACAGCTCATACGTTTATTGCGCGGAAAAATCCGGCGGATTGATTACGAATGAAGGGCCCGTTCTTTTGCGCGTGATCCCGGATTCGACGTAAAACCTCGCGGCACCGGCTAGGTCTAGGGCAGCGTCAGATTGAAGCTCGCGGAACCCCGATCCGTTTTGACCTCCAGCACGACGGGTTGAACGTCCATGGGTTCAAAGGTGTCGCCGTTCACGTCGCCGAAATCCTTGTACCTCACATCCGCCGATTCGCCCATTTGGAGAGCGTCTTTCCCGGGAACAACGCATCCACCCACCAGCCCCAGCATTTTGAGCGGATAAGACGGATCGCTGGAATCGTATCTCGGAAAACGAAAACCGGCCGCCACGCCCTCTTTGCCAGAGAAGTGCGGCATGCCCATCGTGTCCAGTTTGCCGCCGGACGCGGAATCGCAAAATCCGAAGAGATGGTATTTCTGGTCGGCGACGACATCCAACACCTTGAACGCAACGGAGTCCGAAGACACGACGTGAATATAGGGCGTGTGAAAAAAATCCGTCTGGACAGACACTTGTAGATGAGGCAGGCGCTTCCCTTTTCTTTTCTGCGCCGCCAGGGAAAAAAGAACGAGCGAGACCGCCAAAAGAAGCAGGAGCAGCGAGATCCCGTTTTTCGTCTTTCGTTTCAACTTTTTCTCCCTTTTCTCATTTCAATCCTCATTTCAACCCCTCTTCCCTTTTTCCTCGCCTCAAATTTAACCGTCGCAGCCCTTCGGAATGTTTCACGACCTCTCTCGATGCGGCAACCAGAGTCCTCGAGCTTTGCGCAAACTCTATCTTTGCCCTATGATTGTTCTGGGCATTGAAACCTCCTGCGACGAAACCGGCTGCGGCATCGTGGACGAGAATTTCCGCGCGCTGGGCCAGTGCGTTTACAGCCAAGTGCAAACCCATGCCCGCTTCGGCGGAGTGGTCCCCGAAGTCGCGGCCCGCGCCCATCTGGAAAAGATTCAGCCCGTGGTGGAGGCCGCGCTTAAAGACGCGGACCTTTCGCTTCAGGCGGTGGATATCATTGCCTACACGCGTGGTCCCGGCCTGCTGGGGCCGCTATTGGTGGGCGCATCCTTCGCCCAGGGCCTGGGAAGGTCTTTAGGCAAGCCCGCCATCGGCCTCAATCACCTGGAAGGTCACCTGGCCTCGGCCTATCTGACCGATCCCCAGTTCAAACCTCCCTTTCTAGCACTGCTGGTATCGGGCGGGCACACCGAACTCGTGCAGGTGGGATCCGAACTGGAATTCCGCGTGCTGGGACAGACGCGGGACGACGCCGCGGGGGAAGCCTTCGACAAATGCGGCAAGCTTTTAGGTCTGGGCTACCCCGCCGGGGCGGAAGTGGGTGAATGGGCGGCTCAAGGACGCCGGGATTTTCTGAGCGCTCCGCGGGCTTTGATGGAGCGCGGCAATCTGGAGTTTTCCTTCAGCGGGCTCAAAACCGCCATGCTGAGGGAAATCGGCAAACGCTCCCCTGAAACCTTGCTCAAGGAGCGCGCGGACTTTTGCGCGAGCCTGGAAACCGCCATCGTGGACGTGCTGGTCGCAAAATCCTTGTGGGCGCTGGAAGCCTGCGGCGAAAACCGGCTGGTCGTGGCCGGAGGCGTCGCGGCCAATGCCTATCTCCGGCAGCGCATGACGGAGGCGGCACAGCGCGAGGGGTTTCAACTGCTGCTGCCGGAAAAACAATTCTGCGGGGACAACGGAGTGATGATGGCGGCCGCGGCACAAAAGCGCCTGCAGCTCGGCAAATGGCCTGAGGCCGGCGATGTAAAGGCCGGGCTGAGATGGAGCTGAGACGGATCAAAAGTTCTATAAAACGAACTTAGCCCCGTTGCAATAAACCTCTACCCTTCGTGCTCCAGGATTCGGATGTCCTCCTTGAGCCTGTCCATTTCCGCCGGAAGGACGCCGTTGTATACGCCGCGGAGATGCCCGTTGCCGTCGACCAGTAACATCTTTTCCGAATGCAGAAAATCCCCGCCGCTCCCCGGAACGGCTGCCGATTCGTCGGCGAAGTAGGATTGCCGCGCCGCCGCATAGATTTCGGCCCTTGCCCCCGTCACCAGGAACCACTTTCCGTCCAGCGCGTGGTGCGCCGTCGCGTAGGCGCGGAGCACGGGAACCGAATCCATCTCGGGCGTCACGGAATGGGACAGGAACAGCACGCCCGCATCGTCGCGAAAGGCCTGCTGCAGGGTTTCGATATTCTTGCTCATCAGGGGACAGAGTCCGGGGCAACTCGTGAACATGAAATTGGCCACATAAATTTTTCCCGCGAAGGTCTTCTCCGTCACGGGGCGGCCGTTCTGATCCACAAAGGAAAACGGGGCCACGCGATGCAAGGCGCGCGCCGCAGAAGCGTCCGACCACACCGGAGTAAAATCGGCGGAGACGTAATACGGCAAGGGGGGCAAGGAAGATGAAGACGCGCCAAGATGGCAGCCCGTCAGCAGCGCCAGCCCTGTGAGAAGCGCCAGCCATGGCAACCGGCCGTTGTTTAATCGGTTATTGCGATTTCGCCGCGACAAACACGCCCCTCCCGTCCTTCACGGAGTAGCATAGGCGCTCGCTGAGCATGCCATACTGCCTCCCATCGCGGACTTCGTAATTGGCGTACAAGGTGCCGTTCTCGCGCCAGGCCCGCTGGGGCCCTGTCTCAACGCCTTTGTCGTAATGCATGGACAGCGCGGGAACGCCGTTCGCGTACCATTCCTTCACATCGCCCTGATACAGACCCTCGCGAAAGGAATATTCGAATTTCTTGCGGCCGTTTTCCCACCACCCTTCGTGCAGGCCTTCCTTCACGCCGTGGGCGAAGGTTCTTTTCCATTGCAGGATTCCGCTGGGGTAGTAGAGCAGGCTTAATCCCTGCTGTTTTCCGCGGACGTAATCCTCCCGGCTTTCGGGTTTTCCGTTCGCGTAGAACGCCACCACGGATCCCGAAAACGGCTCCGCGCCTCGGTAGAGCGTACCGTTTCTTTCCGTGAGGGAGGCGTCCCCTTTTAAAACCACGGCCTGCGTCCTCTGACAGTCAGCCGCCATCAACCCCATCAGCAAACAGGAGGCGAAAAACGCAAAGGTCCGGAAGCGGAGAAAACGGAGAATCACTGCGTGACGGTGCCCGGCGTTCCGTAGAACTCGCCGCCGTTGATATAGGGCGAGGTGGCAGTGACGTGGTAATGGTAGATGCCACCCGGGTAGTCGGCCGTGGGTCCGAAATGGCCGTGGTACTGATCCAGTTCGCTGTCATTGACCAGCTTGCCGTTTTCCACCGGGCCGTATACGGGGAACCCATCGAGGAGAAACCCGATGAGGGAGGAGTCCCCGTTTTGCGCGGTCAGATACAAGGGGACAACGTGGTAATGGTATTGCCCCTGCTGCTGCGGGTGCCCATTGTATTGATCGAAGGAAACTATTTCCGTGGTCAGGGGCTCGTCGTTGGGTCCGGCGTACTGGTTGTAGAGCGGGATGCCGTTTAAGGCCACTCCGATGGGCCCCAAAGCGGTGCTCTGGTGAGTGCCGGTTGCTTCCAAGGGATGGGTGGGAATTCGAAAGGTCAGGTTTTGCGTTTCAATGGTGTTGGGATTCTTCACAAAGCCCGTCTCGGTATCGGCCTCGTATCCCGTGTCCGAGGTGCTGAAATAAGGACTCTTGTGATTGGGAATGCCGTCCGACTGAACGGTGAGGATGGAGTCGGTGTCTGAAACGAGCACGTTGGCGGTGAACTTCTTGTATACGGCGGGCAGACTGTCGGCGGTTCCGGGTGAGCTCGAAAAGCATCCGGACAACGTCAAAGGGGTAAATGGGATGAGAACGGCGAGACCGGCAAAGAGGAGAACCTTCCGCATGATGAACTCCTGGGGTAAAGCGCGCCCCCAAGATAACGGATTTTAGGCCATGATGAAAGGTCTCCGAACTCGGCCGGAAAAAATGCCGGCGAATCTACGGATCCGCGCGAACGGTGCGGTTAATGCGTCGGGGTGACCGTGGAATCCACCAGGGATTCCAGCTGGCCCGCGGAGAGAAGCAGTTCGAGGCGCTCGCTCAAGGCGTTGAAGGCCGTGTTCTCGGTGCTGGTGAACGTGGTGAGGAATTGCACCTGGGCCGTGCGGGCGTCGAGATAGGAAATCGATCCCGACTTCCAGCGAAGAAAGGTGAGCCCCAGGTTTTCCAGGGAATAGCCCTCGGCCTCGCGCTCCAATACCAATGAGGAATCCGCGGCCTGGTAGCTGGCGTGATCCTCCCGAACCTCCGCCACGGCTTCCGTGTAGGCTTCTTTCTGCCTGAGCTCGGCGGAGGTCAAGGCGATTTTCGCGCGATGATAGGCCGCCCAGGGAAAATCCCCCGTGAAGATGTTGAAGTTGAGCTGAAGCCCCACGTTGGGGCCGAGCGTTCGCGCCACAGGAGGCTGGTAGAAATCAGGATCCGCCCCGCTGTAGGTTTTATCGAAGTTGTAGCCGGCGATGGCGTCCAGCCTGGGAAGCCACGACGTAGCGCGCTGTTCCGCGCCGACCTTGGCCAAGTCGGTGGTGGATTGCGCGAGCTTCAGATCCGGGCGATGCTCCGGCAGGCCCTGCAAAAGCGCATCCAAATCTATGGAAGCGTCCGACACCACCACAGAGTCCACATCCTCGGTCACGGGGGCGTTTCTCCCGAGCACCTGTCCCAGCACGGCGCGGGCGGCCTGAAGGGTGGCTTTTTGCTGCTGCAGCGCGGCCAAATCGGCGTTCAGATCCACCTTCTCGGAAAGCCAGTCCGAATGCGAGGCGGCTCCCACCGCCAGATTTTGCTCCACGATGCGCATCCGCTCCAGCGAAATCTGCGCGGAAGTGTCCAGCGCATAATAGATCCGGTTCTGCCGGGCCAAATCCGCATAGGCCAGCACCACGCTGCTGACGAGATCTTCGCGCGCAAGTTGTTCGTTGTCCTTGGCCTGCTCGAAGAGCAGCCGCAGCCGCTTTTGGGTCAAGGGAGTGGAGAATCCCGAGAACAAGGTCCAGTCGGCGTTGATGCCGGCGGTTCGCTCCGAGGATGGCAAACCCGCCTCGGACAAGGCGGGCTGTGGAGGATTGCCATTTGCGCCCATGCGGGCCGCTTCATAGGTGTTCAGCCAGCTTTTGGCGTAATCCGCATTGCTCGTCACCATGGGCAGGTAACCGCCCCAGGCGGAATCCCGCGTCGCGCTGGCGAGGCGCACGTCGCTGCGTGTGGCGTTGTAACCGGAATTTCTGTCGAGCGCCTCGCGCAAGGCCTGCGCCAAGGTGAGTTCCGTGGCGCTCGCGGAAATGGCCGAGGAAAAGGCTGCGCAAGCGACCAAAAGCCACGCTTTATTCGTGAACCTGTTCATGAACCTACTCATGAGTCGCCGCCTTGTGCTTTCCCTTGGGATGGAACAGGAGAACCATGGTGGGGATGACGAACAGCGTCAGCACCATGCCGAACATGAGGCCCCCCACCACCGCGATACCCATGGGCCTGCGGCTTTCGGCGCCCGTGCCTGTGGCCCAGGCGATGGGAAGCATGCCGAGGGCCGCGGTCAAGGTCGTCATGAGAATGGGACGCAGGCGCGCTTCCGCGGCTTCCATGACGGCCTGCTCTATCAGCATGCCCTTCTCCACGTTCTGCCGGGTGAACTCCACGATGAGAATTCCGTTCTTGGTCACAAGGCCTATCAGCATCACGAGGCCAATCTCGCTGAAAATATTGAGCGTCTGATGGAAGATCAGCAAAGTCAGCAGGGCTCCGAACATGGCCAAAGGTACGGTGAGCAGGATGACCATCGGATCCCGGAAGCTTTCGAATTGCGCGGCCAGCACGAGATAGATGAGAACCAAGGCGAGAAGCACCACGAAGATGAGGCTGGAGGAGCTCTCGGCATAGTCGCGCGCGGGACCGGCAAGCTCGGTGGTGAAGTTGGGGCTCAGGGTCTTCGCGGCAGCGCGTCGCATGGCGGCGATGCCGTCGCCCATGGCCATGCCCGGAGCCAGCGTCGCGGAAACCGTGGCCGAAACAAAGCGGTTGTAGTGAAACAGCTGCGGCGGAGCGGCATGCTCATGGTAGGAAATCAGGTTTCCCAGGGGAATGAACTGGCCGTTGTCGTTGCGCACCTGGATGGCGTTGATGTCGTTGGGCGCCCCGCGGTAGGCGTCCGGCAACTGCCCCAGGATTTGGAATTGGCGCTGATCCTTGTTGAGGAAATAACCCAGCCGGGATTCTCCGAGCCCCAAGAGCAGCGCCTGCGAAACGTTGAAGTAGGACACATTCAGGCTCTTTATCCTGTCCCGGTCGATGTTGATCTGCAGCTGGGGCTGGGTGAACTTCAGGTTTTCATCCACGATGCCGAAGGTCTTGTCCTGGCGGGCGACCGCCTCGAAGCGCGGCAGGGCGGAGGCCAGACTGTCCATGTTCGGAGCCTCGATGACGAACTGCACGGGCAGCCCCAGATGGGAACCGCCGGTTTGGATGGTCTCGTCCTGGGTCACGACCGTTCGCCCTTCCGTGATGCCTTTGACCACGATGCTCATCTTGGCCGCTATCTGCTGCTGGGTGTAAGAGCGCTCGCTGGGATCCTTGAGGAAGATGCGGGCGAAGCCGGCATTGGTGGTCCCGCCAAATCCGACCACCGACAGCACGCCGGTGTTGTCGGGAATGGCCTTCTGGGCCACGGTGTACAGGCGATCGATGACGTTGTTCATGACGCCAAAGGTGGTGCCCTCGGGAGCGGTGAGAATCAGGTTGAACTGGTTGCGATCCTCCAGCGGGGCCAATTCCGACCGGAGCCCGCTAATCCCGATGAAACCAAAGGCGCCAATAAGGGCGGCGCAACCCACGCCGCAGGCCAGAATCAGCGAAATGGCGAGCACGCGATGGTGAAGGACGGCATTGAGGGCGCGGGCGTATCCCTTGTACAGCCTCTGAAAGTAGGGCTCCGTCTTGTCATAGAGACGGGTGTGCTTGGCGCGCAAAAGCCGCGTGGCCAGCATGGGGGTCAAGGTCAGGGAAACCACGGCCGAAAGCACGACGGATCCCGCCACGGCGAGGCCGAACTCGCGGAACAGGCGCCCCACGAATCCCGTGATGAAGAACAGAGGCAGGAACACCACGGCGAGCACCGCGGTCGTGGAAATGACGGCGAGGAAAATTTCCTCCAGGCCGCTGTAGCCCGCCTCCCGGGGCTCTTCGCCGTGCTCGATTTTACGGTAGATGTTTTCCAGCACCACGATGGCGTCGTCCACGACAAGGCCGATGGCCAGCACGAGGCCCAATAGCGTGAGCACGTTGATGGTGAATCCCGCGGAGTAGAGAAGGAACAGGGAGCCAATCAGCGACACCGGGATGGCCAGCGCCGGCAGCAGCGCGGAACGGATGTCGCGCAGGAAGACGAACAGCACCAGCATGACGAGGAGGAACGCCGTCCCCAGCGTTTTCGCCACTTCCTTCAGAGACTGGCGGACGAACGTCGTGCCGTCGAAGCCGACGTTCACCTGAATGTCCGGCGGGAGATCCTTTTTAAACTGGGCGAAGCGTTTGTAGAACGCGTTGCCGATGGCGATGCTGTTGGCCCCGGGCTGCATCAGGAGGCCGAGGCCCACCATGGGCTTGCCGTTCATTTTCAGAATGGTGCGCTCGTTGAGCGCTCCCAGATGCGCGTCGCCGATGTCCTTGAGCTTCACCAGGCCCCCGGCGCCGGAAGAACGAATCACCATGTTGTTGAAGTCGTCCTCGGTGGACATCAGACCGGGGGCCGTCACCGTGAGCTCCATGGTCTTTCCGTCCAAAAGGCCGGAGGGCAGCTCCACGTTTTCGTTGTTCAGCGCCGTCTGCACGTCGGCCAGGGTGAGGTTGTGCGCCGCCAGCTTGATGGGATCCAGATACAGGCGCATGGCATACTGTTTCTCGCCCCAAATGCCCACCGAGGCCACGCCGGGAATGGTTTCCAGCTGATCGGAAAGCAAGGTCCCCTCGTAGGAAACGTCGAGGATATTGCGCGTGTCGCTTTGCACGGTCATGAGAATAATGGGAAAGGAGTTGGCGTCGGCCTTGGCCACCGTGGGCGGATCCGCGTTGGTGGGGAGGGTCTTGGTGACGAGGGCGACCCTGTCGCGCACGTCGTTGGCCGCCGTCTCCAGATCGGTGGCCAAGGTGAACTCCACGGTGATGACGCTGGTTCCCTCGCGGCTCGTCGAGGAAATGGCGCGGATGCCGGCCACGCCGTTTACGGACTCCTCAATGGGCTCGGTGATCTGGTTGGAGATGACGTCCGCGCTGGCGCCGTCGTACGTGGTGGTCACCGTGATGATGGGCGGATCCACGGAGGGGAATTCCCGCACGCCGAGCTGGGGCAGCGCGATGAACCCCAGCACTGAAATGAACAGGGATATGACGATGGTCAGGACCGGACGGTCGATGCTAAGATGCGACAGGCGCATGAATTATTCCTGTACGATGGACGGGGTAACGGGCGCGCCGGTCTTCAATTGCATTTGGCCCGAAAGCAGCACGGTGTCTCCGGCGGCAAGTCCCCCCGTGGCTTCCACCGATTCCGCGGTGCGCGTGCCCGCGGTAAAGATTTGCAGAACGGCCTTGCCGTCCTTGACGAGCCATACCTGGCTTCCCTGAGCGCTTTCCACCACGGCCTGAGCCGGAACCCACAGGGCCGCGTTCTCCTGCAGGGGAACCACCACGGTGGCAAAAGACCCCACGCGGAGGCCGCCCTTGGGAGGCGCAAGGCGCGCGCGCATGTAGAGAAGACGCGTGAGCGTGTCCAAGCCCGGTTCTATCGCATAGATGGAAGCGGTCAGCGTGTCCTGCCGCCCGGTCACGGTGAAATGCACCGGCATTCCGACGTGCACGCCGGGGGCTTCGTCTTCGGGCACGGAAAATTCGACGCGCAGGGAACTCATATCCTGGAGATCGGTCACCACGTTGCCGGGCTGCATCATGACGCCGAGTTCAACCTGCCGCAAACCGGCCTCGCCGGAAAAGGGCGCCTTGATTTGACACATGGCCAGCTGCGCCTGCAGCAAATCGACGTCGGACTTGGCGGAGGCCAGCTGAGCCTCGGCCGAGTCGTAGTCCTGCTGGCTGATGGCTCCCGCGTCGGCCTGCGCCTTCACGCGCTTTTCCTGCACCTGGGCGAGATCCAGGGCCGCCTGGGCCTTTTCCAACTGGGCCCGCAGTTGCGAATCGTCAAGCTGCACCAGCACCTGGCCCTTGGAGACATGCCCGCCCTCCGGAAAACCGATGCGCGTCACCATCCCCATGGCCTGGGACTGCACGCTGACCTGCTGTTCGGCGAGCACCGTGCCCGTGGTGATAATTCCCGAGGAAACAGTGGACGCATTGAGCACCACGGCGGAGAGTTTGACCGGGCCGTGGCCTTGAGTTTGCGCATCTGCCGCTTTTTGTTTGCAGGCGGAGAGGCCGAGCAAAGAAACAAGGGCGACTCCCGCAAGCGCCGTGCGCGCGAAATGTTTGTTCATAATCTTTCTTTCTACGCCAATTTTTCGAAGCGAGGTAACTTACAAAAAAAGCGCGTGACAACGCGCAATGTTACTCGACGTTACCATAAAGTTTGAAGAGCCCCCAAATACACTCCTATTGCGCGGTATTTGCGCTCAGGCTCAACATACGAATACTGAGAGCCAAGAGAATTGCACGATCTGAATAGAATCTTTTTTATCGGAGTCTGAAAGCGCCGCGCACGTTACGATGAGTTACGAATTCATTACCAAATGAAAAAACAATTCCCTTGAAAACCAAAACGAGGAACGCTACCTCTCTTCGCGAAACAGAAACAACATTCTCCTTCGCTTGGAACCCGTTGCGCAAACAAAAAACGGTCCAAGCCATCAACGGCGGCATCCCAACGGAAGCCGCCGTTCTCCTTTAAGGGGATTTTTCCGAAGGCCCGCAAGTTTACCGGTAAGAAACCGGCGAACAAATAAGCGCAGCGGCCGTTTCGCTTCGCGAAGCGCCATTGCTACCATTCCCCTTCCGTGGAAAACCCGTTCGAACTTCAGCGCTCTCGACCCCAACTGACCGAAGAATCGCTCCGAAAACTGCTCAATCCGGCCCAGCTGGAAGCCGTCATGCACGCCCCCGGGCCCCAACTGGTGCTCTCCGGCGCCGGCAGCGGCAAAACCCGCGTGCTGACCTACAAAATCGCCTGGCTTATCCTGGAGCACGGCTTCCGCCCTTATGAAATCCTGGCCGTGACCTTCACCAACAAGGCCGCCCGGGAAATGCGCGAGCGCGTCGCCAAGCTCCTGGGCTATGACGCGCCGCTGCGCTGGATGGGAACCTTCCACTCCATCTGCGCGCGCCTGCTGCGCTTTCACGCCGAGCGCCTCGGGTACACCTCCCACTTCACCATCTACGACACCGACGATCAGAAGCGCCACGTCAAGAAAATCATCCAGGCGGAAAAGCTCGAGAACGACTTGCGCTTCTCCGTGGACGCCATCCGGCGGTTCGTAAGCCAGGCCAAAAACTCCGGGATAGGCCCCGAGGAAGCCGGCCGCAGCGCGAAGGATCCCTACATGCAGCGCATGGCGGCGCTCTACCGCCGCTACCAGGACGAACTGCGGGCGCAGAACGCCATGGACTTCGACGATCTCATCTTCCTGTCCATCCGCCTCTTGCAGTCGTTCCCGGAAGTGCGGCAGGTCTTCGTCTCCTCCTTCCGCTACATCCTCATCGACGAGTACCAGGACACCAACAAGGCGCAGTACCAGCTCATCCAGCTTCTGCTGGGGCCGCACCACAACATCGTGGCGGTGGGAGACGACGACCAGAGCATTTACGGATGGCGCGGCGCCGACGTCGCCAACATCCTCAGCTTCAAGCAGGATTTCGCCGCGGCCAAGGTCACCAAGCTGGAGCAGAACTACCGCTCCACCGCCAACATCCTGGGCGTGGCTGGGTCGGTCATCCGCAACAACCGCGAGCGCATGGAAAAAACCCTGTGGACCGAGAATCCGCCGGGCGGAAAAATTCTGCTGCGCGAGCTCGACGACGAAATGGCGGAAGCCGCCTGGGTCGCGCGGCGCATTCAAAGCGAGGAAAAATTCCGGCCGGGCGAAACCGCCGTGTTCTACCGCACCAACGCCCAGTCGCGCGTGCTGGAAGACGAGCTGCGGCGGCGGCAAATCCCCTACCTCATCGTGGGCGGCATCCGGTTTTACGAGCGCAAGGAAGTCAAGGACCTGCTTGCCTATCTGCGCCTCATCGCCAACCCGCGCGACGACGTGGCCTTCGAGCGCGTCCTCAACGTCCCCCGGCGCGGCATCGGGGAGCGTTCGCTGCAGCAGCTGCAGGAATTCGCCGCAGCGCAGGGTCTGCCGCTGACCGAAGCCCTTCCCTTCGCGGATGAAGCGGGCGTGGGCACGGCCGCGGCGCGAAAAATGAAGGAGTTCCACGAGCTCCTGAATTCCCTGAGACTCTTCACCGCCAGGAAGTCCCTTCCGGAAATCGTCGCCGAAGTGCTGGCCAAATCCGGCTACAAGGCGGCCCTGGAAAACGAGGACACCGAGGAAGCGCTGGACCGGCTGGCCAACGTCGAGGAACTCGTTTCCGCGGCGCAGGATTTCACGGAGCGCCTGGAAGAGCGGAACGATGCGGAGGCGTCTGCGGAATCCGGAGAATCCCAAGACCTTGCCTTGGGGAATGACCCCGCTGCCGACGCCACGCCGCTCGAGCTTTTCCTCCAGGAAATTTCCCTGGTGTCGGACGCCGACTCTCTTAAAGCCAACCAGGAAGCCGTCACCCTCATGACCGTGCACAGCGCCAAGGGCCTGGAATTTCCGCGGGTGTTCGTCACCGGACTCGAGGACGGCCTTTTCCCGCTTATCCGGGAGGATGACGAAGACTCCGAAGAGGAGCGGCGCCTGTTTTACGTGGCGGTGACACGGGCCCAGCAGGATTTATCGCTGACCTATGCGCGCCGCCGCCGGCGCTACGGCACCTACCAGGATTCCGTCGGCTCGCGTTTCCTGCGCGAAATCGACAAACAATTCCTGGACTGGGTCCATTCGGAACCTTCTTACGGATCGTCCGGTTCATCCAGCTCTTCGGGGGGACGGGATGGCTCCTCACGGTACTCTTCCATCTCCGATCCCATGCCGCGCTACGAGGACGTGAACCAGGACGAAACCGGCGCCCTGCATTCCGGGCAAAAAGTGCGGCACGTCAAGTTCGGAATAGGCCAGGTGCTCAAGGTGGACGGCTCGGGCGAGTCCGCCAGCGCGGTGGTGGTCTTTTCCGATCGCGTTCCGCGCACCCTGATGCTGCGGTTTGCTAAACTCGAGGTCCTGGATTAACTTTGAAGTCCGGGTATTGGGAATATCCCTGCCCGGGATCCCGCTTTAAAACAGCATTTTCCGGGTTGGGCCGTTCCTTCGTTCGAAGGAGGCTGGCGTGCGTGTCGAAAAGCAGGAAATCCTGAAATTAGCGAAGCTGGCCCGCCTGGAGTTCACCGAAGAGGAACTCGGCAAGATGGGCGACTCTTTGGGTCAACTGGTCGAGTACCTCGACGTCCTGAAACAACTGAAACTGGACGACGTGGAACCCATGACCGCCGTGGATTCCGCCCCGCGCCCGCTGCGGCCGGACGTGGAAGCGCCCATGCTCACCAAAGAGCAGGCCCTGAGGAACGCCCCCGAAATCAA
>Ga0206814_10058_pt1 | contig 27986 bp, 21 predicted proteins | sample Alteio_BWOrgCont_90_FD_152850 | JGI IMG/M metagenome (GOLD analysis project Ga0206814, IMG submission 152850) | Enriched cells from forest soil in Barre Woods Harvard Forest LTER site, Petersham, Massachusetts, United States -... | ecosystem: Environmental > Terrestrial > Soil > Temperate forest >...
AAGTCGGACGGGCTCTTGGACGAGAGGTCGCTGCCGTCGGAGTGAACGTCGACTTTGCGCCCGTCTGCGACGTCAACAACAATCCCGCCAACCCCGTCGTGGGCACGCGTTCCTTCGGAGAAAGTCCGGCGCTGGTATCGCGGCTGAGCGCTGCTCTCGTTCGAGGATTGCAGTCGGCTGGCGTGGCCGCCACGGCAAAACATTTTCCAGGCCACGGCGATACTTCCAGTGACTCACACCATGGCGCCCCCGTGCTCCAACACGATTGGGAAAGGGTCCGTCGCGTGGAATTGCCGCCATTTCGAGCGGCCATTCAAGCGGGTGTGCGGCTCATGATGACGGCCCACATTGTTTTCCCCGCCCTGAACGGCGGCACAAATCTTCCGGCCACCCTTTCGCAAAATATCCTGCGCGGCTTGCTCCGCCGCAAGCTGGGCTTCGACGGCCTTATCGTCAGCGACGCGATGGATATGCACGCGATCGAGCAGGGCCCGGGACTCGTTGTGGACGCGCTCGCCGCTTTGAAAGCCGGCGTCGATTTATTACTGCTGAATCATGATTTAGACAGGGTTTCTCCCACACATTCCTGTGCAGTTCAGGCAGCACGTCGCGGTCTTCTTTCGCCTGAGGAAATCCACGCTTCGGCGCGCCGCATTCTCCATCTGAAATCCTGGCTCGGCCGCTCCAAGCAGCCGCCCCTCAGCGTGGTCGGCTGTCGCGAGCATCGCGCGCTGGCGCGGGAGGTCGCGGAGATGTCCGTCACGCTCGTGCGTGACACGACTCGGCAATTGCCACTTCAGCTGCATGCCAACGCCCGGATCGCCGTCGTTGTTCCACGTCCGGAAGACCTGACTCCCGCGGACACCTCCTCGCTCGTGGTTCCAGCCCTGGCCTCGGCCGTTCAGCGCTATCACCGTCAAGTTGACGATTTCACTGTGGGGATGAATCCTTCCGCCGCGGAAATCAGGGAGCGTCGCGCTCAACTCCTTAAATATGATCTTGTAATCATCGGGACGATTAACGCCGCGGACCACCCCGGCCAGGCGGCTCTCGTGAACGCGCTGCTGAAGGAAGGGCGCAAGGTCATTGCCGTAGCCCTGCGGATGCCCTATGACCTTGCCGCGTACCCCGCAGCTCCAACTTACCTCTGCACATACAGCATCCTTCCTCCCGCGATGGAGGCGCTGGCCGACGCACTCTGGGGACGAATCCTTTTCAACGGGAAGCTTCCCGTTCGCATTCCCGTTAAACACTTATCTCCCGGTCGTTAGAGTGCCACGCGCGCCGCGCCAGCACTGGACAGTCGCGAAGCTCACCTCGCAACCTCAACGAAAACCGACTCGCTGAAACAGGGCAACTATTCCATCATTATTTCGAGTCCAACAGGATCACGCGTGACGCTGACTTGAGACGTGGGCACATTCCATTCATCTCTGGGCCTGCTTGAAGTCGAAGTAAGCGAGGTTCATGTTGCCGTTCGTCAATATATGTACGGTGAGAACGTTTTTCCCGTTGTTGAGGCGAACCTTGAAAAGTTGCGATGCCAGATTCCAGTGGTGCCACTGACGCCAGGCCAGCGGGTCCGCAGGATCATAGGTTGATGCGATCTCCACGGGCCCCGTCCCATCCTTTCCATTCACATCGACTGATATTGTTCCCCCACGATTCGATGTATACAGGAAATCGGCCTCGTATGTTCCCGCGTGGGTCACATCTACGGTGATGTTGAACCACTCTCCCGGTTCGGTCCAGCCAACATAGAGCAGGTCTGCAGGAGGAACAACCTTGTTGAAGGGGTTGTCGTCAATCGGATTTGGCTTGCGCTGAAACTTCGTGTAGGAAGTGTCCACTCCCTCGTGGATGCGAAACTCATTGAGGTAGGTCCCATCGGCCGGGTTCAGCTCTCCGCTGCCGTGATTCTGAGGATCGCTGTCGTGATACGCGACGCCTTCGCCGCCCAGGTCATAGTAAGCACATATCACCCGTCCCGGTATCTTTTGTGGGCCGCCCTGATAACGGCCGTCGTGATAAGCCAGGCCTTTATACTGGCTCAAGAATGATTGGGAAAATCCAATTGCCGGCAACATCGATGCCGCCAAGAAGCATAAGGAGAACGCCTTCTGGATCATCCTGCCTCCCGGAGTACCGATAACCTAATCTTCAGTTGCGCAACTCTGCCAATCAGCGGCAGCGACGGCTCAAATATGTTCTGCACTTCAGACTTGGAAAAGTTCGATCCCTTGCGCTTTTCCGAGATTGCGCGAGTACTTCTTGTCTGTCCCATTGTTCCAATGTTCGTGTACCCCAAGGCTGCGGCATCGGATGCCGTCGCGTTCAGGATCATAGAGAGTCTTCGAAGGCGGGTCATTCGCCAAGGCAGATTCGCGCAGGTAGTTATCGGCATTCGTGATATCCGGCAGATCGGGCCATTCCGAGGTGAGAAAATCGAAGCCGACGGAATCGATCGCCACGCCGTCAAACGACATAAAAATGCTGTTCGGCCAAGCATCATTGAATGGCGCCATCTTCCACTTGCGATGAGGCGGACCATCCACATTGTCGTTTCCATAGAGCCCATCAACGATAAAAAGCGTGGTTTTCTCGCCGAGGTCTTTGTGACCCAAATAATCCGTGAACGCAGAGTAACTTGCCGAACCATCGTTGTTGTGATGGAAACCGTCGTGCGCGTTCTTGCGCCAGTCGGGATTGATACTCGTAGCGCCGAAGAGATTCTTCGCGCAAAGTGTCACCCCTGAACTCACGTGCGCTCTCAACACGGCAGCATCAATTAAGTAGGTGGCTTCAACGACTGTGGTATCGAGTCCCTTAGCGTTGTTGCTTTCAATCGAGAAAGGAATCGCGTTGGGTTTGAACTCGGCCTTTACTCGTCCATCCCCTCCAATATGATCCACAAACGTGACGCCGGGAAATTCATGGTGAACCTTGTCGTAGAGATTGCCCGGGATGAACCGGCTGGAATCGAAGACGGTGATCGATGATTCCGGCACGCGGCCCGGGCCGGTCAGCTGTCGGACGAGGGAAAGGATCAAATGGGACGAGGAGTTCAGGCGTTCGATCGTGCCATGGTCCGTTGTGTTGTTCAGGTTCGCCTTGATCGCTATCTTCTCCCCAGCACTATATCCAGCTTTGCCGCGCCCATGAGTGCGATTGAAGTATTGAAAGATGGAGTTCCATGCCTGGGCGTCGCTTTTTTGATTTGTGAGGCCGCGAATGGACCGGGAAACCATGCGATCAATTACAGACTGGTCATTGTGGGCATCGGTCCACCACGAACCTGTGCCATCCCAGGTCACAGCCGCCGGGTCGTGCGCCCAAGTAACTCGGCCGGGAACGACGCCGCGGGGAACTCCTAATGGGGAAAGCGGCTCGAACAGGGAGGGTCGCAGATAGGTGGCAGCTGCAAGAGCCAGGGCGAATTCTCGGCGCGTCATGTCCATTTTGACTTGCTCCTCTCGCACAAAATTTTGCGGTTTCGTGGATCATTCTACCCGAAAGCGCAGAAACTGCGGCAGCCTCTTCACAAACAGCAAGGTCTTGCGCTGGAGACCGGTAGTTGCAGCGCGGGAACCTTGAACTGCCCAGCGAATTGTACCTGACGACGCAAGTAGAATCCTCACTTTGCCTGTCGTTACGCAAGAGTTCGTTTATGACCTTCACTGACATCCTTGCGGGCTTTGGACTGTCGTTGGTCGGCCCTACGTTGCGCAAGCGGAACAAGAATTCCACGGGGATGCACCACCGATCAAATCCTGGTAGTGGACGGCGGGTTCCTGGCGAGCGGAGTAAATCAGTAGACGTCTCTCGAATCGAAGAACCGTGAGATACATCAAATCTGCGGAACTCGAAGGGCTTTTCTATTCGGGAATAACTTCCATGGCGCTTATAGATGGGTAGTTTACAGCTGGAGTGAAGTAGATCTCTATTTTGCCTTGGGGTGTGGGTTCAATATGCTGGAAGGACTTAACCAACGGCTTGGACCCGGCCTCCCCGAAAATATCAAATCCTTTCAAAAGCATCGATCCGTTGCAAGACACGTCAAACACCCGGCTGCCCACCCCTCCGATGCCGCCATTCTGGACGCCAAACCAATGTTCCATGAAGTACAGCCTCAAAGTGTATTTACCTCCCGTCGCGACGGGAACTACGTAACGGAAGTGCCCAAAACGATGCCACTCGTAAAGTCGACCATCGGTGACTTTAGATAGATCGCCTCCGAAACTACTAACGCGTCCGCCAAAGAAGTACCGGTCCGGCATCCAAACATTGCCATTGGAATCACGATAGGGTGAGTGTCCCGCGACGATCCTGACGGGGAGCATGCGATGTGGAGTTCCCGGAAAGATTTCAACTGCATTTACAAATCCCTCTGAAGTGGTGGAATCAAGATGAATCATTCCGTCGGCCTGCGGCGAAACGTCCGTAATTATTTTTGTGGTTGCTATGTCATCTCCCCCGGCATCGTCCACCACATCCAGGTTGGCAGGCGGCCCGCCATTGATCGAGAAGGCCACGTTGCGGCTCGCCTCCTGAAGGCCCGAGGTTTCAGCGAACAGGAGATGAACCTCGTAAGATCCCGGTGGAACTGGAAAATTACATTGAAAGATGCCACGTCGTCCGCTGGCGAAAAGCTGCGGGTCCTCGGTTCCTTGAATAGCGTGGCCATTGACAGAGAATGAGTTTCCTCCGGAGCAGAAATGATCGGCGTCCCATGAAAAACCACCGCGATCTATGTAAGGGGCCGAAGCATTGCCCATCATGACGCGGAGAATCTTTTCGGATGTGAAGGCCGGAGCAGCTGCGACCAGGGTTTGCGAGGAGCTCTCATACCCACTCCTCTTGTTCCATTCTTTCCAAATAAAATCGGAGATGACCAACAAAGCAATCACAGCGGCAGCGACCGCTATCACCATGCGAGTGCGTGAAGGAAGCTTTATTCCAGGTTTGTCGCCATCGGGACTCGATGTGACTCTGTCGGGTTTTGGTTGTTCCACTTGGGCGGCAGGACTAACCTGTTGCTGTTCCTGCTGGCCGCTCGCTCTTAAGGCAACGCCATCCTGCGATTGGCCGTTCTGCTTCTTATCGAGTCTGGACTCAGTCGTTGCTTCCAACTCGCTTGTATGGATGAATTTGGGAACGTAGTGGCCGGGCGGTAGACAAATATGAACGGAATGGTCTGCGCCCGCGCTCGTATAATAATCTTCTAGCCGTTTTCGCAAAGCGTGGGCAGTGACCCGGACAATGGTGTCCAACTGTGGATCAAAAGACTCCGGGCGCCCAAGAGCATGCACCGCAATGCTGTACTCTTTGATTTCGTCGACGGCTCCTTCAAAGTACTTTTCACAAACAAATGCCAAAAGTCGAACTTGATTGTTGGTGCGCCCGAAAACCCCCGATGACAAGACGCCGTCTACCTCAGCCCGCTCGGCCTCAAGTCTGCTGATCGCCGATTGCAAGTGGATACCCCCCAAGAGTGGTCCCTTAGACCTGCCACCCCATCTTTGGGGGGAGTATAACCGAATTTACTCCGCATGGCACTGGACCAAAACACCTGCGATTTCATTGACTTAGAGTTCAAGCAAAATGACTTAGGTTTCCTCCCGTCAATCCAAATGACGGCGGCACTCTAACAGTGAATTCACGGTTGTCTAACTTCCCAAATACGCGCCATTACTGCTTAACTCCATCAACAATTACTTCGATTCACCCTATTTTCGGTGCAGCTCCCTGAACCGCCCTAATGGCGGCCGGTCAGAGGAGCAGTTCGGCAACAGAACTGTGATGCCGCCCTGGGAGTGTGCGAAATGATGCTTCTGCGCCCGGAAAATCGATTCTCGGCCATTCACCGCGGAACCATAAAGAGACGGCTTCTTTTGGCCGCGGTCACCAACCTGATGATGATGCTCCTCACCGTGTTGTTATTCACTGGGACGGTTGAGTTCGCTGCTGCGCAGGACATATTCGGTCGTATCGCGGGAACGATTACAGACTTATCGGGGGCCGTGGTTCCCAACGCAAGAGTCACCATCTTGAATGAGTCCACGCAAATCGCCCGCATTCTGAACGCAAACAAAGATGGTTATTTTGTGGCTGATGAATTGCCCGCTGGTACCTACTCCGTCTCTGCCGAACAGAAGGGTTTCAAGACCACAACAAGAAGAGGAAACGCCTTGGCCGCGGGTGCTCGCCTGACCGTGGATTTGCAACTGGACCTAGGTCAAGTGACGGAACGGGTCGTGGTTGAGGCCGTGGGTGACACTGTGAACACGACGTCCGGTGAGATTTCGACCACCATCACGCAAGACCAAGTGTTGGACATGGCCTTAAACCAGCGCCACTATGAGTCGCTCGTCGGGCTGGTTCCCGGCGCCGCGCTTCAGGGCTCTGGCACTAACCCCGCGGCCTTAACCTCGAACTACAATAACAGCGTTGCGGATATCAACGGGCAGCGGCTGGACGGTCAGAATTGGAGCGTGGATGGCGGGTTCAATTTGGACTCCGGCTCCAACAACAGCGTATTCAATCAAGTGGGCATTGATTTTATCCAGGAAGTGGCTGTTCAGGCTTCGAACTACGACGCTGAGTTTGGGCGCTCCGCTTCGGCAACCATCAATGTGGTTACCAAGAGTGGAGGAGAGCAATATCACGGCGGGTTTTTTGAATTCGTCCAGAACAATGATTTCAATGCCGAGAACCCAGGTACGAAGCTCACCAACCCGACTGCCACGGGGTACGCAGCCGTGCCTCCTTTTCATTTCAACAACTTTGGATGGGACGTCGGGGGGCCGATTCCGTTTCTCCAGCCGAAGGGCAAACTGTTTTTCTTCGCCGGGCAGGAGTGGAAGAAGTTTCGCGGGGTCTATCCGGGATTAACGGCTGCCTCGGTGCAGGAAACCTTTCCGACGGCATTGGAGGCCACAGGCAACTTCACGGACGTTTATAACGGCGGTGCCGGGCTCTTAATGAAAACGCCGAGTGTCATCCCCGCGAGCTGCGGGGGCGTTCTCTATACCGCGCCCAATGTTATCAACCCCGCCTGCATCACAGGTGACGGCGCGGCTTTTGCGGCGCTCTACACCTCGGCGGCAAAAATGTCTGTGGCGGGTGCATTACCCACTTCCACCCTCACCAATAATACGACCTTTAACCTCCCCAACCCCCTGAATCTTCGCGAGGACATCATCCGGATTGATGAGCACCCCAATGATAAGCACAGTATTTATGTCCGTTACATCCACGACAACGTCGATATCTTTAATCCTTATGGAACGTTCCCCAGCCTCGCCAACGCTGTCCCCGTCGATCCGGACTTGCGCAATCGCCCCGGATACAACATTCAAATCGGATGGACCTACGTGTTCAGTCCAAGCCTGATCAACTCCCTTCGATTCAACGCTGATTGGCACAGTCAGACGACTCCGCTTCAAGGCAATGCCTGGATGAAATCTGTTTACGGTTTCCAGTTCATTCCGCCCCTTGGGAACCCGAGTCAGTTTCCCGGCGGGCTTCCGACAATAACCTTCACAGGTAACCCGAAGTTTCCCACGTCCGGGCCGGCCAGCGTCAATGGACCGGCGCCGAATTTCCTGGAGTCCCCCACGGCGGATTTAAGTCCGGCGGATCACGTCAGTTGGCAGGTGCACAACCACTCGATAAAGTTCGGATACGAGTTCGCGCGAAACCGCAAGACCCAGAACTCACGCACCAACTATGACGGCATTATCAATTTCAGCGCTACTGCGGGCGCGACCAACGGATCCAATTCCACGGGCGATCCGTTCGCCGATGCGCTCCTTGGAAATTTTAATAGCTTCGGGCAGAACTCGGCCGTCACGACGGGCCAATTCCGCTTCAACGACTCTGAGGCCTACCTCCAGGATACCTGGCGGGTATCGCGCAAGCTTAGCTTGGTTCTTGGTCTGCGCTATATTCACTCCACGCCTACCTATGCGCAGGGCAATAATATGACGAACTTCTCTCCCTATGCATTCGATCCCGCTCTGGTCCCCACTTTCACGGGCGGACTGGCGACTAGCTCGATTAACCCCGCCTCCCCTGGTCTTTGCAGCGGCCAGCAACTCAACGTCATCGGCACACCCGTGGTTACTGTCGAATGCAACGGATTGGTACGGCCGGGAGGAGTGCCTTCCGATCAGGTGGGACGGGTACCTGTTACCTTTGAGAATCCGCAGCTGCTGGCCGCCATTCCCCCAACGGCTGCCCGAGGTTTCTATAACACGGAAAACGTCTGGGCTCCGCGCTTCGGCTTCTCCTATGCACCGTTGGGCGAAAAGACCGTAATTCGCGGTGGCTTTGGCATTTTCTACGACCATCCGGAGGGAAATGTCTTGGGCGCTGGCATCAACTCCCAAGGCTATGTACCGTGGGCGCAGTCGGCCTCGATCTCGGGGACAAACGCCTCGTTAGCGCAGTTCGATTCCGCTCCGGGTGCGGGTACGGTAGCGGCTCCCTCCACGATATCCGGCATCAGCGGCGTCGATCCCAAATTGGTGGTGGCGCGCAGTTACCAGTTTAGCCTCGGAGTGCAGCGGGAACTGCCGCAAGGCATGTTGGTCCAAGCATCTTATGTCGGAAACCTGGGACGCCACATCCTGCGCGGTCCTGCGGTCAACAACGCCACTTGGACGGACCAGGGATTTATACCGGTCTCCCCGAACCCCAATACGCTTGCGTGCCCTGCTGGAATAAATGCGACAGCGTATCAATGCTCCGGAGGCTTCGCGCCCACCGGTCTGTCGAAAGACCAGATTCGCCCGTACCTGGGATACTCGACGCTCAACATGGAACTGGGCGACGCCAATTCCAACTATAATGCGCTGCAGCTGAGCCTCACCAAGCGCGCCGGAATCCTTACTGCCATGGTTTCCTATACGTACTCGAAGGCCATGGGAGATGGTGGCGGCGCGGGTGACGCCTATAACGAAAATCCTGAGCCGGAATGCCCCTTCACTTGCCTCGTCAGCACCGCGGCCAACCCAGTCTTGGTCAACGGTCTAACCACTGCGCTGGCGGGCGGAACGCAGTCCGGTGGGGTGATGGAAACTTGGAAACAATTTTACTACGGCAAGTTAAGCTTCGACGCAACGCACATCGTGTCCACGGCTTTCACGGTCGAATCACCCTGGGGAAAGAGGATGACTGGCTTCAAAGGTGCACTCGTGAAGGGATGGTCGCTGAGCGCGCTCATGCACTACCAGAGCGGTTCGCCGCTCACGGCGACAGGCTCGCAAGCCGTGGGCCTTAACGGCTCCAATATTACTCGGCGGGCGGGTATCGTTCCGGGTCAATCGCTTGACTTCAGTGGCACATGCGCGAACACAAAAGCAATATGTTGGGTCAACCCAAACGCTTTTGCGCTGGAGAGCGCACTCGGTGCGGGTGACGCACCTGTGAACAACATCATCGGACCCAACTTCTACCAGTGGGACCTATCGGCGCGCAAGATGTTTCCTCTGTCTTTCAGGGAGGGTATGAGCGTGTTGTTCCAGGCGGATGCGTTTAATGCCTTCAACCGGGCGAACTGGAATAATCCTACCGTGAATAACGTTGGTGCCGCCTCTTTTGGACAGATCACCGGCTCGCTCCCGGGTCGCGTGTTACAACTCGGCGGCAAATTCAATTTCTAGTTTCTCTGTCTCGGGGATCGAATGCGAATTCGCAATTCGATCCCCGAAAATTTATCGAATACGGACTAAAACCCTTTCATGACTAAACTCCCCCGTTGTTTGACGCTTGTTTTGTGCTTGCTGCTCGTTTCGAGCCGAGGTGCGGCACAGGTCGCGCCGCTGATCGCGAATATCAATGCGCGTCAGGCGACCAGCTTGAATGGCCAGTGGCAGGCGATCGTTGATCCTTATGACGTCGGAGCATTCGACTACCGCGCTCAGCCGCTGAAAAATAACCAGGCGTTTTATAAGAACTACAAGCCACAATCCGAATCGGAACTAGTCGAATATGATTTTGACACTGCCGGCCAGCTCCATGTGCCCGGTGACTGGAACACCCAGCGCGATTCGCTACTGTTTTATGAAGGAAGTGTCTGGTACGAGCGGTCGTTCGATTACCCAAAACCACCGAAGAACAGGCTATTTCTGCATTTCGGGGCATGCAATTACTTCGCTTCCGTGTATCTGAACGGGGAAAAACTTGGGGAGCACGAGGGCGGCTTCACCCCTTTTGATTTCGAAATCACGGATCGCGTCAGGGCCCACGGCAACTTCCTCGTTCTCAGAGTCAACGACTCACGCGGAAAGGATCAAGTCCCCACTGTCAATACAGATTGGTGGAACTACGGCGGGATTACACGCCCTGTGACATTGGTGGAGGTGCCGGAGACCTTCATTCAAGATTATTTTGTCCAACTGGAGAAGGGATCGACGCGCCAGATTAAAGGCTGGTTGCAACTCAACGGGCCAAAACTTCAGCAGAATGTCACCATTCGAATTCCCGAGGCAGGCATCAGCAAAACTTTTCAGACAGATTCCAAAGGACATGCCGAGTTTGCCTTTAGCTCCAATTTGACTCTCTGGTCTCCAGAAAATCCTAAACTCTATAGCGTCGAGATCGCCAGCGAGACCGACCAGCTCGAAGACCGCATAGGATTCCGCTCGATTGAGGTACGTGGCATGGATATTCTGCTCAATGGGAAACCCCTTTTCCTGCGCGGAATCAGCATCCATGAAGAGGCCCCCCTGCGGTCTGGAAGAGCTTGGAGCGAGGACGATGCGCAGACGCTCCTGATTTGGGCAAAAGAATTGGGCTGCAATTTCGTTCGCCTCGCGCACTATCCCCACAACGAAGCTATGTTGCGCATGGCTGATCGAATGGGACTGCTGGTCTGGGGAGAGGTACCCGTCTACTGGACCATTCAGTGGGAAAATCCCTCAACGCTGCGCAATGCGGAAAATCAGTTAAGTGAAATGATCGCGCGAGATCACAATCGCGCAGCCCTTATCATCTACTCTGTCGCGAACGAAACCCCCGTCAGCGATGCCCGGAATCGTTTTCTGCGGCAACTCATTCAGGATGTGCATTCCGCCGACTCCACGCGCCTGGTGTCGGCCGCTCTCCAGGCTCACGAAGTCACGGAACGGAACCGCATCACCATTCACATTGATGATCCGATCGCGAGCGACCTCGATGTGCTCGGAAATAATGAGTACATCGGTTGGTATGTCCGCAAGCCCGCGGATGCGGATGCAATTGACTGGGTCTCAGAGTACGGCAAGCCGCTGATCATGAGTGAATTCGGCGGGGACGCGCTCTTTGGCTACCATGGCGACGCCCTCTCTCGATGGACCGAGGAGTATCAGGAAAATCTCTACGAGCACCAGATCGCCATGCTGAAACGCATTCCCTTCCTTCGCGGAATGACACCGTGGGTGCTCAAAGATTTTCGTAGCCCCCGGCGAACGCTCCCTCGTATTGAGGATTATTTCAACCGAAAAGGACTTGTCTCCGACCACGGGGAGAAGAAAAAAGCCTTCTTCGTACTTCAGAAGTTTTATCGGGAATTGCAGATTGCTCAGCCACCAAAATAGCCGAAGTCCTTCTTTCACCGCCCGTTGCGGCTTACTATCCGCTTTGGTTGGCCGGTCCTCTCGAGATTGCGACCGAGTGAGGGCCATCCAGAAACAATCCATTTGCCGGGGATGTCCACATTAGCTCTTGGAGATTTGGTTGGTCTGCACGGGATTCTCGGTTGCCCTGTAGTCTCCAAATTCTTCCGTCCGGATATCGTCATCGCTGACGTCCAGGGAACGGAGCAGATCTGTCATCGAGGTGACCATTCCAGACGGCCCCGCTACATAGAAGACAGGGCTGTTGAGCCCAGTTAAGTAACGCGAGAGCAGTTGCCGATTGATGTGACCTACTTCATGGCGCCAGGCCGAGTATGTCAGCCCGGTGATTGTTGGGATGAGCGTGAAGCGGGGATTTCGCGCCGTTAAGGCTTCCAATTCTTCCAGAAACGCCGCGTCCACCGCCTCTCGGTTCGAATAGAACAAATATTGCTTGTGGGGCATCCGTTCGTGTGCGGCCCAGTCCAAAATGCTGCGGACCGGCGTAATGCCGATGCCGCCTGCGAGAAATACCGCCGGCCTGGCAAAGTCCTTATGCAAGGTAAACGATCCTCTCGGACGGCTGACTCTAAACTTGGTCCCAAAGGCAGCGCACATCAAAGCAGTCTTAAAACTAGTCTCCCGCATTCGCATCGCGATCATGACCAAGCCTTTGTCATGGGGGGAGTTTGCGAGAGAAAAGGTGCGTAAATTGTCGCTCTCGTCTCCAGCGGGTGGGTGCAGGAAGGCAAAGTCGGCGTGTTGGCCGGCTCGGAAGTCATAATCGCTTCCGTTCGTGTCAAACCAAAACGTCATCGTACCCCTGGCGATTCTTTGGCGATCCACTAAAGTCATTTGATAGTCAGCCACGATTCCTCCTTCGCGTGATTCTTACGCGATGGCCCGCTTGGGGCATCGGCGGCATTTCCACTCAGGTAAACAAGATTCCTTGCAATTGATTCCAACCCGGGACGCCCGAACATTCACCAAGCGGCCAAATGCGGATAGCCGATCGAAGCGGGGCGTTCCTGGAGGCCCACTCAGTCCCCTCCCGCGATTTCCTCGGCGTACTTCTCTGCCGCGCCAACCACCGGACATGCAGCAAATTCCCGCCAGGACTCGCGTCCCTTTAACAGCGTATTGGAGTCGTTCCTTTTCAGCAGGACTACACTTTGCACCTTCGCCTGACCGGCAATTTGCCCCGGCTCGGTAACGCAAACATAGATTCCGGAGGGTCTCTGGTCGAGAACCTTGATCGACAACTTCCTCGTGCCATCCATCGCTTGGATGATGCTTTCCCTTTCATTCACTTCCTGCGCAGCGAATCCGTAATCCGCAAAAGTTTTCTTTCCTTTTTCCTTCTTCGGCCGGACCGCAGCCGGCAGCGAAGTGACGTCCAGTTTCGTGACGATAAACTCCGCCACCTTTTCCTTGGGATATACATCCTTATCCCCCGCCACGGTCAGCGGCGCGTGGGACAGCGCTGCGAGCGCCAACACTACTTTGATTTTCATTTTTGTTCTCCTTTTCTTACTGTGGACTGCTCCCCGCCTGTTTCTTTGCAGGGGCCGCCCGAGTTTCTGTTTTTGCCGGTCTCGCTGCGGCCTCAACGAATGCCGTCAGAAAATCCCAGGGTTCAGCCGTTTCGGAAAACGTCTATCCTGGTCCATTCACTCCAGTGAGAAATCCGCCCAGGTGGCCCGTCACCGCCACAATTGCTACTGCCACAACCTCGACCGGCAGACGGTATCCGGGCAGAACTGCTCCTCGCTTGCGCTTGGTTCTCAGGTGAATCAGCCACACGATCCAGATCAGCGCGCTCGACATGACGCCGAACACCAAATGGAACAGAAGGATCCCTTTAAGCCGCTGGCCTTCGAGTTCCCATTGCCAGGCGAGAATTCCCGTGATCAATACGGGAATGGTTGCGATCGCCGCGGCGAACAAATTGCAATAGGCCGCCGCGGCCAGCACACGCCGCCTGGTCCGATACGCAAGAAAATCAAAGAGCACGCCAATGATGAACAGGGCGATCGGGAAATGAATCAGCACGACGTGTTGCGCGTGCTTTGCGAAAATCACCGATTTAATGTCAAACGCGTGCAAGGATTCTCCTCAGCATAAGTAGATCGCTGTTCTTCAAAGACAATCGTTTCTCCTGATGCGCCGCGCCCACGAGTCTTTCTGACTCTTCGCTCGCATTTCATGTGCTTCGTCTATCCAAGACCGGTACACCAGCCGATTTATTCCAGTCCGGCGGTCAGGCGGGAAGCGCGACCGCACTTCCCTGGCGCGCCACGAGGGAGAATAAAATCGGGCGTTCGGCGGTTCCTACTAATGAGGCCTTACTTTCAGGGGTGAATTGTGAGTGAGTTGCAGCTCGAAGAACGGGAGCGCTTTGAGCAACTGGTGCTGCCGTACGTCGACGCCGCTTTCAACCTCGCGCGCTGGCTGTTGCGCGGGCGCGCTGATGCCGAGGACGTCGCTCAAGAAGCATTGCTCCGGGCGTGCCGTTTCTTCCGCGGCTTTCATGGCGGCGACGCGCGTGCCTGGCTGCTGCAGATCGTACGCAACACTTGCTACAGCTGGCTGGAGAAGAATCGTCCTATGGAACTCAGCATGGAATTCGACGAAGAGATACACCTGCTGGATAGCGCCACGCCAGAAACCCTCGCCATTGCAGGCGATGATCGGGAGCGCCTCATACTTGCGCTTGAGACGTTGCCTCCGCGTTTTCGGGAAGTCCTTGTCCTTAGGGAGCTCGAAGGCTGTTCCTACAAGGAGATTGCGGCGATCACATCGCTTCCCATTGGCACGGTTATGTCTTCGCTCTCACGCGCCCGCCGCCAGTTGCATTCGGCGCTGACAAATTCCATTCAGAAGGGGGTCGTCCGTGAAGTGTGACTTTCGTGACTCTTTGCTCCAGGGCTATTTTGACGGTGAACTAAGTGATCGCAGGGCTGCTGAATTCGAGCGCCACCTGGGACATTGCGACCACTGCGCGACTGAGCTCGTGGACCTGGATTGGTTGAGCGGTAGACTGCAGCTTACTCCAATCTATGAGCTTGCCCCCGCCTCGCTGCGGCGGACAATTAACACACACCTCCGCCCTATTGCGCCAACCCCTACTGCGTCGCAGCCTCTCCTTTGGCAATGGCTGACTGCCGCGGCGGCGCTGCTTTTCATCGCCTTCATATTGTGGAGAGTGAGCCCCGAGCTTCGCAGCGACGATTACCAGGCCGAACTTGCAGACGAAATTGTCGAAGCGCATCTGCGCTCACTGCCGCCGGGGCGCACGACCGAAATCGCCTCCAACGATGAACGTCTCGTCAAAGGGTGGTTCGATGCCAAACTCAAGTTCACTCCCCCGGTTCGTGACTTCGCCGGGGCCGGTTTCGTGCTGAACGGCGGGCGCCTGGATGTTGTTGAAGACCGCATGGTCGCGGTGCTCGTCTATGAGCATAACGGCCGTTCAATCGATGTATTCGTCTGGCCCACCCGAGAACCGGACACGTCACCGCGCGCAGGGTCCCGGCAAGGGTTCCAATGGGTTGATTGGCGTAGGGACAAAATGGAATTCTGCGCCGTGGGCGACGCAGCTCCGGCTGATCTTGTACAGCTCAACCGGCTGATAGCCGAATAGCCACAGTGTTGTTAAGGGTGCAGTCCCACGCGGCACGTGGAGCGCCGCCTCCGCGCGCCGTTGCGAATCACCCCGAAAGGTTGGTCGCAGAAGCGAGCTCCCTGAACTCTCGCCCCAAAGAATTCCACGCAAGAAGCGGAATCGTGGCTTCTCTCCTCAAATTTACCGGCTTCAATGGCTGAAACCGATGCGGCGCACAAGCTCCTGGAATCGCGGATCGGGTCGGAGGGGATCGAACCCCGGTCGCAGGAGGACACCCGGATTAAATCGTTCTTCGTAGCCTTTTTGGAGCCAGGTCATTGCCTGGTTCTTGTCACCGAGCGCCGCATAGACCACGGCAATTTCCGAGGCATGAGAATAGCCTGGGCTCGAGCGTTTCTTCAGGTCGGCCAGCAGCTTTGCCGCTTCGCTCTTTTTGCCGGATGCGGCATAGGCACGGGCAAGATTAGCCAAGCATGTCGGGCTTCCCGCGGAAAGTTGCACCGCCTTCTGCAGTTCCGTGATCGCCTCATCGCGCATCTCTTTTTGGAGGTACGCCTGTCCCAGTTGGTTATGCGCGAGAGCAAAATTAGGATCCATCTCGATCGTCTTGCGGCTCTGGCGTATCGATTCGTCATAAGAACGCGCAAGGAGCAGCAGCTCCGCCAGGTCGGCGTTGATGATAAGCGAAAGCGGATCCAGGTTTTCCGCTTTTTCCATTTCCAAGATTGCCTCGTCATACCGACCCAAAAGACTCAAATGCCATGCATACCAATGATGTGCGGTCGCGTAGCCCGGGTTCAGTTCAATCGCCCGCTGAAATTCCTTTTCGGCAGCGGGAAAATCCCAGTCGAATCCGTCCAGGCAGAAGGCCAAAGAGTTGTGCGCTTCGCCGAGCGTGCTGTCCAATTCCAGAGCTTTGATCGCCGCGGCTTTTGCTTTGGGGAGGGCCTCCTTGGGCGTCATCACCCCATACTGCCAGTCTCCCAGCAACGCATACGTATCTGCCAAGCCGGAATAAGATTGGGCGTATTTGGGATCCTGTTCGATGGCCTGAGTGAAATAGGCCAAAGCAACTTTCAAACCTTCCGACGTTCGCTTATTCCAGAAATAGCGTCCCTTGAGATAGGACTCATAAGCTTCTGGATTCACAACCCGCACACTTTTCAGTGCAGCCTGTTCCTGTGCATTCAAATTGATCCGGATTTGATCGGCAATTGCTCTAGCCACTTGGTTCTGAAGCGCCAGGGTGTCCCGCAGTTGACCCTCATAGCTCTGGGACCATAAGTGCTTGTCAGTCGCGGCTTCGATCAGCTGCGCCGTAATCCGAACCTGGTCTCCGGAACGAAGCACTGTCCCTTCTATCACGGCGTCCACGCCCAACTCGCGAGCGATCTCCGGCAGTGGCTTACGCGCACGCTTATACGCCATCACGGAGGTGCGCGATATCACGCGCAACGCCCTGATCTGGCCGAGATCCGAAATCAACTCGTCCGTCATGCCATCCGCGAAGTAATCCTGGGACGCATCGCTCGAGAGGCTCTCCAGCGGAAGGACGGCCAGAGAGCGAATGAGAGGAGCCGGATGTTTCCAGGAATAAAGTTTCCAAGTGGCGAGAGATACCGCCACCAGAAGCAGTGCCACGATCGCGGTGATCTTCCACGGGATGGAAGGCGCGACAGATTTGGGCGTTGTGGGTTTGCCGGCCGGATCCGGGCGCACAGTAGCATCTTTGCTGGGATTAAGCTGAGTGGCGAGTTCCGGACTGTGAACCGGGCCTGCATCCCCAGCTCTGACCTCCGCGAGGAAGCGATAGCCGCGACGAGAGACAGTTTCAACGAAGCGGGGACTTTCGGCGGAGTCCCCCAAGGCCTCGCGAATTTTATTGATCGTCTTGTTGAGCCCGTGGTCGAAATCCACGAAAGTGTCCGCGGGCCAGAGTTTTTTCTGGAGTTCCTCGCGGGTCACGACCTCGCCGGGATGTTTAAGCAGCGTCGCGAGGACCTGGAAGGGTTGTTCCTGAAGGCGGACCCGCAGGCCGTGCTTGCGCAATTCCCCAGCGCGAAGATCCAGTTCGAACACCCCAAAACGAAGCCGCCCGCGATCCTGATGTTCTTCTTCCATTTTGGATTACCGCACGCGCAGCGGAGTCTACCACCTTTATAGCTTCCGGGGACCTGGGGAAGGGACAACTCGATCTAAGCACCGTGCCAACTGCAATTTAGCAGGGGACCCACTTTCCCGTGATGGAGGACTCCCTGTCCATTGTCATTTCCTTGGCGCCCGCTCAATCTCGCCCGCATGCACCGGCAGGATATTCACCGGCGTCGCCTCAACCTCTTTCAGAGGCAGAGTTTGCGGTTGCCCACGAGGTTCCGGGGCCATGTGGAGGCGATTTATGGTTCAGGCAAGAGCAATCCGATGCAGTCAGTGCCAACAGCCCATTGCCCCTGGCGAAAGGTTCGTCAGCTTCAAGATTCCAGGGAAAGAATCCTACCAGTTCTTCCATTGCCGATTGCCGGCCCGAGACTGCTGGGAGGGCCACCTCAAGAGGGACAAGTGAGGCTTCGCGTGCCCGGCACGTGTGTGTCGCAGCCTGCCAGCGATATCAATCGCACTATCCTTTCGAATTTCGATTGCCAGCAAGAATGGGAAATTGCGAGCAAGCCACTTTCCCGGAGGCGGCGATGACAGCACAGAATTGGCCCGAGAGTTTTGAGCAGGCTGTCTTACCGCACCTTGACGCAGCTTATAATCTCGCGCGCTGGTTGACGCGCAACGAGCAGGACGCTCAGGACGTTGTCCAGGAAGCGTATTTACGCGCTTTCCGGCACTTTCGCGACTTCCGTGGCGGCAATGCGCGCGCCTGGATCCTGAAAATTGTCCGAAATACTTGCTATAGCTGGCTGACCGCTAACCGGCCCCTGCAAGACGCAACTGAATTTGACGAAAATCTCTTCGCTCCTGATTTTCGCTCTCTCAACCCGGAAGAAGTTGTACTCCAAAACAACAGCGGCACTGTGGTACGAGAGGCGCTGAAGAAGCTTCCGGCGAATTTTCGGGAAGTAATCGTTCTTCGCGAACTCGAAGGGTTGTCCTACCGGGAGATCGCGGATATCACCGGCATGCCGGCAGGCACTGTGATGTCGAGCTTATCGCGCGCAAGGGGCCGCCTCCGTAAAGTTCTGACAACTTCCATGAACGAAGGTCCGGTGCCAAGTTCGCGAGAATCACCAGTTATGAACACAGCAAAATACGGAACGAATCATCCGAATCCACTCAAGACAACGGCTATATCTTAACGACTGAAATACTCACAATCTTATTCCCGCTGCTAAAACCATGCAGCATTGGGGAATTATTGAAGGCCGCGCGTAGTCTTGCACGGTGTAGACAATGAAATATCGCGCAATTCAAATCCGCTTTTAACCCTGAGGAAGAAGGTCATGCCAGTTACCGCAAATGCCCTACACGCAAACTTAGCAATTGGATCCATGGCAAAGCCTGCGGTTGGGAAGCGGCGTTGCCTGGGTTGGGACGCGCGGCGTGGCACGAAATGCCTCTCGAAGGAGGCCGTGCCGCAACTTTCTTCCCCCGCCTGCGATAAAGAAAACGAGACGGGCATCATTCAGCGAGCTGCCGAGGGCGATCCGGCCGCGTTTGAATGCCTCTACCGGTCGCATTGCAAGCGAGTGTATGCAATATGCCTTCGCATGCTCGGAAATACGGCTGATGCGGAAGATCTCACTCAAGAGGCCTTCCTGCTGTTGTTTCGCAAAATTAAAACGTTTCGTGGGGAATCGGCATTTTCCACATGGCTGCACAGGTTGGTGATCAACACGGTGCTGATGCACCTGCGCAAGAAGTCTTTAGCTATAACCTCGATGGAAGCGGGTCCCTCTCCGGATGGTGAAACCGCCCCGTCGAGCGTCGAAATCGCCGCTTCCGACTTGTTACTGGAGGGGTCGATTGACCGAATCAATCTCAGCCGCTGCGTCGCGCAGTTGTCAGCAGGCTCGCGCGCAATATTTGTCCTGCACGATATCCGGGGGTACCAACATCGGGAAATCGCGAAAATGATGGGACGCTCGGAAGGCGTCTCGAAGTCGCAGTTGCACAGGGCTCGAAAGCGGCTGCGCGAATTGCTGCATGAAATTCAGCGGGAAAAGTATCGCGAAAAGCGCGTGGCTGCCCAGAAGACACTCTGTACGGATGAGCGCTAGGTTCGAGATTGGCGGAGAGGGGAAGCAGCCAATCGGCCTTGTGCGGTGCAGCACAAGGCCTTTAAGCCAATGATTCGGGGGGAATGCTTCTCCCTGGTCCCCGCCTACGCCAAAGCCCTGTCTCAATGACTCCGCTGGAGGTTCTCAGGAATTGGGAACTAACAAGTAGAAAACCAGATTTATTAACTGAATCAAAGTATTCAGGGAATATTTTCTTCGATCCCGTGGTTAGGCAATGGTGAGAGGCCGCGCCGTGGCTTTGCCACTCCTCCCAAGAAACGTCGACGCCATCGCCATGGGAGAAACTTTTCAATGTTAAACCGTTATCTTCAGCTAGCCCTGCTAGGCGCCAGCCTTTTGGTGCAAACTTCAGGCTCATATAGCGCCTCGGCAAACGCCAAGGATCCGAAGCCGCAAGACTCCTCGTCTCAACAAGTCAACCAGGTTATTCAATGGAATAGAACGCTTCTGGTGATTGTCCGCACGCCCGGAGCGCAATCACCCACGGTTCATCCGACCCGCAGCTTTGCGATCATGCACGCGGCGATTTATGACGCTGTTAACGCGATCGATGGGAAACACCGGCCATACCTTGTGCGCCTTACCAGCGTGCCGCGGGATGCTTCCCAAGAGGCAGCGACTGTGGCTGCGGCGCACGAAGTTCTTGTCGCACTGTATCCGACGTTCAAGACCACGCTCGACACTCAACTGCAGCAATCGCTGGCGCAGATTCCCGATGGGAACGGCAAGGCGGAAGGCGTCCTGATTGGACAAGACGTCGCGGATCGCATTCTGGCTGCGCGAAGCAACGACGGCTCGAACGCCCCGCCGATCCCGTATGTTTTTGGGACTGCCCCGGGCGACTACCAGTCGACGCCTCCGAATTTTGCTCCTCAGCCGCAATTCACGAATTGGTCGCACGTGACGCCGTTTGCGCTGGAGCGCGCCAACCAGTTTCGGCCCGGCCCTCCCCCTGCGCTGACGAGCGATGCGTATAGCGATGCATTCAACCAGATCAAATCCCTTGGAATCGCCAACAGCACGACCGCGACGGCCGATGAGGCGTTGACCGGGCGCTTCTGGAACGGCGCCATTCAAAACTATTGGAACGAGATCGCGCAAACGCTGTCGCTGGCGCGCGGCTTGACGACCGCGCAAAATGCCCGGTTGTTTGCCCTTCTTAACTTAAGTTTGGCCGATGACGTGATCGCCTTTTATGACGCCAAATACACCTACAATTTCTGGCGTCCGGTGACCGCCATTCGGGCTGCCGATCCCGGAATCAATCCTGAAACCGTTGCTGATCCGAATTGGCTCCCGGAAGTCGGCAAAACCACTCCCGACCCATCGTATCCAGGAGCCCATGGCGTCATAAGCGCCTCCGCTGCAGAAGTGCTGATTTCGTTTTTCGACAGGGATCGCGCCGATTTCAATGTCACGTCGGAGGTTCTCCCGGGAGTCGAACGTTCCTTCACGAGTATCTCCGCTGCAGCCGAAGAAGCGACGCTGAGCCGCATCTTCGGGGGACAACATTTCCGCACAGACTTGACCACCGGCCAACGCCTGGGCCGCGAAGTAGCCGACTTTATCTTGGACCACTTTCTGATTTCCTGGCAGCGGAAGGACGACTCCGACGACAAGTAAATTGGAAACATCGATGCGCGCCCATTTCTGAAGCGCCTCCACTATTCAGCGGCGCATTTGAACTGGGTCGGAAGGGAGGTTAGGCACGGAGATTGATGCTGCAAGATTTGTTCTTTGATCGGTCCTGATGAAAGAGGGCCGCGTCAACGAATATTAGAAATTGCCGAATTCTTATAAAGAATTGACTTTGCTGACTCACAGGAATTGAAACGTAAGGGCAAATTCAAGCCGGCTCAGCGAATGCCTGGTCCGGACGATTCGAACACAACTTCTTGGAAGAGGAGAAAAGCAATGAAGAAGTCAGAAAATAGCATGAAGCGTCCAACCGGCCGGCGCGCCTTCCTTACAAACGGAATGGTCGCAGCGGGGGCCGCAACCATGGGCGCGGCTCTGTTGCCAGGCACTGCAGCGGCATTTGGCGGGGATGGGGACAGCGCTCCAATCACAAAGGGTGACATCGCAATCCTGACGTTCCTGAGCGCCTTGGAGCAGGTCGAGGCCGACCTGTGGATTCAGTACGCCGAACTCGGCGGAGCCACCAATCAAGGCCTCTCTCCGATCGATCTGGAACTCAACGGTCAGAAAATCAACACGGGACTCGCTCCAGATTACATCACCGGGCTCCTCGTGCTCGACGGCGACATGCCGCAATACATCGCCGACAACACGGACGATGAAATCAGCCACCACAGGTTTCTCAACAACTACCTGGCATCTAAAGGCGCAAAGCCGATAGACCTGAGCAACTTTGCCGTTTTGCCGCCGAGTCAAGTCACGGGAGTTCCTCAAAAAGGGCGCCTCACCAACTTGAAGCAATTGACGATCGACACCAGTTGGTGGACACGGTATCGCAGCGCAACGACCAACCCCGACTTCGGTGGAACCTTCGAAAACGCAGTTCCCGATCTCGCCAAGGGACAGCATCCCGCCATTCCCCTAAATGATGGCGACCTGGGCGTAGATGCCAACGGAAACATCTCGAACCATCTCCAGGCGATTGCCAACACCGCGGGATTCCACTTCGCGTTCATCGAGCAAGGTGGAAGCAGCTTGTACCCGGCGCTGGCTCAGAAAGTAACCAACCTGGAAGTTTTGCGGGTACTCCTCAGCATCGGCGGCAGCGAGATCATGCACTTCCAGACCTGGCACGACAAGGCCGGCAACGCGACCAACATCACCGACGGAAACCTGACCTTTCCAAACCTCAACGCCGGCGTCGATCCCAACAATGGAGCTTCCGGACCCAACGTTGCCGACATGTTCCAGACCAACCTGATCATGCCCGAACCAACCCTCTTCCTTAACCAAAAGTTGGGCCCGGTCTCCATCATTCGCCCGACGTCCGATCAGCAAGGAGGCGCCGTGGCCTCCGTCGTCAGCTTTGCTGAGGACGGCCTCTTCCTCGATCCGTCGACAAACAAAAACACCGGGATCGTGGATGTGCTGATGCGTCTGGCGGAAGAAGCGGACGAGGCGCGTCGCCAGTTTTAGAAAAGCTCGCTTAACCGTGAGTCCCATCTGACTCGCTTGATCACGCAAGATGGGGTGGGTGCCAACGAACCGGGATGGACAGGCCAGATTGCGAACCGTTCGGCCTTGATCTGGGGGGCCGATACCTCCGTAATCTGCTTGTCCATCCCGGTCCAATTATTGCAACCGCCGCTTCGAGGCGGAATCGTTGTGAGTTGAATTACGGAAATAAAAACTGCGGCTCAAGCATCGATACTAAATCTTTCGCTCGGCACAGAGGATCAATGAACAAAATTGTGAATTTCTTCCCATTGTTTTTCGTCTCGGCGGCATTTCTGGCTCTTGGTACATTTCTCTCGCTGCCTGAGCCCACTCAAGCAAACAAACAAGATATACAAGTCATTGAAATTACAGCGAAGAAGTACGAATACTCGAGCTCTCCAATTCGCACGAAGGTTGGAACCAAGGTTCAACTCAAGATCACCGCGATCGACCACGATCATGGTTTCAAGATTGGCAGTGTTCCCGACGGCGCTTCATCCAGTGACAAAGCCGGACTTGTCTTCACATCGGAGCAAGAGTGCTGGCAGCTCAAGAAGGGGGAAACGGCAATGATCGAGTTCGTTGCCCAAACTCCGGGGACCTATTCCTTCAAGTGCTGCCATACCTGCGGACTCGGGCACAAAGGCATGAAGGGTCAGATTATTGTCGAGCAGTAGGGTGGTGCATTCCACGAAGGTGAAGAACGCTTGAGCCCTCGTTTCAAGCAACAAGCATGGTCAAGAACTTCGGGACCTGCGGTGAGGCCTCAGCATCGAACTCTTCTTCTCTAAACGGACTTACGAACTTCCGGCGCACCAGTGCGGATCAGCTCGCTTCGCGGTAACGCAGCTATCGAAAGTTAACCCACTCTCCAGCGAGGCAGCCTATCTGGAGTTGCCCAGCCTCGTTGGGCAGCGATCAGGCCAGCAATGTATTTGAGAATCCTCGCGTTCCTTATTTTCTTTCCATTTCTCGGCCAAGCCGAGGGGCAAGTGGACAAGAGGGCTCAGGCAAAAGCCGCAGCCGGCCTTCGCGTGCGGATAGAAGCAACTCCGACGCTTCCCTTTGACGGGGCGCGCTTTACGGTCCACGGGTCCCCAGCCGGCTGGAAACCGGAATTGGTTTCTTGGCTGGTGCTTGCAGACCAATTGTTCCCAATTGTTCCCAAGTTGGATGGTAGTGGAAAAACCGCGCAGGAAAAGCCTCAAGTAATGCAGTGAGTTAGTGGTCGGGGCGCCCGGATTTGAACCGGGGGCCTCCTGCGCCCAAGCCAGGCGTGCTACCTCTGGGAAGTCCTTCCTTTTCAATCCTACTTTTGAAAACAAATAAGTTAGAAAAGCATTTGGTGGTGGCACGATGTACGCAAATGTGGCTCCGCATGCATAGAGTCCCCCGAATTTTCACCATAGCGAAGGAGGGGCGAAACTATATCTCAACGCCCTTCACTATGCAGTGCTTCTGCTCCCCGCAGGCCGGCATAACATCGGATCTGGCAGACACTGTTAATTCTATCCCCTTTGGGGTAGAATAACTCCATGGAAACCACAGAATACACTCCGGCACAGGCTTCGGCGGTTGCGAATCTCTCACTTCCTGCCGTTCATAAGCTTATCGAACGCCGCCTGATTCGACCTCGGCGGCACCGCGCTGGCGGTTCCATCCAACGAATGCTCAGCCGGGAGCAGGTACTATATCTGCGCCTTGAAGCTGAGGGCGTGCGGCTTCTGCCGATCCTCACCCGTCGTGCGATCGCTAAGAAGATTGTGTCGTCTCCTGATATTGACTTCCTGAGCCTTACTGAGGGTTCAGCATTGATACTTGAGGTGAAGCCAGTGCGCCAGGAACTCGATAAAGATTTGAAGAGGCTTGATCGTGCGGAGAATATGGTTGTTTCCGACCCTGAGATTATGCGCGGTACTCCCGTGTATCGTGGGACGCGCATCCCAGTCGGACTCATTGCCGACATGTTGACCCAGGGTACGACGCCAGAAGAGATACTGGAGGGCTATCCAGCTCTTGATAGAGAGAAAGTAGAGCTCGCTCCGCTTTATGTCCAAGCCTTTCCGCGTCGAGGCCGTCCGGCTATCCGACCGTGGGCAAAACGAAAACCAATACTTACAACCCGGCATAACCGTGCCCTTGAGGGGTGACGGTGAAGCTCCTGATCGATGAATGCCTACACTTGTCCCTGGTTAAACTAGCGCATGCGGCGGGTTATATGGCCGATCATGTCAACTATCTAGGTCTCGGTAGTTCCAAAGATTGGCAACTCATGGCCACCATCCGCCAGCAGGACTACACATTTGTAACGAACAATCGCTCCGACTTTCTTGTTCTCCACGGAAAAGAACCGTTGCATGCCGGAGTGATCATTATTATTCCCAGTGTTACCCCTCTTCGCCAGCGAGAGCTCTTCAGCGCTGCGCTCAAGCACATCGGTGCAAGGGATCTCACCAATACCGTAGTCGAGGTCAAATACACAGGAAATCAGATTCTGTGTTCTGAGTACGCTCTGCCACAGTCAGGCGAATAAGCAGGTAACTGATTCGAGTCTTTATCTGAGAGTCAGCAGAAGCCCATGGTAAATTCAAGAATGGCCCCGACATTTTTGCATCGGACCACATTCCGGAGCCATCTTGGTGCTTGGGATGAACGACCAAAACCTCCCTCTAAGCATTTATCTGCTAAGGCCGGATCGGGTCCAAGCTTTCGAGGAAAAGCTGCTTGGACCTGGCCAGGTAAACCTACCCCTAACAGAACCACTCGATGGATTTGTTCTCCCACTGAGGAACAGAGAGACCACTCCGCATTGGGTGACTGTGCTGAAGTCAGCCCTTCAACATCCGGACGCCCTTTCTCTCACAGGACAATCAGCTGGAGCCTTGTTGGTTGTCCGTCATGCTGGAAACACCTTTGTTCTGACGTTTGGGTACGGTTGGCGGAAGTTAGACGACGAGTGGCTAGAGCGCGATTTCGGTAGACGCGTAGCTCTAAACTCAATCGCTCCAGACAAGGTCGTTGAGATGCAATCCGAGCAAGTATTTGCGAAATGGCATACCTCTCGGGAGCGCGCTCCACGTGCCTCTCCAATAGGCGAGTTTAGTGTGGAATCCGACAGGGACCTCGTCGCGACGGTTGAGGGACTTTCTTCAGTCAAGTTGTTCGGCAAGATCGTCCGTGGTGGCACCAACCTCCACTTGGAAGTGCCTTTCTCTAAGATCGAGGCCGTATTAAGCAAAACGACTACACTTTTTGCAAGCAATGCGTACAAAAAGCGCTGGCCAGAGGTCGATAACGTCAGCCCAGTTAAGGATCAGTCGCTCATCGACAAACTCGAATTACAATTCGATGCCGATCTTGCAGCAGGTACCGCCCAAAGGAAGATGGTAATGTTCACGCCGACCTATAGGCGAGTGGAAGCCACGCCCATCGACTCATATGTGTTCGGCCGCATGACGGAAGGGGCCGCGACGACTCCATACTTGATGGTCGACAGCTGGATTAATTTCCTAGCACGAAAGCAGCGCGTCCCCAGTGTTGCCGAAGCGAAAAACACTCCGATCCATCTCTTGGATGAGGAAAAGGAAGAGATGAACGTCTGCAATATCTTTGACTGCATCGGGTATGAGTTGGCACTCAATCAGCAGCCCTACATTTTGTCATCTGGCGTGTGGTATGAAGTTGTTTTCGAATTCCTAAAGAAGACTAACAACGCGGCTAACCATATACTGCCTCCGATAACCGCATTGCCCATTTGGGATGGCGGTGAAAGTGAACCCGAGTACAACCTGAGGTGTGGGAATTTTCCTGGATTTCTCCACTTCGACACGAAGAACATCATGTATGGCGGCAACCAATCAAAGTTTGAATTCTGCGATCTCCTCCACTTGCAAACCAAGACTATGTACTTCGCCAAAATCGCCTCGAAGTCCAGCGGCATGAGTCATTTGGTCGAGCAGGTCCGCAGAACAGCCGAGCTTTTCTTTAGTGCGGATGGAACATACCGGCAGGCGCTAGCCAAGGTGTTCAGGAGACAACACGTAGGCGAAGACACGGAATGGCTGAAATCAAAACCTAGAAACGGGGATTGGAATCTCTGTTTAGTCTCGCTCGGAAAATCTACCGCACAACTACCATTCTTTGCGAGATGCTCTTTAGTAAGACTCTATAAAGACCTGCGAGAGCGAGGCCACGAAGTTTCTTTTCTGAAGGTTTAGTCTCCAATATCGCGTCACAGCGTTTGGCGTCCTTGAGGAGCCAAAAGGGTGTCCATGTGGGGTAATTGCCGCGATGGGTAGCAGCCAGCGGCCAGCATGACGTTCATCAAGAAGCGTCCCATGCGCCCGATTGGTACAGAGTGCTTTTCTATTTCGAAAACTGAGAAGCGATCCCCTGCCTGACGCACACACTCCTCTTTCAGACAGCAAATTGATGGAGACCCTCCTGGTCCGCACCAAGAACGGCACTATTCCCATGGAGTTGCAATTAAGGTGAGAGCTGATGAGGGAAGGTGTAAACGTACACGGATTGACCCCACTGATCTTTGAATAACTGTAGTTGTTTTGATTCAATCTGAAACCGCTGATGATTGAAGTAGAAAGTCAGTTCGGGAGGACTGACAGACCAAAGCCGGAGTACAGATTTCGAGGTTCCCCATGGGAGGTAAACAAAGACCTGGCAGTCATCAAAGTCTTCTACGGAGACCACCCGACCGGACGGAGACCATGTCTCACTGGGAATTTGCATTCCCTTGTGCTTATATGTGGCCCCGGAAAAGTTTGCATAAGAATCGAGAACCAAGTAAGTCTCTTCTTTTCCGCCCTTGGGTAATAGAACCAAGTCTGCAGGCTTACTGCCCTTGCCCTCGTCGATGGACGCGAACTCCTTGGGTTCGATTGCTTTTTTGTAGATCGCGACGTGAGGCTCGCGAGCCGTCAGATAAAAGCCCCTGGCATCTCCATCCTTAGTGTTCGGCAGCGCAGGTGAATCCTCCGGGAGCGATAAAATGCTGATGTAGTCTTGGGTACGAGTTATCACGCGTAACCCATCTGCCGATTCTCCGGCACGAGGAGATTTGTCGATAACATCACTCAGAATCTTGTCAAGCCTCTGTCGGTATTTTGCGAATTCCGGCTCTTCGAGGAGCCAAGGATAGTGTACGTCCAGCGTTATCGTATCCAGCCGAGTTACCGCGCGCCTGATTTCAAAAATGGCCTGCTCAGCCCGTTTACGGCTAGTTTCCGCTTCTGATTGCTTCTGCCGCCATTCAAACAGTTGAGAACCAAGTGCTAGAACAAACCCGAGGATTCCCAGTCCCAGCAGAGTCTTTCCGGCGTTGGTGAGGCGCTTCTTATCTGGGGTCTTTGTTTCCTTTAGCGCTGCGATTAC
>Ga0206814_10052_pt1 | contig 27943 bp, 29 predicted proteins | sample Alteio_BWOrgCont_90_FD_152850 | JGI IMG/M metagenome (GOLD analysis project Ga0206814, IMG submission 152850) | Enriched cells from forest soil in Barre Woods Harvard Forest LTER site, Petersham, Massachusetts, United States -... | ecosystem: Environmental > Terrestrial > Soil > Temperate forest >...
GACCCTGATCGGCTATCGCAGCGACCAGATCAACGACGGTCAAATCGACGGGCTGAGTTGCCCGTCAGTCCAGTACTGCGAAGTGGTCGGCCAACATTGGATCGAGAATTCGAGCCTGACCCTCAGCGGCGACGTCCATACTTTCGCCGGGAGTTTCACGCCTTAGCGGCGAGTGCGCGAGGTCGTGGGCCGGTAGCTACTTGAGGAGTCGAGACATTCGACGATCGGCGAGGATCTTGCCTTTCGTCTGACAGCGCGGGCAGTAGGTCATCTCATAGGACTCGAAGGAGACCCGCGCTAGGGTGTCGCCGCAAGGAAGGGGACAGGGTTCGCCGAAGCGGCCGTGCACCGCGAATCGTCCGCTGAGACTTGACTCCGAGAGTCCGCCTTTGCGCGTACGTTCCAAAGCGAGAGCCTGGTCAAGCACCGTGTCCACCGCCTCGATCAGGCGTTCGCGCTCGATGTCGCCGAGCGAGCCCAAGTTGCCAAAAGGGGAGAGTCGAGCGCGGTGCAGGATGTCGTCGCCCCAGCCGCGACCGATTCCCGCCATGACGTGCTGATCGCGCAGGTCCGAGTGCAGGCGCCGGTTACTCGTGCTGGTGCGGATGAGCCGGGTGAACTCATCGGTAAAGGGCTCGGGACCTAATCCCTCGAGCGGTCCGTCGTCATCGGCACCCAGGACCCACCACGCGGCCTTGCGGTGGGTACCGAACTCCCGGATGAGGATGGCCCGGTCCCGTGGATCACCTTCGAATGTGAATCGGGCCGCGGCCCCTTTTGGCCTCGTCATCTTTGGTGGCTCCTCGATATCGAGCCGCCCGGCCTGTGAGAGGTGGACAACGATTCGAAGGCCGTGGTCGAACGTGAAGACCAGGTACTTGGCGCGGCGCGTCACGGACATCACCGCGTGACCGAGGAGCTCCGCGGGTTCGGGCGACACCGTTTTGAGCGACGAGAAGCCGAGCAGTCGGGTCTCTCGCAATTTGCGGCCTACGAGAGACTCCGTAAGTCGCTCGGAGAGCGCCTGCATTTCGGGGAGTTCCGGCACGAAAACAATTTAATGTGTCGACAATTCTGACCGATTGGCCGCGGTGGATTCCGATAATCGGAAATGGAATCGCCCCACCGTCGTCGCAAGAGAACCACTAGCGTCGATTTAGATGATGAGCGAAGCACTACGAGAGGAACTCACGGCCATCGTGGGTACTTCCTCGTCCACCTTTTCGCCCCATCACAACGTCGACGACCTGCACGACGAGTCGCTGCACGTACGACACGTGGAACCCTTCGCCGTCCTTCGACCGACGTCCACCGACCAGGTCGCCGACATCGTGCGAGCGGCTGCTCGCGACGGGGTACCGATCACGGCGCGCGGATCGGGCACGGGGCTCTCGGGTGGCGCGACGCCCGCACCCGGCGGCATCGTCGTGAGCTTCGAGCTCATGAACCAGGTGGTGCGTCTCGACACGAACGACCACGTCATCGTCGTGCAGCCGGGTCTCACACTGCGTGAACTCAACGAGTATCTCAAGCCGACCGGTCTTCGCTATCCGGTGTATCCCGGTGAGCTCTCCGGATCCATCGGGGGCAACGTCAACACGAACGCCGGGGGGATGCGAGCCGTGCGACACGGTGTCACCCGCCAACACGTGCTCGGACTCGAACTGGTCCTCGCCGACGGAACGATCCTTCGCACGGGGGGACCCGTCGTGAAGTCGTCGTCCGGATACGACCTCACGCAGCTCGTCATCGGCTCAGAAGGCACGTTGGCCCTGGTGACTGAAGTGACGTTGAAACTCTCCCCGGCCCTCGAACATTCGGCGACCGTACTGGTGCCCTTCGACACGTTGGACGCCATCACTCGTGTCGTGCCCAGCGTCATTGCCTCGGGCCTGCAGCCGTCCATGCTCGAATATCTGGACGTGCGCACGATGTCGGCAGTGACCGCGGCGGCGTCGCTGGAACTCGGCGTGAGCGCTGCGGTCGCGGCGAGCGCGGCCGCGTATCTGATCGTGGTCCTCGAGACTCGCACGTCGGAGCAGTTGGACGGAGACATCGTCGACCTGGGGACGTTGCTCGACGACGCCGAAGCGTTGGAGGTGTACGTCTTACCCGAACACGCCGCGCACCGACTCATCGAGGCGCGCGAACGCATGTTTTGGGTGACCAAGGAGGCCGGGGCCAACGAGATCGTCGACATCGTGGTACCGCGTTCGACGGTGCCGGCGTTCTTAGATGAGGTCGCGCGTGTCGCGAAGCGCCACCAAGCCTCCATCGCCGGTTGCGGTCATGTCGGCGATGGCAACGTGCATCTTTCCGTCTTCTTAGCGGACGACGAAGACCGTGAACGCCTCACGCGCGAACTCTTCGTCTTCGGTCTCGGTCTGGGAGGTCAGATCTCGGGCGAACACGGCATCGGACTCGATAAGCGCGATCACTACGTCGCGTTGACTGATCCTTCGTTACTCGATCTGCAGCGGCGAGTGAAGATCGCCTTTGACCCCGAGGGTCTTCTCAATCCCCATCGACTGAGCGACGCCAGCCTTCTCACGCGCTAGGTAACGGGGTCTTGATCCCCGGGGGCCTCGGGGTCAAACTCGTGGCTCACCACGACGCGCATCTCAGTCTCGAGTGACGTCCCGGGAGCCAAGGTGGCGGCACTGTCGTTCACGATTGCCGTTGCCAGATTTCCCGGGAGGCTGGTGCAGGGTTCGGTGAGGAGGACGTGGTGTCCTCGCCATCCCCCGAGTACTCGCCACAACCATGGGGTGCGGTACACCTCTTTGTCGAATTCGATGCGGACCGCAACACCCTGGGACGGGTGGGTGACGGCACACCAGCCCGCGCGCAGATCCTTCGCGTACAGAAACTCCAGGACCCCCGCCTCGGGTCCGGCCAGTCGACTCAGGTCCACGCCGTCGTTGATGGGCCAGGCGACCACCGGAACATCACCGAGCGAGGGCGCCGGTGGGATCACACCCATCTGGCTGACGGGCATATGTACCCGCGAACCCGGGCTAATGGCGTGGGCGATGTGTTGATTCCACATGAATCGCACGGGCGAGAGTCCGCGGTTCGTCAAACGTAGGTTCACCGAGATGCCGTGACCGCCGCGTCTCACGGTGATCCACTTATCGACCGTGCAGGGAAGCGACACGCTGTTTCGGCTGAGCCGAATGACCGTCTCCTCAGGGTCATCCTTCTCCGTCGACCACGTCCAGGGGCCGATCCACAGGTCGCCGTGGTCGTGGAATGTGTTGACCCCGATCTCGCACTGCGCATCGGTAGGGAAGATGTCGTCCCAGCCACCACACCACACGTCGTCAAACGGCGCACCGGCGTAGGTTCGGCCTATCGGCACGCGAGGGTTCTGCCAGAGAAGATCGAATCCGGACTCGTTGTCGATCAAATGCAGGATCTTGCCCCCGGCTTCGGGGACGATGACCATCGTTACGAAGTCCCCGCGAATCGAGATTTCGGTCATACCTTCGCCGATGGGGCGAGACGAAAGGAGCGATCCAGTTTCAGAACTCCGCCACTGACCGTCACTCATGTGACTCCTCGCGTTCGAGCCTCGACGGGGCGTGAGAGCAAAGAATACTGTCTCTGGTAGGAGTCGATTGCCGGACGGGAGATATGTAGTGGACCTTGAGGAACTTGATCACCTCACAAGGAAGAGGGAGTCCCCGTTGACGATCACCCGTATCGAGACGATCCCGGTCCGGGCCAAACTCGGCGCCGACTTCAAGGGCAGTCACTACCACATGACACATCGCTCGACGCTGGTCACGCGCGTCCACACGTCCGACGGCATCGTCGGTGAGGCGTACGCCGGCGACGAAGACGCGACGCTGAACGAGATCGACCATATTGTTCACGACGAATTGGCGCCCCTGGTGGTGGGCCTCGATGCCATGTCGACCGAACGCTGCTGGCTGGCGGGCTACCCGGTGACCTTCGACATCCTTCGCGACCGGCGCCAAGGACTCGTGGCGCTCGCTGGCGTGGACGCCGCCATCTGGGACGCCGTGGGCAAGGCGCTCGGCCAGCCGCTGTGGCGTCTCTGGGGCGGTTTCCGGCGCAACATTCCTCTGATCGCCATTGGCGGTTACTACGGCGACGTGTTGGGCACGATCGAGCAAGAGATTCAGTCCTACGTCGACCTCGGTCTGGCGGGCATCAAGTTCAAGGTCGGCGGGGCGTCGCCCGAGATCGATGCCGAGCGCGTCGAACGCGCGCGCGCCGCCGCGCCCGACGGTTTCCTTATCGCCGTCGACGCCAACCAGGGCTACAGCGTGGCCCAAGCGCTCGAACTGGTTCGACGGATCGAGCACCTCGGCATCTCGTGGTTCGAGGAGCCGGTGGGATGGAACGACGACGCTCGCGGTATGCGCGACGTGCGTCTGCGCGGATCCATTCCGGTCTGTGCCGGTCAAAGTGAACTCTCGCCCATGGGCTGTCGCAATCTCATGGAGGTGGGAGCGATCGACATCTGTAACTTCGACGCCTCGTGGTCCGGAGGCCCGACGGTATGGCGACGGATGGCCGCGGTCGCCGGAACCTACAACGTCACCGTGGGCCATCATGAGGAGCCCCAGGTCGCGTCGCACCTCGTGGCCAGTCAGGCCCACGGTTCGGTGGTCGAATGCTTCCATCCCGATCGCGACCCGTTCTGGTGGAATTTGATCGCCAACCGACCGCCGCTGGTTGACGGCGAACTCCAGTTGTCCGATGCCCCAGGTCTGGGCTGGCAGCTCAATTCGGACTACATCGACGAGCATCGGGTTCGTCGGGATTAGTGGCGCCCCCGTTGAGGTGTCGGTGGGTATCTAGTTGCGTGACGAGTGTCGGTAGGGATCGAGCGGCCGACCAGTTACGCCCACGTCCGCCGCGAAGAGCCGTCCCGCGTCGGGTTCGTGGGCGAGTGTTGACGCCGGCAAGTCCTCTTGCGCGGTCGTGATGTACAACGTGGTGCCGTTCGCACCGCCAATGGCGCAACATGACGGCTGCGCGGTGGAGACACTCACTCGGGCGGCCAACTCCCCGGACGGCGCGTATCGACGGACTTCGTATCCACCCCACACGGCCACCCAAACGAATCCTTCGCTGTCGACGCACAGTCCGTCGGGAGTTCCTTCGGACGCCGTATCAAACTGCGCGAAGAGACGGGGACGTGAAATTTCACCTCGGTCGTCGACGTCGTACATGTGAATCGCACCCGGTCCACTGTCGACGAAGTACAGGGTTGTCCGATCGGGACTCCATCCGATCCCGTTGGATATCGTGACGTCGCCGAACATGCGTTGGGCTCCGGTCGATGGGCGGAACCGGTAGACGCTGTCGCGACCCGGCTCTTCGTTGGCGGCCATGGATCCCACCCAGAACGAGCCCCACGGATCGGCCGCACCGTCGTTGAGCATCATCGCGTCGCCACCGTGACCTTCCACGTCGGCGATTTCGCGAAGTTCACCTGACTCGCCGAGCAGCCACAACGACCGGTTCATCGCCAAGATCCATCCGTCGTCTCGCTCCACGAGGGGAGCCAACGCCGAGACATTTCCGTCGAGGTCGTATCGGCGAACGACGTCGATGGTGGTGTGATCGGCCTTCGCTCGAAAGAAATGACCTTCGTGAACGTCCACCCAATACAGCTCGTCGCGCGCCTCGTCCCATCGGCAGCACTCGCCCAGAAAATACAGATCAGTGGTGCACGGCTCGGCGATGAACTCTTTCACGGATCTCTTCTCTTGCTCGGCCGCATCTCAACCAAATCGCTCTGTTGCCGTCACCCGCCGAAACTGAACGGTCCCATGGGGAGAGCGGCCATCAATCCTCCGTCAACCGCGTACAGGGCGCCGGTGACGAACTCGGCCAGCGGCGACGCGAGAAACAGGGTCACGTTGGCAACTTCGTTCGGTTCGCCAATTCGACCCCACGGTTGGCTGCGGTCCATCAGCTTCAACGCCTCTTCGGGGTTCGAGGTGGCCTCCGCCTCACGGCGAATCATCGGCGTGTTGATCGACCCGGGGATGACGCCGTTGACGCGAACCCCGAACGGGGCGCCCTCCAGAGCCAGGGCGCGAACGAGCGCGCTGACACCGCCCTTGGACGCCGCGTACGCCACGCCGTCGGACACCGTGGCCAAGGCGTGGGGCGACGAGGTCACGACGATCGATCCCGTTCGTCGCTCGCACATCGAGCGCATCGCCGCCCGACAGACCAAGAAGACGCCGGTCAGGTTGACGTTCAGTACGTGATTCCACTCCTCGAGCGACGTGTGGCGCGCATCCTTGGTCCACTCCACTCCGGCGTTGGCGTACGCGACGTCGACGTCGCCGAAGGTGTCACGGGCCAGGGCGAATAGGGCGTCGACGTCGTCTTCGTTGCCGACGTCGCAGTGACGATAGACGGCGCTGTGGCCCTCTTCGACGAGCGTTCGAACGAACGCCTCGCCGATCTCGTCCGCCACGTCGCCCACGACAAGGTGGGCACCCGCGCGCGCGAACGCGTGCGCGGCTCCCGCCCCGATGCCGGTGGAACCGCCGCTGACGATGACAGTCTTATCGGCGAAGTACTCACCCCACATTCGCGGAACTCCTCGGACGTTGAAACAACTCCAGCGTGATCCCGTCGGGATCGTAGAGATAGAGCGACGAACCGCCGGTGTTCACGCCGGTGTCAACGTCGACCGGCGGACTGATGGTCTTGATTCCCTTCTCCAACATTCGCTCGTAGAGCGCGGCGAGGTCCTCGACGACGAAGCAGATATGCGCGTTGCCTACGTTGCGCGGCTCCAGGTCACGAGGCGCGGACTCGGGCACCAGATACTGGAAGAGTTCGATCCGGGGACCGCCGCCCGGCGGCTGTAGGTGCGTCATCAACACGTGCGCGCCCGGATAGCCGACGATCGCCGCCAAATAGCCCCCTTCTTTCTCTTGTCTCATGACGATCGAGCATTCGAGGACCGCGGTATAGAACTCGATCGAACGCTCGAGGTCCGTGACGGTGAGCCCGACGTGGTCGACTCCGCTAACGACTTCCATGTACCACCTCCGATTGCGCCTGCACGAGGCGTCCCATTCTCTTCAACACGGGCCGATCCGTCATCCGGAAGGAATCGTCGTGAGGGCGCCGTCGATGGTCACGCACGATCCGTTGATGTAGCTGGCTCGATCGCTCGCGAGAAACACGGCCAGTTGTCCGACCTCCGACGGCGAACCGAGCCGACCCGCCGGGATGGTCCGCACGTAGGCGGCGTCGTCCACGGCTCCGCTCGCGACGTCGCTCTCCCACATCGGTGTCCGGATGGGTCCTGGGGCGATCGCGTTCGCCCGAACTCCGAACTCCGCCCACTCGCCGGCGGCGACCCGCGTCATCATCAGGACCGCCGCCTTCGCCGCGCAGTACGCGATACGTCCCGGATTCGAAGAGAAGCCGCGAATCGACGAGATGGTGAGCACACATCCAGATCGCTGGGGCAACATGTGGCGCGCCGCGGCGCGCATGCCGTAGAAGACCCCGGTCTGCATGACGTCGATGGACGTCTGCCACGCCTCATCGGTGGTGTCGACGATATGCGGACCGACGAAACTGACACCCGCGTTGTTGACGACGATGTCGAGGTGACCGAAGTCCTCGGCCACGGAGTCCCACGTGGCATCCACCTCGATGCGTTTCGTCACGTCCGCCACGTACGCCTGTGCTTCGCTCTCTACGGTGCTCAACAAGGTGACGGTCTCGCGCGCGGCCCGTTCGTCGAGGTCCACGACCGCGACACGTGCGCCGGCGCGGGCCAACTCGAGGGCGATTCCCTGTCCGAGACCCGAGCCGGCTCCGGTGACCAGCGCAACTCGGCCCGTCAACTCACCCATCACTGCCCTCCGCTCGACACGACCGATCACTAACGAAGTTACCGTCTGGCGATGAACAGTGTCGCTCGAGGACAAGCCTCGTGCGTCGTTTCGGCTCCGAGACGGCGCTCTTCGCGTGTCGCGTTCTGATAGTTGGAACGAAGTCACGTACTGCGTCGAATATGTTCGCCACATCGACCTCGGTAGGTCGTTTCGCGGTCGTCACCGAGTCAAGTTCTTCGCTGAAATACTCCTTCAACAACTAGCGTGACTACTACGAATCATCGATTGGACGTAGTGAGGAATGCAATGAAAGCACTGGTGTTTACCGATCTGGGCGTGGTGAAAATCCAAGACGTTCCCGACGTGGTGGCGGGTGAGGGCGACGCCATTATCACCGTCGATCGCGCCGGTATCTGTGGGAGTGAACTGCACGGTATCTCGACCCCGGGATTTCGAGTGCCGCCGCTCATCATGGGCCACGAGGTCGTGGGCCATACCTCTGACGGGCGTCGGGTGGCGATCAATCCGCTGACGTCGTGCGGAGAGTGCGATCTCTGCTTGCTCGGTAAGACTCAGTTGTGTCGTTCTCGTTCGTTGATCGGCATTCATAAGTCCGGTGGGTTCGCCGAACGCGTGGGGGTTCCTCAAGGCTCGTTACACGAGCTTCCCGACGATCTCGACTTCGACCGCGCGGCGCTCATCGAACCGTTGGCCAACGCGGTGCACGCCTGGAGTCTCGCGGGCGACCCCAAAGGTCTGCGCGTCGGTGTCCTCGGTTGTGGACCGATCGGACTCGCCTGCGTCGAGATGGCGCGTTTCGCGGGGGCGGCCAGCGTGGCGGCGACCGACCTGGCGGAAAGTCGCCGCGTCGTCGCGGAGAAGGTCGGAGCCGATGTCGTCGGCGAGGCGCTGGAGGGCGAGTTCGACGTCATCTTCGACGCGGTCGGCGGTGCCGCGACCCATCAAAGCTCCGTCGAACATCTGATTTCTGGCGGAACCACCGTGTGGCTGGGTCTGGGCTCACCCAACCCCGGATTTGACGCCATGAGCGTTGTTCGCTTCGAGAAGAACGTCCGCGGCTCGTTCGCCTACAGCGACGAGGAGTTCGTGAAGGCAATCGACATCGCGCCGAGCCTTGACCTCTCGTGGTCAACGACGTACCCGCTCGACCGGGGCGTCGAGATATTCACCGCCCTCATGAACGGCGACACGACACCGATCAAAGCGCTCTTGCAGCCGTAGATCCCCGCGCACTCTTCGTACGCGGAGGTTGACGGGGTCAGAGGCGGCTGTAACCGCCATCGATTGAGATGTTCGAACCGGTGAGAAATGGTGTGGCCCCGGAACAGAGGAAGACCGCGCTCTCGGCGATCTCACTCAGTTCGCCGAATCGTCCGATCGGGTGTCGAGCGAGGAGCGTGCGCTCGAAGGCCCGGCCGTCGTTCATCCCCTCCATGACGCCCTCGTGCAACGGCGTTCGAAACACGCCCGGCATCAGGGTGTTCGAGACGATTCCACGCGCGCCGTACTCGACGGCGATGTGGTCCGACAGCATGTTGAGCGCGGCCTTGGAGATGCCGTACGCGCTGTCGCCCGCCCACACGGTCGTGGCGCACACCGAGCTGATGTGCAAGAACGAACCGCCCCCCGCGGCGAGCAGGTGGGGGATGCAGAACTTGGAAATCAGAAACGGTCCTCGAGTGTTCACGGCCATGATCTCGTCAAACACGTCGATGGGAAAGTCGGCCACGTCGTGCCACTCGTTGGCGTCAATGCCCGCATTGTTGACGACGACGTCGAGTCCACCCATGGCGGCGACCGCCGCCTCGACGACCGAGCTCGCGTCCTCGGCCTGGGACACGTCGCCCGGTACCGCCACCGCGCGTCCGCCCGCGGCTACGACGTCGCGACACGTCGACTCAACCCTCGCTTCGTCGCGACCACCGACCGCCACGAAGGCACCCTCCTCACCGAAACGGAGGGCTATCGCCCGGCCGATTCCGCTCGAGGCGCCGGTCACCAGAGCTCGCTTCGATCGCAGTGCACTCATCGTCTCTCCTCGTCACCTCTCATGATCTCGTGACGGCCACGTCGGCTCACGCCTGGGCTAGCACGCTTCTCTGGGAACCCAGTCCGTCAATCGACAGTTCGACCACGTCGCCCGCCTTCAAATAGGGCACGTCATCGTGTCCGAGCGACACACCAGCGGGCGTGCCGGTATTGATGAGATCGCCCGGCTCGAGAACCATGAATTGACTGACGTACCAGATGAGATAGGCGACGTCGAAGAACATGTCGCGCGTCGAGCCGTCTTGTCTCGTGATCCCGTTCACGCTGAGGCGAAGTCCGAGATTCTGGGGGTCGTCGATCTCGTCGGGGGTGACCAACCACGGTCCGAGCGGATTGAACGTCTCGCAACACTTGCCCTTGTCCCACTGCCCGCCTCGCTCCAACTGAAACTCGCGCTCCGAGACGTCGTGAGAGATGCAGTAACCACCGACGTAGCTCAGGGCCTCGTCGGGGGAGGAGAGATAGCGGGCGCGCTTACCGATGACGACGCCGAGCTCCACCTCCCAGTCGGTCTTGATCGATCCCCGGGGAATCAGAATCTCGTCGCGGGGCCCGGTCACGCAGTTGGGCGCCTTCATGAAGATGATGGGCTCGGCGGGAACCGCGGCACCGGATTCGAGGGCGTGATCGCGGTAGTTCAGCCCGATGCAGATGACCTTTTCGGGCTTGGCGATGGGCGCGCCGAGTCGCGCCCCCGGAGGGACGACGTCCGCCTCAGAGGCCGTGTCGAGGAAGGTGCGAATATCCTGCGCCCGCGCGCTCCAAAAGCCTGCATCGAGGTCGCCGAAGGATTCGGGGAGGACTCGCAGCGTCTCATCGGGAAGGACCACGGCGAGGCGTTCAGCGCCGAGCTCTCCCACTCGGGCCATCCTCACGTCTCACTCCCGTCACGTCGCGTGGCGAGTGGTGCTGCGCCACTCTCTCGGGCGCTCCCGACGATCGCGTCACGGGTATCGGCATCGAAGAAGTACATCCGTTCGGTAAAGACCGCGAAACTGGCGTCACGTCCGACGTGCACCTCGGCTCGCGGTTCTACTCGTGCCACGCCCTCTCCCACGACGTCGATGGCGGTGGCTTCCAGTTCCTCCGTCTCGTCGAGGCCCTGCGCCTCACCCGTGATCCGCGTGGCGTCCAGGGAGAAGTGCACCAGTAACTCAGAACCGAGCGCCTCGACCTCTTCGACCCGAGCCACCAGGGTGGCGTCAGACTTTTGCTCGCCGGTCGCGATGGGGAGGTCTTCGGCGCGCAGCCCCACGACGATCTTGCGACCGGCGTAGGCCCGCAGTGAGGGGACTCGTTGATAGAGGGTCTCGCTGAGAGGCAGCCGTTGGGAACCGAGTTGCAGGAGCGACCCGTCGTCGCTGATCGTCGCTTCGAAGAGATTCATGGCGGGCGAGCCGATGAAGGCCGCGACGAAGAGGTTGTTCGGCCGGTTGTAGAGCACGGATGGTTCGTCACACTGCTGGAGCACCCCGGCGCGCATCACGGCGACCCGGTCTCCCATGGTCATCGCTTCGGTCTGGTCGTGGGTGACGTACAGGGTGGCGACGCCGATTCGTCGTTGAATCCGACGGACCTCGGTGCGCATCTGCACCCGAAGCTTGGCGTCCAGGTTCGAGAGGGGTTCGTCCATCAAGAAGACCGCGGGGTCGCGCACGATGGCGCGGCCCATGGCCACGCGTTGACGCTGGCCACCGGATAACAGTCCGGGCTTCTGGTTCAGCAGGTCGGTGAGTCCGAGAATCGCCGCGGCGTCGGTGACCTTGCGCTTGATCTCGTCCTTGGGGGTCTTTCGCAGGCTGAGGCCGAAGGCGATGTTCTCGCCCACCGTCATGTGCGGATAGAGCGCGTAGTTCTGGAAGACCATCGCGACGTCTCGCTCCTTGGACGTCAACTGGTTCGCCAAGCGTTCGCCGATGTGCAGGGTGCCCGAGGTGATGGCCTCGAGCCCGGCGACCATGCGCAGCGCCGTCGTCTTCCCGCAGCCCGAGGGTCCGACCATCACCATGAACTCGCCCTCGGCCACGTCGAGATCGAGGTCGCGAACGGCGACGAACCCGTTCGGGTAGGTCTTGGAGACCTTGTCCAGTGAGATTGAAGCCATAGCGTTCCCTTCAACTCCTCGAGCTGTGTAATTGGTCCATGAGGTCGCGTACCTACGTCGTGACGGTGCGACGTCGCACCTCATCGTCGTCGAGCGTGATTCCCATGCCGACTCCTTCGGGCACCCGAAGGAAGCCGTTCTCGGGCGTGAAAGGCGTCGTCAGCAACGAACCCAGCCGCTTGCTCTGGGTCACCGGGTACTCGATGAGTCGCTCGCCCGGGAGCGTGGACACGAACTGGAGGGTCGCCGCCAGCAAGACGTCGGTCGAGAAACAGTGCGGAATCACGACGGCGCTGGCGCTGTACTCACGAACCATGGCCGCGATGTCGCGCCCGCTGGTCATGCCACCGCAGCGACCGAGGTCCGGCTGCAAGATACTGACGCCGACCTCGACGAGTCGTCGAAAGGGTCGAACGTTCGAGTGCGCCTCACCGCAGGCGATGCGCGTGGCGACGCTCCCGGTGAGACGTTCGTAGGAGAAGAGGTCGTCCGCTTCGAACGGCTCTTCGAACCAGAAGACGTTGTGGGACTCGACGCGTCGACAGAACTCTCGCGCCGAGCGCACGGTATACGCCATGCCGCCGTCGATCATGAGCTTGCGATCGGGGCCGAGCACCGCACGCGCGGCCGCGACCAGTTCAACGTCGCGTCCTACGTCGGCGCCGAGTGGACCCCAGCCCAACTTGAGTGCCCCGAAGCCCTCTTGGACCACGCGGGTCGCGAGAGCCGTCACTTCGGCGGGCGTCTGGGGCATGACCTCGCTCGCGTAGATCTCGATCTCATTCGACGTCTGACCCCCCAGGAGTTGCGCGACGGACATCCCGGAGGCTTTGCCCAACAGGTCCCACAGCGCCATGTCAATGGCGCTCATCGCGTGCAGTGCGGCCCCGTCACGGCCGTAGTGGTAACTGCCCGCGAACATCTCGTCCCAGAGCGGCCTGATCCGCAGGGGATCTTGGCCGATGAGTAGCTCGCGCAGTCCTCTCGCCAAGGAGTGCGACGAGGGCATGGTGACGATCTCACGCGCCACGTAGGGCGACGTGTCGCCTTCGCCGACACCGACCAGGCCGTCGTCGGTGTGCACCCTCACGACGAAGGCGTCTTGGGTGCCGTCGGCGCGCGACGTGTCGATCTCGCCGACCTGCAGGACTAGCGCCTCGACGTCCGTGATCTTCACTTCATTACCTCCCCTAAGTGCTCGCGAATCATCTCACGGGCGTGGTTGATCGACGACTCCAACTTCTCCAACGGAAAACGCTGCGCCACGGCGGTGATGCTGATCGCCCCGTCGGGCACCGTCTTCGAGGTCAGGAAGAGCGGAATCGCGAGACAGTTGATGCCGTTCTCGTGCTCTTCTCGGTCCAGGGCGTAACCGTTCTTTCGAATGAACTCGAACTCGGCGTGTAGTAGTTCCGCGCTGAGGATGGTGTGGGCCGTGAAGGGGGCCAGGGGTGGTTCGTGGCCGGCGACGAACCGCTCGACCTGGTCTCGGGTCAAGAGCGTGTAGGCCAGCAGCGCCTTCCCGACGCCGGTGCAGTAGGCCGGGTTGCGTCCGCCGATGACGGAGTTCATCTGATACCTCGACAGCGGCGGCTGGACCTTCGCCAGGTACACGACCTCGCGGCCGTCGAGAATCGCGTAGTGCGTCGTCTCACCGAACTCCGCGGCGAGCGAGGACAGCACGGGCCGCATGCGCCCCACCGCGTCGATCTCGTCGTAGTACGAGAACGCCAGTTTCAGCAGTCCGTAGCCCAACCGGTAACGACTATCGCGATCCTGTTCAATGAGATCGGCCCGGCGCAGCGCCCCGAGGGCGCGGTGCACGCTGGAGCGCGGCGAGTTCATGAGTCGGGCGAGATCGTTCAGTCCGACGCCGTCGGGGAAGGTGCCCAGCAGATTGAGGATGGCCAGGACTCGATCCGCGCCGCTCGGTCCCTTGACCTCGCTCACCACGGCCAGTTCGTTCTTCAGGGGATCGGCGACCATGATCAGCGCACCGCGCCTGACAGCATGCCGCGGATGAAGACGCGGGCGGTGACGAAGTACAAGAGCAGGGTGGGCAGCGCGCCGATCAGCAGTCCGGCCATCAAGACGGGGACGTCGGTGGAGTACTTGCCGCTCAATTGCGCGAGGGTCGGCGTCACCATCTCGGTGTTGGATGCGTGCAACAGCACCAGGCTGATGAAGAGGTCGTTCCAGATGTTGAGGAAGGTCAAGATTCCCACGGTAAAGATGCCGGGGCGCCCGATCGGGAGGATCACCCGCCAGTACACCTTGAACCAGCTGGCGCCGTCGACTCGCGACGCCTCCACGACCGAGTCGGGGATCGAGCGGAAGTTCGAGCGGAGCAGATAGGTGCCGTAGGGGATGCTGATCGCGGTGTAGATGAGGATCGCCGGAACGAAGTTGTTCGAGAGCCCGGTGTGGGCGACCTCCACGTAGAGGGGGAGGAGCACCACGATGCCCGGCATGAACATGATCATGAGCATCACCCAGAACATGACGTTGCCTAACTTGATGGGCACCTTGGTGAACACGAAGGCCGCCAGGGACGACGTGAAGGTGGCGAGGATCACCGCCGGCACCACGACGATGAAGGAGTGCAGGATGCTCTGGGCGAAGGGGATCTCCTGGAAGAGGGAGTGGTAGCTGGAGAAGTTCCAGTGCGAAGGGAACCCGAACGGGCTCAACTCGAACGAGGTCGACGAGCGCATGCTGTTGAGCGCCATGAAGATCAGCGGATAGACCGTGGACACGGCGATGAGACACAAGATGATGAAGACCACCGTTCGCGAGAGCCGGGACGTCACCGCTAGGACCCCTGTTGCACTTCGCGATAGGGAAAGAGCTTGACCTGGGCGATCGTCAAGGTCAGCACGATGAGGAACAGCAACAGAGCGAGCGCCGCGCCGTAACCGAACTGGCCATTCTCGAAGGTCGTGATGTAGGTGTAGTAGTCGACGGTCGTCGTGGAGAATCCCGGTCCGCCGGCGGTGATCGTGAAGACGAAGGCGAAGAGCGAGGTGAAGGTGTAGATCACGTTGATGACGCTGAGGAACTGGAGGGAGCCCGAGATCATGGGAATGGTGATAGAGCGCAACCTTCGCCACCACGAGGCCCCGTCGATCGCGGCCGCGTCATAGAGCGCGGTGTCGACCGTCGACATGGCCGACAGGATGACCACCATGCCGAATCCGAAGGACGTCCACACCAGGGCGAGGATCACCACCGCTCGCGCGGTCCAGGGATACTGGAGCCAAGAGAACTGACCCAAGCCGAAGACGCTCAACATCTTGTCGACGGCTCCGCCGGGTAGGAAAATGGTGCTGAAGAGGACCCCGACGATGACCGGCGAGAGCACCATTGGGATGAAGAAGAGAAAACGAAAGACCCTCCACCCGAGGACTTTCTCGTAGACCAGTACCGCCGTCACCAGCGACGCGGCCAGGATCAACGGCACCGATATCAAAAAGATCAGGGAGTTGACCAGTACCTGGCTGATGATGGGATTGCTGAAGATGAGACGGAAGTTCTCCAGTCCGATGTACTTGCTCGTCGCGCCGTCCCAGTTGGTGAAGCTGTGATAGATCGTCTCGCCGATGGGAAAGACCATCAATCCGAAGACCAGCAACGCGGCGGGCAGTAACGCCACGTACGAGAACACGTTGCGTCGTTTGCGCACCTTCACCCGCTGCGTTGTGACTACCGGGGCGTCAACATCATTGACCTGCCCGGTGACGTCATTCTCCACCGTCGCGTCCGACCTTTCTTCAGTACTGTTCGTCGAGAGTCAAACGGATGAAGACGTCATCCTGGTCTCGCTCTAGCCTCCCGTGGACTGCGTCGCGAGGTAGCTCTTCATCTGGGCCTCCATGCTGGACGCGGCACTCGACGGACTCAACGAACCCTCGAAGACTCCGTTGTTGGTCTGGTACCAGTAGGAGCAGATGCTGCCCGGCATGACGTTGTCAAAGGCTTCGTCCAGGGCGTAGTGGTCGGTTCCGATGTAGGTGTTCAGATCGGCCAGCAGCGGCTGGGAGGCGGCGAAGGAGGGAGTGACCTTGAAGTTCGTGTTGTTCGGCGCCTGACCCAACTCGTTGACACCGAGCAGTTGGACCTTCTCCGTGGTGAGGAACTTGATCAACTTGATGCAGTCGGCCACGTTCTTCGCATTCTTAAACAGCACGTAGGCGTTGTTCGGTCCACCCGACAGGGACTTGGGATACTTCGCACCGGTGAGCGCGGGCACGGGGAAGAGTCCGACGTTGGAGGCACCGAGACCCTTGGAGATCTGGGTGTCGTAGTACTCACCCGTGATGGTCATCGCGGCCTTCCCGGCGGCGAACTCCGCGACGCCACTGGTGTAGGTAAGCGTCGCCGCGTTCGAGTTGGTCAGGCCGTCGGCAAAGAGACCGTGCCACGCGGTGTAGGGCTTGATGAGCAGTGAGGAGTTGAGTGACTGCTTACCGGTGTACATGTTCAACACGCCGGCGTTGCCATCCAATCCGGACATCATCGCGTCTTGGGTCCAGGCGCCGAAGTAGCCCTCCTTCTCGCCAAACTCAAAGGGCGTGATGCCCTTCGCCTTCAGCTTCTGGGCCAAGGTCACCAGGCCGTTCCACGTGGTCGGCAGCGAGGTCAAGGAGATGCCCGCCTGCCGGAACAGCTTCTTGTTGAAGTAGACGGCGTAGTAGTAGCCCTGGCCGTAGGGCACGGCGTAGATGGTGCTGCCGACCTTGTAGTTCTTGGAGACGAACTGCCAACCCGTCAAGGAGTTGATGTACGACTGACCGAGCAGCTGGTTCAGCGGCAAAAGGAATTTGGCGTTCTGCTCGACTTGCCCACCCACGTAGAGCTGACCGATGTCGGGCGTGGTTCCGGCGATCTCGCTGGAACTGAGGAGCGTCTCGAACTGCGTCGAGGCCGCGAACGCTTCTTGCGTGATGTCGACCTTGATATTGGGATTCGCCTTCTCGAACAACTCGACACCTTTGGTAAGGAAGGACTTCGACGCGGGTACGCCCACGGAGCCGGCGGCTAATGGGTCGTTCCAGACGGTGATCGTCACCTTGCTACTGGCGCCGGCGCCCGCGGAGACAGAAAGCAGCCCCACACCCGAAACCATGGTCACCGCCAAGGCGATCCTGACCAGTGTTTTTCCGGCCATCGTTCTACGGCCCTTGCTTTGCGTTCGAAACATTACGCCCCCCATTGAATGTCATTGTTCCGATAATTGGAACTACGTCCCAACTACCTTTTGCGGACCATACATGCGTCATCCAGTTTTGTCAAGGTCGTATCGGGAGGATCGTCAAGTGTCGATGTAGGAGATCCAGGTGACCCGATTCGGGTTTGCCAATGATGGTTCGTGTTGATGCCACGCATTCGCACGGGTGTCTAAAGTCCATCCAATGGGGCAAAAACTCAAGATGATTTTAGGGGGCGCAAAGGTCGCTATCGCGTCGCAGCGCTACCAACCAAACAAAGACTTAACCACTGCATATCTGCTCACCACGGAAGAGTTACCTGGAGCGGGATGGACGACGGAGTTGCAACAGGACGTTCCGACTCATGCAGGCAGCAAAGGAGATCATCCAGAAATCGAACGAGCCAAGCTGATGAAGAGCACGACGTCTCGGCGGCTATTCAAGGATGCTGAAAATTCGAAGTCAATTCTCGTCGAAGTAACGCCACTCGCGAACGAAACTGATGCGAAATCTTGGGTTGCTTCGGCCGATCAACGCACCGAGCGAAAAATGTCGAAATGGTCTGACTTGAAGGAGTATCGCGTCATTGGTGACGTTTCCGTTCGCAACGTTGAAGCATCACGCGGCATGCAGTATTCGATGACTCTAGATAAAGGTCTACGAAACACGGTCGCAGTGGCGTCGTGCGCCGATAACGTCTACGTCCTTATAACGTGCTCTGACTTTGGTCAGACCTGGCGACTCGAGGACGTCATTGAGGTAGTCCAGATCCAAATCGACAAAGTTGCCGTGGTAAAGAGCATTCCCAACGAATGACGTTGGAGTTTGTATAGCAATTCCTGCGTGTCGCTCAGTTCCCAACGAGCTTCGATGCCTTGCCTGTCAAATTTGTCAATAGGTTAACCCGTACGTATCTCTAATGAACTCCGAACAGATGAGTAGGTCTATCGTCCGGTATCAACGAGCCGACGTTCACAATCTCCGACTCGAGAATCAATGTCTGGGTATGTTGAAGAGATGCCGCGATCGTGAAGACGCAATCGCTTCAATCTGCGATTGCATTGGGGCGTAACGTTGAACATGGTCGAGACAGCACACCGAATGAGTGGAGGGGCGTCCTTTCCGGCGATCCTTGGTTCCGCTACCGTTTCTTGGCCATTGGCAGTGTTGACGATCAAAGACGATGGAGTAAGCGTCAATATTCAGCCCAAAGCTCTGAACCGCATCAATCGAAGGTTGATTCCGGGCGCAGGCCTTTCCATTACGTGGTCGGCTCCATGGTCTCAGATCGCGTCGGTTGAATTCGACAAGCGCAATGCTCTATTCCGCATGCAAAATGGAGCAGGTTGCAGATTTATGGCAATCACTCAAAAGAGACTCTCCCTGATAGTCGAAGAGCTTCGGAAACGAGGAGTCAGAGTAGAGCCGGTGAAGTCGACGCGACGGTGGTACACCAAGCCAGATTGAGGATGGAAGAAGTCCTTGGCAGACTTACACATTCTCCGAGTGGCGGAGGCCCGGAGGGATGCTCCTCGACAAAGTTAGTTCGAGTCGATTGATCGAATTCGCTCTGCTTGAAGAGTGACAATCGATCGCCGTAGGACGTGCATGCCACGACGGACAGGAATGAACCGACAAGGCAATAAATCATTCGAGCCTTGTTATCTCCGCGAGGATCCGATGTGTCTTGCGTGAGCACTCGAACGGCATTCAAGCCCTCGTATTCGGCTTCCTCGTCAAAAGTTTGAGCAACAAGTCGAACCTCAGCTCGAAGATTGGGTATGCCATCTCCCTGCGCGGCAGCTTCGAGATCCAATTTGGCGTAGTCGGCGGAAACGAAGGGGACAATTTGTATCCACGTCCATTTCTCGTCGTCCTTCTTTTCGAATGAACGCCACACGACGACATTCTTCGCCGCTCGAGAACGCTGCCCGCACGGTGTAGCCGGACCAATGGATCCGGTCCGCCAACTTCGCTCATCCATCATTTTCCATAAGCCGCCTGGAAGATCACCAGCAGACAGAAGGCGGGCCATTGAGCGGTCGGTGTCGGTCTTCCTACCTAACAGGGCAAGGGCGACTTACGCCCTCCGCGGAAGTGGCATCAGTTCATTGTGGCACCGATCAATTCGGGTGCGCTCTCTGTATCACAACATCTGCAAACCGTGACTGCGATATCACCCCACTGAAGCTACAGCGATTCCAATGAGCTGAGTGTGTCGCAGATTGTGTTGTCGGAGGACCGACGTGACACGTAACTACCTGGAAAGTACTGAACTTCTTCTAGAGATGAAGTACTCGACTCGTGAACGTTGATAATGCAAGTTCGTCGATAGTTGACCACTTGATTGACACGGAAGTCGTGGAGATCAAACTGTATGGGGGAATCGAAGTCGTCTTCGGCGAGGAAAGGGACAGTGCGCTTCAGATCGAATGTGACTTTCTTATCGTTCGAGGCAACAGCACGAAGAAGGTGCACTTTGCTCCCGCTTACGGTGATGAGAGTTCTGGTCTTGATGATCTCGCCTCGACTTTCCGACAAACCGTCATCGCTTCCGTTGCGAACGAAGATGGCGACCTGACCCTCGACTTCTCAAATTCGGTCCGACTGATTGTCGAACACGACGACAACTTCGAAGCCTGGAACCTGTCGTCCCATTCTCGGGGCATAATCATCTCGCTTCCAGGCGGGGGACTGGGCTGAAGCGACTCCCAAAGCATTGGGCCACCTCCCGCTCGCTTAGAGCAATGGCAGATGGCGGCTCGGTGTCAAGGAGGTCCTGAAGGTCTGTCAAGCAGGTGTCGAGGTTGTGTAAAGCAGGTCCCGAAGTTCTAATGTCCAGCAGGACCCGATGTAATACAGGATTTGGTGGGCCGCCCGGGTCTCGATCCCGGCACCTTGGGAATTGAGTTAGACCATTCGGCTGCGTCCGTCGATGTCCGAATTTCCTGGTTAGAGATGTCAGCAGTTCCAACGCCGTCCACTGAAATCCTCTCGAATGTGAGTCTCTGGCTACATCACTGGCTACATAGCCTCGGAGATGACGTTTCTGGGGATGTCCAAATTCGCGGAGCTGACGGACTCGAAATTCAAGTTCACTACGCTGGCAATGGTGGAACCTAGTCCGGGCCAAAGGCTGCGGAATCGTCAAAATCGGGCGATCATGCGATGGGCAGGGAAGTCACCATTTCGACCGATCGTTATCACCATTTTGATGACAGGATTGGGCGTGGCTCTTGTTGTGAGTCCAGGCACTTGGGAACAACCGGCCTTTTCTAGAACCACGATATTGGTGGTCGGCTGGATCGTCGCTGTCTCCTTTGGGTCGACCGCTGCGATACTCATGCTGTTCTTCGTGAGATCTCGTCGTTGAATGCCTTGGAAAGCCGACCTACACATTTTCCGACTAGCGGGTCAGGTCCTGGAAGGGCATGTAGTTGAAACCTTGAAAAACATTGCTCTTGCCAGACTTGGCTCCTACCAGAAAGGGCCTCGCTTCTGATTGGAATTGGTTGCGGAGTCACGTTTTGATCGCGACCTGAGATAGATGAACACGAGAATGTACTCGCAGATGATGAGAGCTATCCACTTAATTACGAGGTAGTCCTGCCTGTGGAACATGAGGTACAGCCAGGGCAATAGTGCAATGACCATGATCAAACGGAGCTCGAGAGACTGCCGCAGATATTGTGATTTCGAGATTGACCTCTTTGCCAGCAAATTAGTTGCAGCAGAGGCGATTATGAACGGTGCCCCGAACAGAACCAGTGCTGCAACAATGCTGATGACTACGTATTTGGTCACAGGCCTGTTCTATCAGGGGATGCTCAGGCAGGCAGGAGTCGTAAGGAGCTCGCTCGTGGCGAGGGTGCGCTCGCTGTATCACAGCACCCGCAAACTGTATCTGAGTCACAATCGGTGGCAGCGTCGTTTATGTCTAATCGTCTCATTGAGTGTTCGGATATCCGAACTTGGAGTTGGTTAGTTGCAGGAGTCAGACCACCAGCTAGCTGATCGGGAGAAGAGTCGAGGCGTTCTCCTACCGTTGATCTCTCCTAGAATTGACCCCTTGTTAATGCGGCGAGTGGGCTTAACCTTTACTCAAATCCGTGATCAAAACTCCGGATGAGACGCTGAGAGTGGGATGGTGAGGCATGCGCGATGAACTTCGGTGGACCATTGCCCATATCCGACGCAAGCGAGCTGATCTTCGGTCAGATAGGTCGCCCCAAGAACTAATAGAAGCGATTTCAACGAAAATCGCGCCACGGCCCACCCGCCGCGACGAGATTATTTCTGGACTGACTGGCGACCTTAAATCATATTCAACTATCACTTTCGACGAATTCGTTTCCGACTTTGAAAGTCACGGCAGTGAGTCGATTGATGCGAGAGACTTCTGGGGAATGGTCTTGGGATCGAAATTTCAGATTGAAATTGCAGCCGGGCTTGGAGCGCAAAGGTGGTGGTTGCCTCGAATGGAGGGCGAAGTCTTCGCGGAGGGCAAAGGGGGAAGCTTGGTTCGGTATCAGCTTCGAGGAATTCAGCGTCACCAGGTGTTCGTAACGACTATTGGCGTGGCAATGAGCATCGTGGCTGTTTGCGCGGGCATAGGTTTGCTCGCAGCCGGGTCCGCTCTCACAGGGGCCGTCTTTGCTCTGGCGATCGGAGTCCTGATGCTGGTGCTGTCACTCTGGTTTATACGGACGGCTGCACGAATCGGAACCGCCATGGAGCAATCTTTGGTTAGGGGGTTAACGCTCCTTGCAAACTAGATGTTCGTGACGCCTGAAATTACGCTAGTTGGTGATGATTTTTTCGATGGAGGGTAACTTCGTGGGAATTAGCAATTTTACCGAGGAGGCCTCCTTTCTTGAAGCAGTCCGACGGCTAATTGAGAGTCCGATTGCGATAGCTCGGATGCTTGAATGTCTTGGAACCGCAGGTCGCGAGCCATATGACGTGGAGAGTCGGAGCCAAGAGACAAGACGTAGAACTGCGGGCTTGATTGAAGAATCGATAGTTCTTTGCAAGCACCTGCGGGTGCTCCTTGGTGACGACCCAACGGTCGGTTACCCGATTGAAGAACTGCCGGAAATCTTGATATCAATTGGAGAACGGTTCGACTGTCTCTGGGTGGTCAAATGGGCTCTGCAACGATCCCTGCCCAATGGCGAATTAGATCGTGAAACGCTGTGAGTCCGGACTCGTCTTGATTGACGTATATGTGAGTTCATCACGCTCGTCTTCCTGAAGTCGTATGTCTTCGTAGGTCCAACAGCCCGAGGACGGCGGCGCGAAGCGCCAAGCCGTCCGTTCGGGCTACCTGGGTGATCATCAAAGACAGTTAATCCTTCGCAAATTCTGAAAAATATTTGGGACCGACTCAAAAGTATTTGTTCGAAAATGCGGAAATGGGTGTGGCTGTCTTATAGAGGGCGAAATTTTCGCTGCTCTGTAAGGAGCACAATGAAACTCAACACTGACCAGGATGAGTCGAACTCGGACAGGACCAAATGCTGTCGTTCGCTTGACAATCGAGAGCCGGCGGAGTCTCGAGATTCGGACGGGAATGTACGACCGATGTTGAGCAGAGACCTACAACTTTTCTCTGTCGTCGAGGTCTCTCAGATCCTGGGGATTGGTCGGTCAAAGGTTTACGAGTTGATGTACAAAGGTGAACTGAAGTCGGTCAAGATTGGAGGGTCACGGCGGATTCGTTACAGCGATTTGGGAGAGTACGTCAGATATCTCGATGACGCGTCGTAGCTCTCCAAACGACTCACTCGTTGCGTTGTCTGACATTGAAAAGGGGCTCTCGTGGGCGGTCGAAGGGGTAAGGGCGAAGGGTCGATCTATCAACGCGAAGACGGCGTCTGGATCGGAGCGATCGACCTCGGATGGAGCGGAGGTAAGAGGTCGAGGAAAGTCGTCAGTGCGCCGACTCGTGGGGAGGTCGTCAAGCGCCTCCGAGACTTGCACCCGACTATCTCCCAAGGAATGACTCCGGCACCCGACCGGCTAACTGTCGCTCAGTACTTGAACGACTGGGTCACACACCGAATCCCGGGCACGGTCACCACAAGAACCGAAGAGCTCTACGCGCGAGCCGTGAGGGACTACATCAATCCGTCCCTCGGAAAGATTCGACTCAACAAGCTCGCACCTTCTCACGTCAGTGGCATGCTGCAGGACCTCGAGGCACGGGGCTACTCGCCGGCGACCAAGCGAATGGCGAGAGCGACTCTGCGACGAGCTCTTCGCATGGCCGAGCAGGACGGGATCCTGACGCGCAACGTGGCTTCGATCGCAGAAGGTCCGAAGCTGGACCACAGCGAAGGTCGGAGTCTCTCGCCCGAACAGGCGAAGGTTTTCCTCCAGGCGGTGAAGGGACATCGCCATGAAGGCGCCTATGTCATCGCGCTCTCCCTTGGCCTTCGACGCGGCGAAATATTGGGACTCAGCTGGAATGACATCGAAGCAGCTGAAGGCACTGTTGTGCTCCAAGTTCGTCGCCAACTCGTTCGCGATAAGTCAGGCGTTCAACTGGTCGACCTCAAGACAGTGGGTAGCCGGCGAGTGCTGCATCTCTCACGTCCGTTGGTAGAAGTTCTCGAACGCCGCCGCGCACTCCAAGAGGCGGAGGAACTGGTCGTCGGGAAACGGTGGAATAACGAGCACGAACTGATCTTCACCTCCAATATCGGAACTCCGCTGGACCCCGAAGCCTTCGGTCGAACCGTTCCGAAGATATGCAAGGACGCGGGTCTGGGCCACTGGTCGATCCACGAATTGCGTCACTCCTGCGCGTCGCTCCTCATCGCCATGGAAGTCCCTCTGGAGGCCGTCGCCGAACAATTGGGCCACGCTTCGATCCGGGTCACGAAGGACGTCTACGGGCACCTCATGCCTCGTTCGCGGGCCAGGGCCGCCGAGGCGATGCGAACAATCTTGTACGACGCGCCGGTCGATTCTCCAGATTCGTCCAACGCATTGGCTACATCATTGGCTACATTGGAGTCAGAGAAGTTAAATTTCAACCCTCTGACCAGGAGTTTAGTGGGCCGCCCGGGTCTCGATCCCGGCACCTTGGGATTAAAAGTCCCCTGCTCTTCCCGATGAGCTAGCGGCCCGAAGGTTGGCAATATGAGATCGCATTGAAGAGACATGGCTTTAACTTGCTCATCTCGGTGCGACTCGTCAGGCCATTGATTCTTGGCTCAAGGGAGCCTACTAAGTCTCTCGCCAGTCAGGTGAGCGCGAGAACGAGGCCGGACGCGTCCGATATCGAATCCGATCGTGCGCAACGGAAGGTCCCTGGAATTACTGGCGTGTTAGTACCAAGCGTTTGAGTGTTGTCAGCCACCTGGGTTTTTGAGGGTAGTGATGAAACCATTGGCAGTGATGGCGGAGGACTCCTTGGTATGAATCACATGGTTCGGGTGGCTTCGTATCGCTTTCGAGCGACGTTCGCGCGTCAGTGGGGTGGCTACGTCGGACTCATGCTCCTGGTCGCTCTGGTGGGTGGACTTTCGATGGCCTCGCTCGCGGGCGCTCGGCGAACCGACTCCTCCTTTCCAATCTACGTGGCCAGCACCGACCCGGCTACGTTGCAGGTCCTCGCCGGATTCGACGATCCGGCTCTGGGCATTCCCAACGGCTATAACCCGAAACTCGTTCGAGCGATAGCGAATCTCCCACTCGTGGAAAAGAGCGCCTTCTCCATCGGTTTCGACGGCAACATCAATCTCGGCGGCATCAAGGGAGTGCACCTTCATACGACGCCGGGTGAGACGCCACCGACGTTCATCGGTGGTTCCGACTACCTGACCCTGGACAAGGCGACGCTCATCGCGGGTCATTGGTTCAACCCACATCGGCCCGATGAAGCCGTCGTCGACGCGCAGGCCGCCAAGGAGATGGGCGTTCACATCGGCTCAGTGATACAAGTCCCGTTCTACACCGACAAGGAATCGACGAGTTCGAACTACAACGGACCCCCGTACCTGTTTCCGAAGATAACGATCGTCGGTGAAATCGTGATCAATAGCACGGTCATTCAAGACGAGATTGACGCGCTTGGATCCAGTGCGGTGTTGCTGTCGCCGCAACTGAACAAGCAGCTGGAGTCGTGCTGTGCGTACTACTCGGGTGACGCGGTGCAGCTGCGCGGTGGTGTGGCCAACGAGGCGCGCTTTCGCGCGGAGGCAGCCAAGATCGATCCAATATCCAAGTTCGGAATCACCGGCGGGGGCAGCCCGACGCAGGCCATCGCCAAAGGTCAACAGGAGATCAAACCCGAGGCGATTGCCTTGGGGGTCTTCGGACTCATCGCGGGTATCGCCGCGCTCTTGATCGGCGGATTGACCATCGGACGGATGTTGCGCTCCCGTGCCGCCGAGATGCGCACGCTCCAAGCGCTGGGGGCCAACACGTCGATGGTGCTCGGCGCGGAGTTGATCGGGGTGTCGCTCGCCGTCGCCACTGGCGCGATACTGGCGGTGGCGCTGGCCATCTCGTTGTCGCCGCTCTCTCCGCTCGGACCGGTGCGGTTCGTCTATCCGTATCGGGGTATCTCGTACGACTGGACGGTGCTCGGGCTCGGGGTGATGGCACTCATCGTCGCGCTGATGGCGATGGCCTTCGTGCTCGCGCGCCGAGAGCTTCGTCGGATCCGACTCGGTCGACGGAATGACTTTCGTGAGGCGAACTCCTGGGTGTCGCGAGCGACGACGGCGGGCGTGCCGCTTTCGGTCGCCACCGGACTTCGATTCGCGTTGAAGTCGGGTCGCGGCGCGAACGCCGCTCCCGTTCGTTCGGCCATCCTGGGCGCCGTCCTCGCCGTGGTCGTCCTCGTCACCACGGTCACCTTCGGAGCCAGTCTCGACAACCTCGTCTCGCATCCATCGTTGTACGGATGGAATTGGAACTACGCGGTCCTCTCGGGATTCGCCGGTCAGGAGAACTTGCCCGGTCCCCAAGTGGCCGCGTTGTTCGACCACGACCACTACGTCGCGTCGTGGTCGGGTGCGAACTTCGTCGCCGCTGAGTTGGACGGTCAGACGGTGCAGATGATGACCGAGGCTCCCGACGCGCGCGTGGCGCCACCGCTGCTCTCGGGACATGGTTTGGAGGCGGCGAACCAGGTGGTCCTGGGAGACGCGACCCTCGCGGCGCTGCACAAGCGCGTCGGCGATACGGTCACGTTTTCGAACGGCAAGACGAAGTCGACGACCTTGACGATCGTCGGCACCGCCACGTTGACGCCGATCACCAAAGGTCTCGAGATGGGCACCGGCGCGCTGGTGGCCCCGAGCAACTTTCCCGCAGCCTTGTTGAATTCCCAGCGCAGCCCGATCCCGGGTCCCCAGGCCGTATTAATACGTCTCCGCGCCGGCTCTGACACCAAGGCCGCTCTGCGGAGCATTCACCAGATCATCTACGAAGTGAACCGCATTCACGGTGACGCCGGCGCCGCGGGAGGACTGGTGGAGCACCTTCGACCGGCCGAGATAGCGAACTATCGCGCGATGGGCACCACGCCCGCGATCCTCGGTGGCGGGCTGGCGTTGGGCGCCGTCGTCGCCTTGGCTCTCGCCCTGGTGGCCTCCGTCCGTCGACGGCGCCGCGAGCTCGCGCTCTTGAAGACCCTCGGATTCGTCCGGCGCCAACTCGCCGCCGCCGTGGCCTGGCAGTCGAGCATCGCCGTCGCGATCGGCGTGCTGATCGGCGTGCCCTTGGGCATCATCTTCGGTCGCGTCCTGTGGACACTGTTCGCACACGAGATCGACGCCGTGCCGGTGACCAGCGTGCCCGGCGTCGTGATCATCCTCATCGTGGTGGGCGCGCTGGTGCTCGCCAACGTCGTCGCGGCGATTCCCGGTCGGATGGCGGCCCGTACGTCAACCGCACTGGTACTTCGCGAGGAGTAAGACGTAGGCCAGTTGCCGCCCGGTAGTTTGGGGACGTGCCCGAGTTCGCCAACGAGAGTGTCAGCGCCATCGAATCGACGCTGAACGACGTGGACCGTGCCCTCGAACGCTTGCGGAGCGGGACCTATCGCACCTGTCAGGTGTGCCACGCCCCCATCGATGAGAACGTGCTCGTGGCCAATCCTCTGCTGGCCAACTGTCCCGCTCACCCAGAACTGGCCTGAGGAGTTCACTCAGGTCCCGGCGGCCCGCGCCGCCGGACCCTTGGGAAACCGATTACTTCTTGGTGGCCCAGAAGAGCTCGGCGATGGCGTCGATCTCGCTCAACAGTCGGTCGGCGACGTTGACGTCGTTGGTCTTCTTGGCATCGCCGGCGCTCTTGGTGGCCATCCAGAAGAGGTCGTGCAGGTTCGGGTAGGCCTTCAGGTGATCGACCTTGAAGTAGTCGGTCCAGAGCACCCAGAGGTGGTGCTTCACCAGGTCGGCGCGCTCCTCTTTGATGAAGGTCGCCCGGACCTTGAAGTCCTCGTCACTCGACGCGTTGTACTTCTCCATGCAGGCCTTGACCGACTGCGCCTCGATCCGAGCTTGCGCCGGGTCGTACACGCCACAGGGCAGGTCGCAGTGCGCGTGCGCGACGATCGGGGTCGTCTTCGCGTCCAGTAGTGCATTAATACGTGTCAGAAGCGTCATGGCTTCACCTTTCGGTTGTCGTTCGTCGTGGCGGGTGGGCCGTGGCGCGATTTTCGTTGAAATCGCTTCTATTAGTTCTTGGGG
>Ga0206814_10062_pt1 | contig 27921 bp, 27 predicted proteins | sample Alteio_BWOrgCont_90_FD_152850 | JGI IMG/M metagenome (GOLD analysis project Ga0206814, IMG submission 152850) | Enriched cells from forest soil in Barre Woods Harvard Forest LTER site, Petersham, Massachusetts, United States -... | ecosystem: Environmental > Terrestrial > Soil > Temperate forest >...
TATGAAGGTATGATCTTTCCAGTGTTAGATAGGCCTGATCATTATATCCTTGCTTGAATTGTCGTACCCCTTGTAAATACTCTACTTCATTAGACTGTATATCTGTATCTTCTGGATACTGACGTGGCCCTAGGAATTCTTTAAAAGTATTTTGTTCTTCCTGTTCTTGTTTCTGTTGAAATAATTTTAATCTTTCATTGTACTCGGTTTCTTGTTTTTTTATGCGACCCTGTCTTTCTTGCCATGCAACTGGATCCATCATTCTAGGTTCCACTAAGGCACGCCCAGGCTGAGTAGAAGTAGAAGGAAAATTTTCTAATAGTTGGGAAAAATTATTATCCCATTCTTTACTATCATACTCTAGATTAACTTGCTCTACTATCCTCTCTATCATATTGTTAGTATTAACAACATAACCCTCTGTCACAGCCGTTTTTACTTCTATATAAGTATTTATAGCCCTATTTTCTAATTTTCCTAATGGTGTTATTAAACCAGGAAAACTCAGCATTGCTAAAGTGTTACCCCAGCTATAAACATAAGGGGAAGTCTTCCTTAAGATAGGATTATCATTAGATGCACTTTTATCTTCCACTGTAATGGGCTTAGCATTAGCCAAAACAGTAGAATAAAAATCGTTAAGGGCGCCAACGCCGGGATTTATTTGCTTAGCATTATCAGCACTTACATAAGGGAACATATCAACAAGCGGATGAATTTGACTAGTAAGAAAGTTAAATATTCTTAATGATAATAACATATTTCCTGAATTATCATTACCATATGGCCTTTCTTTACTTTCTATTATTTTAACTAGCCGCTCAATATTATGATCCTTTTTGCTTAGCTGCCTTAGTAAATCTAGATCTTCTTGGAATTGAGGATCATTATTATTTTTGGTATCATATATATAATGGCCTTCTCTAATAAGTGCTGAAATACGTTCTTCGTAGCTAGATGCCATATCACGATAGGTTGCTAAATAAATTTGTATCCAACTTGTCGAATCAATAGCACGATTTATATTTGCCCGGAGAGTTAGTTTAGGATAGCTAGCATTACCATTCATATCTCCTTCAATCGCATGGGGTAATCTTTCCTTGCCATATTCTGCATTAAAAGTTTTATCACCACTATAAGATTCATATATTTTATTAAGGCGATGCTTAGAAAGATTCTGTATTTGCTCAGCTGTTACTGTTGCAGCTTGGACCATGTTATTAATTATACTTATTAAAAAATATGACCAAGGCAACTGCGTGCTCTTCATTTGGGATTGCTTAATGACCTCTTTTAATGTACTAAATAGGATCACACTCTCCCTCATATATTGATGCGCCTCATGAAGGTGACGTTCAATATCTTCCTGTCTAGCTTTATTTAATGTTTTGTCTTTTTGTTCACTATCAATTTGTAATGCCGTAGCTAAAATAACATTGGCATATGCCATCATAATGTTAACACTTATAATTTGAGCAATATAAAAACGGTTCCTATCTATATTTTCTATCTCTGTATTCGTAGAAGGATTTTGAGTTCTTACAAAATAAGATTGTAGTTCTGTATCTGTTATTATTGGCTCTGTTTTGCCCAATATACGATCTGTAACCGCCAGCATTGCAGGATGGTGTTTATGAATAATACTAAGTATATTTTTTTGACTTTCTGTTATTGTCTGGCAATATACTTTTATTTCATCTAAGGTGAGATCAGGTTTGGATGTAAGGGGAGCCTTAGCTCGGCAAATCTCTGCATAATCGCTTGGCAACTTACTAATAATCCTGCGAGTCTCTTCTGTTGCAGCTGACGGTGTCGCTATTGAAGAGACGGGGTTTACTGGAAGAGATGTTGTTGGTGCAGTGAATATTGTTGTGCTTATAGCAATTTTAGATAATTTGTTACCTCTTTTTATATCATCACACAATTCTTTTAAGAAAAATTTTTCTTGATCAGTTATCTCGTGTCTTTTGATCTTATTAATATATTGCCCTATTTCTCTAGTAGTTAGAGTACTACCTAGTCCTGAAAGCATATTTATCATTACATCGATTAATTTTTGTTTTTGACTAATATCAATTTCAAGTGAGTTAATGCCATAAACAAAATATTTTAAATTCTCGTTCTCTACTACAGGTGCTTTAGATTCTGAATTAGAAACTGTTTGATGAGATACTGATCTAGTAGATGTTTTAACCTGATTATTACGACGACGATTATTTTTTGGCATCAGAAAACCCCAATTATTAATAAATTAATACCTTATAGTTATTTACTTTATACGGGTCAAGAGTTTAGAATTGAAATAAATCCATTTATTAAGCTAAAAATCATTGCCCTACCGCCGCCCCCTCACGTCTTGCATCTACACCGCTAAACAGCCTATGGTCTTTTATTTCAATGCCATGTAGGCCACTGGTCAGGTCTGATATTATTACTTTATGTCCTAATTTATTTAACGCAGCCGAAAATTGATTTATTGCAGAAGTACCTTGTTCCAACTCAATTTCATTACCAGTGGTAGCATAATGGGGCTGGTTGATTGCATCATTGAGTGGGATGTGCCAATCAAGTACTGAGACTATGGTTTGGAGTACATAAGAAATAATTCTTGAACCGCCAGGAGAACCAATCAACATATAAAGTCCTTGATGGTTAAACACTAACATTGGTGCCATTGAGCTGCGCGGGCGTTTCCCAGGCTCTATATGATTAGCCACCTTTTCACCGTTTATTTCTGGTTTTAAGGAAAAATCAGTTAATTCATTATTTAGAAAAAAGCCCTTTACCATAAGGGCAGAGCCAAAAGAATATTCAATACTGCTAGTCATAGAAACGGCATTACCTTCATTATCTACAATACTCATGTGGCTAGTTGAACTATGCTCATGCGCAGGATTAATTTTACCGCAGCTTTTATCCCATGATATTTCCCCTGGCTGCACATTTTGCAATGCTTTATCAGAATTAATCAGAAGACTGCGTTGTTTAACATATTCTGGGGATAACATGCCTGTTACCGGTACCGGAATAAAATCACAATCAGCCACATATTTATTTCTATCTGCAAATGCCAAACGCTCAGCTTCCATTATTAAATGGACAGCTTCTGGAGAATTATATTTTAGTTTTTTAAGATCAAACCTCCCAAGTAATTTAAGGCTTTGAAGTACTGTAAGGCTACCAGATGTAGGTGGTGGCATACCACATAATTTATAATCACGGTAATTTGTACAAATCGCCTGCCGCTCCACAGATTGATAATTAGCTAAATCTTTTTCAGATAACCGGCCTGGATGAAATGGATTATTGTGAACTATAGTTACTATAGACTTTGCTATATTGCCTTGATAAAAAACATCTGCACCTCCTTTAGCAATTTGCCTAAGTGTATCGGCAAAAATTGGATTTTTTATAATAGTTCCTACAGGTTTTATTGACCCATCTTGGTTAAAATATAGAACCCTGGCTTCAGAAGACGTGATAATATATGGCGCGGAAGCAATTACTTTATATAGTCGATCAGAAAGCGAGAAGCCTTTTTCTGCAAGATTTATTGCTGGTTCAAATAAAGTTTTCCAAGGTAATTTGCCATGCTGCTTATGAACATTCTCCAGCATGCGTAGCAAACCAGGTGTGCCAACAGAAAGACCACCTTTCAATGCTTCAAGATATGGTGGTGGTTCCCCTTTTTTATCCAGGAACATATCAGATGTTGCTGCCTGTGGTGCTGTTTCTCTGCCATCATAAGCTTCAACCTTACCGGTATTTTTATCGTAATATAATAAGAAGCCGCCCCCACCTATTCCAGAAGCTTGTGGTTCTACAAGATTCAAAACCATTTCGGTAGCAATAGCTGCATCTATGGCATTACCACCATTTCTGATTATTTCATCGCCGGCTTGACTCGCCAGTTTATGAGCTGATACCACCATATACTGTTTAGCTTCTATAACTGGTTTTGATTTAAAACCACTGGCTGGCTCGGGTGGTATTTCAACTGCATAAACATTAGAGCATAAAATACACAGTAACAATATAATCCATAATTTATCCATTGTTATACTCATCATTGTAATTTATGGTCAGTAATTTATAAATTATAAAATATATGCACTATTCAGGAAAGAATATACTGAATTATAGAAAAGTAAGAGAGGCTAGAGGAAAGAACAACCAACAATGTCATCCCCGCATAAAGCGGGGACATTAAATTGATGATTTTTGGCCATGGAGAATATAAATGCGTTTATTATTTCTTACAATTATTATATGTTTTCTTTCAGTTTCAGCTATTGCTGCAGATCTGGTTTATTTTGATAGTCCTGAAGGAATGAAACGTTTAGAACAATCACAGGCAAAAGTAGATTTTTTTCCTCTAGCTAATCATTTTGAGAGCCAACAAAATAAAGTATTTTGTGGGATAGCTTCATCAGTAATTATATTAAATACATTAAGGCTTGATAATCCAGATATCAAAAAACCAGAAGATAACTCGCTTTTAACCAAAGAAGACCGCCGTTATTTTCCTAAAGGATTCGATCCAATTTATCAGCGTTATACCCAAAATACATTGTTAAATGCAGAAACTAAAAACAAAGATGAAGTTCTAGGTAAACCTGTTAATATTAATGGCAAGACCATAGCAAATTATGGTTTACAATTAAAAGAACTTTCTGCACTGCTTACTTCATATGGCCTGAATGTAACGACCAGGGTGGCTAATGATAATATTAAAGATGAAGCTATCCACACAGAACTAATAAACAATTTAAAAACATCTGGAAATTATGTTTTAGTAAATTACTCACGCAAAATCCTAGGGCAAGGTAATGGAGGAGGACATATCTCCCCACTAGGTGCATACGACCTTGCCAGCGACTCTTTCCTTATTATGGATGTTAACCCTAATACCTCAAAATGGGTCTGGGTAAAAACAACAGATCTGATAAAAGCAATGCGTACATTTGATACTACAGAAAACCGTGGCTATCTTTTGGTAAAGGAAGGGAATTAATCCATTACTGCTGCATGGGTAGCTTTGGCAACAGTTTTTGGTTTACGTAAGAATAATAAAAGCGGAATAACAGCAATAGTTATAATCATCATCAATTTAAAATCATCTATATATGCTATCATCTCAGCCTGGTTAGTAATCATATTATTCAACGCAAAAAGCCCACCCCGGCTTGCAGGGTTAATATGAATTGAAGCATAATATGGTGCAGTAAGATGATAAGGTGTTATATGCTGAACCAGAGAAGAATGTATTATTTGTGTATTTTCAGTCAATAGAGTCTGCACTACCGATATACCAATTGCGCTGCCCATATTGCGTAGCAGGTTAAAAAATGCCGTACCTTCATTTCTTAGATGTGCAGGTAAAGTGCCAAATGCCAATGTAGATAATGGTACATAGGAAAGGCCTATACCAAAACCCTGAATAATCCCTGTAGTAATAATCGGACCCTCATCCATAAGCAGGCTGAATTCTGTCATTTTCCATAAAGAAAATGCAGTAAGGCTAAGACCTACAGCCATTATTATTCGGGCATCGATCTTGCCAGTCAGCCTGCCTACCACCATCATTGCAATCATAGTACCCATACCTCGTGGGGCGGTAACTAATCCAGTAGTTATAACCGGATACCCCATAAGATGCTGTAGCATTGGTGGTATTAGTGCTAATGTTGCAAACAGCACCACACCAACCAGGAAAATAAAAACATTACCGGTAACAAAATTACGGTCTTTGAATAAAGTCGGACTCAGGAATGGTTTGGAATGTGTCAGTGTATGGACGATAAACATATAAAATGCTATGGCTGCAATTAGTGCCTCAATAATAATTTCACCTGAACTAAACCAATCTTTAAGTTCACCTCTATCCAACATAAGCTGGGTAGCGCCAAGACCTAAGCTTAAGGCAAAAAAACCAAAAAAATCAAAACGGTTATTATGTTTTTTAGTATCCGGCATTGAAATAAATAAGCCTAAAAATGCCATAATACCAATTGGTACATTGATAAAAAATACCCAACGCCAATTGTAATTTTCAGTCAACCAGCCACCCAGCGCCGGGCCCAAAATTGGCCCCATAGTAACACCTACGCCCCACATTGCCATGGCCTTACCAAAATCTTCAGGTTTGTTAATATCAAAAAGTATGGCTTGCGAAAGTGGCACCAGAGCTGCACCTGATATACCTTGTAATAATCGGAAAAGCACGATTTCCGGTAGGTTTGTAGCCATACCACATAGTGCCGAAGCAACGGTAAATCCTATAATCGATATCAGAAAAACCTGTTTACGCCCAAAACGACCTGCTAACCAGCCTGTAAGCGGAATCATTATAGCTGAAGCAATAATATAAGACGTCAACACCCAACTCATCTGATCTTGTGTTGCAGAAAATGTGCCCTGCATTTTTGGTAAAGCAACATTGGCAATGGTTGAATCAATAGCCTGCATTATAGTCGCAGCCATTAATGAGAATGTGATAAGTTGATGGTTAAGTTCAGGCACAATAATTTTTTCATGCCCAGTATTGCTTTTTGCATTTTTAGCTGATTTGTTAGTTTTTTTATTAATAATTTTCTTAATATAATCAACCATTATGAACGCCTTTAATAACTTATGAAGTTTATCATACCACTTGTAATTACACATGATAATACAGTATAATATGAATATACTATTCGATAGGGCCGAACAATGCGTGGAACTGAATTTGCCGAACTAAGTGCTTTTATAGCAGTAGCCGAACGGGAAAATTTTTCTAAAGCAGCAGCTTACTTAGGTATAGTGCCCTCCACACTCAGCCAATCCATCCGCTTGTTGGAAGAGCGCTTGGGAGTGCGCTTACTTAACCGTACCACACGCAGCGTGTCCCTAACTGAGGCAGGTGAACGGTTGTTTACTAAGATTCGGCCAGCATTTGATGAGATTAATGAAGCAGTAGAATCTATCAATGATTTTCGTGATACACCAACCGGCACCATACGTTTAAGTGTTTCCACTATCCCAGCCCATATGATCCTCGCGCCGCTTATGAAAGATTTTCTTACTGCCTATCCTGCAATAAACCTTGATATTACTGTAGATGATGTAACAAGCGATATAGTCAGTGGTCGTTTTGATGCCGGTATACGTTATGGAAGACGTATCGAAAAAGATATGCAGTTGGTTAAAGCCAGCCATAAATCAAGAGTTATTGCGATTGCCTCACCTAAATATCTTAGCAATCATCCAATTCCTAAAATACCGCAAGATCTTCAACTTCACAACTGTATCCGCTTCCGACTTGGAACCCAAGAATTGCTAACTTGGGAATTTGAAAAAAATAAGAAGAAAATAGAAATTGCTGTTAAAGGGTCACTTATAGTGAATGATATAGATTTAATGGTTAAAGCCGTGGAAGATGGCGTAGGTATAGGTTATATGATAGAAAATTATATGGCTGATAAAATAAAATCTGGCAGCCTAATACCGATTCTAGAAGATTGGTCTCCTGTTTCTCTCAGCTATTACCTCTACTATACAAGCAGGCACCAACTACCTTTACCACTTAAAGTGTTTATTGAGTTTTTACGTAAACGTTTTAACTAGTTAAAATTACATTCTAAGGTATTAATGAAAGATGATTTTTAAAAATAATATATTTATAATAGTGAATCGTATTAATAGTTACATATTACTAACTACTATATTTTTAATAATACCGTATAAGGAGGTTTTTGCCGGCCCTCCCTTCCTTACTGATGATCCAGAAACTGTTGAATATAAGCATACGGAAATTAATATTTACTCTCAGGGAATATATACAAAAAACGAGGGTGAAACTGTTTTACCAGGCGTCGATGCTAATTTCGGGATACTACCAGATGTTCAAATGCATCTTCTTGCACAAATGCCATATAATGCTACAAACGGACAATCTACATATTATGGCAACGGAGATACTGAACTCGGTATAAAATATCGCTTTCTTAATGAAAGCGAAGGGGCTTGGTGGCCACAAATCGCTATATATCCTGCTATAGATTTTCCAACTGGCAATGCCAGTAAAAATTTGGGTACAGGTTATACCCATGAATTCTTCCCCGTATGGATCCAAAAAGATTTTAATAACTGGCAAACCTTTGGTGGCGGAGGTTATTGGAATAATCCTGGCATTGAAAATAAGAATTATTGGTTTTTTGGATGGGCTCTCCAAAATAAAATTACTGATAAACTAACTCTTGGTGTCGAGCTATTCCATCAGACTGCTAGCGCAATTAATATTCCAGACAGCAGTGGTTTTAATCTTGGCGGGACATACGATTTAAACAAAAATTACCATATACTATTTTCAACTGGACATGGCATAGAAAACTCTTCAGACACAAACCAGTTTTCTTATTACCTCGCCCTACAACTTACTTATTGATTAGCTTTTCTTTTAATCGCTCCAATAATTACAAAAAACTTTAATTTTGTAACATTATTGTAATATTTTTATGATATATATAATTACTGGCATTAAATTTGGTAAATATTTTTAAGGAGAATAATATTATATCTAGTCCAGTATCTGAAAATGTTCAGCATAATATTATTAAAAGATAAAAAATTATTTTCTTGAAGGAAAGGAGCCATGGCAAAACAAAGAGAAATTGCTATAGAAAATTTGGGAAAAAATAAAAATGTTTCAGCTGAAATTATAAAACTGATATCTGCTACATATTCAGATACAGGGTTAAGTGTAGAAAATTTAGCCAGTGAAAATTTTTTACTCGACACCAAAGATGATTTTGAAGGTATCAAAATAAAAATAAGTAAAAATGCTGATTATAATAAATTTTTTTCATTGTTTAAGAAAAAATTTGAAATTAATTTTGTTTTTGCGAAGAAATTGCCTGAAGATATTACATTTGAAGATGTGGAAGATATTGCAAAAGGCATAAAATTATCAATTACGCACGATAATAATGGAGTAGTGGAGGATGCTTCAATAAAGATTAATTTTGATTTATTTAACAAAATTTGTGAATCTAGTCTTGATCAGATAGGAAGTAAATTTGGTGGATTAATAAATTTAAAAACAGCACAACAACAAGAACTATTAAGAAGAGCATCGACTGTTGTTCCTACTGCCCCAATACCTAGTAATTCAGAGTTTGTAGAAGTTCAAAATCAACAAAGATTGACACCCAGAATATATGATAATTCTGAGGAATTAATGACTTCTAGAAAACAGGATCGTGATGAAAAAGAAATGAGTATAATTAGTACAACAAGTGAAGAAGAAAGTAGTGTTAGATATTCACCTTCTTTAAATAGTATATGTTCTCTTTCTCCTATTTCAGGAAGAAGGCTATCACTATCACAAAGTAATGTTACAGCAAACACTCCTGAAACTACAGGTTTTAGTATGACAGAGTTACAACAAGCATTGGCTGCTAGATTAGTCAGAGGACTTACGGAACGCAAGATATAATAAATACTAATAATGGATAAGATAAGCTAAATGAAAGCGTTTTTTGTCCTTTCAAAAAAGTAGGCACTGATAATTAGTAGGAAAGAGTAACTACCATGCCCCCGCCTTGTGCGGGGATCTCAGGCAAAGGGCTACAACGTTGCTGTTTTGCACTACTGTGTAGCTCTAGATCCCCGCACAAGGCGGGGTGACATGACCACTCTTTCTACTACCATCAGCTCGGTCTTCAACTCTTCCTCTTTCTAAATATTTTATTTCCTTATCCATTATTTGCGTTACCTAACTTTCTAGCACTTCTAACTGTTTAGGCGGATGACCACTAACATAATTTTTCCACATCATTCTATACGCTTTCTCAAGATTATGGGTGAAGAGTTTGGTATCAAATAGTGGCATATTATGAATATTTACTGATAATTTATCTCTTATCTGCTTCAATTCACTAGGCTGTGTGGCTAGCCTGACAGCAAAATCTTCATATTCTTCTAAGCTATTAGTAACCATTTCAGTTAGACCTACCGCACTGATAATACTTGATGCCATACGTGAGGCAAAGTGCCTCCCCTGGAATGTAAGCACTGGTACGCCAGCCCATAAAGTCTGGCTAGTTACAGCACCACCATTATATATTCTGGTGTCTAATGCCAGGTCAGCAAGTGCGGTCCTTTTTAAATGTTCAGGCAGAGATTTTGGCATGGCGAATATTACACGACTGGTTTCCACGCCTGAATCAGCAACATGTTTTACAATATTTTCTACCGCTAGATTATCGTTTTTGTGAATGCTACCCCTATATAACCACAAAACACTTTCAGGCACTCGTTTTAATATATTCATCCAAACGTTAAACATAACCGGCTCAATTTTAAATGGCTGGTTAAATGAACAGAATATAAATTTATCATCGGGCAAACCACAATCTGCTTTGTTGAGTTCGTATTTAGAAATCGCTAAATTATTATCATTTGCCTGATAGCAATGCGGCATATAAGCAAATTTTTCTAGATAAAATTTTTGTTGTTCTGGCGGCGTAACGATTTTATCGGTTATGATATAATCGATAAAATCCGCACCCATACTACCAATAAAACCAATATAATTGATTTGTATTGGCGCCGGTTTTAATGCTAAAGTTTCAAGTCTGGCATCACTGGTATGACCGTTAAGATCAATAAGGATATCGATTTTATCGTTATTAATCATAGCAGCTAATTTAATATCATCAGTTTCACAGACATCTATAAATCTATCACAAACCGCTTCAATTTCTTTCCTATATAAGCTGCCATCGCTTTTTGATGAGGAATATATTGTGACTTCAAAATTATTTTTATCCTGATTGTTAAAAACTCCCCTCATCAACTGCGCAACCGGATGTTCTTTTATATCGGAAGATAAATAAGCTATTTTTAATTTTCTAGTCGCTGTGTCTATAGGAGTTATAGTGTGTTTATATCTGGGATATTTCTGAATGATATTCCCTACCCTGGCATTGGTATATTTTATTGCCCAACGTAAATTACTATCTGGGTCAATATTATTTTGAATATCCAACATAGGTGATAAAATAAAATCATCGTGAATTTTTGGTTGAATAGATTCCATGTAGCCACCAACTTCCTCAGCCCTCTGCCAATCACATACTTTCATCAGTGTTTCTTTATATTCGGATAAAACTTGTAACTGGTTTGGATCTAGCTCAATAGAGCGCTCCAGGCAATCCAGGGCAGATTGTTTATCACCAAAGCTTAAATATATCTGCGCAGCATTATAATAAACTTCATAAATTGTTTGCTTAAATTCCATTGCCTTTTGAAGTATCCCTAAAGCCTTATCTAATAAGCCAATGCTTTTATAAGCTAAAGCCAAATTATTATAAACCACCGCATTATCGCCAGCTATACCAATAATATTTGTTAAGACTTCAATAGATTTTTTATTATTACCAGATTTATTGTATAAAATAGCAAGGCGGTTCATGGCATTGACATTACGCGGGTTTATCTCAACCGCTTTCTGATATTGCTGTTCTGCCATATTTATCTGGTTATTTTTGCTATAAATTTCACCTAGAAAAAAATAAGCCATTTCATGCTCTGGGTTAATTTCAAGCACTTCATTATATTTTTTTATAGCTGTTTCATCCTGACCTAAAAATATACAGCAACTAGCTATGCTGTATTTAATATAATCATTACCCGGCATATGCTTTTCAAGATTAATAAAAAGGTCATATGCCTTTTGATATTCCCGATTCTCAAATACTTTTAACGCATGGTCTATTGCTTGGTTTAGTGGGTTCTGGCTATTTTGGTATGTCATAGATTTTTATGTTTTAAAAGAATTTAAACACTAGACTTCTTTCAGAATCCGCTGGGTTATGAAAGAAGCCTACTAAAATATACTATACCATTTTAAGTAAAAGAAATTTTATTTGTAACTATTCAGTTATGTGGGTAAAATGAGAAAGCTTACTACGTAGGCTGATGGCAGTAGGAATTTATAGCTACTTTCTTCTACTATCATCAGCACATTGCATTCTTGATAGGAAGCATTATGGAACCAATTTTTTTACTCAAAATATATAACTTTTCACCACCCCAAACAGGTAGTAATCTATGACTAATATAAAACCAGAAAAATTTCTTGATGATTATACTATCAAAGCCAGGGTTATTCCTGCTTTAATTGTAATTACACCATATTTGCAAATATTGCCAAATAGCTCTACCAGTATAATACAGTTTATTAATCATCTTATTTTAAATGGGATTTTTCTTTTTATTATATCAAATATTGTTAGAGGCTTTGGTGAAAAAAAAGAAAGAAAATTATTTAAAGAATGGGGTGGACTGCCATCTACAATAATTCTAAGGCATAGGGATAATACAGTTAGCGCAATACTAAAAAAACGTTATCATGATATACTTGCCAAAAAAATAACTATTAAGTTTCCATTAGCTGAAGAAGAGCAAACCAGCCCAGAAAAATCTGATGATATATATTCTACTTCGGTAAAGTGGCTACTTGAGCAAACCCGCGATAAATCTAGGTTTTATTTATTATCCCAGGAAAATATTTCTTACGGTTATTGGCGCAATGTCTGGGCATTAAAACCAATCGGTATAATTGTCACAATATTTTCTTTATTATTATGTATTCCAAATACACTGGTAAAAATTAATGCTCAAACATTTGATGAAAATGCTTTGATCCCTCCTATTATGTGTTTAGGCATATTATGGTTCTGGTTTTTTATTGTTACCAAAGAGCAAGTAAAAGAAGCCGCCTATGTATATGCCAAAACATTATTAGCTCAATGCGATGCAATATGAGAAAAAACGAATATGTGGTAATGCTGCATGGTATTATGCATACCAGTTTACTTATGCGGCCATTAGAAAAATATCTTACTAAAAATGGCTATGATGTTCTTAACTTGAACTATCCTTCTACAAAATACACCGTGCAGGAACTCATAGAACGGACAGCAAAGAATATTGATAAGTTAATTACCGATAAAAATCGTACAGTACATTTTATTGGTTATTCTATGGGAGGATTACTCATCCGCGGTATATTGGCCCAATATCGCCCAGCACATTTAGGACGTGTTGTACTACTTGCTATACCAAACCATGGTAGCGAAGTAGCTGACTTTCTAAAAAATAATTTTTTATACAGGAAGTTTTTTGGCCCAGCTGGCCAGCAGCTTGGTACCAAAACAATAAAAGCCCTAGAGCCAATATTGGGCAAAGTAGATTATGAGCTAGGAATTATCGCCGGAAATTTTAGCTTGGACCCATTCTGCTCCTACCTAATACCAGGATCAAATGATGGTAAGGTATCCGTAGAAAGTACAAAATTAAATGGTATGAAGCAACATATAGTATTATCTGTCAGCCATATTTTATTTCCTAGAAGTAAAGAAGTACAAAGGCAGACTTTAAGCTTTTTGGAAAGTGGGGAGTTTAAGCACTAGTTATCGTTTCAGTAAAATGATAAGGCTTTATGTGCAAAACCTGTTTTGAAATTGATCGTTTTGCCTCCATCAAGTCATAGGTGTTTTGTAAACGTAAAAAATAACCCTCTGAAAGGCTAAAGACTTTGCATAAACGTAAGTCAGTATCTGCAGTTATACTACGTGCGCCTTTTACTATAGCATGGATACGGTTACGTGGGACACCTATATGATCAGCTAACAGATTCTGGCTCATACCAATTTCGTCTAAAAACTCATATTTTAAAATTTCACCTGGGTGGGGGTTCTTTAACTTGGCCATAAAATATAGCTTTTTTAATGTATCAAGTACCTTTATTTTTTGGACTTAAACTTTCTATATCAAAAGCTTCTATATCAAAACAAACGAATAGGCATATATTTTATAATTCGAAAAATTCAATTAGTTTCATAACCTCTATACACATCATTAAATTTTTGCACTTTAAGCCATTTACCATCTTTAATCAGGTCTGGCAAAATATCATGACGGTCTTTGATTTCTGAAAGTGTATACCAACGTTGCATTGTTACTGATTTATCGTGACCTAAATCCTGCCAGTTATTATTTTCTAACTTTGAATCAATAGTGGCATAAAACACTACTTCTACTTTATGGTTATCAAATATTTTATCGTAAAATTCGAAAACATAGATAATATCTCCCAGGATAATTTTATGACCAGTTTCTTCATAGACTTCCCGTTTTGCACAATCTGTCAGGTTTTCCTCTGGTTCTAGATGCCCACCAGGTAAATACCAATAACTACCATCATTGCTAACCAGGAGTAATTTATCTTCATTCACTACACATGCACGAGCAGCATTGGTAATTTTAGTCATATATTTTCTCCATTACAGTGATATCACTTACTTCATAGACAATCTTCGTTATATCCATTGCTTGCAGAAAAAATAAAGCGTCATAACCCAGGCTATAACAACAACTGCATTACGGCTCCAAGTTTGTGGCAGCCGTAAGGAAAAATGGGCTGCACCATAGCCGCCTATACTCGCACCAATTGCCATTATAATAGCCTGTGGCCATAATATTATGCCATATGCACCAAATAAAATAATTGCGATGATATTAGCAAATAAGCCTGAACATGATCTAAGTGCACTCATTTCATATAAATTTTGCATACCCATCAGGCTAAATAATCCAAGCAAAAGAATACCCATGCCTGCTCCAAAAAATCCACCATAAATTGAGATAGCAATAAAAAGAAATATTATTACTATGCGAAAAAATGGCGATGAATAGCCACTACCATAACTTACTGATGTAGCGCTAACCCACTTAATCAAATGATTCCTAAAAGTAAATAACATAGTGGCCGCAAACAATAGATATGGCACAATACTAGCAAATCTATTGTTAGAAATATGCAATAAAATTTCTGCACCTATTAACCCACCAAATATACTTAAAGAAAGAAATAATGGTAATTTATCTTTATTCTTAACAAGCTCCTTGCGAAAAGCAAAAATAGTTGTAAGTGTACCCGGCCATAATGCAAATGTCGCTGTGGCATTTGCTTTTATAGGCAGCAAACCAATCCAAACCAGCGCCGGAAATGCAATAAATGTCCCACCACCAGCAACAGCGTTTAATGAACCACTGATTAATCCTACACTTAACAATATAATAGTATCGGTAATTCCCATATTAGCACTTCTAATGAAATTAAACGTACTTTGGAACCAAAAGTTTTTCCTAACTTGTGAAGAATAAAGCCCAAAAAACGCTTTTTATTATTCCTAAAGATTCTTCATATCCTCTGGACAGCACTATACAAGCAATTGGAATTTAAGAATTTATTCCGTTTTTACAACATGTTATCTACACAGATCCAGCAAAAAACTACTAAATTTACAATTTTTTTGATTTTGTAACATCATTGTAACAATTGTATGGCACAATTCCAATACAAAAAACTATAATATTAACTTAAAAAATTAGGCTCTAGTGGGACAAGAGGACTAATTAAATAAGCAAGGAATGGTTACAAATGAGAGTTATAATATTATTTTTACTGATAGTTTTATCAGTAGCATTCACAGTACAAGCCTCTCTGGCTTCACCTAGTATGGATAAAGATATTACAGGACATAATAAAAAGGTAATTTTATACCCTAGGTTCCTTATTATGTATTCATCAGATTTCGGTGCATTTAAAACCTATATGAATGAATCTAAGGAAGAATATCGCACCAGGCGTTCCAGGGAATTAATTTCAGCAAGCAAAGGAATTAGAGATATAAGTAGTTATAATAATACGGCTGGACCATATGGGGTTACCAATTCTTCATCAGAAATTATAACATCTGGTGTAGACCCAGAAGTCATTAAATTGATGCTGCAAGCATATGATAAATTTGATAATAGCTATGATATAAATAAAAGTGCCAGCCGTAGGAATATAGGCATAGAATTATCGGGGCAATTACAAGCAAAACTGCTTAATTTAAAGGAGAATAACCTTATTTCTGATGATAATAGCCAATTAGATGTTACAAGTGGAAAATACTCAATTGAAGAAATGGATGACAGAATAGCTGGCGCTTCAGGTGGCTTTAGTACTGGCCGCACTGCCGCAGAAATGGCTAATATCGCCACACATTTCTTATATGGATTTTGGAGCTATTCAAGCCTTAACCAAATTAAAGTAACTATATTTATAGAAGCAATTGGCGGAAATATAAGAACATTTGAAGCGGTGGGTTCTGAAGAAGGCGGAGCCATGGATAAAATTGCAAAAATGATTTTTACCTATTTGCACGCTAACAGAAATTTTAATGATCCGGTAGCAAATTTCCATGATTTTAAGATAGTTAGGCCTAATAGTGTCACTGATGTAAAATCACATACAGAGGCAGATTCATTCTGCGCTGAACAAGGAGCTGGCTTTAGGCTACCATACGCCAATGAGGTAGTTGCTATGTTGTCGCAACCATTTGGGCCTAATGGTAATATTTTTCTGAGTACAGATAAAAGCTATACTGTTGCTGATTTACAAGGAGGAGTCTTGCCACTTAAAATTGTACCAGGATACGATAAAGAACAAAACTATTCACTGCAAGAAACTTCAGCAAATGAACGATTGAGCTATTTTTGTGTAAAAGGTGGGAATGTAGAAGAAAAATCTTCCGTCGATAACATGTATAATAAGTTATATACAGGATTTTCAGAGTTCCGGTTATCTCATGGAAATAAAATAACAACTGAACTATGCAGCGATGATAATAATAGCTTTGGCATTAAAACAATGAAAGACATTGCCATTAAAATTGCACAGAGCGACCAAGCCCCTAATATAAAAGGCGTTGTTAAAAACTGTATGATAACATACTTGAAAAAGCGCCCAGAATTATTTAAAGAACTTATGTTACTGAGGAGTATATAATACACCGACCTTGGCACCTTACTTTCTTATAAAGGCCTTGGCTTATTGAAACATTGACATAATGGGGCACCGACTATATATTAGTAATTATCATCAAGCTTAATGATGTAGGAAGCGAAGCTACAATGCCATTAAGTTTAAGGAAATTCACGTGTTTTGAAAAAATACATGTTTTTAAAATGACAATGCATGATGAATGGTACAAACAACAATATTGTCGCCACGACAGTTAATTTATTAATAAGTTCTTTCCGTTTCTTTCCGTCCTTGATTTTCCGAATGGAAAGAATAAAAGTTAACATTATCAATGAGTTTCCGTTCTTTCCGTTCAAAAAACACGTATTTGGGCATCAAGATCCTGCTGTAGCTTTAGCGAAAGCAAAAGATTTACCTATTTGCAATCATATTATAGGATAGCTGAAAATACTTTGAGCCTGTTTATAAATTAGGTACTTCCCATGACTATAGCCATTTATACACATCAAGATTGTCTTGATCACGACACGGGCAGAGGACATCCTGAGTGTACAGAAAGACTGCAGGTAATTATTGATGTACTAAAATCCTGTAGCTTTGCTGATAAATTGAAAATGCTGAATGCACCACTTGGTAAAGATGAACAAGTACTGCTGGCTCATACCAAACACCATCTACAGTATATTAAAGATTCTGCTCCATCTGTTAATCTGGTTTATTTAGATGGTGATACAATTTTATCTCCTGGTACATTGAATGCAGCGATGCGAGCAGTTGGAGCTAGTTGTTTAGCCATTGATGATGTTATGAAAGGTAAATACAGTAGCGTATTATGTGCAGTAAGACCACCAGGACATCATGCCAGCAAAAATCAATCTATGGGATTTTGTATATTTAATAATATTGCTATTGCAGCTATGTATAGTTTAAAAAATTATGCATTAAGCCGGGTAGCTATAGTGGATTTTGATGTCCACCACGGCAATGGTACACAGGATATAATGCAGAATGAAAAACGGGTGATGTATATTTCTACCCATCAAAATCCTTTATTTCCTGGTACTGGTAAACGTGAGGAAAAAGGTGTTGGCAATATAATAAATTTACCACTTCCTCCTGGTATAGAAGGTAAAAAATATCGAGAAATATTCTCATCAAATGTTTTGCCTGCATTAGAAAAATTCCAGCCTCAATTATTATTAGTTTCTGCGGGCTTTGATGGTCATATGGATGATCCACTCGCCAATATGGCACTGGTAGAAGATGATTACCAGTGGCTGGGTAAACAGCTTTATAAAATAGCAAAAAAACATTGTAATGGCCATATAGCTTCATTCCTTGAAGGTGGCTATAACCTTAATGTTTTAGGCAAATCTGTCGAAGCATATTTAAATTCGTTTATTTAATAACATTATATACTCTTCGAAGACTTATAACAGCTTCATCGTAGAATTAATCATAATGGTTTGCATATAATAGGTTATTCATTAGTATAAAGAGAGAGACGATCTTATCTTACTAGCAATCAGTTACCTAAATTTGCAACCAAAAATATCTTTCAAATAAACTTTGGTAATATTGCGTTGCAAATACATACTAAGAAAAAAATTTTTGTTAATAATAATGCTGTCAAAAAAATCTGTGACTACATTGATAACGCTAATTATCAAGCTGCTAAAAATATATGTAATGAAATAATCTTAACAGATCCAGATAATTTCATTGCCAATTATTATCTTGGAGTAATTACCTATAAGCAGGGCCAGTTAAATTTATTTATAAATTATGTCTCAAAAGCGGTATCCATATTTCACTCAGGCGAAGCCGATGAGCAAGATATCAAATATTTTAAAGAATTAGCCAAGATATTAATCAGCTTAAAACAATATGACTTAGCAGAGCTATGTCTTAAAGTTTATTTAGATATAGCAAAAGAAGACCAAGCTAGTACATTTGATATGGGAGTTATTTTCATGCAACGCTTTGAATATGACAAAGCTTTGCACTGGTTTTTAAAATCAAAAAAATTTAATAGTAGTTTTCAGTTATTAATTAATATTGCCCATTCATTATATTTTCTTGGAAGATTTAACGAAGCTGAAAGTTACTTACAAAAAGCTATAAAAAAAAGCCCTAAAGAATGGCATGGTTATCAAAATCTTGGTATGTTAATGCTTAATCAAAAAAGAACTGATGAAGCAATAAAATATTTTAAGTTAGCGATTAAAGCCTCGCCATATTGTGACAATGCCTACTATTCTTTATCAGAAATTCCATCCTATATAAAAAATCCACAAAACAGAAAAAACTTAATTAGTACAATTCTTACACTTATAAATGATGTTTTAATTGATAGAACAGGATTAATAAATCTCAATTTTGCATTAGGCCGCTTATACCGACGAGACAATCAATTTGATAAAGAATTTGAGTGTTATCTAAGAGTTAGTAAAATAAAGAGCGAAACATCAACTTATAATATTGATTATTATCTTTCTGGTGCCCAGTTTCATAAAAAAATATTCACTGCAGACTTTTTTAGGAAGAAAAGTTCTTATGGCCATCAATCAAACAAATTAATATTTATTGTTGGCACACCAAGATCTTCTACCAGCCTTACAGAACAGATACTCGCCAGCCATTCGAAGATACATGGTATTGGTGAAACTACTTATATTGCTAGGATAAGTAGGTCGACTAAGCCATTGGAATTGAAGGCCACTAAACAGGTTATTAGTTATCCTCAATTATTGGATTACCTATCTAAAGAAGAAATTTATAATTTGGCAGAGACCTATTTAGATCGAATTAGGGAAAAAGATTTTCCAGAAATTAAAAAGATCATTGATAAAATGCCAGAGAATTATTCTAATATTGGTTTTATAAAACTCATATTCCCAAATGCCATCATTATAAATTGTAAACGCCACCCTATAGCATCTATATTTTCAATGTTCTCAAATAATTTAGATCATAACCATTTTCCTTACTCGATCATAGATTTAGCAAAATACTATAAATGTTATATAGATATTATGAAGCATTGGCATAAAGTATTGCCTGGACAGATTTATGATAGTTATTACGATGATTTAGTCATTAATACTGAACAAAAATCAAAAGATCTGATAAAACTATGCGGTCTGGAGTGGGAAGACCAATGCCTTAATTTTTATAATAGTGACCGACCAGTGTTAACCCTAAGCTATTCGCAGGTACGCCAACCAATTTATCAAGATGCCTTAAATAGGTGGAAGCTATATGAAAAATATTTAGAACCTGCTAAAGAAATTTTACGCGACGAAATTACCGAGTATGAAGAGGCTGTGAAGCAGTTTGAAAAAAAATAAAAATTGCACTTGACTATTACGTACGAAATATGGTACGATTAATATGTTTATGGAAAAAACCTATGGAAATCTATACTGTAAGCCAATTAAGAGAAAATATTTATAATATTATTGACGAAGTTGCAGAAAGTCATGCAGAAATTTATATTACTGGAAAACGTAATAACGCTGTAATAATTTCAGAAGAAGATTACAGGGCAATCAAAGAAACTCTTTATCTACTATCGGTTCCAGGCATGAGAGAATCTATAATTGCAGGCAGTAAAGAACCTATTACCAAATGTTCCAAAGACTTGAACTGGTAAAAATAATGTATAGCCTAATTTATACTAAAGTGGCTCAGAAAGATGCAATAAAGCTAAAAAAGTCAGGATTAAAAAATAAAGCTCAAAAATTACTTGATATTATAGCTGCCAACCCTTGGCAGACCCCTCCCCCATATGAAAAATTGGTTGGAGATTTATCGGGTTATTACTTAAGACGTATAAATATTAAGCACCGTATAGTTTATCAAATATTAGAATCAAAAAAAATAGTTAAGGTCCTAAGGATGTGGACACATTACGAATAAATAACAATGTCATGCCCCGCCTTGTGCCTACTTATTACCCGCATCTTTTTTATAGCCTTAACATGAAATAATGAGCTGATAATTAAAAGAAAAACAATCAACACCATGTCATCCCCCGCCTTGTGCGGGGATCTCAGGCAACAAGGTAAAACTTACTTTATGGTATGGCCAAACTCTTTGCCACTAAAGAAGCACATAAATATGCTGCTCTAGATCCCCGCACAAGGCTGGGATGAAATTGTGGGCGCTCTTTTCCTACAACTACCAGCGCTTTACTGCTCATTATAGTTTAGATGTGGCTAATAGGTAACCTTAGAAAAAACCCATCCAGCTCCTAAGATTTTTCCTTGGTTTTGTTCTTGGGCTATAACTGCAACCCCATCGCCAGAAAACTCAGCTAATGATAAAATTTTAGTTGTTACCGATGGCTGCCACTGTACTAACTTTTTTATACTGGTTACATTATTTACGCTTTCAAGAGTACGTCCTACATTCTCACCAGCATTCACTTGGGTACGGGCAAAATGATCAAAACTAACCTGCCAAATATCAATTTTATTAGGTAATGAAGAAATATCTTTTGCAGTTAATTTAACAGTCAGTAGATGTTGATTACCCATTGGCATCAATTCAACCGCGATAGAAAATGGCGTGTGTTTTGCTATACTAATATATTTTCTGATTAAGTCATTATCTGAACCAACCGCAGAATTAGTACCATTTATAATTAACTGTGGTGTAAATACTTGGCTAGATTCCATCTTTCTGGCATACAACCTTTGTCGATCTGTATATATTTCAGAGGAATAGGTATCTTTCCAACCTAAGTAATCCCAATAATCAACATGAAATGATAAAGCTAATAATGAATGATCACTTTCCGATAATTCTTTCAAAACCTTATCAGCTGTAGGGCAGGAGGAGCAGCTTTGTGATGTAAATAACTCTAAAACAACCGGTTGCTCCACAGAAGCTGCGGCTTTCACATTGAACCCTATAGAAACTAAGATTAAAAAAACAAGTAAACGCACATTATCTCCTAATTTTTTTCAACATATAATTCAGGGTATTTTTCCTTCAAACGCTTTACTTTTGGTATATCATTATATATTACATACGGATTGTCAGGATTTAATTTGACATAATCCTGATGATAATGTTCAGCTGGATAAAATTCATGCAGTTGTTCAATTTCTGTGACAATAGGTCCATCAAAAACTTTGGATTTTTCTAATTGCTTTATATAATCCTGAGCGATTCTTTGTTGGTCAGCAGTTGAATAAAAAATTGCAGAACGATATTGTGTGCCTGTATCTGGACCTTGATGGTTTAGTTCTGTAGGGTTGTGAACAACAGTAAAATATACTTTAAGGAGTTGATCTAAAGAAATCTCCTTAGGGTCAAACACCACCTTTACTGATTCTGCATGTCCAGTCATTCCTGAACTGACTATTTCATAATGGGCAGTTGTAGCAGAACCGCCAGCATATCCTGATGTAGCTTGTTTTACGCCTTTCAAATGTTCAAATACTGCTTGGACTCCCCAGAAACATCCGCCGGCCAAAACAATGCTTTGATTACTTTGCTCTATATTGCTTTTTTCTGGCATATCATTCTCCTTATTTGAAATATCAGTTGCATTAGCAACTTGTGCTGTAAACGCTGTAATAAATAATAATGTAAAAGTTGTGGATAATAATTTAATCATAATTTTATACCTTTTTATCTGGAATAAACTTTAAAGCTACGCCATTGTTACAGTAACGTAGACCTGTTGGCTGTGGTCCATCCTCGAAGACATGACCTTGATGTCCACCACAACGGGCACAATGATATTCTGTACGGGGAGCAAGTAGTGCATAATCAGATTTTGTTTCCACATGTCCGGGTATAGTATCAAAAAAACTAGGCCAGCCAGTGCCACTATTATATTTAAATTTGGATGGAAACAATTCAAGCCCGCAACCAGAACAAACAAACATACCAGCATGTTTTTCTTCATTTAATGGGCTAGTAAAAGGCCTTTCTGTACCTTCATGCCTAAGAACATCATACTGCTCAGGCGTTAGTTCATTTTTCCATGTATTATCAGTTTTGGTTATTTTACTAATAACTTCATTTGCCATAGCCTTACCTATTTGAAAAAATTGACGAAAAACTATTATAGAAGATCCTATAACTGTTAATTTAATGAGCTTTCTTCTATCCATTACTCCCCTCCTGATAAGCTTTTTTATTTGCTCTTTATACTTGTCTTCGGCCATAAATTTACTATAAAGAGGTATTATTAGACTTAATTCGTATAATAAAGCAAACCGGTTACATGGAAAATACTCCACCAAAGAATCAGTTAGATAATAATAGCACCCTGCTGAAGTTAGCTTTGACTGGAGATCATGCTGCCTATAGAAATTTTCTTGATAATATCTCTCTGTTTCTACGCCGTTTTTTATTAACACGTGTACCAAATTGCGACGTAGAGGATGTACTGCAGGAGATTCTAATTTCTGTACATAAAGCACGCCACACCTATGATGGCACCAGAGCAGTATTGCCTTGGGTATTTGCAATTGCACGTTATCGTTTAACTGACTATTTACGTGAACATTATAACAATATCCTGCACGGTCACCTTGATATAATAGATATGCAGGATTATTTAGCAGATAATGTAACCACAACTACAGATATATCCGAATATATAAATAAAGAAGTAAAGCAATTACCTAAAAGACAGCGTGATATTTTACATTTACTACACACTGAAGGATATACCTCTAAAGAGGTTGGAGTTAAACTTGGTATGAAGGAATCTGCAGTTAAAGTTGCAGCCCATAGAGCTTACAAGTTGATAAAATCTAGGATGAAACCATAATGAAAAAAACTGATCAACTTATTAATTCACTTGCTCAGGAAGCAACACCGATAAAATCAATACCAAACCCTAATAGGTTAACTATTGCGCTGGTAACAATACTTGTTTTTTACGGATTAATAATATGGCTGTTTACCGGCTTCCGTCAAGATTTATCAGTTCAGTTTCATCGCCCATTCTTTCTAGCTGAAATAACTTTATTATTAATAACCACATTATTTAGTATTATTGCGTCAGCACATCTTACATTTCCAGATCAGTATCAAAAAATGGGGGTATTTAGATTACCATTTTTTAGCTTTATTGCTTTATCTATATTAATATTGTTGCAGATTTTTTTACCTATTGACCAGAAAATGGTAATACCATCTCCAAAACAATCCCATAATATAGAATGTACACAATTTATTGCTTTGGCTGCTGTTATTCCATCTGCAATAATTTTTATTTTATTACGCAAAGGCGCAAGTACACATTTATATATTGCTGGAGCTTATGCAATACTAGCATCTTCTTCTATAGGTTGTTTAATGCTTAGATTATCAGAACAAAATGATTCTCTATTGCATCTTGTCTCTTGGCATTATATACCTACTTTGTTGCTTGCAACAGTTGGGGCATACTTTTGTCAAATTTTTTTAAAGTGGTAATGTAACCATTTAAGAAAATTCTAAGAAATAGTACGTGTAAGCCTTACTAAATCAATAACATTAACAAACTTAACAAAAAAGGATTTAATTATGAATAAAGCTCTTATAAGCGCAGCTATAGCTGGAATTATTACTATTGGTACAACTTTTTCTGCTAATGCAGCTGATGCTAATGCGGGCAAAGAAAAATGCTATGGTATAGCTAAAGCAGGAAAAAATTCTTGCAAATCTGCAAATGGATCACATTCTTGCGCTGGACAATCTACTAAGGACAATGATGCTAACGATTGGACTTTAGTTAACAAAGGTAGCTGCAAAGCAGCAGGTGGTAAATTAACCGCTGGCGCTGGCAACATGATGAAGAAAAAAGAAGGCACAAACTAAAATATCACTTTAATTTAAGTGGCCTATGAATTTTTATAGGCCACTTTTTTTATTCTTATTGTTATGGGCACCTCTAAAAACTTTCCACTCAATTTAGGTTTCGGTCTTGGACTGCGGCATCAACATTATGATGAGGTACTAAAAAACCGGCCAAACGTAGATTGGTTTGAGATTATTTCAGAAAACTATATCACTGCCCATAGTGGCTATTGGGATTACTTATATGATATCAGGCAGCATTACCCAATTATCATGCATGGCGTCTGTCTATCTATAGGATCAACTTCACCGCTGGATGAAAATTATTTAACTAAAATTAAAGCCCTGGCTCACCATATAGATGTGCCATGGATTTCTGATCATCTATGTTTTACTGGCGTTAATGGTCAAAACACGCATGACCTTTTGCCGGTTCCTTATACAGAAGAAGCTTTAAAACATATAATTCCGCGCATACATAAAGTACAGGAGACATTAAAACGCCCTTTCGCTTTAGAAAATGCATCAACCTATTTAGAATTCAACAGCTCTACATTGACTGAACCAGAATTTTTCCAGGAGATTTGCCGACAAACTGGCTGTGGCATCCTTCTTGATGTTAATAATGTCTATGTTTCAAGCTTTAACCATGGCTGGGATGCTAAAACCTATATTGATAATATTCCTGCAGAGTTCATCATGCAATATCATCTGGCTGGACACACCAATAAAACCAGCCATATAATTGATACGCATAATGATTATGTTGCAGATCCGGTATGGGATTTGTTCAGATATACTTTAAAGACAAAAGGTCTACGCAGTACTATGATTGAATGGGATGAAGATATACCTGAATTATCAGTTCTAATTTCAGAGCTAGACAAGGCTAGGAGCTGTGCAACTAATTTGGGTATAGCGGCATGACTAATTACGAATCTCAATTAACTATTTTTAGCGATGCCATCACAGATAGTGTTAGTAAAAAAATCTTACCACTAATTAAATCATCCAGGTCAGAAATATTTCCAGAAGAGGAAAGACTAAAGGTATATACTGAAGGCTATATTGAACGGCTTTGTAAAGCAACAAAATCTGATTACCCTACCCTTGAACATTATTTAGGACCAAACCAGTTTGATTATCTGGTCAATCAATATGTAAAACATACAAAATCTATTATTTGGGATTTAAATCTATACCCTTATCAATTTTGTGAATTTCTAAAAAATCATATTGATAATCAGTCTGGTATTGATCTGGCTATTTTAGAAAGCGCTATTGCCGAAGTGTTTTGGCTAGAAGATAGTATAGAACTGGATGCTGCATCACTTTCTGCGCTTTCCATGGAACAGTTATCTAATAAAATATTTAAACCGCGCTCTGCTCTACGATTACTTAGGTTAGAATATAATGCCAATGATTATATTATTGCTTTCAGGCAGCAACAATTAGATACAGATCTAATAAAACAAGAACAATTATTATGCATAGTACGTCATAATAATGAGGTTCAACGCTTAGTATTAGATAAAGAGGAGTATTTTATTATTAATAATCTATTTCAAGGTAAATCTTTTGGTGAGGCCTTAGATTCAGCCACGGAACGTGCTGAATGTGATATTAGTGCTCTTACCCATAACTTATCTATATATATAACACGTTGGATAAGCACAGGAATTTTTCAATGTATATAAGTAACAATTACTCGCATTAATATTTTAATAACTATTGGGTTAATAATAACTCTCGTGTTAATTTAGTAATAATACGCTTGCATCATTAATAAAACTATATATAATAGCGTTGAGTTTCGTATTTACTCTTCACATTTGCGTGTTGCTTTATTGTATTTATACGGTTTTGCGGCAGTATCTTTAAACGATACGTTTTGGTCTTCCTCAGGTTGATCCTTCCAGCGTTTGATAAAGAGTTTTGAGACATCTTTATTTCTCAGAAATGAGTTATATTGATATTTCAAGGTATACAGGCTCTTTACGCTGTTTCATGGTGAAACAGCTTTCTAAATGCCAACTAAGGAGAAAAGCTTATGGCAACTGGTGTAGTAAAATGGTTCAATCAAACTAAAGGTTATGGATTTATTAAGCCTGATGATGGTGGAAGTGATGTGTTCGTACACATTAGTTCTTTAGAAAGTGCAGGAATACGTAACCTAAATGAAGGCCAACGTGTTAGTTATGAACTTGCTACTCAGAAAGGCAAAACTTCTGCTGCAAACCTTAAGCTTCTTAATGCTGCTTAATATTTTCGTAGATATTTTTGAATTCAATAGTATGTGTTTAACAGTGAATAAAAACTGTTAAACACATCTATAATATTTTTGTGATGTTTAAACTATTGAAAATTACTAATTAATAGTTATTGATTTTCTAGTGTTATATATAAGTTTAGCCATACAAATTTACTCAATATTTTTTATATTTTAACAATTGGGTTACGCTAATACATTTGGCGTGGGCGTTTTATTAAGATACTGAACACTTCCTATAGTGTATATTTTGTTATAAAACAGTGTTTTTCTTGATCAGTATTTATTATATTACTCTCTGTGCAGCGTTCTGCATCTTTTAGGGTTACCCATCAATAAAGCGACTATGTTTCTTCTCGTGGTTATATAAAACCATGGTAACAGTAGGACTTTGTTCGCTTGAAGGAAAAATACATATGTCTAATTTACAAACTGTATCTGCACCCCAAGTAGATTTTCAAACTTTAGGTGTACCCCAAGAAATAATAACATCTCTAACAAAGATGAAAATTACTACGCCTACAGAAATTCAAAAACAAGCTATTCCTGTTGCATTGGCTGGTAAAGATGTTTTAGGAACAGCTGAAACTGGCTCTGGTAAAACCGCTGCTTTTGTTATTCCTATTTTAGTTAGGATAATGAACTCTCCTCGTGACTGTGCTCTTATTTTAACTCCAACTCGCGAACTAGCTGTTCAAATTCATACAGCCATTCGTCAAATGTTAGGCAGAGACAGTAATGTTAGAACAGCAGTATTAATAGGTGGTGAACCTATGCCTAGGCAGTTCCAGCAATTAAGGGCCAATCCCAGAATTATTGTTGGTACACCTGGCCGTATTAATGATCACTTAACTCGTAATACTTTAAAACTAGCAGATACTAGTTTCTTAGTTTTAGATGAAACCGACCGTATGTTAGATATGGGATTTGGTATACAAATCGATAAAATCCTTAAATACATACCAGCAAAAAAACAAACCTT
>Ga0206814_10064_pt1 | contig 27788 bp, 23 predicted proteins | sample Alteio_BWOrgCont_90_FD_152850 | JGI IMG/M metagenome (GOLD analysis project Ga0206814, IMG submission 152850) | Enriched cells from forest soil in Barre Woods Harvard Forest LTER site, Petersham, Massachusetts, United States -... | ecosystem: Environmental > Terrestrial > Soil > Temperate forest >...
CAGTTCAGGCATATAACAAGCCGGGATTTTACTCTAACGGGCCTAGCAAGTCAACGAGGGGTCCATAGGGCCTATAGGTATAAAATCCAGGTATCCGCGGTATAATGGACGATCTTCCAGCGTTGTCTGGCGATCTAACGGAGCCCCCCGATTATATGAGCGTATTCGCACATCTCGCATGCATGATCTTGTTGAGCACGCAACAGCAGACACAGCCGTCAACTGCACCGTCAACTTATTTACTCGGCCGAAGACAATATGGAGATACTGCGAACGTGGGTTGGACAGCCGTTTGGCGAGCTTAGACACGTAAAGCGCGTTGAAAAACTCAAAAGGCAAGATAAAGATAAAGTTGTCTTTACGAATGGGATTTTCGACCTACTTCACGCAGGACACATTAACCTTTTGACATTTGCCAAATCTTTAGGCGGTCGTCTTGTTGTAGGAATTAACTCCGATAGAGCGACGAAAATGTTGAAAGGACAAGATCGCCCTATCAATAACGAAATTGACCGCAAAGCGATTCTTGAGACGCTTACCTGCGTTGACGAAGTAATCATTTTTGATGATGTAACGCCCCATGCACTGGTGGAAGCTCTACACCCCGACGTATTGGTTAAGGGCGCCGAATGGACTGCCGACGAAGTTCGCCGAAGAGACAACGTTCCCGAAGACATCGAAATCAAGGTGTTTCCGCTGATCTACAGGGGTCCCGGCGCCAAATACTCGACGACGCATTTGGTTGAGAAGGCCCGGGAGACTTCCGCCTAGTTTCACCGATCCATGAGATCTGAAAAGAAAGCTTCGGCCCAAAGCGGCTCATCGGTGGGTGCGCCCGCGCGCCTGCGCCTGGAAAAGGCTCGGGTCAAGGAACTCGTCGAATCGTTCGGTTCGACCAAAGTCTTGATGATCGGCGACGTCATCCTCGACGAATACCGTTGGGGCACGGCACTCGGCCTATCTGCCGAAACTCCGACCATCGTTGCCCGGGACGACACCACGTCCGTCTCAATCGGCGGGGCCGGACTGTTTTGCCGGAATATGCTTGCGCTCGGTGGCAAGGTGAAGTTCATCTCCCTTCTCGGAGGAGACGAGTTTAGGCGCTTTGCGAACAACTTTCGCCATAAAAACTTGACCAAAGCGTTCATCGAAGACAAGACTCGCAAGACCACTGTGAAAAGCCGCTTTTGGGTTAGCGGCTACAAACTCCTCCAATGGGATCAATTGGACAACCGCTTTATCTCGCCGGAGATTGAGGATCGGATCGTTTCCATGATCGTCTCGGACCTGCCCTCGTTTGACAGGCTTGTAGTGTCCGACTATCGGCACGGTCTGATCACGGAGAGCCTTGCCGCCAAGCTGGTGGAACTTGCCAAGCAGTTTAGCAAGCCGATCTACGTTGACTCGCAGGTTTCCCAACGGGCCGGGAATCACCGGTGGTACACCGGCGCCGATCTGTTTTGCGTGAACGAACGGGAAGCCCTAACCGTTGACGCCGAGTTTGCCGCACGTCCGATAGATACTTCGCTTTCGGTACTGGCCGAATCGTTGAAAGCAAATACCGTCGTCGTAAAACTGGGCGAACACGGCTGCTCGGTTTTGTTGGACTCGAAGCTGGTTTCCGTGGCTCCGCCCCCAACGGTCGTGAAGGACACGTCGGGAGCCGGAGACGCATTTTTTGCGGTGCTCTCGCTTGCGCCTAGCCAACTGTGCGAAGATCACTTGGCGATGGCCAATACGTGGGCGGCGCTATCTACTACACTGAAAGGGGCCCAGCCCCCGACTTTGTCTTTGCTCTACGAGTCGCTTCGTAAGCCTGCCCTTTAAAACTGTTATGCATCAATACGGCCTTGAAATAGACAAACTGCAAACACTTGTCGGCGAGCCCAGTTCGTCGTCGTCGGACTTCGGCTCTCATGCAATTCTGTCGGCAACCGGTGACTACAAGCTTGAGCAGTTTGTCGTCGACGCCGGCAAATCGCTCGTCGTCGATGTTCCTGCGGGCGAGGAAATCACCATGTTTGTGGAGGAGGGCCTTATCTCAATCGAAGGGGAGCAGGTCGCAAAGCACCGGCAGGTGACGCTCGCACCGGGCAGCAGTTCCGTGCTCAAGGCGGTAGAGGCTTCGACCTTGTACGGATTTAGTGGCGCTGCAGATGAATCCAGCTTGGCTTCGGGATTCAAAATCGGTGCCCCAGACGATTACCGCGAAAAATATTGGGGAAGCATTCAGACCATGGTAAATGCCGAGTACACGGGCAAGCGTCTGTTTTTCGGCAAGGGCCAGCACAGCAGTCTGCACTTTCACTGCAATAAGCTGGAGACCTACTACATTCACTCGGGTAAGTTGCTCGTTCGTTTAAGGGCAGGGCGCGGCGAAGATCGGCTATTTACCCTTGAGAAAGGCGACACGCTACTGATTCCCCCCGGTCTGATGCATCAGGATGGCGGTCTCGAAGACACCGTGATCATTGAAGTGTCGACACACGACGTAGATAGTGATTCCTTCATTGTCGAAGACGGAGCCACGACCGACATGCCCGGATTCCCCTCATGAGTCGTAACATCGTTTTCGACTTGGACGGCACGCTCTGTACGCAATCGAATCCTGACTACGAAAACGCGCAGCCTATCGCAGAAGCAATCGAAGTAGTCAACAGACTCTACGACGATGGCTACACAATCTTGATCTATACGGCCCGCTTCATGGGTCGCAACGCCAATGACATCCATAAGGCGTACCACGATGGTTATGAGCTGACTAAGCGTCAGCTCGAGGGCTGGGGCGTTCGCCACCATCGCTTGCTTTTGGGCAAACCGCCTGCCGATGCTGTAGTAGACGACCTTGCAGTTTTCTTCAATCCGGACTGGCAAGAGATCGAACGAAAGATACGGGACAAGGTGAAATAATAGACTATGAAACTGTACTTGGACACGGCGAATATCGCGGATATCGAGCAGGCGCTCGACTTAGGATTGATCGAAGGGGTTACAACAAATCCTTCGCTTTTTGCAAAAGAACCAAAGTCGGACTATATCGATCACTTGAAGAAGATCGTCGACCTCTGCAATAAGTATGGCGGCCTGTATTCCCTCAGCGTCGAGGTATTTAGCAACGATCCCAAGGAGATGCTTATCCAAGGGGAGAAATTTGTCAAAGAGCTAAACTACAAGCATCTTAGGGTCAAGGTGCAGGTTGCCTATCAGGGAACCTGCTATCTGAACGTTGTAAGGGAGTTTTCTCAGCGCGGCGTTCCCGTCAACTGCACGGCGCTGATGACTCCGATGCAGGCGGTTCTGGCCGCAGCTGCAGGCGCGAAGTATGTCAGCCTGTTTTACAACCGGATTCGCGATGGGAAATCGGGCGCATTTGAAGAGGAACGCAAACAGATGCTTGAGACCGGAGCGATCGACCAGGGTGATTTCGACCCGGACAAGGTGGTGAGGGAGACGCGACAATTGCTCGAGCACTACCCAAACGCCGAAATCATCGCTGGAAGCATCCGCACCGTTTTGGATGTGAAGTATGCCGGTCTTGCCGGAGCACACATTGTAACTGCGGGTCCGAAGATCCTTCTTAAGTCCCTTCAGCACTATAAGACCGATGAAGCGGTTGGACAGTTTATGTCGGACTTTTCGAAGTGGCTGTCGGACGACTAGCCTTCAATATTCGTCTGAATGACTTGACCGGGGATCCGTATGCCGCGAAAGCAGAGAGTGTTAGTGCACCATATTGGGAGCTTGGGCGACACCATTGTCACAATGCCCGGCCTTCGCATGGTTCGCCGCAAATATGGCGATACCGCCGTCATTACTCTGCTTAGCAATCTTGCGCCGGCGGAGATCGTCAAGTCTTCCGACGTTTTGGAAGGCAGTGGCCTGGTCGACGACTACCTTGAATATCGGCTGGACAGCGGCAAACTTCCGATGCTAAAGTCGATCGCCAAACTATGGCTGATGCTTGTCGCGCGGCGATTCGATACCGTCGTCTACTTGATGGAAAGTGAGCGAACGGCCAAGAACGTGAAACGCGACGAGTCCTTCTACAAGCTCTGCGGCATTCGAGAGAGACTCGGCTTTGAGGCATTTCCCAGGGAGTATCTTTTTCCCAGGGACGCGAACGGTTTTCCAGGCCGTGTAACCCATGAGGCAGTAAGAAGGGCTCAAAGGATCGGCAAATACGGCCTTGGCCCTGTGACCGAGAGCGACTTCGACGAGCCGTTTCTGGTTGCGCCGGATATGGATAGAAGTGCTGCCGTCGCATGGCTAAAGCTGAAGCGCCAAGCTCCCGATAAAGTTTTGGTCGGATTTTGTCCTGGAACCAAGATGCCTTCAAAGAGGTGGCCGCTGGAGCGGTTTGCCGAAATCGGCAAGCGGCTCGTGGAGGACGGCAGGTTTGAAATCGTTATTGTCGGCGGTCCCGCCGATAAGGCGGCCGGAAATGCACTCATAGAAGAGTGGGGCGTGGGCCTGAATGCGGCCGGTGCGTTTTCCGTAATGGGCTCGGCGGCGTTGTTGCACCAATGCAAATTCGTCGTGTCAGTAGACAGCGGCCCGATGCACCTTGCAGCTGTGGGCGGCGTGCCGTGCGTTGCAATCTTCGGTTCGCTCGACTATCCGGGCAGGTTTAGCCCGCTGGGAAGACATCACGTCGTCCTGCGCCATGGGGACTTACCATGCGCGGCATGCCGTCTGACCGACTGCCCGGTTCCTGGACATCCTTGTATGACCGGTATTACCGTGGACGAGGTTTGGCAGGGAGTCAGAAAGGTTTGCGATGTAATAGGAGAGCCCATCGCCAAATAGGTCTTCACGTTTTCAAATGACGCCGATTGGTATAATAGGTCCGGCTATCGTGGAGGACGCGGGGTCCCTATGGCTTCGCAGACCGCACCCATCTCTTAATTGTTCCGCCACTGGGCGTGGCACGTCACTACCATGAAAGTACTCCGAAACCGAATGGCCGTCGATAGGGGAACACTTCCGGTTCCGAAATCTGTTTGGAAGAACCTTATCCAAATAGGTATCGCGGCACTTTGCTTTGCGGCGGCCGTTCAGCTTGCCATCGAGTCAACGCCAGAAAACCTTATCTGCGTGTCTTTGGCATTGGTGACGCCGGTTGTTCTTAGTTGGGTTCTCCTGAAGCAGCGAAACAACAAGGATCATCCCATCCCGCTCATTGCGGTTCACCTGTTCCTTATTGCCAACATGACACTCCCGTTAGTCGTCAAAACGCTGGAACTGGAGCCGCTCACATATAACCTTGCCGTCCCGCTGATGACTTATGGGCTTACGGCTGTTGGCGCAGTAACACTCACGCTCTCGTACATCGTTTACGTGTCGTCCAGATCGCTTGCACGATTCCGCCATTTTGTGAGCGCTAAGATCTATACACCGTTTTGTCTATTTCGCCCTCCCACAGATCTTCAACTCTGGATGATGGGTGGATTGGGCGCGATGGCCACGGTTTACGTGCTTCTGACAGGCACCTTGTTTGAAAAGGTGCACCATAGCGATGTGACGTTCGCCCGCTTCATGTGGGGGTTTACGCCCTTTGCTTACGCTCCGTTCTTGATCTTGGCTCGTCACCTCTTTACCGATGAAACGAGGGTCAGCCGCATGAAGCCTCTGGTCATCGTTCAGTTCTTTGTCATCATCGGCCTTGGAATGGGCCTAAATGGCCGCTCGCCTATGTTGATGCCGTTGGTCAATTTGGGTGTATGGCTTGCCCTTGGCACAATCACCGGCATAACTCGTGTAACCAGAGCGGGGCTGCGAAATTTTGTTATCGTGATGTGTTTGGCGATCGCGTTTGCCCCGTTGGCCTCAGACTTGGCTACGGCCATGGTTCTCGCCCGATCTGCTCGGCAAAAGGTCGGCGCTTTTCAGATTATGCAAAGCACCGTGGAGAACTTGTCCAAGAAATCTGAGCTTGAACACCAGCGCGCTCAGGAGGAAACTCAGAAAGGTAACGACATCTATGTCCACAATGAGTTCCTTTCGCGGTTCATCGATATTAAGTTTCTTGACTTGACGCTCGACTGGACAAAGGATATGACCCCACTGGAAAAGCGGGTGTTTACAGATCTGGCAGTTGAAAAGGCATGGGATATTCTTCCGACGCCGGTCGCGGGTTTCTTTGGAATCAAGACAAGCAAGGACGTTCAAGCAACTCAAAAGTCATTTGCGGACTTTCTGTACGACGAGAAATACGGATCGGAGGATTTGGTGAGCCACCGAGCCGGTAACGTTATCGCGATCGGGCTGGTACTCCACGATATCTTCTTTTTCCCGTTATTCTTCATTGTGGGTCTAGTCCTGTTCCCATTCTTTGACGCCTTCCTGGTCAAGCTTGGCAACAACCCTCAATCAGGATCTCAGCGTAGGCAGTTCCTCTGCTTTTCGCCGCTTATTCTCTTTAACATTTACTTGGTGTGCGGCGCCTTCCTTTCTTTGAATGGCCACGACTCCGAGATCTTCTATTTGGCGTGGATCATTCGCGACCTCCCGCAGATGATCATCCTTTACTTTGTGCTGTTCAAGCTAACAGGTTGGGCGTCGGCGGTGGCTACATTGGGTGTACAGGCCAACAGAAGCCCTGGGCAGAGGGCTCTGAGACCAGCCGGCAGAACGCCATAGAGATTGCGCCCTACTTAGGTCGCGCTAAAAGCGCGATCTAAAATCAGGGTCATAGTGGGTTCGTTGAAAGTGGCGTTCTTCATCACCCTTGCGTGTCCTCGGGCGGAGATCGCAGCTCGCAAATCATCGTTTGCCAGCAGCTTGTTGCAGACGTCCGCACACTCCGCGACATCTGACCAGAAGACAGCTTCAACGCCGTCTTCGTACATCTCTTCATGTTCGAGCGTTCGCTCCGCACAAAGTAGCGCGCCTACCGCGGGGATTTCGGTCGAACGCGTGGTATGCATGTCCCGATTGCCTTTTGACAGGAGCCCCAGAGCGATCTTTGAGCATTGCAGTGCCCGGGCGTAGTCGTCCGAGTTCGCGATTTCAGAACCCTTCCAGGCCGATTCGAGAGTCGTCCACTCTGGAGCCTTCTGCCAGTTACTCCCATAGATCGTAAGAGGCACCCCTCTGGATACCAGTGCGCTGAGAAACGGGCCACGTTCAGGCATCCACGTGCCTATAAAGAGAACCTCGCTTGACCATTTAGCGATGTCAGCCGGGCTCAGCGATCGTGGTCGATGGGCAACCTCGTCGCCGGCCATTTTAACCAGTACGACGTCTTTGGCTCCCTTTGCCCTTGCCTCATCGACGTTAACGGGTCTGACGACACCTACTACGTCGTAGTGGGGAATCGAGCGAAGGTAAAGCGACCAATAATAACGGTCCCTGCCTCCGAACGGGTCGTCATGGTTGTAATTGATGACTTTGCGGCAGAATCCTTTAAGCGTTTGTATTAGGGCCGGCCCAATGCACTGCCCACCGTCTATCCACGCTGCGTCAAAGGTTTGCGGTCCGCCGTAGCTCCTCAATTCGGAAAGAACGCCTTTAGCGACGGCTCCCTGCGAAAATAGGCCTCCGGTCTCGCGATGAAATCTTCGACTGAGCCGTCCTTCCGGAATGTAGACGTCTGGTTTGACGTGAGTTACTTCGTGACCTAAGCGAACTAGAGCCGCCGCTCTCTGAAGCGCCGTCCCGTGTTTAGCGCCGAGGTAGAGAATTCTCACTTGCGAGCAAGTTTACCGTTTGGGCCTAAGGACTCGCCCCATTAGGTTCTTAGCTGGATTCAGGACAGTAGGTTCCGTGCATCTAGTCAAACTAGTTGCTAATCCATTCCGTTATCGATTACCATGGGCACGACATGGAACAGGCGCCCGAAAATCTGCAAATGGCTGAAGATTCATTCGATCGCCAACGCGTCAAGAAGCGAAGACGCAGGTCCAACCCTAATCCATGGTACAAGACGCGACGATTTCGGGCAATTCTGACGCGCGCGGCCCGCTTGTTGATGGTATTGGCCCTTATCGCATTCGGCGTCATGGTCCTAGTTAGCGTCGTCAAGCTGTGGCAATAGCGAAGAGCCCAAATCTTGGGTGGCCGGCGTTAAGACTTCTTCAACCGGAGCTTTGTGAGAAGGCGGTCCCGCACCTGCTCGGGCAAATCGTTGAAGAGCGCCCACGCCAATAGGGCTTGGAGACACATCGTAACGACAAGCGATAGCCATTTCTGGGAAGGACGATAGGCGATCAGAGCGAGTCCCGCCGTGGTCACAAGCAGGGAGAGTTGAGACAATCGTAGCGATTTTTGAGGCCAGATTAGCTTCAGACGATCCGTCCACAGCTTTGCGTCGTAGTTAATCAGCCCATAGAGCGTGAGCTCGCCGGTCATGAGTGCAACGCCGCCCCCCAAAGCGCCTAGCTTGGGCACAAGCAAAAGCATGGTCACGACGAGCATAACCGACGAAATCAGCATGACTCGAGTTAATGCGACAAAGTCATTCTGGCTCCGCACGAGGGCCATTGTCGGGAAGGACCCGAATGACCAGACGACGCCTGTAATCAGCGACGCAAGAAGCCATGGGTCGAAATGCAGTTTGTGGTGAGTCCACCAGACGAAAACGTCTCCACCGATAATCTGGATGATCAGCGCCCCCGGAGCGATTACCACCGCGGTCATGATCCAAACCAAGGTGAAGGCGCCCGCAATATGGACGGCGCGACGCTCTCTTACCAAAGACGCCAGCTCCGGCATGATCGGGTTGGACAAAGTCAGACCGACCTGCAGCATGACATTTGAGATTGTTCGTGTCGTGGCAAAAACACCGACGTCCGCTGCCCCAGTTTGCAGGGCAAGGAGGACGCGAACGCCTTGCTGCCTTGCTTGCTCCAGGATGTTCTTTGCATAGCCTAGCCGCGCTCTGCGAAACAGCAGCATGGGAAGGCCGCGATGCGGTTTCATCGGGCGCACGCCGACGGCGGAAAAGCGCTTCAGCAGATATACGCACTGGCAGGCATTGACTAAGAAAACGGACGAAAACTGCCAACATGCGGCGCCAGTCATCGATGCACCTTGCCAGATGGCGATGGCGGGGACCATGGCCGTTGTAGTGGTCACAGCCATGTACCACCATCGCTCCTGGGCGTAGAATCCGATTGCGGGCGCCGTCCTGTTGAGGTAGGAACCGACCGATCCCCAAATACTGGAGTTTGCCAATGCCGTGAGGAAGGCGACTGCGGCTCCGAGCGCAAGTCCGCGCCCTTCTTGGGTAGCGATACCTAGCAGGTTCATATGCCACCCGAAAGCTACTATGGCGAGCCCGACAACGAACTCAACCAACCCAAACAATGCGCCCACCTGCATGCATGCGCCAAGCATCCTGGAGATGGATATCGTACGACGTGGGCCTAATTGAAATGCGCGGATCCATTCATAGTCTTGCAAGCCCCAGTCCGGGCAAGACATGAGGGACACGACTGCTTGCACAGTAACCCAGGCTCCAAAAGGTACGGGGTCCCATCGGCTTAAAATCAACCGAACTGAAACAACTTGGGTTATGAGCAGCGCGGCAACGCCCACAATCGTTGCTAATTGGCCTGCGGCCAGACGTTTAAAGGTGCTCATAGACTAGAGTCGCCGGAGCAAAGAATACCTTGCCCGGCTGGCGAGTCCCTGCGATCGCAGCCGCAGGGACTATCTCAGCCTATTGCCGAACAGGCAGATCGGCTGGATCTACGACACCAAGCTGGATCTTTGAGATCTGGATATCGGCGTGCAGGGCATCTTTCGAATCATCGCGGTTGCGGGCCGTCTTGACCGGCCACAACTCGAAGGAATTGTCTCCGGAGTGTAGGTATGGGCTCAAGTTGAGCACTTCGATCGTTCCGAACTGCTGTAAAGACCTGTTGTCGGCAATGATGGTGCCGTTTACGACAACGGCGCCAAAAGGCACGGATGAATTCATCTTCAAGATGACCGTTTTGCCTTTCCAACCGTCAGGAATTTGCACAGTGCGCCGAAGATACTTGGCCTGGGTCCTTCCCGGACCAGAGAACGGTTGAACGGTCAGCCAATCGTCACCGACCGCCTCCCAGTTCGCGGCCAAGTCCATGGGTTCGAGCAACTTTGGAGACGCAGAAAACCAGATCGAACCGCTGATGAACGGGCCACCAACGAGATCCATCGCATCAAGGTGGTCTACGGTTACGGTTAGCACGTGATTCCCAGGTGTCGCCATGGCAGTTACGTCAAAGTTAAGTGTCTGGCTGTAGCCGAAGCCTGGGGTCGGGGAATAGTTTGCGGCGTCTTTGCCGTCGATGGAAAACTGAGCCTTGCCGAAAACGACAGGGGTGTCGTAAGTGTAAAAATTCAGATCGACTTCATGCCCCTGCCAACCTGGCGGGACCGTAAAGTTGGATCGATAGACGGTCGGTCCCTTGTATTGCTCCAAGTCCGGCGTCAAGGCTCTCCATGGCCCGCTCTTAATTGCCTGCCATTTGGAATCGTCGAATTGCGGCTGCTTCGTCGCAGGATCGGCTGTTATGTGCTTATCGGGGTCCGTAATAAACTTCCAATCCGTGATATTGAGATTTCCCGGCGTCGGGGAATCAAACGTTAGGGGCGCCGGTCGGGTTTTTTCGCTCCAGTACTTGGTTTTCTCCTGCCACCACACCTGCAATCCGTCAAGCAGGCTCGCTCTGCGCATGCCAAAAACTTTTGTGCCGTAGGGTCCAAATGCGACGCTGTGGATGTGAACCCAGCCGTCTTCCGAGTAGTTGAACTCAACTTTGGCGCCCGTCTCGACATCGGTAACCGTATCGGGACGAACCTCAGTCTTCATCGAGACGTCGGCCGTGGCCGTAGTAGTAGTGGAGTTGGTTGCAACCAGCCAATCTTGCTGGCCGTTCTTGGTGACCAGCCGTCGGGTCCAAATGGTTGGCGACGCGCTGTATGAAGTTCTATTCGCACCTAATCCCTGGAGTAGAACGGCCTCAAGTCTCTCTGAAGCCACGCCACCGCCCGGGGCAGGTTGGTTTAGAGAGAATCCCGATTTCGGGAAATTGTGCATGCCGATCACGATCATTCGCCCCTTGCCGAAGGGCCGATAACCGATTGCCGTCGACCCATCGTCCCATGTTGCTAACGGCGTAGCCGTGGGCGCCGTCGCCTGCAAGGAGTACCCGGCCGAGTCGCCGGATGGCAGCTTGATGCCGGACAACGCAGCCGCCGCCGGCATATTGGCCGAGAACGCGATGTTGCCCTTCTCCTCCATGGACCGAATTCGGAAACCCGATAGCTGGCTGATTGGCCACGTATCCGGTTCGGTGGGAGTATTTCGCCCCGTGTCGGCGCAGGCAACGAAGGTGCCGCCGTGATCCATATAATGCTGGATTGCATCGAGCAGTTTTTGGTCCATGACGCGTGTGCCGCAATCGAAAATAACGGGATAGCCGTCGGCCATCCCATTCTCGATGTCCCATGGCGTTACATATCCGTTGTCGATATGCATCTGCTCAAGCAGTCCCGTACCAATATCGTTCTGGGGAGGATCTTCGAAACCGAGCCGCCCTGTTTCCGGATCGAGCAGCAGGAGCACATCGGGCTTTTCCCGCATAGCTTTTCCGACGAGTTTCAGCAAGTTGGCGCTCTTCGTAAACCAGCCGGTGTCCTTCTCGATCTTGATGTTGTCGTCGATGCGGTAATAAAACACGTGCGAGGCATCGCCGTCAAAGAGCATCCAGCCCAGCTCGCGATCGAGAATCGCAGCCGAACCCGCAGTAGCGCTTTCTTCGCTCGTCTCGTAGAATCCGTCAACGACTCCGTGGCTGGATGCGCGCGGGCTGTAAAACGCCTCGCGCCCCGTGTTCTCAAGGCCCAAACCGTCTTCTGCACAAAGCTGCCCTTCATAGTCGCCAAGGAAGTAGTAGTCGTCGCCTGATACGATTGCGGCCGTGTCGGGATCAAGCGATCGAAGAGCGTCGAACGTGACGCGATTGAGCGCATAAAAGCCATAGCTCTGCCAATCTTTCATATCCACGAAACGTGCATTGCCGCCTGCTCCCAAATTCGGATACTGAACTGGTTTTTTGGGGGTGAAGAATACAGGGCCGAGCAGCTTCCCCTCACTTGTGGCCGATATCGAGGCTGGTACGTCGATGATCAGTTCGTTTTGGCCAGTCTTTAGCTTTCGCGACGTTGGCAGTGAGAACCGCTCGTGCTGCAATGCTTCCGGCTCGTATGGCATGGTGGTCGCTTGCCCCAACAACTGACCGTTTAGCCAAACAGCAATGGGAGTTCTGGCATGTACGTATGAATCGACTACTAGGAACTCCGCAGCGCCGGCTTGCGATGCACTGACGTCAAACTGCCTTCGCCAATAGGAGCGGCCGTGGGGTAGAAATGATGCCTTTTGGGAAGGCACGCTATCGAATGGGATCCACTTAGACGCGTCGGCAGTTGGCGCTGGGGAACTAGTTGCCGAAGTGGGCGGTGTGCCTGCAGGGACGAGCTGAAATTGCCAAACGCCTCCTAGGTTGAACGAATCGGAAGCGTGCGGATCTCCAAAGAAGGAGTTCACATCCGGAAGCATTACCTCACTCCAGTCGTGGAAGTGATTTTCATCGCCGTACCATCGAGCGCCAAGGGCGGAGAGCGAAAGACCCCTTTCGTGAGCCAACCAACTTCGAAAAGCCTCTTCACCTCTCGGCGAATAGTCAAAAAACTCCGTAATTCGATCGCTGTTGGCAAATTCGCCGCCCGGCTCGCCGTTTAAGGGCATCCACGCCCCAAGCTGGGGGTCCGATTTATATCTCGCCACACATTGTTTCAGGAACTCCAGGGGACCTTGTTCTTTCTCCTGCAAGGTGGTGCCGAAACTTTCAACGATTGTGCCGGCAGAACCGGGGCCGCCGCCATTCCATGCATCCAGCAGCGAAGATGGGCCCGAACTGGCTCGGACCAGTGGGTCGGAGTTGTAGTACCACAAAGGCAGAATTCCTCCGACTTGCGGTTCCAGAGCGACGAGGCTGTTATTCTTCTTCGCCTGATTGAATACGTAGTCGTTAGGAGACCAATCGTAAACACCTGGAGCAGGACAAGATGTCCAAAAGCCAAGATCCGTATGCTGGATGCCGCCGCTTCCGAATTTCGTGGCGAAATCCCAATGGCTCTGAAGTGGCGCGTTATTCACAGTGCGCATCGCGCTGTCATGAAAACGGATGTTTCTCAAGTCGCAGGCATCCAGGTAGGCAGGATACGGATCGGCGGGTGTAGATTGAACGTCGCCTTGCAAAAGCGGCTCAGCAGCAGCCTTTGTACGAAGCTGAGCCGCATCCGTGCCGCCCAAAACCACGACCTGCTTGCCAGCACGAAAGGCGATAATTGCGCCGTAAGGCTGAAACTCTTGGACAACAACGTTCTTTCCGCCAATGCTCGTCGGGGTTGACGTGCGCGCTTGACCCGCATTCCAAAACATGTCGGCCAGCAATTTGCCGAGAAGAATGTCGGCGTGTTTGGTGTCCTCACACGAGAATACGGTTCTTCCTGGGGTGGATTCCTCGGTGACTGCGCCAAACCCGCGAAGTGCCGCGCTGGCCGTGGCCGGCTGTTGCGTTACTGGTGTTTCGCAACTGGAACATGCTGGGACGAAAATCAGACTTAAGAGTGCAGAGATCATCTTCATGGCAGGCATTTATTCACCCCTCTAAGGACGACGGATAGGCGGTTGAGTTCCTTCGTGTCAGTTTATCTCGTTGATACCTTGGTCGTCGGCGCCGAAGATCAGTCAGAATGGTCCATATGATCGCTGTGGTTACCGGGGGGGCCGGATTCTTGGGCTCACACCTTGTGGATCGGTTGTTAAAAGAGGGTTGGGACAGGGTTATCGTTCTCGACAATCTTATTACAGGCAGCCTGTCCAATCTTTCCCATCTGGCAGGGGAGCCCCGATTGGCATTCTACAAAATGAATGTTTCCGACAAGATTTTCGTCGATGGACCAGTTGATTTCGTGTTTCACTTTGCGAGCCCGGCATCGCCCGACGACTTCAAGCGGTTTCCGATTCAAGTGATGAAAGTTGGAGCGCTCGGTACGCTGAACGCTCTTGGTCTGGCCAAGGCAAAGGAGGCAAAATTCATGCTCGCCTCCACAAGTGAAGTTTATGGCGACCCGCTAATTTCGCCTCAACCGGAGACCTACTGGGGAAACGTCAATCCGATCGGTCCTCGCAGCGTGTATGACGAGGCAAAGCGCTTTGCCGAAGCGCTGACGATGGCCTATCGCACGACCCATCATTTGGATACGCGCATCGTTCGATTCTTCAACACGTACGGCCCGAGAATGCGACTCGACGATGGAAGGGTAGTGCCTAACTTTGTAAAACAGGCGATCCTCGGCGAGCCTCTCACCGTATACGGCGATGGCAGTCAAACGCGTTCATTCGGTTATTTCGAGGATACGATCAACGGCGTTTACTTATTGGCTTCAAGCGACTACCAGGAACCTGTTAACATAGGCACAGAGGAGGAGCGAACTATCCTTGAGTTTGCGGATGCCGTCATAAAGGCAAGCGGTTCGGTTAGCAGTATTGTTCATGTTCCGGCGTCAATTGATGACCCTAAGCAGCGTCGCCCGGATTTGACGCGCGCCCGCGAGGTTTTAGGATATGAATACAAAGTCGGCCTCGACGAGGGGCTTGCCAAGACGATCGAATACTTCAAGCGAAGTTTGCTCACAAAGTAAGAATGTCTTAACGGTGCACTCAAGCGTGCTTTTTTTTGCGATGCTTAGTTGTCGGCGTTGAATCGATTGGTTCCTCAGCCAGTTTGAGTCGTTCGAGGGGCGACTTTTTTCAGTAGGGTATGCGAGTTTTACATGTAATTGCATCGGTTGACCCCCGGGAGGGAGGGCCGGCTGGAGTTGTGAAGCAATTCTCCCGTTCGCTGCCGCAATATGGACATACCTACGAGCTTGCTACATGCGACGATCCTAAGGCGGACTACGTAACGGAGTTTCCCGCGAAAGTCCACGCCTTGGGTCCAACCAAATTGCCGTTCTCATTTACGCCGAATTTGAAGCCTTGGCTACGTGTGAATATCGACAATTACGATGCCGTTATCATGAGTGGCATTTGGGACTACCCTTGCGTTGCTGCAAGTTCCGTATGCCGAAAAAGAGGGAAGAAGTATTGGGTGTTTACCCATGGGATGCTCGATCCGTGGTTCAACAAAGCCTATCCGCTAAAGCGCATCAAGAAGATGCTGTATTGGCCTTGGCTTTACACGGCCCTTAAAGGTGCCACTGCCGTGCTTTTTACGGCCGAAGAGGAGCGAATACTGGCTCGAAAGAGTTTTTGGCCATATAAAGTTCGCGAAAGAGTCGTTTCCTACGGAACTGGCAGGCCGCCAAACGACGCAGAAAACCAGCTAGAGGCTTTTTTCACCCGTTTCCCTCAGCTCGATGGCGCTCGCTATCTGTTGTTTCTGAGCCGAATTCATCCCAAAAAGGGTTGCGACCTCCTTCTCAAGGCTTTCGACGTTGTCTCCCAAGAGGATAGGGATCTTTATCTGGTGATGGCGGGGCCGGTCGGTCAGGACTATCAGGCGGCCCTCAATAAAATTGAATTGTCAGCACATGCATCCAAGAGGGTTGTCTGGACGGGCATGCTGACCGGGGCGGAAAAGTATGGCGCGTTCAGGGGTTCCGAGGCCTTTATCCTGCCATCCCATCAGGAGAACTTCGGTATCGCCGTCGCCGAATCGCTCTCTTGCGGTAAGCCTGTGCTCATAAGCAATCGCATCAATATATGGCGAGAAATTGAAGCCGCAGGAGCCGGCATCGTCGCGGAAGACGATCTTGAAGGAACTCTGGCTCTCATCCGTAAATGGAACGCTCTAAGTCCCGATCAAAGACTGGCGATGTCCGAAAAGGGGTTAGTCTGTTATGAGAGAAATTTCACTGTTGAACGGGCCGCCGCCGACTTAAACCAGGTCATTCAGCAACTCGACGCGGACTGCGTTTGATCCGCTGAGCGAATGGGTTATTTCGCTTTGCTCTGGGCCCCGTTGACTAGGCCAAGAAACTTCGTTGTCGGTACGTCGAATGAACGGTCCTCTGCGATCTCGACATTTCTTCGAATATGTTGAGAATATCTCGACGAAAAGAGCACGATCGACTCGGGATAGGAAGCCATCGCTGCGCGTAGGCAAAGCGCATATAAATTGTCAGCCTCGGTGAGATCCAGACCAACCGCGTCGGACCAACTGCGCATTTCTGCCGGATTCTTGGAGAGTCGCTCCTTGAATACTTTTTCTGCAGGAGCGGCCGATCGGAAATGGATTCGGTATGAGCCTGTGAGGTCGATCTTCGGTTTATGACAACCCCACTCAAACATCATGACCGGACAGTAGGGGCGGCGTTGAGCATACAGTTTTGACACGTTTGCTTCAGTAGATCCGATTCCGAAAGAACCGATTTGACCGGCTTTCTGACTCTCCTCGAGAAACCTTAGCAGGCCGTCGTTGCGAAGATCGGAAGGTTCCGGCTCATGCATCAGAAAGAGATCGATGTGATCCAACTGAAGTTTTCTTAGGCTCTCGGCTAGTGAAGCTTTTGCTTCCGCTACTCGATAGGACGCTTTCTTCCCACCCATGGGCCCGAAGAGGAATCCTGGGAAAAACTTGTATCTACGCCTGATTGCATCGATGATCCTCTTGTTTTGCGTTGGGGGCAATAGTCCGTACTTCGTCGTCACGGTTATCTCGCCCTTATGGCAGGCAAAGAATCTTCCAAGCAACTCCTCATTGAAGCCCTGCCCATATCGCGGCGCAGTATCGAAATGTCGTATCCCACTATCGTATGCTTCGTCGAGCAGTCTCCGCGATTCGATCCTACCGAGACCATCGCTGACTAGATATGCGCAGCCAAACCCGAGTTGAGTAGTTTTACGGCCGGTACCAGGAAGTGCAACAAGATTCATAACAATATTAATTTTTTTCTTAGAGACTAACCGGCTTTCCCGATTCAATACTTCGATTTGCGGCCAACGACAGCCTGGCGCTCTTAACACCGTCAGGGTAACTGCTTAGAACCTTGGATTGGTCCTTGGTTCTGACCGCGTCGACGAACGCTTGATCTTCCACCGTAAAGATGCCGTCTTCGCCCTTTACAATCTCGGGTTCGGCCCCCTTGGTCTTGATGCTTAAGTTGAAATTGAACTCCGCAAAGTGAAAGTTGTGGTTTAGGGAATGCAAATCCAGGAACAGGTTTCCGCCGGCGTTGGAACTGCAACTTGCCATTAGATTTGCCACACCACCATTAGCAAATCGAATCGTGACGCTAACGGCATCATCGAGCGAATACCCAGGAATATTCCTGTTGAAGCCGTGCGCGGCCGCGGCATAGACTTCGACTGCTTCACCGAAGAAATAGCGAGCAAGGTCAACGATATGCGTGGCCTGCTCGTGGAACTGACCACCGCTCTTCGTTTTATCGGTCCACCAGGAATGCGCGCCAGGACTGCCGCCCCACCAGCCGCCATAAGCCAGAATGGCTTGATCCTTTAATAAGATCTCTCGAGCACGTTGTACGGATTTTCTGTACCGGGTCATGTATCCGACACTCGTCAGAATTCCTTGTTTTTCGACTTCAGAGGCAATTTCGGTAAGAAATCCATCGTCTAGTCCGATTGGCTTTTCACAGAAAAATGGGATCTTGTACTGAACGGCCGCCCGCTCGGCCTCGCCGTGCGCAAACGGGGGAAGGCAGATATACAACGCGTCCACACCGCCATCCTTTGCGAGGTCGGTGACTGAGTTGAATACCTTCGCTCCCGTCTTCTCGGACATTAACAGCGAAGCTTCTGGATTCGGATCCATGACAGCCACAATTTCGGCGCCGGTTACGGTTGCTCGATCACCCGGTTTTTTTTCAGCGATCTTCAGAAGATTTCGCAGTGTCCCGCGCCCGTGAATTGCGTATGAGTGCTCCCTTGCGATTCCCCCAGCTCCAATAAATCCCAATCTTACGTTTTCTGCCAAAATGCTTTTTCCTTAAAGACACGCTATGAAGCGACAGGGAGGCTCTCCCGTCGCGGAATGGTGGTGCTACACGGCCAGCCAACCTTCATTTAATATTGCTGGCTAGATTTTGACGAGCTGCTTGACTTCGTTGAATAAACGCTCTTCCACTGGTACGGATTTTGCAACGAGCGCCCAACCCGACTCTTGCCTATCAATTTACTCAACTGACGTTTCTGACTCGAACTCAAAGACAAACTCTGTGCTGCGCCGGATGCTGCACTGGACATAAGGCTTGATTGCCCTGCTGCGCCTGGATGCAAAAACTTTTGGATCATCGCCTTCAGCGATCCTGGAGCCGCGGCCGATCCGCCCCCTTCATTTCCTTCCATAGCTGCTTCATTGAGCCGGCTGTTCATAGAAGTTTCGGTGAGACGCTTCTTCAGAACATAAGCCTCATACCATGTGGGTTGGTGTTCAGCCACCAAAGTCAAATGGCGCCCCTTCGCGCGCCTCAGAATCTCTCTCGGGCTCATCAGACGATTGCCGGTAGGCGCGTTGTCCGATTGGTCGCCCTTCGATTGATCGGACAAACCTTGGGATTGCGTGGACATGGCCTCCAAGTCCCTATACATGCCGACAATCTTTGATCGCTGCTCCGGCTTTTTGCTGACCATCATCGACGACGCCCGTCTTAGCCTCTTCTTTTTATCGTCGGTCGGAGCGAGAAGATGCACCGTGTACCAGGAATCGGCGGCGATAGCGTCTCGTCTTAGCTGGTACCAGGGTATATCCGTCGGCGCGACTGGGGCCGCCGGTACCCCTGCTCCGGGCATCTGCTTCGAAGACCGAATCAGCAAGGGAGCCTGCCCAGGTAAAACCGGCTGACCAGGCATGCCCGGCTGCAGTTGGCCAGGCAAAAGCGTCGGCTTTTGGCCGGTCTGCTTCTTTTGCTGCAAAGCGGCCTGTGCCTTGTCGAGCTTCTTGTGACCGCTCGAATCGAGGGTCGCCGTGGAGCCGGGCACCTGGTTTTTCGTAGTAGAGGATGGATAGGCGCCGGTGGCGTTGAGGTAAGCCGAATTGCTCTTGGCCGATTGACCGAAAGTGAGCGAACAACTGATCAACGTCAAAGCGGCGATGAGAGATTTATGCACTGTTATTCCCTTCAGCGGCATCTACTTTAATGAGCTTCGCTTATCCTACCAGAATGGGCCGTTCGAGATCATTCTTTTGGTGGAAGACGTCAAATCTGGGCCTTTCGGACGCGTTACTTTAGGGCAATATGCGCAATCTTTGCGTGGTATACTGCCGAGCCGCAATGAAATACAGATACCGATTAGGGCGTTGGTTGGGCCATCAAAAATGGATCAAACGTGGCCGTAGCATCACCCTCCGAACGTTGCTGAATCCGGATCACATAAAGTCAGAGCCGTTTGAAGTAGATTTCTTTGGTTACAGATACACCGGCGACTTAAGCAACTCCCTTGATTGGCAAGTTTACATGCTTGGGGCATACGCCATGCATGAGCTTTCTCTGTTACGCGACATGTCGGCAGCATTAAGGACTCCTGGATCAGTTCTTAACTTTTACGATATTGGGGCAAATATCGGGCATCACACGTTATTCATGTCCAAGTACGCGGATAACGTCAAATCTTTTGAGCCTTACGGAGCGGTTCGGGCGAAGGCAAACCAAAAGATTGAGCAGAATAAGGTTGCCAATGTAGTTATCTACCCGTATGCATTAGGCGCCGAGGACGGAGAATTTGAGTACGCGATGCCTTCTGGATCGAACCAAGGATCCGGCTCATTTCGAATTGAGAATGATGATCGTCCGAAGACCACGTTGACCGTTAAGCACGGAGACGTTTTCTTTATGCGAGAGAACCTTCCAAAGATGGACATTATCAAAATGGACGTCGAAGGTTTCGAGTCCGTTGTTCTTAACGGATTACACGATCGGCTTAGAAGCGATAGGCCTATCATCATGTCGGAGATATCGGGTGAGGATCGAAGCGGTTTCAAAACCTTGGACGGCCTCTCAAAGGTGCTTTACGATGACTTCGAGATCTATGAGGTCATTGTCGAGCGATATGGCGGCCCGTATGTGTTGACTCCCTGTCATTTTGAGACAGCTGAGGAAATCCTGATCGTTCCCAAGGAATTGAGGCCAAAACTGAAAAACGTCTTGCCCCCCCTCTGACTTCAGCATCGACCAGGTTAAGAGCTAGTTCGTGGTGACTTCACGTAGAACTTGCACCAGGCCGCCTACGGCTTTGCTGACTTCAAAGTGTTCTTCAAAGCACCTCTGCGCGCTTTTGGACATAGCCGTTCGACTACCGGAAGACATTTGGTTCCAGTTCGACATGAGTTCTATGGCACCATCTAACGTGTCGCTTGCAACCAAGCCCGCATCTCCGTCTGCAACCTCTCGCCAGATATTCACCTTGTCGGATATGAGTGCCGGCTTTGCACACGAAAGCGCCTCTGGGACGACTATGCCGAAGTTTTCCTGGTGAGAAGGAAGGATAAAGGCTTCGCTCGCGTAATAGGCTCCCCATTTCTGATCTCCCGAGAGCATGCCAGTCCAGAGAATGGAGTCTGCTACACCAGATTTCGCGGCAAGTTTTTGCAGATCGGACACCCACCCGACAGTGTCCGGTCCAGCGATCACCAGCCTGTGCGTGCTGTTCTTTCCGTACACAGAGGCGAAGGCTCGGATCAAGATATCGACTCCCTTCTTGGGGTGGATTCGGCTTAAATAGAGGAGAAATGGCTGATCTCTTAATATGGGGAAGGTTGACAAGAAAGCTTCTTTTTGCAATTCCGGGTCGCCTTCAGGCTTGGGTACGCAGTAGGGAACGACGGATTCACTGGCTCGATACAGCCAAAACGATTCTCGCGCCGATAGCCTTTCCTCTTCACAAGTGAAAAGAACTCGTGAAGCGTCTCTCAGCACTCGATACGTACCCCAAGGCCAATAGAGCCACTTCTTCAAATGCTTTAGCGGGTATCGCCGCTTGAACCAAGGGTCCAACATGCCATGTGTATAGATCACGTATGGCCTGTTAAGTTTGCGCGATACTTGCCACGTGGCAAGAGCTGTATATTCCCAGATGCCGTGGACGATTATAACGTCGAATTTGTCGGCGTTGGCCATCAGCCAGTCCTTGAACTTCGGAGCAAACGCGTATCTTGACATTGCCGGCCCAAGTGGGCGCACGGTTAAGGGATAACCCTTTACCCAGGGTGCGTCAGGTGCATCTACACACGCGATCTCCACAACATGTCCAAGCTGCTGCAATGCAAGGCCGGACTGTTTGGCTGCCTCAATCGTACCACCGTCCGCCGGGTCGACAGAGGAAATTACATGTAGAACTCGCACTCGGGCTCTCCTCCTTTCAGGTTGTCGGACTATCCGATTTGCGTATGACGCGGGTTTTTACTTTTTGTGCCGGGTTTCCTTGATAGACGCCGTATCGTTCCGTGGATTTTGCGATTAGGCTGCAAGCTCCTATCACTGAGTGAGACCCCAGCGTCACGCCGCCCATCACAGTTGCTTGGGTAGCGATCCAAACTCCGTCTTCAATGACGATTTCTTTGACGTATTTTTGGAATGTCGGGCTTGACCAATCGTGGTTTCCACAACATAGGTAAACCCCCTGGGAGATGCACACGTTGTTGCCGATGCGCACCATTGCCAAAGAATCTATCCAGCATCGTTCGCCAAACCAGACGTCGTCCCCGATATCCAAAAACCAAGGAGATTTAATGTTTACTCCAGGTTTAATCTGAAATCTCTTGCCGATCTTGGCCCCAAAGCTCCGAAGCACAGCGGCTTTGAACTTGTATGAGACGATGTACTGGTTTTGAATGAAGAGGATATTGACAAAATGCCAGATCATTCGCTTGAGAAATCCGGCGCCTTTGTTGAGTTCGGGAGGATTGCGGCACAATGAGAGATCTACACGATTCATATCGGGCTCCGCCATATTATTTAGCCTCCGATCGTGAAGTACTCGTGGCCCACTTGGTCAGCCAGCGCCTTGCTATAAAGCGATCTACCGTCGAATAGAGTTACGTCGTATCCATATTCGGTAAGGACGTCGTCGGTGGCCTGACCTACGTATCCCGTTCCGATTACGGCATCCCTCATAGGTTTATGAGTTTACCTTTCCGTAATTCGACCAGGGCCGACGTCCATCGCCTCAAAGGTGCCGTTTAGACGCCCGCGTGGCCTTAAGAAAAAATTGCAGAGCGGAGACGGAAATCAGATTTCCCGCAGTTGCGCAGAAGGGTAGGACTGCTTTCAATAAGCCGCTTCGTCTTCAGCGACTGGCTTTCTTTCCTACGGCTGCTTCAAAGACTGCCTCAAACCTGCTTGTTATTTTTTCGATATCGAAGTTCTGCTCAGCGTACGATCGAGAGTTGCCGCCCATATCCCGGCGAAGATCTGCGTCACGGTAGAGCCGCTTCGCGTTCTCGACGAATGCCTCGGCTCCATCGGGAGGACACGTCAATCCAGTCTTGTTTTCGACGACGACGCGTGAGGCGAGGTTTTGGGGAGGTACAGCAAGCAGCATCGGCTTTCCAGAACACATATAGGTCATGACTTTGCTGGGTACCGAAAACGCTCCGGCACTGGCTGTGAGGATGGCGACGACGACATCCGCAGATCCCAACATATCAGGCAATTCCGAGAAAGGTTGAAAATCGTAAAGGCGCATATTCGAAATGCCTTCGCTTTTCACTTTCTCTTCCAGCCACTTCCTGCCCTGCCCTTCGGAGACGACGATGACCCTGACTTCGGGATTGTCCTTGAACTCCTTGGCGAGCAACAATAGCAGATCCGGATTGTGCTTAAGTCCTAAAGTCCCAGAGTACTGAAAATTGAATGTAGTGCTGAGTTCATGGCCTTCTGACCATGCGTTGATCTTCGGTCTTAGCGGCACCTCTGCCAATGGGGACCAGTTTTCGATAACTGTGATCTGCCGGGAGTCAAGCCCCAGTTTCAGCAGTTGGTCTTTGAAATCCTGCGATATCGCGACAATTGCCCGGCTGGACTTTAGCAGCCTTGTCTCCAAACCGATATAGTAGTTAGCGATGAGCTTGCCAACCACGGGCAGCTTTTTGCTGAGCCCGGTCAGCATCGCCAGACCCATAAAGTCCTGAAGCCAAAACACCATCGGAATACCGAGCTTGTCGCAGGTTGATTGATGTAATTTCTGGCTGTCGAGGGGGCTGTTCGAGGAGATTACGACATCGGGACGAAATGTCTCGATCTCTCGACAGACGAGGCGCCCATGCTCGATCTCCTGATTCCGTCGTGCAAGTAGGCTGTCCTTCTTGATCGTCTCAGCCATGTGGAGAGCTTTGACGTTAAAGGTATCGGCATCTCCGGCAGTTTTGGTCAGCCCTCCTTGAGGCGTAATCACTGACCCGGAATGCAGGTGCAGGACATCATGGCCTCGTCGAGCCAGCGACCTACTTAGCTCAATTTGGAAGGGATGCCCTGCGTAGTCGTGGACCAGAACCTTCATCTTGAAAACCTAACCCACGCGTCGTGGGTAGGTTTCACCGAACGAATCCAACGGTTTACGATCCGACGCATTCTTCTTTCGACTGGGTCATCTGATCGAAGATCCATCGATATGTCTTTTCCATTCCGTCCTGCAGGGAGATGCTCGGTTCCCACCCCATCAGGCTTTGAATAAGTGTGTTGTCGCTGTTTCGTCCGTTCACACCTTTTGGAGCACCAAGGTTGTAGTTTCGATTGAGCGTGATTCCCGCGATCTTTTCGACGATATCGACAAGTTGGTTAATCGAAACCATCTCAGAACTTCCGAGATTTAGCGGCTCCATGATGTCGCTGTAGAAGATCTTCTGGATGCCAAATACGCAATCGTCGATGTACATGAAGCTTCGCGTCTGAGTTCCCGTGCCCCAGATCTCAATCTCGTGTCGACCGGAGAGCTTGGCTTCAATCACCTTGCGGCAGATGGCTGCCGGCGCCTTTTCTCGTCCGCCGTCGTAAGTACCGAACGGCCCGTAAACGTTGTGAAATCTCGCCACGCGCGTGGTGATACCGTAGTCCTCGGTGAAGTGGCGGCACATTCGCTCGCTAAACAGTTTCTCCCATCCATACCCGTCTTCAGGCATCGCCGGGTACGCATCCTCTTCCTTCAGACCGGGGTTGTTTGGATCAGTCTGTTTCTCGCCGTTGTAGACGCATGCGGATGAGGCGTAAAAGAACCGGCCAACATTGGCTTCTTTGGCGGCCATTAAGAGGTGTGTGTTGATGAGGACGCTAAGCATGCATTCGGCTTTATGGGTTTCGATAAATCCCATTCCACCCATGTCGGCTGCCAGGTTGATAACTTCGTCCACCCCTTCGCAGGCCTTGTTGCATGCGTCGAGGTCCTTAAGATCGAGCACAAGGTTCTCGGCATCGTCGTGCTCCTGATACCAATGGTCTTTCGTTTTAATATCAGCGACTCGGACTCGGTAACCCTTTTCGAGAAGATCCTTCGCGAGGTGCCCGCCGATGAAGCCACCACCCCCAGCAACTAACACATACTTCATAAACTATATTTCCCCTGTCTTCGCCAAAAAGCGAGTTCTATGCAATACGTTAAGATAAATCCACTATCTAAGATTTGAATGCGATACTACCATCAAACCAACCCTCTATTTCGGATAGAGCGTCCTCTCCACAATGGCAACCAGGATGTGATAAAGCGCCAAATGGCTCTCCTGGACATGCTGGGTAACCGGGCTAGGCACCACGATCGCATGATCCACCAATGTTGCAAGTTTACCGCCGTTCCGTCCTGTCATCCCGATTGTCTTCATTCCTAGGCCCTTTGCCTTCGCGACGGCCCTGAGTACAACCTCGGAATTGCCGCTTGTGCTGATGCCGATCAAAACGTCGCCTGGGCTGCCCAAAGCTTCGATCTGGCGGGCAAACACACCATCGAATCCGAAATCGTTTGCGATTGCCGTCAGGATCGATGAATCGGTCGTGAGCGCTATCGCAGCGATTGCGGGCCGCTGGTAGTCCATTGAGAGCGTACTGACAAATTCGGCGGCAAGATGCTGGCTATCGGCAGCGCTGCCTCCATTACCGCAAATTAGGAGCTTATGTCCCGCGCGCAGAGCGTCTGAGACGGTCGCTGCAGAATCAACCAGAACATCGACACATTCCTCGATGACGCGCTTTTTGACCTCGATGCTCGCGTCTAGGTGCGCAACCGCAAACTGATGCCACTGATGATCCATTAAAACGTGGGCGCAAGGCGACGTTGGAGATTGTCAGCCACAAGCGGCAACATCTCGGCCGGACTAAGCTAGCCTCTCCTCCGGCACAACAGTACGGCTGGCCAGGCAAGAGCGAAGATTCTCATGTCGAGCCATGGAGATCGATTCATGACATATTCGATATCCGAATCGGACCACTCACCGAAAGACAGCTTTGATCGGTTTCGGATCTCCCTAAGGCATACGATTCCTGGCTTAACTGACTGTAGAATCTTTTGCTCAGGAGCATGCACGCCGGCTTCGATCGAAGACTGCGGTCGTGGGCCAACGATGGACATGGTGCCCGTTAGTACGCAAAACAGTTGCGGCAATTCGTCGATAGAGAAACGGCGCAGCCACCCGCCAACTGAGGTCGTCGACTGATCGTCTAGGACTTTAAACTGTGATCCTTTGGCTCCTGACGGCTGGCCGATGGATCTTGCACCTTGAAGATGCAGTGTGCGAAATGAATAAAGTCGAAACTCTTTCCCTTTTCGCCCAACCATTGGCTGATAGTTAAGGATGGGCCCGTGGTCGTCGAGCCAGACTAAAAACGCCACGATTAACATTGCGGGTGTCGATAGTACGATCAAGATCGTCGCTAATGCGATATCCACAAGGCGCTTGGCGGCCACGAAAAAGCGGCTGTCGTCAGGTGGAACCAACGTGCTATCAGGTAAGGAACTACCTGTAACAACTTTCAGGTCACTGTCGCTAACAGCCGGTGAATTGCCTAAATTGCGGACCCCTACCATTTCATGCATAACACATACCTACCCCGATTTAAGGTCGGCAAAAAACATGCGCGACCGGTCCAGATCGATAGGGCCAAATCGCGGCTTCGCTAGCCCCGAAACTCAAGCCACTTCACCCTCGTAGTCGCTCGCGCGTAGGCAAGTATAACACCTAAGTAGAGGATTGGCGAAACCAAATGTGCCAAATTCCGTGTTTCTTTGGAGAAATGGCGAAGCCAGGCACGCTTGTTTTGTCTGCGGGCCACGGATGATCAAGTCATAGGGACTTCAGACTCATACACCGGCCGTCTTAAGGTGTCTGCCCATTAGTTTTGCGACCATGCCACCGACGACTAAAACGACCGTTCGGAACAGGATCCAGGCATCGAGCGACAAACTCCAATGCTCGATGTAATAGGCATTTAGGCGTATCCGCTCCTCGTACGGTAACTGATGTCCCCCGCTAACTTGCCATAAGCCGGTGATGCCTGGGCGAACATGGAACAGGATCCTGGCGGTGTCTCCAAACTTTTCGAGCTCCCAGTGAGCTACTGGGCGTGGACCAACCAACGACAAGTCCCCCCTCAACACGTCCAAAAACTGCGGCAATTCATCGAGTCTCGTGGCTCTGAGGAACTTGCCGAATTTGGTGACACGGGGATCGTTAAGGAGTTTTGCGGTGACATACCACTCCGTTGCCGCTTCCGGGTTGGCGTCGAGCCAAGCTTGGAATAGGGGAGAAATGTGCCCGTTCTGGTCGCACCAGGCAGGGTTCATCGTGCGAAACTTTGAAAAATAAATGGCCCGGCGGCCGCGTCCCGTTAGCCTTCTCCGAAAGATTGCTGGGGTACCAGGGGACGTAACCGTCAAGTACAGCGTGACGCCGAGGTAGACCGGGGAACAAAGGAGGAGAAACGCCGACGCCCCCACGATGTCCAGGACCCTCTTAATGATCCGGCCCCCTCCATCGAGAGGAGTCGTACAAACCTCAAGGAGTGGGCCGTCAAAACCATCGCCGGCGAACTGCGACTTATGACGAAACTGGCCGAGGCGCGGTGGCACAAAGCGGAAGGCTATTTTCTCCCATACGCAGTGATCATAGAGGCTGGAGAGGTCCTCCGGGGAGAGCGAGTCGCCTATTACGACCACGCTGTCGGCGACGTCTGCATTGATCGTTTCGATCAGGTCGTTGATCGCAACCCCGTTCACGAGAATGATTCGATGCTTGATCTTTGAATGGCTGAAGTGCTCGGAGGCTTCCGGTATTTGTCCGTCAGGGACGACTACGTAGATTCGCGACCGCCCAATGCCGGCTTTGTTGAGAAGGTGTTCGATGCCTTTTAACATCAATCGACCGCAAAAGACGAGCCCGATTCCCCACAGCCACGCGGTAAGCAGAGACGTTCCGGTCAGATTGAGGTCGCTCTTTTGTAGGCGCACAAGCATTCCCACGAAGCAGCCACCCGAAACTCCAAATGCGATCCGCGCGAGCAGCACCGGGACCGAATGCCTTGAACGGGTGCTGTAAAGGCCCGACACCAAAAACGCCGTCACGACCGCAAGGATGACCGTTAGCGACATGCTGCCAAGAGAGCCGGTTTGCGCAACCGTACCCGGTAAATTTGATGTCACAGCCGGACTTGTAAGCGAAGCGTCCGGGCCGATTTGCATCGATCGCGGCACCCGCAGCGCGGTCCACAGCATGAAGGCATCCAGAGGCAATAAGACTGCAACGAAGAACAGGTGCATGCGCCTCATAGCGCTCTGATGATAGCACAGGTCGTTT
>Ga0206814_10066_pt1 | contig 27434 bp, 33 predicted proteins | sample Alteio_BWOrgCont_90_FD_152850 | JGI IMG/M metagenome (GOLD analysis project Ga0206814, IMG submission 152850) | Enriched cells from forest soil in Barre Woods Harvard Forest LTER site, Petersham, Massachusetts, United States -... | ecosystem: Environmental > Terrestrial > Soil > Temperate forest >...
CGCATCATCATGATCGGTTCGGCAGTGGGCGAGCGTGCAGTTGCGCCAGGGCTTGTGCCCTACGCGGCCACGAAAGGAGCCGTCAAGATGTTCACTCAGGCGCTTTCCAGAGAGGTAGGGATCCGGGGCATCACGGTCAACAACGTCCAGCCGGGTCCGATCGACACGGATTTAAATCCCGCCTCGGGTGATTGGGCCGTGCCGCAGAAGGCCGCCACAGCGCTTGATCGTTACGGGCGTGTGGATGAGATCGCCGCGATGGTGGCGTTTGTCGCCGGTCCGGAGTCCTCGTACATCACCGGGGCGAATCTTACCGTGGATGGCGGAATGAATGCCTGAACCGACGCGCACGAAGTCACATTGCGAATCTCGGCAAGGTGATTCTGCAGCACAGGGAAGGCCGCCGCGATTGGCGGAGCGCGGGGATGATGAACACGCAATAAATATCAAATGGAGGGAGGTATCCAATGGCTAACGTGGTGAAGAAACACAGCATCTCTTATGAGCTTGCACAGAAAATGGTGGAGGCAGCGGTGGCGAAAGCCAGAGAACTTGGCGTTAGCGAGAACGTAGCGATTCTCGACGACGGCGGTAATCTCAAGGCCTTTGGCCGGATGGATGGCGCCCCGATCCCTACCACTGAGATGGCCCAGAACAAGGCATACACAGCTCTGTTCGGCGTCTCCACGCAGGAGTTTTTCAACTTTATCCAGAGCGACCCATCACTTTTGGCCGGCATCCCCACGCTTGCGCGTATGGCGGCGTGGGGTGGAGGGTTTCCCATTAAGGTGAACGGAGAAGTTGTCGGGGCGATCGGGCTGAGCGGTGCGCCGACAGTGCAGAACGACATCGACTGCGCGAAAGCAGCTCTAGCGCTCGTATCCGATGCGGTGCCGACTAAATGATAAAGGGGCGACCATAATGATTCATACTCACCAGACCGCGCCGACACAGTTCGTAGAGGCTAACGGAATCCGCTTCGCGTATCGCCGATTCGGCAAGGCCGGCGGCGCGCCGCTCGTCTTCAACCAGCACTACATCGGCACCATGGATTATTGGGACCCGACGGTGACGGATGGCCTCGCTCGCGACCGTGAGGTGATCCTGTTCAACAACGCGGGTGTCTCCAGCAGCTCCGGCGAAGTCCCGACCACGTTCGAGCAGATGGGCGCTAACGCCATCGCCTTCATCAAGGCGCTGGGCCTGAAGCAAGTTGACGTACTTGGCTTCTCGATCGGCGGCATGGTCGCGCAGGAAATCACTTTGCAGGCGCCCGATCTCGTTCGCAGGTTGATCGTCGATGGCACAGGTCCGCGCGGCGGTCAGGGAATGGAGTTGCTGACCCAGGCTGCAGGGCGGCTCTTTGGCGCCACCTACGATCCGCCCGAGAATGTCTGGCTCGCGGTCAAATTCAGTCCGTCCGCGGCGGGCCAGGCGGCGGGACGGGAGTTCCTGAAGCGCACGCATCTTAGGCAAGAGGGCCGCGATCCCGAGGTGAACGACAAGGTGTCGCCCGCCCAGGTCGAAGCGATGGCGAAATGGGGCGTCCAGCAAAAGGGATCCTACGATTATCTGAAGGCGATCAAGCAGCCAACCCTCGTCGTGAACGGCAGTAACGACGTGATCATGCCCACGGTGAACTCTTTCATCATGCAGCAGAACATGCCGTATGCGCAGCTGATCGTCTACCCCGACTCCAATCACGGCGCGCACCACATGTACCCGGAGCTCTTCGTTGAACATGCGACTCTCTTTTTGAACGCGTGACGACGACGGCAAGACCCCTAGGTAACGGCGACCCAAAGGGAATAAACATGACCATTCAATCCGAGAACGAGCGAACAAGGTCGGGGCGATCGGGTTGAACGGGGCGCCCACGGTGCAGAACGACGTCGATTGCGCGATGGCAGCCTTGGCGCTCGTCCCCGATGCGGCGCCGGCTGACTAACTCCATGACTACCACCACAAGGAGATTTATGATGAATCACTACACACACCAGACCGCACCGACACAGTTCGTAGAGGCCAACAGCATCCGCTTCGCCTATCGCCGCTTCGGCAAGACCGGAGGAGTGCCGCTCGTCTTTAGCCAGCACTACATCGGCACCATGGATTATTGGGACCCAACGGTGACGGATGGCTTGGCTCGCGACCGTGAGGTGATCCTGTTCAACAACGCGGGCGTCTCCAGCAGCTCTGGCGAGGTCCCGACGACGTTCGAGAGGATGGGAGCTGACGCCATCGCCTTCATCAAGGCGCTGGGCCTGAAGCAAGTTGACCTATTTGGCTTCTCGATCGGCGGCATGGTCGTGCAGGAAATCACTTTGCAGGCGCCCGATCTCGTTCACAGGTTGATCGTCGATGGCGCAGGTCCGCGCGGCGGTCAGGGAATGGAGTTGATAGCCCAAGCTACAGGGCGGCTCTTTGGTGCCCACCCCCACGATCCACCCGAGAATGTCTGGCTCGCGGTCAAATTTAGTCCGTCCGCGGCGGGCCAGGCGGCGGGACGGGAGTTCCTGAAGCGCACGCATCGTCGGCAGGAGGGCCGCGATCCCGAAGTGAACGACAAGGTGTCGCCCGCCCAGGTCGAAGCGATTGGCAAGTGGGGCGTCCAGCAAAAGGGGTCCATCGACTATCTGAAGACGATCAAGCAGCCAACACTCGTCGTGAACGGCAGTAACGACGTGAACATACCCACGGTGAACTCTTTCATCATGCAGCAGAACATCCCGTACGCGGAGCTGATCATCTATCCCGACTCCAATCACGGCGCGCACCACCAGTACCCGGAGCTCTTCGTTGAGCACGCGACTCTGTTTTTGAACACGTGACGACGACGGCACATGGCGGGAAGGAACCCGCCTTCGGAATCGCAGGTAAAAAAAAATGACTGCCCTTCTTAACAAAACGGCTTTGGTGACTGGAGCCTCGCGGGGGATTGGGCGCGCTACGGCGTCGGCGCTTGCTGCTGCCGGTGCCCACGTCCTAGTTCACTATGGCCGTTCCGCGCAGGACGCGGAATCTCTCGTAGCCGACATCCGTTCAAAAGAGGGACGTGCAGATGCCATCCAGGCAGACTTGGGAACGCCAGACGGCGCGACACTGCTCGCGAAGGAGGTGCGCTCAATTGTTGGCGACCGATTGGATGTGCTCGTGTCCAACGCCGGCGTTTCCAAGGCTGCAACCATCAAGGATCATACGATCGAGGACTTTGACAATCTCTTTGCAACGAATGTGCGCAGTCCGTTTTTTCTGGTGCAACAACTCCTGCCCGTGCTCGGTGAGGGCTCGAGCATCATTGCGATCTCGTCGCTTGGGGCGCACGCCGTAGTTGGGAAGCCCGGTCTGGACAACCCTTCGGTGCTTGCCTATGCCTCGACCAAAGCAGCATTAGAGACTCTAGTCAGAAACTGGGCCGCCATTCTTGGGCCGCGAGGCATCCGCGTAAATGCAGTCGCACCAGGCGTAATCGACACTGACATGTCGAATTTCACGAAGACCGAGGCGGGACGTGAGGTCGTGCTTGGAATGCAGGCGTTGAAACGAATCGGCAAGCCAGAAGATGTTGCGGACGTAGTTGCGTTTCTTGCGTCAGATGCGGCGGGCTGGATCACGGGAGCGAGTATCCCGGTCGACGGTGGGTCGAAACTCTAGGATTTACGGAATCTACTTGGCAAAAGGAGAGTTCAATGAAGACGACAGAAGAGAACAATAAGAAGCTTGTCTTAGAAGCGTTCGACACGCTGTTCAATAAGCGTGACTATGCGGCGGCCGAACGTTATTGGTCACCTCACTACATTCAGCACAGCAATCATATTGAGCCTGGCCGAGAGGGCCTGTTCAATCTCATCAAGAGCCTTCCGCCCACGCTGAAGTATGAGGCAGGTGTCATCGTCGCCGGGGAAGATTTCGTGATCGTCCATGGCCGTTTCTCCGACTTTGGTGCGCCTGTGAACTGGATCGCCGCCGATATCGTTCGTCTCCAAGACGGGCTGCTCATCGAGCACTGGGACGTGATTCAGGACGAGGCCACGCGGGAACAGTCAAAGAGCGGCTTGCCCATGTTCGGCGACAAGTTTCCGCAATGACCAGAGAAATCACGATGAACGACCTATTGAACCTCGCGATGAAAGCGCACGGCGGCCTCGAACGTTGGAAGCAAGTCCGAAATATGCAAGCCAAGGTCACGTTGAACGGTACCCTTTGGCGGATCAAAGGCCGGCCTGACGGACTGTCTGGAGTGGTGATGAGATTAAACACGAAGGAGCCCGATCTTACCATCACTCCGTTCCCGAAGCCCGGAACGGCGGGGCACTTTACTCCCAGCCGCGTTTGGATTGAGGACGCCAACGGAACTGTCGTCAGCGAATTGAAAAATCCCCGAGACTCGTTCGCCGGTGCCGTCCTCACGACGAGGTGGAACGAACTTCAGGAACTCTACTTCGCAAGCTACGCGTTCTGGAATTATTTCACGGTCCCGTTCCTGCTGGCTCAGCCCGGCGTTGAGGTCGAAGAAATAGAGACCCACAACGAGGACGGTGAGACCTGGCGACAGCTCAGCGTGATCTTCCCACCTGAGATTCCGACCCATTCCGCTCGCCAGACATTCTATTTCAATGAGAAGGGTCTTCTCCAGAGGCTTGACTATGCTACCGACGTGGCGGGCGGCGTGGCTGCTCACTACTGCTTTGACCACCTCACCTTCGACGGTATCGTAGTGCCGACCTTTCGTCGCGTGGTCAAGCGCAAGCCTGAGGGTCCCATTGTTCATGGTCCAACCGCAGTGCTGATAGTGATCAGCGATGTTTCGCTGAGCTGAGGTCGCGCCCTCAACGGGCATCGGGAAACAGGCTCAGTTGGGCTGCTCGCAACGATTGTTGAGCATGTCACGCAGTTCCTGAAGGGCTGAACACGGGCAGAAAGGGAGACCGAAACATGAAAGAAAAGCAGGTCAAGCTTCCAGGTCCAGATCATCCGATGTCCATCCAGCGCAATCCCGCCCGCGTTGTCGTGTCCGTCGCGGGCCGTGTGGTTGCCGATACGCGCAATGCCCTGACGCTTCGCGAAGCGGCGTTTCCGCCCGTTCAATACATTCCACCCGAGGACGTTGAGTTTTCCAAATTGGAACGGACGGATCACGTTACCTATTGCCCTTATAAGGGGGATTGCAGTTACTACAGCGTTCCCTCTGGAGGAGAGAAGTCCGTAAATGCGGTGTGGTCATACGAGGATCCGTTTCCTGCTGTTGCGCAGATTAGGGGGCATGTTGCGTTCTATCCCGAGCGGGTAGATGAAATAGCAGAGCGGCTCCCAACGTGAAGAAAGATTGACCGACTGGATCATTGCACCGAGTCTGAGGCCGGGAGCGGGTTCGCGTTTAGAGTGCTGGCCGCTCAAGCAAATCGGCTGTCCGTATTACTCACCCGTATAAATCACCTGTCGTATCAGCTCTGACATGACAGGCAACGCTGGTTCGACGCTGAGCGGATGTCTTCATTTCCGCAGACTGCCAAGCCGTATTTCCTAGTCAACTCGATTTTGAAAGGAGAGTTGTCATGTCCGCTACTTCTGAAACACCCGTCACGGAACGCCAGATCCTGCTTGTTGGACCGTACGGCGTCCTTGGTACAGGTGTCATTGACGCCGTCGCCGAGAATCCAAAATGGGGGATCACCACAGCTGCGCGCCGACCCCCGCCTGCCTACCGGGCGCAGGCCGCACCTCCTCATATCAGCGTTGATCTCATGGACCGCGAGAGCACGACAAACGCCTTTTCATCTCTCGATAACGTGACAGATCTGGTCTTCGCTGCCTACGTCGAGAAACCCACGATGGCAGAAACTGTTGAGCCGAATGCCAGAATGCTGAAGAATACGCTCGACGGTCTTGCCGCGCGCAGTGTGCCTCTTCAGCGCATCATGCTTGCCGGCGGTGCCAAGTCGTACGGTTTCAGTCTTGGGGCGTTCAACGCGCCGGCAAAGGAGACAGAGCCACGTCTAATCGCGCCGATCCACTACCACCAGCAAGAAGACATCGTGGCTGAATGGGCGGCTACGAACGGAGCCAGCTGGACCGTCTTGCGTCCCCATTTGGTCATGGGACCAAGCATAAACTCGCCAATGAACCTGGTTACCAGTCTTGCGACCTATGCGGCGATGAGCTGCGAACTCGGGTTGCCCTTGCGCTTTCCTGGAACGAAGGAGGGATGGAATACTCTTCAGGAGACAACCGACGCAGAGTTGTTCGGGCGCGCGACTTTGTGGGCTCTGGGTGAAGATAAAGCACGCAACGAAATCTTCAACGTATCGAACGGAGATGTCTATCGCTGGAGGCAACTGTGGAATGAGCTCGCTGCCTTCTACGACCTTCCAATCGCAGAGCCGCTCGCGATGTCTACTGTTTCCGAGATGAGCGAGAAGGCTCCGTTGTGGGATTCATTGGTTGCCCGCTATGGCCTGCATGCCACGCCCTACGAGCAGATTGCCAACTGGGCGTTCGTGGACTGGATGCTCAACTTCCGCGAAGAGACAATCCAGAGCACTATTAAGATTCGTCAGGCAGGCTTTGCGGATTGCATCGACACGCACCAGAGCTTTAGGCGGCAGCTCACCAGACTTCGCGATCTGCGCATCATCCCCTAGAGCTTTTATGGACGACCTCGAATGAATATCCGTCCGGGTCAAATACATCGGCGGCATAGTATCCCGGATAGTATTCCAGTCGCGCCCGCGGTGAAATATTGTCCCTGGCACCAGCGGATATTGCCGCCCTGTAGAATTCATCGACCTCACCATTGTTTTCGGCCATAAACCCCCAGTGAATGGACGCTGGATCAGGCTTCCCTTGCTTGATCCAGAAGAACGCTCTCTTGCCATCGCCAAATCCCCACAGATCAGGATGATCACCTTCGCCCTTGTAGGGTAGGAAGAACTTGATATTAAGAGGCTTCAAGGCCGCCTCATAGAACGCCAACGAACGTTCGACATTGCTGACAGTCAGAATCATGTGGTCGAGCATTTGTTCTCCTTCAAATCACAAGGGCTTCGACGGCCTGTTCACTATTGGAGGCCGCCTGTCGGCCTCTCGCACTGGCGTCGCCCGTTGTTCAAAGCCTTCCCTGCCCAATCAGGTGCGTCTGGATCGCCGAGATCCGAGCCTCGGCTTCACGCAGCGCCTCAACGCTTGTGTGCACGGAGTGGGAGCCCAGGACAAGGTCGTAATCATGCGGAATAGCCGAGCCTAGTACGAAGTCTGCATCGGATTGGGCCTCGAATTCGATCGCTGCATTCGAAGGCCTGAAGGCCACCAGTTCGCCCTGCTGCAGCTCGTCCGGGACTAGAACGGAGCCCCTTCCGACGGCGATCCAGAGCACAGTGTGCTCAGCGGGCGGCTGGTAGGTCCAGCGCTCTCCGGCTTTCAAACGTACCGCAAGGTAATTCATCGGTGAAGGAGTTTTGATCGCACTCGTCGCGGTTCCGTAGCTACCGAGGAGGACACGCGCTGGCCCGTCTTGGGGAATGACCTCTGGTGCCAGGTAGACGCTCTCGGATGGCCCCAGCTCAAGCTCGGGCGGCAGGGCGATCCAAAGCTGGAAGCCACGCGTCCGTCCCGGTTCGCCGGCACCGCCGCCGTGCCAGACTCCGCCGCCGGCGCGCATCCATTCGATACCGCCGGCGCGCAACAATCCCGTCGCTCCGTTCGTGTCTTCATAGCGGACGCTGCCCTCGGCAACGTAGGTCAGGGTTGCGATGCCGGAATGTGGATGGAGCCCGAAACCAGAGAACGGTTTTCCCTGATTGTCGATCAGGTCGAGAAATACGAAGGGTTTCAAAAGACGCCCAAAGTCGGACGGCGACATGAGGCGTGTGATGGGCCCGTGACTCTGGCCGCGGGTCCGTCTAGCGATTCGAATAACGGTTCTGTCTTGGGATTTTACATCAAGCATGGGTTTGGCCTTTCTAAATTCGGTTGTCAGGGTTTGCGGGCCGCCTTAAGTGCGGCCGTCCACCACAGCAGGTCATCAATCATCGTCTGGGCTTGTTTCTCAAGCTCGGCGAGTCCTTTGTCCACGTCACCGCCCTGGAAATGCGCCCAAAGAGTCGTGACAGGTATGTGGACGGACGAGCGCACCGGGGCGATCTGAACCTCGATCATGGTTTCCCGGAGCTGCTGGATGCCGCGCGCGCCCATGGCGCTGCCGTAGCTTACGAAAGCAGCCGCCTTGCGGTTCCACTCCGGATAGACCCAGTCGATCGCATTTTTGAGCACTGCTGAGGTGCCGTAGTTGTATTCCGGGGTGACGAAAACAAAACTGTCCGATGCGGCTATTGCAGCGGTCCAGCGTTTCACAACCTCGTGCTCGTAAGGCGCACGGCCAGGCATGGCAGGCGGCATGGGCTGGTCAAAGAAGGGCATCGGAAAGTCGCGCAGGTCGAGCAGCCGTGCTTCGATTCCGTCGCGCTCTTGGAGGTGTTGAAGAATCCAGTGCGCGGGCTTTTCAGAAAACCGGCCGTGGCGCGTGCTGCCTACGATTACAGAGATAGTCGTCATATCTTCTTCCTTGCTGCTTAATGAGGGATCGAAGCCTACTCACCTGGGGAAGTGATCTCGTGGCGTGCGAGTTCACGTTCGGCTTGGAGCCAATCCTCCAGGTCACGGCCGGGTTCTTCACCGCGCCCGAGATAACTCTCGTATGCGCGACGCTTGATTTCCTGCTCGCGTGCCGAGTTGACCACTGAACGTTCTTCTTCCCCGACTGCTGTGGAAGGTTGCTTGGCTTCTGTACTGCCACTTGCCTTTGGCTTCGATGACATCTTCGTCTCCTTATAAATGACTTCTACTGCCATGCCAGCGCGCTTCAGCTATCATCACGACCGGCGTGGCATCGCTTCACTTCTGCGAGCTTGTATCACTTGAATCCTCTTTCGGTTGGCTTGTTTCCGGACCACCTCCGGCCGCAAATAGTCCCAACTTTTTCAGAAGAACGTGGAGCTGACGCTTTTCGCTCGCGTTCAAAACAGCCATCGCGGATTCAAGTTCTGCGGCGTGCCGGCTGAAGGCCTTCTCCACGGTCCTCTTTCCTTCCGGGGTCAACTTCAACACCTTGACGCGCCTGTCATCCGACGCCAGAGTGCGCATGATGAGGCCCTTTTTCTCCAATCGATCGACGGCAGCGGTCATCGAGCCGAGGGCGAGTGGCACCTTGCTCTGGATTTGAGTGATAGTGAGCGGACCTTTATGCAAAAGCGCTTCAAGCGCGGCAAAATCCGTGAGGCACAATCCTGCTTCCTCGATGCTCCGTTCCGCAATTTGGTTGAGCGCGCGATGGCACCTCGAAAGAACCAGCCACAGTCGAGGTGCGTCCATCTCGACCTTGCTGTTCATGAGCGAACCAGCTCTGGTTGCCGCGCGGGCGAAGCCGTCACGATCGTGCGATCAACGGAAAACGCACCCGCGCCCCGGATCATGAGGAACGCGGTGATTGCGAGCACCAGTAGGTGATACTCAAAGCCTTCACCCTTCTGCGTGCCGGTCCAATTCATGAAGAACCCGAACGAGCTATGCACCATGGCAATGGCAACCACCATATTCATTGCGATCCCGAACGCGGCGATTCGGGTGAGGAACCCCAGAATTAATCCCAGACCGCCAAAAAACTCAGCGGCGATCGCGAGGAAGGCTAACGGGGCGGGAATATGCAAGTACCCGGTAAAGAGGCCCATGGATCCGGAGAAGCCGGGACCTCCATACCATCCCAACAGCTTCTGTGCACCATGCGCGAAAAAGACAATTCCCAGCACCAGCCTTAAAATGGCCGTCGCCTTACTGTCGTCCGTGAATAGTAATCTTCCAAGCATCTTCGATCTCCTTTCCTTGGTCGAAACCCGGACGGATCGGGAGGTCGTCTCCCCGACGCGTTCTGCCAATGAGATGCACTATCCTTACCTAAGGATTCTTTATTTAAGGGATTTGTGACGTGGCCAAGCCAAAGTGAAGGATGACCGGCGCTGTCCTACATGAGGGATTGACAAAAGGAGTTGACAGATATATTCTCAAGTTAGTTAACTGACTAATAAGGACCAATGCCAAGGACGAAAACGGACAAACGATCGCGGCTGATTCAGACCGCCGTGAAATTGGCGTACCGGCATGGCTTCAGGACGACGAGTCTCGCCGATATCGCGGAAGCAGCCAGAGTCCCGGTGGGTAACGTTTACTACTACTTCAAGACGAAGGATGAGATCGGCGAGGCCATTGTGGAGCAACGTTTATTGGAATTGCGGACGCTGCAGGAACAGTGGGACCAGAGGGGCTCCCCGAAAGAACGCCTTCTAGCCTGTATCGAGAATACGTTTGAAAACCGGGATCTACTTGCCCGCGGAGGATGTCCCATCGGGACTCTGTGCTCCGAACTGCACAAGGAGGGCGGTCCTCTAGCGAAGAAGGCGACGGCGCTCTTCACAGAGCTGCTGGGGTGGATAGAGGATCAATTTCGGGCGATTGGACGGGGAGACACCTCACGAAAGCTTGCTACCCAACTTTTATCTTCGTTGCAGGGAGTATCGGTCCTGGCTCACGGGTCTGGTGATCCGGAACTGGTGGCGATGGAAACGAAGCGGCTTAAAGATTGGGTGGGCGGTTTGTGAGTGGAGATGTGGCGTAACCAGTTTGAAGAGACGAAAATGAATAGCCTTGAGGAAAAGATCGCGCTCGGAAGACGCAGAAGCATGGAGTTGTTATGAAACTTATTTTGATTGGCGCAAACGGAAAGATCGGCGAACTGGTTCAAAAGGCATTGGCGGGTGCTGGCCATGAGATAGTCAAGGTCGGGCACAAATCTGGGGATTTTCTAGTCGAGATCGAGAACCGCGAAAGTGTCAGGAAGCTTTATCAAGCCGTCGGCTCGTTTGATGCCGTGGCCATTGCAGCAGGCCAAGTCGCATTTGCTCCGCTTTCGGAACTCACCGCTGAAAAGTGGCAGTTTTCGTTGGGAAGCAAACTCATGGGTCAGATCAATCTGGTTCAGGAGGCGATCCCGTTCATCAACGAAAAAGGATCCTTCACTTTGGTTTCGGGCATTCTCAATGACGACCCGATCTTCGCCGGCGTCGCGGGTTCAACCGTCTCGGGCGCGTTGGAAGCTTTTGTTCGGGCTGCCGCAATTGAGCTTCCTAAGGGACTGCGTATCAATGTGGTGAGTCCCACGATGCTAAAAGAATCCGAATCTCAATTTGCCAACTTCTTCATCGGCATGATTCCGGTCGAAGGATGGAAAGTTGGACAAGCCTACAAACGCGCTATCTTGGGCGCGCAAACCGGCCGCGTTTACAAAGTTGAGTGAGCTTACTCAGCGTTTATTCGAAGACCGCCCATCAACCTTCTGAGCCGTCTCGTCGAGGTCGAGGTGGAGTGTGATTTGTAAATGGTCACATAACTTAGGAGGTATTTAATTATGAAACTCACGAGCAATACGATTTTGATCACCGGCGGTGCCAGCGGCATCGGTTACGAACTCACCAAACAACTCACGGCGCTTGGTAACACGATTCTTATCACGGGCCGCGATCAAGCTAAGATGGACCGTGCGAAAGCGGCCTTTCCAAAAATTAACACCTTTCGAAGCGACGTTTCCGATCCGAACGCGATCGCCACTCTTTACGAAGAGGTCACCAAACAATTTCCTGAGCTCAACATTTTGATCAACAACGCCGGCATCATGCGTGAGATCAATATTCACGACAAAGCTGGAAGCCTCGAAGACATCACTCGAGAGATTGAAATCAATTTGAGCGGGCCGATTCGCATGGTGAAACAATTCTTGCCGCATTTGAAAACAAAATCAGAGGCGGCAATCATGAACGTTTCATCGGGATTGGCATTTGTTCCATTGCCCATTTCACCGGTTTATTGCGCCACCAAGGCCGGTCTGCACTCGTTCACCGAGTCTCTCCGTGTGCAACTGAAAAATACCAAAGTGAAGGTATTTGACCTAGCACCGCCTGCGACACAAACCGAACTCTTGGGTGGCTTTAATTCTGAAGACATGAAAGGCGTTTCTATCATGAAGGTGGAAGACATGGTTAAAGTCGCCATCGAGGGAATGCAAACCGATCGATTTGAAATTCGTCCAGGTCAGGCGAATCAGCTCAAAATGATGAGTCGCGTGGCGCCTGGATTTATTTTGAAGCAAATGAGCCGATCGGTCGATCGTATGCTCAGAACACAGAATTAATTCGAACGAATGATTTGTGACACAACAAACACAACAAGCCCTAAGCAGGCAGAACGGAGCGAAAACAGTCGCGCTCGATAAAAACAGGTTCGGCCCCTGGGCACTCGTCACGGGTGCCTCGTCCGGAATAGGCAAGGAATTTGCGCGGCAAATCGCAGCTTCGGGAATCAACATTGTCCTCGTTGCGCGGCGGGAGGACTTGTCCAGGAGTTGATCCAAGGTCCCCCTCCGCGCCTCTACCTTTTAAATCCTCACGCCTAGCCCAAACGGCCGGATTGAAGAGAGCCGGTGACGCAAATCACGGCCGGAAAATCATCAACGCGACTGGCCCATCGGCAGCCCGTAGAATCGCTTCGGCCTTAAATCCGGCTCGCGCATAGGCCCGGCGCGCGCGGAGGTTGTCCGCGTCAGGATCGATCGCCATCAGCGGCGCCCCCTGTTCAACGAGCATCATCGCCAGCTGGCGCAGGAATCTGCCGCCATGTCCCTTGCTGAGCATTTCCGGCACGCCGATGAGGGCATCTATCGCGCGGGCATCCGCTGGCAGGTGCTCCAGATGCTTCTGCGGCCATGAGTGGACACAATACGCCTGGGCATAGGCAAACGGCATCCCGTCAAATTCGACGATCCATTGATCCATCAAGGGCTGAACCAGGTCTTCCGTTAGAAGAGTCAGCTCGTGCGCAGGATCACCCCACCACCGCACAACTTCGGGCGTTTGCAGCCAACGTTCCGCGGTGGTCAAATCCGCGCGATCAAAAGGCCGGAATCGGTACACATCCACCGACACCTCCCTAGCATAAAGCCAGTGTTTCGGAAAGTGCGGCCCGCGAAGTATCACTCGACGGCACGACGGCGCGTGGGCTACGGTGGAACCATGGGCGAAAACCTGCATCACGCGACTGTCAACCTGGAACATTCCTACGGGGTGCCCGTCGCGCGTGTCTTCTCCGAATTCGCCGATCCGACGGCGCGCGTCAGGTGGAGCGCGCCCTCAGGCGACACCCTGGTCTACGACTCGGCCGAGTTTCGCGAAGGCGGCGGCGATGTGTTCCGTTGCGGGCCGCCGAACGATCTCAGGTTCCGGGGAGAGACGACGTATCATGTAATCGTCCCGAACAGCTGCGTCATCTCCACGGAAGTCCTCACTGAGGGCGGAAAGCGTTTGGCCATCGCCTTGAATACCCTCAGCTTCGAGGCAACCGGGGAGGGTACGACTCTGAAGGTCACCGTGCAACTGGTTTCTTTCGTCGGGCCGGGCGTGGTCGAAGGCTATGAGTCCGGCAACAAAGGCGCCTTGGAGGGCCTTGCCCGTCACCTCAGCGCCAATTCCTGAATACTTGATCAGCCAGCACTGCAAGCGGCCCGGTACCGCAACAGTCGAGACGCAGGCGCGTGCGGCGCGAGAGAATAGATTTCAAGCAGCGAAGAAGGATGTAGTCCATCATGTCCCCTGGCCGGCGAGTCGAAGTTGAAAGCTCGGGCATTATCGATGCTCCGTTGGAAAAGCTTTGGGATCTGGTGAGTGATTTTAGTAACCTCGCGCATTGGCACCCCGATGTGACCGAGTGTCGTCTCGAATCCGGATCCGCGCGACAAGCTGGTGCCGTGCGCTCAGTTCGTCTGCGCAATGGAATATCGATTCCGCGCCCGCATGGGGACGCGTGGGCAACGCAACTCGATGCTTATTTGTTACAGGTGCGCCAAGTCAGCTTGCCCTATCTAGGAGTCGCTTTGCGAGCCGCGTCTTGAAAAGCGCTCATCGCTTTGACGTAGGGGTGCGCACCATAGCTCACGCGACCGACGCCGTGTTTCGCGAGTGCTCCTATATCGGCGCCTTCGGCCACCATAATATTGACTGGCAAAGGTAACGCCTTCGTTAATTCTGCGATCAATCCCAGGTCACTCAGGCCAGGCACAAATAGGCCATCTGCGCCCGCATCGGCATAGGAACGTGCCCGCTCAAGTGTGACTGCAAGCAGTGCCGCGTCGTGCTTTTTGTGGGATGCCTGAAGAAAGACATCCGTTCGTGCATTTACGAAGAAAGAAACGTCAGTCCGATCGGCCGCTTTGCGAGCATGTCGCAGCCTTTCCACCTGGTGCGCAATCTCTCGCAGGGAGCCGTTTTCTGGAAAACTGTCCTCGATGTTGCAACCGATCGCTCCGGCGTTGATGGCAAGAGCCACCGTTTCGCCTACCTTATCGGGCGTATCTCCGTAACCGCTCTCCAGGTCCACCGTCACCGGCAGATCCGTCGCGTCTGTAATCCGGCGAAGATTGTCGATCGCAACGTTCAGCGGAGTATGTTCGCCATCCGAATAGCCACAAGCCTCGGAAACAGCCCAACTGCTTGTAGCGAGTGCTTTGGCGCCGGCTTTCGCTACAGCTTTTGCGCTTCCGGGGTCCCAGATGTTAAATAGCACGAGCGGTTCACCAGGCATATGCAGCTTGCGAAAACGGTGTGCTTTTTGCTCTTGAGTTTTCATTTCATCCTCCTGACGAGTTGCTTTAGCAGCCTCAGCTGCGAATCAGAAACCAGAACATCTTTGCTTCGACAGACGTTACCCTTTCACGGGCTATTGAATTGTCGTTGTGCTTGTCACTGCCCAGTTTGTTTCCAGAAGTCTCGAAGCTCACGATTGAAGTCTTCTGCGCGTTCTTCAGGGAAGAATATTCTCGCGTTCTCGAACTCAACGCGACGTTTCGTTCCAGGAATCGTGTCGGCCAGCCAGTGGGACCATTTCACGTCGAAATAGATGTCGTCGGTTCCCCAAACAATGAGCGTTGGTGCATTCAGCATCTTCAGCTTGGATTCGACCGCGACGGTATATTTATTATCGAACGCATTGACGAATCGCTCGAGATCGCGGGTACGTTGATCGGTGGCAACGAAGGGACGCAGAAACGTCTCGATGGTCTCGTCCGCTACATTCTCAGGATGCTCGTAAGCGGGCCCTAAGGCATCCGGCGAACGATAGACCGCTTTGTTTGACAACATGACTTCCAATGTGTTCCGCAGACCGCCGGCCTTCACCATTGCCACAAATGGCTTAAACGCTTCCGGCGGCCAGTTGTCATGCGTGTCGCAATTCGTCAGCGTAAGGCTTCCAACACGCTCTGGATAGAGAGCGGAGAATATTTGGCAGATGCCGCCGCCGCTGTCGTTACCGACCACATCCGCTTTCTCGATGCTTAACGCATCAAGAAACTCGTTTAGCATTTTGGCATTTGCCAGCACAGACACATCTTGGTCCGGCGCGATTTCTGTAGCGCCATGCGCAAGGAGGTCGATCGCAATCGTCCGGCGGACATCCGATAATTCGGTTTGCTGATGGCGCCAGAGGTAACCATTCAGCAATACGCCGTGCACGAATAATGCGACGGGGCCCGAGCCTTGCTCAGTGTAGTTGATGCGTCCCGACGGGGTCTGAACGCTATGTTTCGCAGGGATTGAGTGTCTTGCAGCCATCGTATAATTTCTCCATTGTGCGAGTTGTGTGACCAGCACGCGTGAATGCCAATCGATCCGTACTCGCCTTTCATCCAAGCCAACGGCTCGGCATTCTTGTGCCGGTCCGCGTTCAGCATAGACTCGAACTCTTGCAGCTACTACGCCGTGGGCGACCGTACGCGCTGATGACTCCACACGATGCCGCTACAAGCGTCGCCGGGAGGCCGAGCCTTTTGCGGCTGACGCGAACCACACAGAGGCCTGCCTTCACCTCAGTGTGCACCCATCGATATGTGACAGGGATGCCAAAGTTCATTCAAATCCTGCCATGGCTCACTCTGATACACGTCCGTGATCTCCGACCATCGCGTTCCCGGCATCACTTGTTTTGAGCTGCTGGAGAGGTTCCGCCTCCGTGCTCCTGTACCCCGCGCGGCTCGAGGTAGGGCGTGACTGCGGCGCGATGGTTCATCGCTCGCGTTCCTCGGTGAATTAGGGTGTTCGAGTTCGTTTCAGTCGGCATCCTTTTCTTTGAAATAAGGCGGGACAGCGTACGCGACGGGCACCGACGATGACAAGCACCCGCGTTTGTGCGGCTGGCGTGAACCATACGTGGACATCTTTCCTTCTCAGCGAGCGCCATTATCCTGTGGCAGAGACGCCACATTTCGTCCACATTCTGCCATACTGTCAATTTCCTATGTACACGCGATCTCCGATCATCGCTTTCCTGGTAGCGTCTCCGTTTGAACTGCTCGACTTGACAGGTCCAGCCTCCGTTTTTGCGTACGCCACCGTTCGGGACAGGCCATATTATTCGTTTCGCATCCTGTCGACCACTTCGGGCGAGACCGTCAAGAGCATGGGGGGCATTTTCATTGCTGATACGTGCACATTCTCTGACTACGCAGGTCCAATCGACACGCTAATTGTTGTCGGAGGTCTCGGCTCGGTCGAGCATCAGGCTTCTGACGTGCTGGAATGGCTTCGCAAGCGGGCGTCGCGCATCCGCCGAATTGCGTCGGTGTGCACCGGCGCATTTCTCCTCGCTGCCTCTGGGTTGCTTGACGGCAGGCGCGTAGCTACGCATTGGCGATATTGCGATCTGTTCGCAAGCCGTTTCAAGAGTCTGAAGGTAGAACGAGATCCAATATTCATGAAAGATGGGAAGTTCTACACCACGGCAGGAGTGAGTGCCGGCATTGATCTGGCTCTCGCGTTGGTCGAGGAAGATCTTGGGCACGCAGTGGCCGCCGCGGTTGCACGGGACCTCGTGCTCTTCTTGCGACGCCCCGGCAGTCAGGCGCAATACAGTCAACTGCTTGCGCAACAGGAGGACATAGATGCGAATGGGATGCGTGACCTCCCCGTGTGGACCAGATCGAACCTTGCTCGAAAGCTGGATGTCAGCACACTGGCAAAGGTCGTGGCGATGAGCCCTCGTACGTTTGCGCGTCGTTTTCAGTCCCAGTTCGGCACCACGCCAGCCAGATGGGTACAATCTCTTCGGGTGGAATCCGTGCGACAACATCTGGAGAGCGTTAATATGCCCCTGAAGCGGATCGCTCGCATCGCGGGTTTTCGGGATGAACAGGCGCTGCGCCGAGCTTTCATTCAGCAGATGTCGGTGACTCCCAAGGAATATCGCGAACGCTTTGGCGTAGCGGAAGCGGACAATGGCTGAAGGCAGGTTCTGGTCAGCGGCACTTCGTGCTGCAGTGATGCTCGGCTCATCCTAATAAGTTCGGCATATTTCTCCCCGCTGTCCTCCAGATATTGCCGAGCTCCGAAACGCAATCTCGGACGGGTATCGCGATGAACTCGGGCACCAGGGCATCGGAAAGTCAGACTCTGGCTGTTCGGTTGTAGAACGGATAATCTGTGTATCCCTTTGCCTCAAAAGTGTAAAACGTGTCGCGGTCGTAGGCTGCAAGCGGAAGTTCTTCTCGCATCCGTCTTGGCAGATCAGGATTTGAAACAAAATACCGCCCGAATGATATTGCGTCAGCTTCGCCTTCTTCAACGGCGTTAGCGGCGGTACCTGGCTCGAACCCACCGTTCGCCACGATTTTTCCTTTGTAGATGTTCCGTGCCCGTTGAGTCGCTATCGGAGGCTGATTGTCCTTGATCACCATCGATCCGCTCATCCGGGGTTCGATAATGTGCAAATAGGCAAGCCCAAAACGGGTGAGTCCTTCCGCGATGTGGCTGTGTAATGCTTCCGGGTCGGAGTCGGTCATCGCGTTGAATGTGCCGCCTGGGGTTATACGTACCGCCACATGATCGCCAGACCAGGCGGAAACCATGGCGTCGACGACCTCAAAGAGGAGACGGGTCCGGTTCTCAATCGGTCCGCCATACTCGTCAGTTCGCTTATTGCTGCCATCCTGCAAAAACTGGTCGATGAAGTAGCCGTTACCCGCATGAACCTCGACGCCATCGAATCCGGCTGCTCGTGCGTGTTTGACAGCTCCAGAGTAAAGTTCGAGAACGCACAGAATTTCAGACGTTTCAATGGCCCGATGAGGCGAAGGCTGTATCCAGCCATGCGGCGTCGATATGAGACGGGATGGATTTTCCCAGTATTTCGGGTCTACTGAGGCCGAAACCGGCGCTGCTCCCCCCGTGAGGGATATGTGAGAGAAACGCCCAGGATGCCACAGTTGAGCGAACATACGACCGCCTTTACTGTGAACCCCATCAACGATTCTTTTCCATCCCTCGACCTGCGCTTCCGTGTACATGCCTGGCGCTCCGTGCCATCCGCGGGTGGCGACACTCAGTTGCGCCGCCTCGGCGATGATTAGACCTCCATCCGATGTTCGCTGTGTGTAGTATTCGAGCATCAGATCGCCAGGGATACCCTCCGGTTGTACGGACCGTGAGCGGGTTAGGGGCGCCATGACGACCCGGTGTTTCAAGTGCGTGGTGCCCAGTGCAATTGGGCTGAATAATCCGTTCTGTTTACTTGTATTCATGAGAGATGTACCTCGATGTTTCGCAGTGAAGGACGGCTGCCCACGTCTCAAAACGAAAGGCAGACCAGTCGCGTATGGTTCAACAGCTCCTCCGCAATGGCGATCAGGAGATCTTCAACTTCGTTAAGTCTCCGAGCCCGAGACTGTCCATCACACCATGCTGAATTGGGGCGACAGCGTTATTAACGGCGTCGGAGCCAAATGGCAAACCGACAACAACCCGATCCGGACGACTGCCAGCGGGCATAGATACAAGCTTGTCCACGGCTGTGGCGACATCTTGAGGATTGGGAGCGTTGTCACCCTTAAAGAGATTGCCAAACGTCTCGAGGATCTTGCCCGGAATGTCCGCGACCTCCCCGTATTCCTCTGCAAGTCCTGCGTCTGCTGGCTGCTGCGCGGCGGCGTACATGTGCGTGGGATGTGCACTTGGCTGGACAAGCACGACGTCCACGCCCAATTGGGAAAGCTCGTAGCGATAGCTGTCAGTCATCGCCTCAACCGCATACTTCGAGGCACCATAAAGCCCGAAGAATGGCAAGGTCACTCGGCCAAGGATTGACCCTATGTTGATCACCAGGCCTGCGCGTTTCGCTCGCAGCACCGGTAGCGTTGCGCGTAAGACTCGTTGGATTCCGAACACATTGACATCGAACAGATCGCGAGCCTGCTCCGGAGTGAATGCCTCCGAGATACCGGCTGATGCCATTCCGGCGTTATTAATAACGACATCGAGCTCTTGCCTGGAGGTTTCGAGCAACCGTCCGACCGCGACCATGACACTAACGTGATCAGTTACATCGAACTCGAGAACCTCTATGTTTTGTGCTTCGAGTGCGTCGGCGACTTGCCGCTTTGATCCATCCGTCGAGCGAAATCCCGCAAATACCTTGTGCCCGGAGCGTGAAAGGGTTTCAGCAGTCAAACGGCCGAAGCCACTAGATGCACCCGTAATTAGAATTGTTTTTCCCATTGTTCTTCTCGAATCCCTAATACTTAAAGTGACCGCTCATTGTCGATGTTGTCTTGGCGATGATCGCGACGATCTCACGCCCAATCTGTTACTTGCTATCCCAGATCGACCACGAACTGGATGCGAGCGGATGTCGGCATCCGGTGGTGTACTGCCTACTCAACCACAGTCTAGGCCGCGGGCAGTTGGCAAAAATGCCATATTTGGGGCAAATTCTGCCAGATGATTCTCAGCCGATTCATGGCTTTGGTTTCTTCGGCTTTGCTGGCACAATGGAGGTAACGGACATTCGTTTGCTCTTGGAAAGCAATTAATGAAAAGTGACAGCGATCAAGTCCCGCTGGGCAATGCCGGAGAAACCCTGGCGGAAACCTTTCTCGAATCTCTCGGCCCCGACTTTCGTTGGGAACTGGCATTCCCCGAACTGAACGAGGAGATGGTCGAGCGACTTCGAGGCTACGGGAACCAGGAAACATTTAGTGCGGGTACGAGGCTGTATACTCATGGCGACTGCCGGATAGACATGTTCGTTGTTCTTGACGGCGAAGTCAGCATCTTTCTTCGCTCTCCGGAGCGCGATGCCAATGTCTTTGTTCGTCATCACAAACATAACTTTACCGGCGAATTCAATCTTCTGAACTCTCAAGGCGCAGTCGTAGAAGCACGGACCACCGTCCCAAGCACTTTACTCCGCATATCACGGGCACAGCTTGAGCGACTGATGCACGCAGAGGGAGATATAGCCAACGTGATTGTGGCCGCAGCTATCTGGCGCCGGATTGGCATCGTCCAGGCAGCGTCAAGCGGAGTGACTTTGAGAGGCACAGCCGGCGACGATCAGATGTTGTTCCTTCAACGGTTTTTCGTCCGCAATAACTATCCCCACAAAATTGAAGTCGTATCCGCGGAGGACCCTTATCTCGACACAGCGCCGCTACCAGCCGTCATCCTCGCTGACGGGCGGAGTATCTCACAACCGTCGATTCCTGAATTGGCGGATGTGTTGGGCATCACGGAATTGCCCGATCCCAAGATGCTCTACGACGTGGTCGTCGTCGGTGCAGGCCCCGCAGGCCTCGCGTCCGCTGTGTATGCAGCCTCCGAGGGGCTAAATACGACGGTTATTGAGGGGATGGCGCCCGGAGGGCAGGCTGGCTCCAGTTCCAAGATAGAAAATTATCTGGGATTTCCTGCGGGCATCAGCGGCCAAGGCCTCGCGAGTCGCGCACATCTTCAGGCACTTAAGTTTGGCGTGCATTTCGCGATATCCCGAGAAGTTATAGGTGTCGAGCAAATAGACGGAATACACAGACTGACGCTCCAGGGCGGTATTTCTATCTGGGCGCGCGCGATTGTTGTAGCCTCAGGGGCTCAGTACCGTAAGCTTAGTGTCGGTAATTACCAGAAATATGAGAATCGTGGACTCTACTACGCAGCCACCGCGATGGAATCCGTCCTATGTCGAGACCAGGAGGTAGTTGTTGTGGGCGGCGGCAACTCTGCCGGGCAGGCATCGTTGTTTATGGGAGGTTTCGCAAAACACGTGCATCACATTGTGCGCCGATCGTCCTTCTCGGAAACGATGTCGCAGTATTTAATCTCGCGTATCGAGAATTCCGCCCATATCACTGTTCACACAGAATCTGAGATCGTTGCGCTGGATGGAGAGCCGTTCCTCAAGAGAGTGACGTGGGAGAACGCGAAGAGCGGGCGTATGGCCAGGGATATCTCCACCGTTTTTGTGATGATCGGCGCGGAACCAAACACGGGCTGGCTCTTTGGCTCCGCCCAACTCGACGACAAGGGATTTGTTCTTACCGGGGGTGCAGTTGGCTTCGAGGAAGGCCCCTATGCAACCAGCATGCCGGGCATCTATGCGGTCGGAGACGTACGAGCAAATTCCGTCAAACGGGTGGCGTCCGCGGTTGGTGAAGGGTCCGTGGTCGTATCGTACATTCATCGGTACCTTGCGGATCATAAGAAGCCGCTTTGGACTCCGCCAGTGGATGCTCAATCCACGACCCGCGCAGTGAACGTCACCCACTAGCGGGTGCAAAACGCGGATAAACCTTCCGCTCAAGACTTGAACAAATGGTTTTGCGCCAATAAGATCGAGCCGGCTGCGCGATCGAGCCTGGCATGAAATGCCCGGTTTTTGTCGTTTTTGTGTCGCGCGTCGAGGACACGATGGTGGTATGGATGGAGTTCGCGCGATTAGGCCGGTCGTAGCAGTGTTTGGCGCAACCGGATACACCGGCCGGTTTGTTCTCAGGGAGCTGCTGCGACGCGACATTACGCCGGTTGCAATCGCTCGGACGCCCGCTGCTTTGGCCTCGGCGGAATTCCCCGAGTCTGAGGTCGTACGTCGTCAGGCAACGATTGACGACTCATCTTCACTGGATGTTGCACTGCGGGGAACCCACGCGGTTATCAACTGCGCCGGCCCGTTTGTTGATACCGCCGAAGGCGTTGTCAGTGCCGCGTTGCGCGCCGGTATGCACTACATCGATGTCGCTGCTGAGCAGCTGAGTATAGCGAAAACGCTGGAGCGTTTCGATGGGCCTGCACGCAAGATAGGTGTCGCCGTCGTTCCCTCGATGGCGTATTTCGGCGGACTTGGCGATTTGTTGGCGACAGCGGCAATGGATGATTGGGACGCTTCAGATTCCATCGATGTCATGGTCGGCTTTGACCGATGGCATCCTACTCAAGGTACAAGAAAAACTATTGCGCGCAATTCCAAAGGAAACCTATGCGTGACGAGCGGCGAGCTGGCCGAAGTATGCTCGCCGCCTCCGCAACGGAGCTGGAAGTTTGCAGAACCGGTCGGTGATCAAGAGGTGATTGAACTGCCCTTTGCAGAGATTCTGCTGATATCGCGCCACTTAAAGACGTTCGAGCTCCACACTTATTTGACCCAGGTCGCGGTAGCCGATGTGCTCAACCCGGCAACGCCCGCTCCCAGAGCGGTTGATGCGATGGGGCGCTCAGAACAAAACTTTGTGCTCGAAGTCGTCGTCACGCGAGGTGGCGAGCGTCGGCGCGCGACCGCTCGTGGACGCGACAGCTACGCCGTCTCCGCGCCCCTGGCCTGTGAAGCGGTCGAACGACTTCTGAAGGGCGAGTTCCGGACTGCTGGTGCCAACGCTCCCGGCGAAGTTTTCGACGCCCGCGCCCTACTGGCATCCCTCGGGCCCGACTATCCCGTCGATCTCCCAGTGAGTGGATCGTTTGCGTTGCACGAGGCCAGAAGAGAGGACTCAAATGACCCAATTGCCTGGAACGAGCATCACCCATCCTAAGGATCTGAAGTGGGATGCGGTCGGCCCTCTCGACGAAAATGCTAAAGGGATTTTCATATCGCCCATCTACGGCGACACAAAGACCAAAGGTCCCACCTTTTTCCTGATGAAATACTCAGCCGGTGTTAAAGCGCCGCCACACATCCATTCTGGCGATTACTATTCCGTCGTAGTCTCGGGAAGTTTTCGGCATTATCTTGAGACCGAACAGGAATGCGAGGTTCTGACGGCTGGGGCGGCTTGGTTTCAAAAGGGAACGGTGGTGCACCAGGACTGCTGTGTAGGCCCAGAGGACTGCATTCTGTCGATTTTTTGGCCCGAAGGCTTCGATGTGGAACTCGCGGACGGTAAATGAGCCCCACTCACACCCCCGAGGGAATTTAGCCGGAATTCCAATCATTGAGCACAAGTGGGACCTAAAGAAAAGGGTGGAGGGGAAGCGTAGCTATGGCCAGCATATTGCAATTGTCCATAGATCAAGTTACAACCCCGATCGGAGTGTTGCTGTTAGTAGGCGACGAAGCCGGCAGGTTGCGCGCAGTAGACTGGACCGATTACGAAGAACGCATGGTCCGCCTGCTGCGGCTGCACTATGGCATGCACGGCTATGAACTTGCACCGGCTCACAATCCGAATGGTCTAAGTAACAAGGTGCTGCGCTTCTTCGCAGGTGATCTGCACGCAATCGATGATATCGAGACCGCGACGGCCGGGACTCCGTTCCAGCGCCGCGAGAGCTGTGGGGCTCGCTAATGGCTCTAATCCAATTGGTATTGTGGTGCCGTGTCATCGCGTCATTGGTTCAGATGGCGCACTGACGGGATACGGTGGAGGATTGGAACGCAAGAGGTGGTTGCTGGATCACGAAGCGCGGAATGCGAAGGGATCTCGCCCCTGAGGAGTCGTAGGGATAGTTGGGTAACGACACGGAGGATCATGCATGCTTGAGATGAGGAGCCAGTGTGAACGCTGCGGAGCGGCGCTCGGACAGAATGCGGAGAATGCGTGGATTTGTTCCTTCGAGTGTACTTTCTGCACCGAGTGTGTCGAAGGTGCGCTGCACGGGACGTGCCCGAACTGTCAGGGGGAATTGGTAAAGCGGCCGCGCCGAAATGATATGAAAAGCGCGTCGTCGCAATAGAGCCACGCTGAGGATCATTGGCGGTTATGTTTTCAGTACTCTTTGAAGTCCAACCGAAACCGGAACAGTGGGATGCGTATTTGAACTACGCGAAAATGCTGCGGCCGGAATTGGAGGCAATCGATGGCTTCGTCGACAACACCCGGTTCCGCTCACTCACCCGCGAAGGTTGGATTCTCTCGCTTTCGAGTTGGCGCGACGAAAAATCCTTGATTCGATGGCGAACGAAAGCGGGTCACCACGGCGTACAGGAGCGTGGTCGGACCGCAGTCTTGTCGGATTACCATTTGCGAGTTGGTCAAGTCACGCACGATTCGCGAATTCCGGAGGGGTACACTCTTCAAGAACAGCGTCTCGATGAAACCGAAGTCGGCGAGGGGACTACGGTGATGCTGATCGATGCGAAGCGAACGGGAGACGGTAAGACCACGAATGATCCTGTGGATTACGCGGAGCGGTTGGGGCTTCCGCCCTTCATTGGTGTCCTTTCGTGGGACATTCTCGACGCCGTTCTCACGCCGGGCGATTATGTAGTCATGCTCACATGGCAGGACAGCGCGGCGGCACAAACTTTCGAGGATTCTACTGCGAGACTGCTCGACGGTATACGCTTCAGGCGGATTCGTATTGTCCGAGACTATGGAATGTACGATCGCCGCGAGGCTCCTCAATATTATCCGGATGCTCCCGGCCGCGCGACCATCCACTCTTGAATTTGAAGCCGCCGTGTACATCGACAATCCGGAACACGCATTGGTTGTCTGTGACCCCAAAAACACCGACCGCACTTTCTCGAAAACTGATTCGCCGCGTTATTCAAGGATGGCGCTCGCCCGAACGAGCTTCGGGATGCGGCGTTTCGACAAAGAATTCTCTCGATTCCGAAGGGCAAGGTCGCGACGTACGGTCAAGTGGCCGCTGCCGCCGGATACCCTCTTTATCACCGGCGGTCGCGCGGCTTCTGCGCGTTACATCTGGACATTCGATTCCGTGGCAGCGGGTGGTTGGGGCGGGCGGCGCGATTAAACTTCGTTTTGAGGCGGGAGCAGAACAGCGACTCCGTTTAGAAATCGAGGGCGTGAGATTTCGCGGGCGCAATGTAGACCTTGCGGCCCATCAGCACGCATTCGGCGGTTGGGACGATCCATATGCGTGAGCCGCTAACCTGCTTGAGGCAACGAGAGCGCATCCTGAAAAATCTACAGCCAGGAATTCAAAAACTTTTAGCCTTTTTGGTCCAGATGTGCATCAAATAGGTTGTATGGCCAAGAGGACCGACAATCCGAAGATGGGCCGCCCGAGAGAGTTCGACACGACGGCTGCGCTGGATGCAGCGATGCGCGTATTTTGGGAAAAGGGTTTCGAGGGAGCCACTCTCAAGGACTTGACTGACGCCATGCGGATCAATCGCTCCAGCATGTGGGCTGCTTTTGGCAACAAGGAAGAACTTTTCAAAAAGGCATTCGGGCGCTACATCGACACGTATCAGGGATACATACGCGAAGCTCTTGGGAAGCCTACGATTAGGGAAGTAATCGAATCATCGCTTCGTGGCACCGTGGATTTCCTGGCGACTCCGGGGAATCCCAAAGGTTGCCTATCGGTGCATGGAGCGTTGGCGGTTGGAGACGAGGCAGACCCAATCAAACAATGGCTCATTCAGACTAGGAGGGACGGGCTGTCGCTCGCGAGAAAGCGATTCGAGGAAGCGAAAAAGTCTGGAGATCTGGGAGCAGATGTGGACCCCGCGGCATTGACCCGCTACGTTGCGGCGCTCATCCAGGGGCTTGGCGTACAGCACGCCAGCGGAGCCACCAAAGCAGAACTGACTCGAATCGTCGATACCGCCCTTCGCTACATGGGCTATGAAGACGGTGGCTCCCGACTGGCGCCATAAGAGGTTCAAGCTCGGCGGCGGCAGCGAGCCTGAGCCCCTTCGGGTCACAGATTAATCTAGAAAGTGAAGCCACCGTTGACGTGGAAGTTCTGTCCCGTGATCCAGATGGCGCGGGGCGACAGCAAGAACACTGAAGCTTCCGCAATATCCGACGGCAATCCCAGTCGTCCAAGCGGAACCACAGCCGCGGCTGCCCCGGGAGGCGCCCCCATTGCCGCCATGACTTCGTTGCGGATAATGTCGCCACCCGGTGTCTCGACCCCGCCCGGAGTAACGGTATTGACGCGGATCTTGTTCGCCGCGCCAAGTTCCTTCGCGAGCGCCTTCGTGTAGTAATTCAGCGCGGCTTTGCTAGATCCATAGTGCACCAGTGGACCGTTCCCTGGCAGGTCGCTCCCAGACGAGATCATGAGGATCGAGGCGTCTTTGGCCTGCTTCAGCGTAGGTAGCGCGGCATTCGTGATGCGAACGGCAGACAAGAGATTCGACGCTATCGTTTCCTGCCAGTCGGCGTCCGTGATCGCTTCCGAGTTCGGAAGTCTCAGCTTTGCGGCGGCGGCGTTGTTCAGAGAATGTCGAGTCCGCCAAGTACCTTGATTGACTCTTCGACGATCTTCTTGCACCCCTCCGGCGTGAGGATGTCACCTTTAATGAAGGTCGCGCCCTTCGGAGTCTGTTCATGGCGATTGCGCGCGACGACTACCACCGAAGCGCCTCCGTCAAGGAGACGTTGAGCGATGGCCGCCCCGATGCCTCGGGAACCTCCTGTGACGAGAACGCGGCGATCCGCGAACTCTCTCGATAGATCGAGAACTGAATTCGACATAGTTTTCTTTTCTCCTGCAGAATAGGCCTGAGCGGTCTTATCGTAAGTTATTCTGAACCTATCGATTCAGATGTCGGCACTCCGTCCTTGGATGCAAATATTTCTTGTCGAACCGCAGGATGACTGGAAGCACCCCATTCCCATATTCAAACCATCGGCGCCAGGGGAGGCCGAACATTAAGTTGAAATTTTTTGTGCATCCATTCGGCTCGCGCATACATCTGAACCGATAGATCCAGAAATGGCGCGGGGACGCGAAAGGATATTTACAGTGGGCAAACTTTTAGTAACGGGCGCAAGTGGGGATATCGGAAGAAAGACACTTCTCCACTTGCTGAAGAGGGTTCCCGCGAACCAACTGGTCGGACTCGTCCGTGATCCAGCTAAAGCCGAGGACCTGGCCGCCCTGGGTGTGGAATTACGGCGGGCAGACTACCTGGACCCGGCGTCGCTCTCCGGCGCCTTTGTTGGCGTTGAAAAACTCATGCTGACTTCAACCCACGCCTTTACAGATCGAAAGACCGCTCATGCAAATGTCATTGATGCAGCGATCGATCGAGGCGTCCACCACGTCGTCTATATGCCGATATTCCGTAAGAAGAATTCCGGCGTCCAGATGAAGGAAATAACCGAG
>Ga0206814_10068_pt1 | contig 27024 bp, 24 predicted proteins | sample Alteio_BWOrgCont_90_FD_152850 | JGI IMG/M metagenome (GOLD analysis project Ga0206814, IMG submission 152850) | Enriched cells from forest soil in Barre Woods Harvard Forest LTER site, Petersham, Massachusetts, United States -... | ecosystem: Environmental > Terrestrial > Soil > Temperate forest >...
TTCGTAAAGTCGGTCCTGTTCGGCAAGCTCCAGATCCGCGAATCCGGGCGAAGTCACGAGGGCATATATCCTATCCAGAAATATTTTCCAATGCTGCATGCATACTTACGAATGAGATGGGCGTTTAGTTCCATTTAGCGGATGAGAATTGAGTGGCAAAATTCATGTTCGCCTGCTATAGTTGGCCAGTCGGTACAGATTTCTTTTACGAGGGCTCGGCCGAGCGATGCCATGATGAAGTGGAACAAGAAACGCCAATCTCAAGGGAAATTCCGTTAAGTGATCGTGCTCGTCAGGCAATCGAGTTCGCGATCGCCGAGGCCAAACGTAGGGGGAATGAAGAAGTAACTCCTGAGCACCTATTGGTTGGCTTGATTCGAGAGCAACGTGCTTCGCCCGCCAAATTACCTTCCGACGCGCGAGCGCGGAAGATGCTGACCAGTTGCAGTGTCGGGCGAAAGAATCAATTTTTCCAAGTAGAAGAGTCGAAGCAGCCGCCCTGGCGCCGGAAACCCGCAAGGAGAGTCAAGGGGTGGTTGTACCGCCTTCTGGACACCATTCAAAACGACATTTTCTAGAGGTCGGCCGGATGTTTAAATTCCCATTCAACGATCTTGGCTCCAATTCCCGATGATTCGGCTGCCGCTATGAACAATTTCTGCTCAGGTGATGGCCGATCCCAGTGCGGACACTTCACTTCCACCAAGCGCATTTGCTTGGTTTCTTGATTCCAGATAACCAGATCGGGACAGCCTTTTTTCACTTTCGCCTTGTGATAGAGCTGCTGGAGCCGCGTTGACACAAATTTTGGCAATGGAATTCGTTTTGTTTTGAATTCGCCGAGGCTCGATCTCAGGAGGTCCGAGACACCGCTATCGAGTCCTCTTGAGTTTAGCCAGGCACCGTTTTCTCCGGGTGCGAGCTCGCCAGCCAGAATGACGAGTTCCGCCGGGAGGATGCGATCGTCTTGTCGCACGAGCGGCTTGCGCCACCATTTGGAACCTGCAAATTCAAACCTTAACAGAATATGCCGCCTCCTGATTTGTGTTCACACGTTATCATTGCGTTGTGGGGGGGCACAACCAATTCTATCTGTCTAGCGGGGTGGCACTGCTTCACGTCGTCGCGCGCGCGTTGACGATTATGGCATGCGGGGGTATACTGCCGCATTGACGTATTCAAGCTCATCATAGCCGAGTTTTGTTGTCGCCAAGATAAGTTCTGGGAGGGCGTGTGAGTAAGATCATCGGCGTTGACCTTGGAACAAGTAGGTCAGCGGTCGCAATAATGAGAAGCGGGAGTCCATTTGTCATTCCCGCCGCTGATGGGTCTCCAACAATTCCATCACTGGTCCTGTTTTCCCCTGATCAAAAATATCAGCAGGCTTCCTCGCCGCACGTCACCCAGAACGTTACCTTGGTAAGAACGTTTTAGCGCAATCTTTTAAGAGAATGATGGGAAAACCACAGGCAACCGCCTGGGGATATTTGAAATCCCCTCCTGAAGAAGTGTCTGCGTTTATCCTTTATGAGCTTAAACGTCAGGCGGAAGTATTTCTTGTCGAAGAAGTTCAGAAAGCAGTAATCGCCATCCCGGCCCATTTCGATATAAATCAAAGGCAGGCCGTGAAGGATGCCGCCACCATTGCGGGAGTCGAGGCTGTTCGTCTCCTCAACGAGGCTACCGCCGCAGGGCTCGTGTTTGCTCATCGAAGGCGGAACCGACAAGACATGAATCTTCTCGTATTCGATATGGGCGCCGGAACATTGGATGTCTCGATCATCAATTTCGGTGGCGGGGTAATTGAAGTTTTATCGATTGAAGGCGATAGCGCGCTTGGCGGCCTCGATTTCGACCAGGTGATAATTGACTATGTCTTAGAGAAGATCGGCAAAGAGATGGGTTCGGTTACCGGCTTGGATTCCTTTCAACGCCTTATTCTTGCGGAAATGGCAGAAAGAGCGAAAATCGATCTCACCACCGCACCTGTAGCGACCATCTTCTTGCCTGGGTTCTTACGAGTTAGAGGAATCGCTCGGGACCTCACCGTGGACATCGGGCGCTCGGAGTTCGAGCGTCGCTCAGAAAAACTGATCGATCGCATAATGAAAATAGTCTCAACGGCATTGACGGCCGCCAAAATCAGTACCCCGGGCGCATTTCTTCTAGTAGGTAACGGCGGTCAAATGCCTATCGTTCGAAACAAAATCAAGAAAAGCTTGAATATCGAGCCTGTGGGTGGGGTCGATCCAAAACTTTGCGTCGCTGAGGGGGCTGCCATCATGGCAGGCGTGTTGATGGGTGAAATCAAAGATGTTCTGTTGCTTGACGTAATTAGCGGTTCACTTGGTATAGGCTTAGAGGACGATAGGTATCAGGTGTTGATTGAGAAAAATACAACTTTCCCAGTAGATGATAAGTCCCAGATATTCTCAACCAGCAGAGATAATCAAAATTGCATTAGCGTGCCTATTTATCAAGGTGAAAATCCTAAGGCATCAGAAAATACGTTCTTGGGTATGCTTAAACTTGAGGGGATTTCGCCTGTAGCGGCGGGGGTACCAAAGATTAAGGTTTCATTTTCTGTGGACGCTAATTCAATAATTTCTTGCAAGGCCAAAGACCTTCAGAGTCGTAGTCAAGAGATTTCTCTCACTTTACGGTCTGCGCATGCTTTAACGCTCGCGGAGATAAAATCGAAAGTCGAGAGATTTGGTGCTCTTCAATCCATTTGAGGTTGCGCTGATGGGGTAATAGTTGTCGTTGCTGGGTCTTGACATCGAACATATGTTCGATTAAGCTATAGGCGTGACGCACCCGCAGCATCCCGTCCTCTTCGAAACCGCGCTCGCCGGAACAGAGTCCCTTAGGCCTTTGCTCCAGGACGGCCGCATCGCCCCGGGCTCCTACGTCGTGTCGGGCCCGCGCGACCTGCCCGGCCGCTTCCTGACCGCGCTGTGCCCCGCCCTGCTGAGCGGCGCGCGCGTGCTGTGGCTCGACGCGGGAAACTCGTTCAACGCATACGGCCTCGGCTATGCCTCGCGCTTCTTCGGCGCGGATTCCCGGGCGGCGCTCGCCCGCGTGGACCTCGCGCGCCCATTCAACCTCTATCAGCTGGAGACGATGGTGAAAGTGAAGGTCCCGGAGCGCTGGCGCGGAGAGCCCATCGTGATCTCGGACCCCATGCCGCTGTTCTATGATGAAGACGTGCCCGCCGCCGCGGCGCGCCGCGTGCTGACGCGGGTGCTCGAAGGGATGATGGCGCTGCCCGCCGTCTGGTTGGTTCTGACGGTCGATCGCAAGCCGCCAGAAGGACGCGAGGGATGGGCAGAGCAATTGAGCCGGTGTGCGCGGGGCGAGATGAGGTTTTATGGGCCGAACGTTGCCGACGATCGTGCAGAGCTTGCAGGCGGAAGAGGAAGCCTGGAAGCTCTTTAGACGCGCGCTGCGAAAAGAGGATCAGGACGCGTTCGACGCGCTGTGGCGCTTCGCGCGCTACCACGCCGCTCCGGCGTCGATGGCGAGCCGCCCGATGCCGTTTGAGGCGGCGCTGATGGCGATGCTGGTCGCCATCGAGCGGCAGGTCATGGAAATGGAACGGTTGGAAAAGAAGCGGAGCGAGCATGCCGGTGGAAAAGACGGAGGGGTGGGTCTTTGACGCGTACCCGGAGCGCGAGGGCATGCGCATCTGGATCGCCGGCCGGGACGGACGCCGGCATTCCGTAATCGATCCGTGGCGCCCGGCGTTTCATCTGGCGGGCACGACCGCGCAGCTGAAATCAGCAGCGCGCATCCTCGCGTCCTTGAACTATCCGACGGACACGGGTTGGGTCGAGAAGCAGGAGCTTTTTTCCGGACGGATGCTGACCGTGCTGGAAGTCCGCGTCCCCGTGCTGGAGCGCGACGCGCTTGTGAAGCGGCTCGCGGGGCTGCAACTGCCCCTGTACGACGCTGATATGCACCTCGTCCAGGCATACCACTACGAGCGCGGCCACTTCCCGCTCGCGCTGTGCCTCTTCGAGATCGAAGACGGCCGCTTGACCGCGTTCGAGCTGCGCGACGACCCATGGGCCGTCGATTACGAACTCCCCGTTCTGAGCACGATGCACCTTGCGCTGTCAGGCTCCGAGATCTGCGGCCGACTCGACCCGAACCACGCCGTCCGGGGACGCCTTGTCCTCACCATGGAGGGCCGCGCCTACGAACTTGAGGGCGGCATCGACGAGCAGCTGGAATCCCTCGTGCGGCGCCTGCGGGAATGGGACCCGGACGTGATCACGACGGAGTGGGGGGACAGCGTGCTGCTCCCTCAGCTCGACCAGTTGGCTCAGGAGCATCGGGTACACGTCGATTTCTCCCGCGACGCACAGCGAGGCATGGCGGGGCGGGGGGAGCGGAGTTTCTTCACCTACGGCCGCACGATCTACCAGGGCGGCGCGCGCTACCTGTTTGGCCGTTGGCACCTGGACGTGAAGAACAGCTTCATGCTCCGCGAGACCGACACCGCCGGGCTCTTCGAGATCGCCCGCATCGCGAAGATACCAGTCCAGCGGGCGGCCCGCTGCACGATCGGCACGAGTCTCAGCTCGATGCAGATGGCCTGGGCATGGAAGAACGGCGTCCTCATCCCGATGGATAAGCAGCAGGCCGAGGACTTCCGCCCGGCGACCCAGCTACTCATCGCCGATAAAGGGGGCCTCGTCTACGAGCCCGAGGTCGGCTGGCACCGCAACGTCGCCGAGTTCGACTTCACCTCGATGTATCCCGAGATGATGGTCCAGCGCAATATCTCGCCGGAGACCGTGAACTGCGGCTGCTGTCCGGAGAACGTCGTCCCGGAGATCGGCCATCACCTCTGCCGTAAACGCCGCGGGCTGGTCCCTTCCGTACTCGCGCCGATCTTGGAGAAGCGCGCACGCTACAAAGCGCTTTACAAGGCTGGCGGCTCCGGCGCCGCAGTCTACAAGGCACGGGCCGATGCGCACAAGTGGACTTTGGTTTGCTGCTTCGGGTACCTGGGCTTCAAGAACGCCCGCTTCGGGAAGATCGAGGCGCACGAGTGCGTAACCGCCTGGGGGCGAGAGGTCCTGCTCCGCGCGAAGGACGCGGTCGAACGCCGAGGCTACCACCTTCTGCATGCGCTCGTGGACGCGATCTGGATTAGCATTACACCCGGCGCGGACCTGGAGGAGCTTCGCCGTGCCATCGAGAAGGAGGCGGAGTGCCCGCTCGCTCTTGAAGGCGTCTACGAGTGGATTCGCTACTGCCCTTCGAAGGTGGACAGTCTCTCAGGCGTCCCAGGGCGATACTTCGGCGCGTTCAAGACGGGTGAACTGAAGATCCGCGGCATCGCCGCTCGCCGGCACGACACTCCGGAGCTGTTTAAATGCCTGCAGCGCGAGATGCTCGAATGCTTGGCGCGCGTTGAAGCCGGCGCCGATCTGCGCCGCCTCGTTCCTGCGCTGCTGGAGATCGTCGAGGATTACTGTCTGAGGATTCGTGAAGGCCGTGTCACCGGAGAGGAACTTGCCATCACATTCAACCTGTCTAAGTCACCCGAAGAGTATGTGCACGATACAGTCTCATCGTTGGCGGCCAAGCAGCTTGCGGCAACGGGTGTCGTCCTTCACCCAGGAGAGACGGTACGGTATGTCATCACCAATGCCGACGATAAAGTGAAGGACTGGCGCTCAAAGCCGTTGGCTTTGATGGAGAATGGGTTGGAATACGATGTGGCGAAGTACCTACAGCTTCTTGACCGCGCTGCGCGGGAGATTTTGGATGGGTTAGTCCCGGCTCCGGCCAAAAAGATCGTCGCACCTTCAGGCGATGGTCTGGAACTGCCGCTGGTCTGGGATTGAACACGGGCCTTATGGGTATCAATGGTCATCGAAAGATTAAAAAATTACAATATCTATCGATACATTCTCGCAACGTGGCCTATAGATCATAGGCCGCAGATTCGACGTTACAATGGCACGAAAACCCGTCACTTTAAAAACGCTGAAACGGCTGTTTGCTCTATCTGGGAATAGGTGCGCTTTTCCCAGCTGCGCAAAGCAACTCGTTGATTCATTGGGGAATTTACAGTGTCAGGTCTGTCACATTGAGGCGGCCAATCCCAAGGGGGAGCGTTATAACGCCGCCCAAACTGATGCCCAACGTCGGGCTTTTGAAAATCTGGTACTGCTTTGCCACGATCATCACGTTGTCACCAACGACATAAACGCTTACCCCGTTGCGGTAATGCGGAAGATGAAGGCAGACCATGAGGCGCGGTCCGCAAAGTTGGCCTTTGTCGTCCCGGAAAAGGCGCTAATGGCAGCTCAGGCTCAGACGATCACCTTCGGCGATGGAGATGGCATCCAGGTACTCGTGCAGGGTAGTCCTGGTGCAGTAGTTCATGTCAACCAGCACGCCCAAGAACACAAGACAGAGGAGGCCGGGGAAGTCTCAATCCTTGATGAAATATTCCGCGGAGTCCTGGCAAAGGTTTCTGATGGTGCTACACTGCCGGCAGGACCATCAATTGGCCTGAATGAGAAGATTGAGCTGAACTTCAAAGATGATAAGGAGCGGGAAGAAGTTGCCGACTATGTCCGAGCCGCTTTACTGAAGATGACGCTCGTCGAGGGCACGTTCAAAGCGTTGGGAAGTGAGAGTCAGAAAGACATCGGTGCTCATGTGCTTCAGAAATACAACGAGCTCAAGCGTCAGGGCCGGAAGAATATCGATATCCTAACCGAGCTGTTCAAAGAATTCACACCCGCCGGCCATGAGAAGAATCCTCCCTACACGAATCTGGCCCGAGCCTTCGTACTCTTCTTCTTTGACGACTGCACAATTTTCGAGAAGACTCTGACAGAGAAGACCCGGGATGCCCAATAGTGCTTATACCTACTAAGCATGAAAACCTAAGCCTTAACGTCCTCGTGCTCGGAGCCGAGATACTGAAGCTTCTTAGGCAGAATGATCAGTGGGAGAGTGTCGAGGGCCTCTTCGACCATCTTACGGAGCGAGTTCCCGCAAGTTTGGACCAATACTATGACGCAGTCCTGTTCCTGTGGCTGGCGGGTTTGGTTAGAAAAGATGGATTTTTTATCGCGAGGGTTGCGCCGTAATGTATTTAACCAGGTTGTATTCTGAGCCGGCGGGGCTGCTTGCAACTACTCCGTTGGGCGACGGCGTCATTCGTTACAAAGATGGCGTCAACTATATATTTGGGAAAAAGGATTCTGCCACCGATGCCAAGAAGTCGCTGAACGGCATAGGAAAGTCCCTTTCGCTGGACCTTATCGACTTTTGCCTTGGCGGCGCTCTCGATAAGAGAAACGCTCGCCTATTCGAAGCAAAAGAGCATCTCGTTGGCTACAAGATCGTTCTCGACTTCGAGGTGGATACGCAGATATACACGATTAAGAGATCAGCGGATTCTCCGGGAGAATTTGAATTTGGACCAGTAGGCGCGGTCAAAAAGTTGGATGAAAGCGAAGTAAAGGAAAGGCTCTGTGATCTGATTTTTTTTCGCAAAGCATATCCTGGGTATTACTCCAATGGCCTGCTCCGGTCGCTTCTCCCGTTCTTCTTGAAAATTCATCGGGAAGGCGGCAATCGTTTTGTCGATCCCGTGAAGTATTTGCCATCAACCGAATCGCGGCTTAATCAGTTTCATCTGTTTTTCCTTGGAATTGATAACACGCTCATTCATAAGAACTTTGAGCTGCAGGAAAAGCTCTCCGTTGCTAGCGAGGCTTTGCTAACTGTTCGGCAGCAGATGGTTCGGGTGTATGGTGTTAAAGTCCGGGAGATCGACAGTCGTATTGATAGCCTGACCCTCGAAGTTGACAAAATCGATAAGGGGATTAAGGCTTTTCGGTTGGCCGATGCTTACCGTGACGCCCAAGAACGTGCGGACCGCCTCACCCAGGAAATAAAAGAGAACGTACTCTTAAATCATTCGGATCACTCCAAAGTTTCGCGATATCAGGAGAGCTATACGCTCGCCGAAGCAGTGCCGAATATCCGAGAGATTAAGACGCTCTATTCCGAGCTAAACGCATTGCTCGGCGAACGGATTGGCAAGACCCTCGAGGACGCTATAGAGTTTCGAAAAAATATCGCCAAGTCCCGCAAAGATTTTCTGGCGGCGGAAATTCGGAAGCTCGAAGCTCAGGTTGTAAGGCGAGACGAGGTTATTGCGATTAAAGAATCAGAGCGAGCGAGGCTCTTCGAATTCTTGGAGGCGCAGAAAGCGATACAAGATTTAACCGATGCGTACGGCGCGGCCGAGCAGAAGAAGAAGGAGTTACATGATTTGCAGGCGCGGATCCGATTGCACGCGGACTTAGAAAAACAGCTCGCAGACCTTAAGCTGCAGGAGAGCGCCCTTTGGCAGGAGATCTTGGAATTCCTGGAGGCCAGCCGTGATCAGGTGACGGAGTTCCGAAGAACGTTCTTCGAAGTATATAGAGAGTTATACCAGGCCTCGGAAAGCGAGTCGGCGTTTTCACTATCCCCCGAGCCCACCAAGCAGCAGAAAATAAAAATAGAAGTGAATATCCCTGCGAAGCGCTCGGAAGGAAAGAATCCCGGCCGCACGTTGATTTATGACATATCGATCATGATGCACATGATCCGGACAGGCCTTCGCGGGCCACGTTTTCTGGTGCATGATGGGATCTTTAACGGGATGGACAAGGCTCACTTCGCGGCACTTATCGACTACCTTAAACGGAGTGTCGCTAAGGGTGAGCGATTTCAGTATCTCGTGCCGCTGAATGAAGAGGGGACGCTTAGCGAGAAATTCGGGAAGGTCGACGCCATCACCCCCGAGCAAATTGAAAGCGAAGCAGTTCTGGTTCTAACGCCAAACCGCAAGCTGCTTGGCAAGGACTGGAAGTAGAGACGTGGAAAAGCCTAAGGCTCTCTGGCTACCGCCATAAGAAATGAAACTCTCTGAAGTCGTGGACAATTTAAGGGCGCTCTCGGCTTCACTGCGCCGAGATACGTTCATTTACGACTTCCTCTTGGCCTTAGGTACGCCAAAGGCAACCATTGCACGGCTCAAGTCTGGAGATATTAACCTGGCGAAAAAGGCGGGCTGTACGTTATTGAAATCGAAGGTCTATTTCGAATCCGTGCGGGGGAATCCGGAGAAGGCTCTAGAGGCGTCAAGAACCGATCGGACTATTGCCAAGGGCAAAGCCCGGTTTTTCATCGCAACGGACTTCAAGATTCTTGCAGCGTATGATGCCCGGGTGAAAGAGGGTATTGAGATACCGATCGCTGAGCTCCACGAGCACTACGCATTCTTTTTGCCGTTGGCGGGAATGGAAAAGACGGTCATTCACGCCGAAACCGAGGCGGACGTCAAAGCGGCTGAGCACATGGCCAAGCTTTACGATCTCATTCGCTCGGACAATCCAGCAAGCAGTCCAGAGGACCGGCACTCACTAAATGTATTTCTGACGCGGCTGCTCTTCTGTTACTTTGCAGAAGATACTGGGATTTTCCCGGAGAGGGCTTTTACCAACGCCATCGCAACCTATACCCAGACTGATGCCAGCGATCTTGCTGAGTTCCTCCAGCAGCTGTTCCTCGTCCTAAACACGGACTCCGCGGATAGAGGAGACATCCCTAAGCACCTGGCAGATTTCCCGTATGTGAACGGTGGTCTATATAGCGACACCCCGACGAAATGTTCCAGGGTGCCGCAGTTTTCACAGAAGGCCCGACAGAAGCTGATCGAGTTGGGCGCCAAGAACTGGAAGGAAATTAACCCGGATATCTTTGGTTCGATGTTTCAGGGCGTGGTCGATGATGAGATGCGAGCCGAACTTGGGATGCATTACACGTCAGTTCCCAATATCATGAAGGTGATTCGCCCGCTCTTTTTGGATGAGCTGTATGAGGAATTTGAGAAGGCCAAGCGCTCTGAGACTCGGCTGGGCAAGCTGTTGGATCGGATCTATCACCTTCGTATTTTCGATCCTGCATGCGGGTCCGGCAATTTCTTAATCATCGCCTACAAGGAACTCCGGCGTCTGGAGATGGCGATTTTCCGGGAACTGCAGAAATTGACCACGCGGCTCCCCTTGTCGCGTATTCAGGTCCGGCAATTCTATGGCGTAGAACTCGACGATTTCGCCCATGAAGTCGCAATCCTCGCACTGTGGCTTGCGGAACATCAAATGAACGTGGAGTTCGCTGCAGCATTTGGCAGAGCACCCGCTTCTTTACCCTTGAAGGACGGAGCGAAGATCTCTTGTGGCAACGCGTTGAGGGAAGACTGGTTGAGTCATTGCCCTAAAGAACATGGATATGAGAACTATGTCCTTGGCAATCCGCCTTACTATGGAGCGCGTAAGCAATCGCAGTCGCAGAAGGCTGACCTTGCGCTTGTAGCAGAATCAATAGATGGACACAACAATCTGGATTACATCGCGGGCTTCTTCCTGAAGGCAGGGGATTACGTTCGAGCGACAGGCGCTACGGTGGCTTTCGTGACCACCAATTCTGTCTGTCAAGGCGAGCAGGTCGCGCTCCTCTGGCCGCATGTTTTGGGTGAGGACGTTGAGATTAATTTCGCATACAAGCCATTTAAGTGGTCGAACAGTGCCAAAGCTAACGCGGGGGTTACGTGCGTGATTGTTGGCATTCGTCCTATCTCTGCGCGTCCGAAACGTCTGTTCGGGCTCGATATCGTCAGGGTTGTTCCGGAAATCAATCCCTATCTTGTGCCCGGTCGCACCGTCTATATCCATAAAAGAAGGACGGCCCTTTCGCAGCTCCCAAGCTGCGACTTCGGAAGTATGCCGAATGATGGCGGCCATCTATTATTGGAAGCTCCCCAGTTGGACTCTCTTCGGGGAGTGCCTTCGGCAATGCGCTTCATCAGAAATTTCATGGGGACGGATGAATTTATCGATGGAAGGCGCAGATGGTGCCTTTGGATAAAATCGGACGAGGTGCCATTGGCGTTGGACATACCTGAAATAAAAGAGCGGGTGGATGCCGTTCGCAATCACAGATTGGATAGCAGTCGTGAGGCAACAAAGAAGCTCGCTGAGCGTCCGCATCAGTTTGCCGAAATCAGACATAAGGACACAGACGCCATCATTGTGCCTGCCGTGTCATCCGAGCGGCGCGAATATATTCCATCGGGCTTAGTCGGGAAGGATACGGTGGTTTCTAATCTCGCCTTTTCAATTCCAGGTGGTGAGGCATGGGTGTTTGCTGTTATATCAAGCAAGATGCATATGGCTTGGGCTCGGGCGGTTGCAGGTGGCCTTGAGACGCGTATTCGCTACTCCTCCTCACTGTGCTACAACAATTTTCCATTCCCTCGTATTGGTGCTGCACAGAAGAAGGATTTGGGACGATTGGCCGAAGATGTCCTGTCCGTGCGAGAGAAATTCCCTCAGAAAACGATCGCGCAGCTTTATGATCCGGAGACGATGCCCGCCGATTTACTTTCGGCCCATAAGCAGCTTGATGTTGCGGTGGAGCGATGCTATAGGTCCAAGCCATTCACCTCGGATGAGGAACGATTGGAACTGCTCTTCACACTCTACGAAAAGATGATCCAGGGAGCAAACGAGTAACATGCCTGACTTGATCCACGTTCGCTACTCTGCGACAGGAGAAAGCACCTCTGTCGATGCGATGGGCATGCGCGAAATGCAGGCCCGATGCTATGGTGCGCGTGCGGCCCAATACATACTTTTAAAGGCACCACCAGCGTCGGGTAAATCCAGGGCGCTGATGTTCATTGCCCTGGACAAACTGCAGAACCAGGGGCTCAAAAAGGCGATCATCGCAGTCCCTGAGCGCTCGATTGGTGGTTCGTTCGATAACACGGCGTTGAGCAAGCACGGCTTTTTTGCAGATTGGAATGTTCTGCCAGAACACAACCTCTGCACCCCCGGTGGTGATAAAGGCAAGGTGGCCGCATTCAAGAAGTTTCTTGAAGGTAGTGGGAGAGTTCTTATCTGCACTCATGCTACCCTGCGCTTCGCGTTCGATGAACTGGCAAGCAGCGCCTTTGATGGATGCCTTCTTGCCATCGATGAATTCCACCATGTGTCCGGTAATCAGGATAGTCGCCTTGGCGAGCTCGTGCGTGGGGTGATGTCCGGCAGCCGCGCGCATCTGGTTGCGATGACCGGAAGCTATTTTCGCGGCGACAGTCAGCCCGTTCTGCTGCCGGAGGACGAGGCGAAGTTTACTGGCGTAACGTACAACTACTACGAACAGCTTAACGGCTACGAGCACCTAAAGTCTCTTGGTATTGGCTACCACTTCTACCAGGGGCGCTACCTCACGGCGGTGGGAGACGTGCTCAATACTGACCAGAAGACAATCCTTCATATTCCGCACGTTCGGGCTGGAGAATCAACTAAGGACAAGCACGGCGAAGTAGACGCTATTCTCGACCTGATTGGGACAGTTGAGTTCACCGACCCCGCTACTGGGATTCTCCACGTAAAGCGCGCGCATGATGGGAAAATCATTAAGGTCGCGGATCTTGTCGATGATGACCCTGTGCGAAGGGATCGAGTCATTTCCTACCTTCGCCGAATCGAACGACCCGAAGATGTCGACTTAATCATCGCCCTTGGGATGGCGAAAGAGGGCTTTGACTGGAAATTCTGTGAACATGCGCTAACCATCGGTTACCGCGGCTCGTTGACCGAGGTGATCCAAATCATTGGGCGCTGCACGCGCGACAGCGTGGGCAAGACGCACGCTCAGTTCACCAACCTTATCGCCAAGCCGGATGCTAAGGACGCCGATGTGGCTGTGTCGGTCAATAACATGCTGAAGGCCATCACCTGCTCTCTCCTCATGGAGCAGGTCCTTGCTCCCGTCATCAAGTTCAAGCCGAAGATGGAGGGCGAGGACACCCCGCCAGGCGAGCTTCGTATCAGGGGCCTTAAAGGGGCTGCGACCGACCGCGTAAAGAAAATCATCGAACAGGATATAAACGATTTGAAGGCGGCGATACTGGGTGACGCCTCGGTGGCGAAGGGCATTACTGGTGCTGTGGATCCTGAAGTCCTGAACAAGGTTCTTATCCCGAAAGTGATTGAAACGAGATATCCGCAGCTTACGGAGGAGGAGCGTGAGCAGGTGCGCCAGCACGTGGTTGTCGACGCTGCGCTGCGCGCCGGCGAGATTGAAGTCCAAGGAGGCAAGAAGTTCATCCGTATGGCCGGCCAGTTCATCAATATTGATGATCTGAGCATCGATCTCATCGATTCCATCAATCCCTTTCAGCGAGCCTACGAGATCCTATCTAAAGAGGTGAACGCGCCGACATTGAAAGTCATCCAGGACTGTATTGCTGCGACGCGTGTGCAGATGACGGATGAAGAGGCGTTGCTGTTGTGGCCCAAGGTAAAATTGTTCGTAAAAGAAAAGGGACGGGAGCCGAATATCAATGCATCTGATCCTCTCGAACAGCGCATGGCGTCTGCGCTCATCTACATTAAGAAGGTCCGGCAGCAGCGCGGCAAGTAGTCATGACGGACGATGAACTCTCGAAGCTTATTGCGGATGACGATCTTGGTCTGCTCTCCATTAAGCCGAAGAGGACTCCGCAGTCGACAGAGGAAGAGCGGCTGCTCGAGGGCTTTCAGCAGATAGTCCGCTTTGTTGAGGCCACGGGTTCGGCGCCGACACTGCACGGCGATGGGATGGATGAGCGCCTGTTGAAAATCCGCCTTGATGCCATACGTAGCAGTCCTGCGCTGCGTGAGAAACTCGCTAATTTTGATGAATACGACCTCCTAAAAGCCGTGGCTGGCGAGGAAGTAGTGGAAGGGCAGGCTCCCAAATCTATCGATGAAATTCTGGATGACGAGCTACTTCAGAGCTTGGATTCGGATGCGGGGAACATTCTCACCTTGAGGCACGTTCCGGCCATGTCAGAGAAGGACATCCCCGACTATATAGCGCAGCGTACGAAGTGCCGCGAATTCCATGTGTTTGAGGTACAGTTCAAAAAATGTCAGCAGGATTTAAAAGCAGGAAGGCGGCGTCTTCTGCCATTTGCGAACGAGCAGCAGATCGAAGTTGGGAAGTTTTATGTACTGCAGGGAGTCCTGCTTCTTGTTGCTGAGGCCGGTGAGCGCAAGGAGAAGAATGGGAAGTGGAATGCACGACTCAGATGCGTCTACGAGAACGGCACCGAATCGGACCTTCTGCTGCGTTCTCTCTCCCGAGGTCTTTACAAGGACGGGCGCCGAGTCACCGAGCTCGATGAAGCATTGCTGAGCAAGATGGTGGTCACGGAGGACGACAAGGCCGCCGGCTTTATCTATGTACTGCGTTCATTGAGCGCGAAACCAGAGATTGCGTCCATCCCGAATCTATACAAGGTTGGACTAGCGCGGCGCAGCATCGAGCTGCGCATACAGAATGCGGAGCAGGAGCCCACGTATCTGATGGCGCCAGTAGCGCTGGTAAGCACGTTTCAGTGTTACAACCTGAATCTGCCTAAGCTTGAAAATTTGCTGCACCGTTTTTTCGATGCCGCGGCCGTTAAGGTGCAGGTTACGGACAGCCAGGGCAACTATCACAGCCCAAAGGAATGGTTTAGCGTTCCTCTAGAAAGCCTTCAACAGGCAGTCCGCTTGCTCATTTCGGGTGAGATCGTGAATTACGAGTACAACCATGCGAGCCAGCAGATCTTATTGCGCAAATAACGATGAAGGGCTGACGAGAGGGGAATTACATGGCACTTTCAGAAGATCAACGGAAAACTGCGCGGAGCATCTTCGATTCCTACAAACGTACTGGGTTTAAGCTCACCTACCAAGGTCGTACGTACACCGACTTTCGCGAATTGGACAAGGAGCGGATGGACGCTTTGAAGACCATGCGGCCTGAGACACAAAAGTTCTTGGCCGGCACCTATACCCTTCAAGAATTTCGTGAGGTAAGTGACCGTCTTGCGCGGGCGAACAATAAGTGGGGATTCACTGGGCCCTCTGGGCAAATGTTCGTGAATCAGCTCGCCAAATGGTCCAAGAATCCTGACAAAACAAGCACGCAGTTGCGCGAGAGCATCCGCCGTCCAAAGTCGCGAGAGGATGCCGCCGCCAAGATCAGGTCCATGGCTGATTACCTCCGCAAGGAATTCCCTGATTCGAAGGTGCGTTTCGCCTCTGTGCCGTTCCTGCTGAGCTACTTCTGGCAAATCGACGATCCGAATGTCGCGCCAATACACTATCCGGAATCAAGGCAGGTGCTCGTGGCGGAAAAGCTGCTTGAACCCGACGAAGACCTCGCCCAGTCCTACCTCAACTTCTGGGAGCGGCACGACGACCTGGCCGGGGAGTGGTCTGAAGGCTTTGATCTGGCCACGGACTGCAAATACTGGTTCGTCGAACATGTGTTGCAGGCTTACTTTCAGAGCCAGAAGGCTGATACAGCGGCCCCTGAGGAGGCTGAAAGCGAAGAGGGAGAAGAGATCACGCTGTTCTCTGGACCGCTCGCGTTGATCGGGACTTGGAAGAACGCCAGTATAGATGAAGCACGGAGCTTCATTAAGACGAAGGGAGCTTGGGCCTCAGTCTGGAACTTCCCGATTAAAGAAGGTGCGCGACAGGAGTTAACACCGCCCTTTCATGTCTTCGTGAATGTCGGGCGCGGGGTGCTGAAATATCGAATGAAGGTCGTTGAGTACCAAACTAGCAAAGGTAACGAGGGACTGCCTCCTCCCTGGCCAGACCTCACCGACCAACCTAACAAGGGCAAGCACAGGAATGGCGACTTCGTCTTCAAGACGTGGTTCAAGGTGACTTCTATTGATGAGGTGACGCCGACGCTGAATGCCTTCGACCTTAAGCCCGCCGCTCCCTATACAATGACGTCGCGGGCGCTGCTCAACCAGAGCACGTTTGGTTACTTCCGCCTTCCATCTGGGGCAACGGCGGCCGAGCCGGCGGCGGCGGCAGAGCCGGTGGCGGCACCTTACTCGTTGGATGACGCGGCGAAAGGCATGTTCATGCCGAAAGCCGAGCTTTCCGAGATCGTTGACCTCCTCCGCCGTAAAAAGAACGTGATACTTCAGGGCCCGCCCGGCGTCGGCAAAACGTTCGTGGCGAGGCGGTTGGCGTACGCCCTCATTGCCGCCGAGAGTGATCGGCAGATAGGCTCCGTCCAGTTCCACCAGTCGTATTCATACGAGGACTTCGTGCAGGGCTACCGTCCGAAGAAGGATGGAGCCTTCGAGCTGACTAAGGGCATCTTCGTTCGATTCTGTGACGACGCACGGCAGCGCCCCGAGCACCTTTTCGTGTTCATTATCGACGAAATCAACCGCGGGAATGTGAGCAAGATCTTCGGTGAACTCATGCTGCTCATCGAGTCAGACAAACGCGGCCCGGGGTGGAAGGCGGCCCTGGCCTACGGCGACGAGGATCAGGCGGAGTTCTTCGTGCCGCCAAACGTCCATTTGCTCGGCCTCATGAACACGGCGGATCGCTCACTGGCGTTGGTCGACTACGCGCTCCGGCGGCGCTTCGCCTTCGCGGATTTGGAGCCTTGCTTCGAGGCTGCGGAGTTCGAAGCGCATCTGAAAGAGCGCGGAGCGACTCCTGCGCTGGTCGCCAAGATACGTGGTCGCCTCACCGAATTGAACCAGATGATCGAGGCCGACAAGGACCTCGGGCGCGGATTCCGCATCGGCCACTCGTATTTCTGTCCCGACGGCGTGGCCCGCCTGGATGGCGACTGGTACTCCCGCGTCATCCGACGAGAGATCGTGCCGCTTCTCCGTGAATACTGGTTCGACAGACCTCAGCAGGACGTGAAGGCGGCCGAGGAGCGCCTGCTCGCCAACTGAGTGCAGATCCCGATCCGCAATATCTTTTACCTGTTGTCCTATTCCTGGGACACCTTGGACCAGCGCGGCGTCGTTGATGCCGGACAGCTAGAAGGGACGAACTTCGCCGATCTGTGCGCGCATGTTCTGATCGGCGGGACCCGACGGCTAATAAAAGAGGGTCTCGACCAGCAGTATTATGAGGAAACAGCGGAGCTGGCCGTCGTGCGCGGCAGGATTGATTTCAGCGCCTCAGCCGTCCGGCAGTCGCTGGAGAGAGGCAAAATCGTCTGCCGGTATGACGAGTTGACGCGGGCCAGCACGCCGAACCGCATTATTAGGACGACGTTGCGGAGACTGGCCGCTGTGCATGGACTGGATTCAGACCTCCGCAACCAGTTACTTGTCTTGTGGAAACGTCTGGCCGAGATCCCGGAGGTGCAGGTCCAGCGCGCTATGTTCAGGTCTCCTGTCCGGCAGCGTAAGCCGCTGTACGGCCTCTTGTTGGCGGTCTGTGAAATGGTGCATGGATCGATTGCGCCGGAGAAGCCCGGCCAGGGCGCAGTGTTCCGCGACTTCCTCCAGGAGGAGGTCAGGATGCGTATGCTCTTCCAGCGATTCGTCCGGAATTTCTACGCCCGAGAGCTCCGGAACCACACCGTCCGCGGCGACCGACTGGAGTGGGCGGCGGTCCCTGAGAAACCAGGTGACGAGAAACTTCTACCGGTCATGGAGACCGATATAACGATTGAGTCCAAGAACAAGATCTGCATCATCGACACCAAGTATTATGTCTCAGCTCTCCAGGTAAGGTACGAGGCTCCCAAATTGATCTCAGGGAACCTCTATCAGCTTTTCTCGTATCTGAAGAACGCCGCCGAGACCCGTGGCGGGCTTTACACGACCGCTGAGGGTATCTTGCTATACCCTCAGAACGGCCCGGTCCTAGACCATGCCTACAAGATCAGCGGGCATCGCATGCGTACTTGTACCGTGAACTTGGCTGCGGACTGGAAGGAAATCCGAGAACGGCTTCTCGCTATAGTAGGTGTGTCCTAGTTCTACGCGCCTCGCAACGATGGCGCAGGGTGTTCCCCGATGGCTATCGGACCCACGCTGAGGAAACCGCCCTTCGGGCGGTAACCCCTGAACTGCTAACGGCAGGCGCACCCCGTCCGCGGCCGCGTCTCTCGCCGCGGACCTGGCGGGCTGCTTGGCTCGGCGCTGAGCGACACGCCGAGCGGGAACCGAACCAGGTTTCAACCTGTTCGGACGGCGACGACCGCCGGCGGCACGTCCACGGCACCGCCCCGCTGTCCGCCACTCCGCCTTAGGCTCCGGTGTTTTTCAAGGTGTGCCTCAGCTCGTCGTCCCAGGAGCGCGCGGCCCGGCTCTGCGGCTTAAACGGTCACCCCTCTCAGTAAAAAACAATTCGCTCCGGGGCCTTGCCCGCTCCGCTGAACCGTTTTTTACCGGGGGACCCACCATTTAATCCTCGATCCAACCCGCGCCTCGGGACTCCTCGGCCCTCCGGGCAGTCGGAGGCACACCATGAAAAAAACCTACGTGAACGTCGTGGCGGACAGCGGGGCGGCTACGGAGAGCTTGGAGGCGAACGAGTCCCGACCGGAGGGAACTCTCCGGACCCGGAATCAAGGCTTGCTCTCGCGATTGCAGGAGCGCGGCCCGGAGGCGTTGTCGGACGCGGAGCTTGTGGCGGTGCTGTTGTCGGTCCCCGTTGAGAGTGCCGCCGATATGGTGCGCGAAGTGAGCGCGCCGACGGCGACGGGTGGGCGGAACGCGGCGAAGATGTCGGCCTTGAACGAATACGCGAAGCGGATGCGGAACACGGACCCGCGTCCGGTCATCGACAGCGCGCGGGCGGTCGCCGGGATCGTCCCGGCCAACGTTCGGGAGGCGAAGAAAGAGCACTTTCTGATCCTCTGCTTGAATGCGAGGCGGCAACTCATCCACCTAGAGACCGTCTCTATCGGTACCCTATCGGCCAGCCTCGTGCATTGCCGCGAGGTCTTCTCTCCCGCCATCGTACACGCCTCGGCGGCCGTCGTGGCCGTACACAATCATCCCTCGGGCGATCCGACGCCGAGTTCCGAGGACCGTGACGTAACGCGGCGCTTGCAGAGGGCGGGGGAGCTTCTCGGAATAGTGCTGGCCGATCATGTCGTCGTAAGCGCGACCGGTTACTTTTCCTTCCGCGAGCATGGGTTGATCTGATGCGGGAATTAACCAAAGCCGAAGCCCTGGCCTCCGTGGCGCGCGCCGTAACGCGCGCCCGGAGGTTCGGGGCGGAGTATTTCGCCGGGTTCGCGGGGCGGCGGCCACTGGCGGCCTTGCTGGCCCTGCCATTGTGTTCGGAGAGCCGGGCGAGCTTCTTTCCGCGCGCGACTCTACGCTATCCCGTCGACGAGCGGCTGGGCGTCATCGTCATCACGGAGCCGGGTCACTCGTTCCCTTCCGTTCATCCGGTCTACGTCCGACCGACAAGCGAATGGGAGTAGGGCCCGATGGTCGGAGGAGGGGCCCTCCGCGCTCCGGCGCGGGGGGCCTGTGAGGCCCGGTGGAACCGCGACGCCGCGCGCCCGGCCGCGAAGGGGACCACGGCCGGGCCGTGGAAACCGCCCTTCGGGCGGTGGTCTTAGGAAACCGCGACGGCAGGCGCACCCCGTCCGCGACCACGGCTTTCGCCGCGGACCTGGCGGGGTGCTTGGCTCGGCGCTGGGCGGCGCGCGCCGAGAGGGACCCGAACCAGTCTTCGACCAGTTCGTGACGGCGGACGGCGCCGCGTCGCACGGCATCGGCCCGGCCTTCTTCCTCCGCCCCTCCTGATATTCCTCCGGTTTTCATTTTCATTCCCTTGCGCTCGTCGTCCCAGGAGCGCGCGGCCCGGCTCTGCGGCATAAACGGTCACCCCTCTCGGCAAGAAACAATTCGCTCCGGGGCCTTGCCCGCTCCGCCGAACCGTTTCTTGCCGGGGGCCCCACCATTTATTCCTCGATCCGGGCCGCGCCTCGGGACTCCTCGGCCCTTCGGGCGTTCGGAGGGAATGAAAATGAAAACCTACGCGATTACGGGGCGGATGAAGAAGGCCGGGCCGACTTTAACGCCGGACGGCAAGACACTTGTAGGTGGGAAGTGCGGATGCGGCACAGCCTGCGGGAATCGTGACGACGGCGGCGGGTTCTGCCGGTGTTCTCACCATGAGGGGGAGTACCAGGAAATCGCGGAACTGCTCGGCCAGGTTCGGACCGAGCATCTGCGTCGGCACATGGATTCTCTGTTGACCGGGCCGGAGTGCATAGAGTTGCGGGGCTTCGGTTATAGCTTGACTGAGGATTGGGGGGAGGCCGAAGAACTGGTCCAGGTCGCCTGTTTCAAGGCCCTGCGTTCTGCGGCGACTTACGACCCGAGCCGGTCGCTGTTGGCATGGCTCAAGAGCATCCTGCGGAACGCCTTTTTCGATCGAGTGCGGAACTCCCGCCTGACTGTATCGCTGACGCATCCGGTCGGCGGAGGCTTGACGGTCGGAGATTCGTTTGTGGATTCGGTTGTTTCGGTCGAGGTTCGCATGGAGCAAGAAAGGGGAACCGCCGCGCTGTTGAAGGCGATAGCCGACCTTCCGACGGCGCTCCGGTGCATAGTGACCCTTTGTGACCTTGAGGGGATGACTTACGAGGGTGCCGCAACTCGATTGAGGATTCCTCTTGGGACCGTGCGATCTCGTCTTTCGCGCTGTCGTCTGGTTCTGAGGGAAAAAGTCGGGCAGATGGACTAATCCGGTCAATGGAGAAACATATGAACGAAAACAACAATCCGTTTGAAAACATGGAAGCGATTTCGACGTACTCGCGCGCTCAGGCCATCGAGGACGGGGTCCTCGTGGACTTGTCGGCCCTTGCCCGGGAGGCAGGTTTTAAGTACCCGGTGGCCGTTTCCGTGGGAGTGTTCGCGGTCCTGGCACCCTGGGCGGATGTATTCGAAGGCGACGTTTCTAAACCGACCAAGGGGCAACCTCTGTATGGCCTCGGGCAATCGTTCAACGGGCGGGCGTGGGACCTTTTGGCGGTCTTGCTCTATGAGATTCGGCGCGGGGAGGGCGGCGGACGAGTCGAATTCGCACCCTTATTCGTGATGCCGCGCGGCTCAGATCGACCAATCCCGGTCCCGATGTATGCGTTGTGCGGACCCGGCGACCGAGGAGAGCCGATTATAACAATCATGCTTCCTGGGGAGGATTGATGTTACCGCGCTACGTTCAATGCGATTACCCGGAGGGCGACGATGGTAAGTGTGGGGTGATGTCAAAACGCCTACCCCGGTCGGCGCTCAACCACTGTCCGCGTCATCGAGCAAGGCTCCCATATTGGCCGACGGATAGCGTCGAATTGCCGGCGTCGACTCCGAAAATTGAACAGGCTAGAGGCGCTGCTCCTTAGTTGCGCGCTTCGTCCCGGCTACGGCGTCCGGCCACGGAATTACGTATGCACCATTGCTAATCTAAAATTAGTCTGCTAAACTACGGCCTAGGTGCTCACTTCCTGCAAGTTGACGGGCAGCGCCGCGAAGATCGCGGCCTATCACTCTTCGGAGGAGAACTATTACTTCTCCCAGGCCAACGGAGTCGAATCCCTGACCGGCGACAACGCTGTCGGCGGCCCTCAAATCCACGGCAACCTCGCTCCGGGCCTCGGTTTCAAAGACGGTGCGTCGATCTCTGAGGCCGACTTAACGAACCTCCTTTCGAGTCGCAACGCCGCGGGCGCGCAGGTCGGCCGCGAGCACAAAGTTATCGGCATCGACCTGACTTTCTCTGCTCCGAAGTCCGTCAGCATCGCCGGATTGCTCACGGATCGCGACGCGTCGATCATCGCGGCCCATGACCGCGCGGTCCTTGAAACCATGCGCGAGATCGAGCGTCAAAGCGCCGCCGCTCGACCGTACATCAACGGCGAGCAGCCTACCGTTAAGACTGGAAATATGGCTTTCGTAACCGTCCGTGACGGCTTCAATCGCGAGCATGACCCCCACCTGCATACGCATGTCGTGGTCATGAACTTGACCTCCTACGAAGACAAGATCATGGCGTTGGACGGCCGCCAGATCATGCGGTACGACTTCAATAAGATGTGGGGGGCGATGTACCGCGCCAAGCTCGCGGCGAACCTGAGAGCGGCCGGCCACTCGGTCAGCTACACCAAGAAGGGGGAACTGCGGTTGGACAGCGTCTCGCTGGAAGTCGAGCGCGAGTTTTCGACCCGAAGGGCTGAAATTGTCGCCGCGAAGAAAGACGGGCTTCACGACATGGCGGCTTGGCGCAAGACCCGAAAGGAGAAAGACCCAAAAGTCGGGAAGGTGGGTGTCTTGGGTGCCTGGCGCGATCGCGTTCAGCAGTACGAAGCCAAGACTGTGAAGCAGAATAAGGCAGACAGTCGGGCTGAGCGCGAGGCCTGGACTCGCGAGGCTGCGTTCTCGGTCGAAGCCCGCCAGGAGATCTCCGGTGAGCGCGGCGATAGCGAGGCGGCTCGCTGGCAGGCTGCCGCGCGACGGGCGACCGATCGGACCGCCACCGTGTCGGCCAACGTCCTCATCACGGAATATCTTACCGAGCTTGCACGGGGCGAAGCTTGGGAGCCCATCACCTATTTGGTGGCCGAGCAGCGCCTGATGGCCGAGGTTCGCGCCGGGCGCTTGCTTGCGACCGATGACGGGCGCTATACGACCTGGGAAATGACGCGCGCCGACCGGGAATGCGTTCGAGAACGGTCAGCTCCACCGGTGCTGGCTTTGCGGCCGGAGGAAGCCGCCTTGGAGGTCAAGGAGTACGTCAAAACGAGCCTGGGAAAGGGCCAGCGAGGCTTGTCCGAGCAACAGGCCGCAGCGGCCGCGGGCATCTTGTCTGCCGAGCGCGGGACCGTCGTCGTCCAGGGCGACGCCGGTGCCGGCAAGACGACCATGCTCAAGGCCGTCCACGACATCGCGGAGCAGAAGGGGTGGGAAACCGTCGGCCTGGCGATACAGGGTGTGGCTGCCCGCAAGCTCCAGGAGGAGTCCGGTATCGTTTCAATGACCGTCAGTTCCTACCTCTCGCGGGAGCAAATGGCGGCTCGGGAGGCTTCCAGGCTCAAGGAAGCGCCTGCGGCGCGCGTCCCGCGCTTGATCGTCATTGACGAGGCCTCGATGAACGATAGCCGCGGCCTTGCGGAACTCATGGGCCTCGCCGACAAGCACGGCGATAAGATCGTCCTTGTCGGCGACCGCAATCAGATCCAGTCGGTCGGCGCCGGACGGCCGTTTGACCGACTAATCGAGACGGCAGAGGCCGCCGATCAGCTGCTCAGCCTTTGCGAGAACTACAGGCAGCGAAACAAGGACCTGCGCGAAGCGGTCGATATGGCGCGGGACGGAAGAATGCGCGAGAGCATCGATCTCCTGGCGCGTACCGGCCGCGTGGCTGAAATACAAAACGCGACCGTCCGGCGTCACGCCGTGGCTTCGATGTACGACAAGGATACGCTTATATTGGCCGGAACCCGCGAGAGCCGTGACGAACTCAACCTCCTCATCCGAGACGACCTTGGAAAGCGAGGCCTCATCGATCTATCCACCGCCCGCACCTATACGTTGGCTCGAGCCGACGCGGACGGTGTGAAGCAGAAGGTCGCGCGCGAGTTCGCTAAGGGCGATGTCGTCACCTTCCTTCAGAACGATTACCGTAAGGATTTCGACGTGCGCAACGGGGAGCGGGGGGAGGTCCTCAAGACCATGAACGATGGCCTGACCGTCCGCCTTGAGGATGGCCGGACGGTCGATGTGGACACCAAGCAGTATGGCGCGCTCGACTATGGCTATGCGATGACGACGTACAAGAGCCAGGGGCAGACCTACAATAAGGTCGTTGTCGAGGCCGACACATCCGTTCCGGTGCTGCAGGATCAACGAAATACCTACGTCCAGATCACGCGAGCCCGAGATGATGTGCGGGTCTTCACGGACGATAAGGCGGAGCTTCGCGAGATTGCCGGGGTGCTCAACTACAGGATGGACACGTTTGGGGTTGAGGTCACGCTGGAAAAGGCCGCGGCGATGGAGCGGCGCGTCCACGTCGAGGCCTTCGGGGATCGCGCCCGGCGCGAGGCCGAGGTCAAGATTCAACAGGCGACCGACACCGCAAAGCGAGACGCCGAGATAATCGCCGACACGGGAAGATTAAAGTATCTGCCGCCGGAAAACATTCACGTCTATAACGCTACCTTTGTTCTGAGCGCCAAGGCCGAGGATCAAGCCAAACGCATCGACGGGTTGCGGGACATTGATGCCGCTCTTCAGGCTCGTAAGGACCTTGGCGACGGCGAAAAAGACTTCGTTGCCAAGCACCTGAATTCGGACGAGGCAGTGAAGACCCTGGAGCGCTTCAAGAAACCGGAGGAAGTCATCGCGGTCGGCCTCGTTAAATCGGGGGTAATGGACCTTGAAGATGCGGTGAAGAACTTGCCAGCGAGTCGGGGACTCGCTGTGAAGGCGCACGTTCGAACCTCCTTCCCTGACAGAACTGACGGGCCAATCGTCGTTTTGAACGAGGACTACTTGAGCGGCGCGGGTGAGAGCAAGACCATCATGCGTGGGTTCGAACTCCATCTAGACGCAGTCACTAAGAGTCTGCTTGCCTCGGAAATGCTCAGCGACGCGGAGAAGCGGAAAATTTGCAGAGAGCTTTCCATGCCCACAAGCACGCCGGCTCTCTATGCGTCAGGGGTCAGCCAGCCGGAGGACGCTGTCGCCTTTGCCGCGGTGCGCTCCGGCGTCGCGGACCTAACGCGCGCGGCCACCGCTCTTCCCAGGGCCGACATTAAACGTGTCGAAGGCCTCTTGAAGAAGGCCGCGGAGATGGACCTTGGCCTCCAGGCTTCAGCAATGGATACTCCCCACATTGCGCAGAAACGGCGCAACCGCGGGCTCCATCGGTAATGGTTATATCCATGAGCAGCCCGCCGCCGCGGACATTCGTCTTTGGTTCTCTTGGTTTTGTGTCTATTTGTGCCTTATGGGCCCAAGATCAGGCTGGGGACCGACCGCTTGGATTTCCGCCTATTTCTGCTGAATTGGGACGAATGTGGGAGCAGCGTGGTCGGCGAAGCTGGATTGTGCCTTTTTGGATTTGTGCCTAATTCGTGCCTACTGGCGGCGACAATGGGTGTCATTGGATGTAGGTCTATGCACTCCCATGCAAACGATTTCTCGACGAGAAATCGATAAAAACCGAGTTTCTCGACGAGAGGCCAAAAAGGGCCTAAAATCCTTGCCAAGGATCAGACGGCGGTTCGATTCCGCTCGCCCGCTCCAAATTTCCGGCCTTAAATAACGGCGTTTCTCGTCGGAGAACCAGCGAATAATCCTCGCTGGTTTTTTGTTTCTAACGGAGCCTGCGCATCATTCCCGACGAGGATCGGGCGCGGACTCGATTCTGCGCGTTCATTTTCTGCCTAAAGATCGGATTTTCTCGTTGGTAAAGCATCGAAATTTTCGCCAATCTGTTCCCATTGGCGGGACCCGGTTATAAACATTTCTGCCGGATTTCTGCCATGTTTAAGATTCCAGAAATTACTTCTTGGGCAGCCTCACGCTTCCGTGTCGGGCTGACGGGCCCAATTTTATACAATCGTCCGAGAATCGTATGAAGACATCTCCGGAGTTGTTCGTCATTGCGGGACCCAACGGAGCTGGTAAGACAACGTTCGCTCGCGAGTTTCTTCCGAACTATGCGAATTGTCAGGAATTTGTGAATGCGGATCTCATCGCGGGCGGACTTTCTCCGTTTTCTCCGGCTGCCGCCGCGATCGAGGCGGGCCGCATCATGCTCCATCGGATCGAAGAACTCTCGGCGCAGCGCCACACGTTCGCGTTCGAGACGACTCTTTCCGGCCGGAGCTATCTGTCTCTTTTCACGAAGCTTCGAGCTGGCGGATACCGGATTCACCTGATATTCTTATGGTTGCCGCGAGTCGAACTCGCGATCCAACGTGTGAAGGAAAGGGTTCATCGCGGGGGCCATTCAGTTCCGGAGGAAGACGTTCGTCGGCGATTCGACCGCGGCATAAAGAATCTCTTGACCGAATATCATGTGCTTGTGGATACGTGGGGTCTTTTCGATAACTCAGGCAGCCTACCCCGGCCTATCGCGAAGGCTAAGGACGGAATCATCGAGAGAATCGATCCTCCTCTATTCGAGAAGATCCGGGAAGGTTTAAAATGAGCATGAAAATAAAACGTACGTCAAAAAGCTCCGATGTCATGCAGAAAGCCGAGAAGGCTCTTCGAGTCGCGGTTGCGAAAACAATTGAGGATCATCGTTTGAGCGGAGACCCCATCGTCGTCTGGAAAAATGGAAAGGTCGTCAGAATTCCTGCCAGCCGAATTCCGCCGGCGAAATCTGTTGGCGTCTGAATCCTGCTCACCGAGAAGTTAGCCGTTCATGAGGGGTATGGTGCTCCCAAAAATTCGGACCACGTGCTGAGCCTGTTGCACAAACCGTCAGACGGCGTAAAATCTGTCGGCCCGGGGTCGTTCACGCGTAGACCGGGGTAAAAGTCGGCGTTCCGAGAGCAAATCGCCCCGAAATTCGCCGCAACTTCGCCTTCCCGCTCCTCCAAAGCTTCAGAAGGTTGTGCGTCGTGCACATCAGCGACCATTCGCTATCGGCCGCTTTCACGCCTCGCCGCGAGAACCCGTCGCATCCTCGTCCATCTTTGATCTGTCCGAATGTCGGCTCGATCGTCTGGCCCCGCAGCCTGTAAAGCTCGCGCCCACGCTTCGTCAACAGCGCACGCTCCATGCGCTCGCGCACCGTCATCGCCGCGGGTATCCGCCCTCTCGGCGCCGGCGCTTCCCGCATCGCTTTGCGCTGCTTCCAGTCTTTGTTCGTCGCGATGAACAACTCCGGCCCATCCGCCTTCGCACCCGCCATGTTCGCGTCGCTCCAGTACCCGGCATCCGCCAGCGCCGCCTTCATCGCCTCCGGAGACGCACCCGCCGCCTTCAAATTCTCTGCGATCTTCTCCAACATGGGAAGCAATTGTCCCACGTCGTTGCACTCCTGTGTGACCTCCGCCGCGACGATGATTTGATTTTCTGTCACCGCCGCCTGCGCGTTGTAGCCCTGCACGTAGCCCGACCGCGTC
>Ga0206814_10069_pt1 | contig 26987 bp, 22 predicted proteins | sample Alteio_BWOrgCont_90_FD_152850 | JGI IMG/M metagenome (GOLD analysis project Ga0206814, IMG submission 152850) | Enriched cells from forest soil in Barre Woods Harvard Forest LTER site, Petersham, Massachusetts, United States -... | ecosystem: Environmental > Terrestrial > Soil > Temperate forest >...
ATCCTCTCCTCGTTGCGATCACAGTTCTATGTGCTTTGTCTGATCTCGCTGAGGATGTCAATATGTGGGCGCACCACAATTAAACTTTCGCATCGAACCATCATCGTTTCACAGATTTTCAAATACCCTTGCAAAAAATCGACTCTTGGTCGCGATTTATTGTCTTTCAGGACTTGTGTTGCCCAGCGCCGATTGCGCTCAGAAGGCAACATCTCAGACTTTTCGCCTGATGGCGACATTCTTCTGAAGCTGTCACACATGGCCGCTTGTCACGACGCGCAATTAGTCCAACGGCTCGGGATATCAATCGGAAGCACTGTTTGACAGCGACCGAGTGGCGCTACCTCACGATTTTGGAGGCATGATGAAATACATCGGAAAGTTAGTGGCAGCGGCGATCATCGGTGTGCCGCTTTTAGCGTTTGCTCCAGCAACGGCCGCTCAAGAAATTGATCTGCATGATTTTGTAATTGACAGCGTGGACGGATACCAGCCTGTCTCCGGATTAACGATAGACGGTAAAGGTAATCTCTTTGGCACGACGCTCTACGGCGGAACATTGAGCATTGGGGGCACAGTTTTTGAATTGAGCCCCACGTCAGAGGGGGGGTGGACAGAGAAGGTGATCCATAACTTCAACGGAAGTGGAGATGGGTTAGATGGCTACCGGCCCTACGCGGGCCTGATTTCCGATGGAAAGGGAAATCTTTACGGAACCACTTCGAGCGGGGGTACCCGCTTCACCGCTGGCGGTTCCCCAATACCTTACGGAACGGTATTCGAGTTATCGCCAGCCGACGATGGCAGTTGGACTGAAACCATACTTTACAGCTTTGGAGCCTCTGCCACTGACGGGGCGACTCCGATGGGGAGCCTGGTTTTTGACGCACAGGGCAACCTCTATGGAACTACTTACCAAGGCGGAGCAACTGGCCGGTACGGCGCTGTTTTCGAGCTCACACCTGTAGCGGAGGGAAGTTGGAATGAGAAGATCATTTACTCTTTCGGAGCGACGAGCACGGACGGAATCGAGCCTCTTGCTGGCCTGGTTATTGATTCTGCGGGGAATCTGTACGGAACAACTGCTCTAGGCGGGCTGTACTCGAATGAATCTACGTCCGGCGGAACAGTGTTTGAATTGACTCCTGCGGCGGATGGAATCTGGACGGAGACGATCCTCCATAGCTTCAACACACCGCAAGGCGATGGGTCCCTGCCAGTGGCAAATCTCGTCTTTGACAGCAAGGGCAATCTTTATGGCACTACTGAGAGTGGTGGGGCACAAGCAGCTGGTACTGTATTCGAATTGTCACCTGTGGATGGCGGGGCATGGTCTGAGAGAGTATTTAATCTCTATTCTTCTGCATCGTCTGGCTATGTTCCTGAAGCTGGCCTGACGATCGATTCATATGGCAATCTGTACGGCACCACCTCGTCCGGTGGAGCCTACGCGCGCACCAACGTGCCTGGAGGCACTGTCTTTGAACTGAGACCCCAATCTGACGGAACCTGGACGGAGGAGATTCTTCATAACTTTTCAGGAACCGCGACAGACGGAAACACGGTCTACGGCGGAGTCATTTTCGACTCAAACGGTAACCTCTATGGAACGACTGAACACGGCGGGCTGCACGCGGTCGGTACAGTCTATGAACTCCAGTCGGTAGTACCGACAATCGCATTGCAGTATGTGGCCGTGACGCCGTGCCGGATCGCGGATACGCGCAACGCAACTGGAGCCTTTGGCGGACCAGAGCTAGCTGGCGGATCAACGCGCACCTTCAATATTCCGCAGAGTGCGTGCAGCATTCCTTCCACCGCCGTGGCTTATTCGCTCAACGCAACCGTGGTTCCCGATGCAACGCTAGGATACCTGACGGTGTGGCCTGCAAGCGAGACGAAGCCGGATGTCTCGACCCTCAACTCCGATGGCCGCGTCAAAGCCAACGCCACCATCACTCCTGCCGGCACAGATGGCGGGGTCAGCGTCTACACCAGCGATCCGACCCAATTCATCCTTGATATAGACGGTTACTTCGTACCTGCTGGAACAAGTACGTCAGGCTTGGAATTTTATCCGCTCACACCCTGCCGCATCGCAGACACTCGTAACGCCATCGGCCCACTTGGCGGGCCTTCGCTTACGGGCGGGGTCGGCCGAGCATTCCCTGTACAAAACGTCTGCGGCATTCCGCCGAGCGCCAAGGCCTATTCGCTCAACATCACCGCGGTTCCGCACGGAGGCTTGGGATACCTCACCGCGTGGCCTGCGGGGGAAACGCGGCCGGTGGTCTCTACTCTCAATGCAACCACCGGAGCAATCACTGCCAACGCAGCCATCGTGCCTGAAGGTACGAGTGGAGAAATCTCCATCTACGTGTCGAATGATGCCGATGTAATCCTCGATGTGGACGGCTACTTCGCTGCGCCGGGAACGGGAGGATTGTCACTTTACACGGTCACACCCTGCCGGGTCATCGACACGCGCAACGGCGCCGGAGTCTTCAAGGGAGTGCTGACAGTACCTGTCGAAACTAGCGTCTGTGCCGCGCCGAGTGACGCGAAAGCCTATGTGCTAAATGCGACAGTAGTGCCTTCGGACGGGCTCGGCTACTTGTCGCTTTGGGCTGCGGGAACAACACAACCGGTCGTCTCGACCCTGAATGCCAGCGACGGAGCGATCACCTCCAACATGGCCATCGTGCCCACCAACAACGGAAGCGTCGATGCCTTCGCCAGCGACCCGACTCAACTCATTCTTGACCTGTCCGGCTACTTCGCCCCATAAGGCGAAGAAGCCGCAAGCGACGGACGTACTCCGCCACACAGAATACTCACAGCTGTGCGAGCGAAATTGTTTCATCAGCTCAGCGGAGAGACAGCCACGGTTGCTTCAGAGGATGGTCGCAGCACGAATAGAGAAGCTCGTTGCGCATCAAATTGCAATGACCATCAATCTCACGGGTCGGCCCACAACTCGTAGTTTGTGGACCGACAGGTAGTGGTGCAGTTTGAAAATCCACAGGTTTGTAATTGGAACATGGCTGGCGTAGGCTTGGGACATGGAATAGCGCTCAATATTAAGTGGCTGTTCTCGTGATCCAACCGGATCAGGGGACCATTGAAGGAGGGCTATATTGAGCTAATCGTATCGACAGCTTTTTTCCTTTTGAGTTTTTACTGGACAGTGCTGAGTTCGCAGTATCCATCACGCTGCGATCTCCTGTGAATTCAAATGAATATCGGAGCGCCTGTATTGCTCCAGGATTTTCTTCAGTTTGGGGTCCAATCGGGAAAACAGGGCACTGTTCGGGCAATCGAAATACTCTTAAGTCGCGCGAGGCGGGACGTGGCTCTCATTGTGGGCCGTCTCACGATGTCGAACCGGCGCATTGACCTCCACCGTGTCAAATCTGGGCCCCCACGTGGAATGCCCGGCTGCTTTTGTACCAGAGTTGAAGAGACAAACTGGTAAGAGAGGAGCCTTGAATAGCACGAAGAAAGAAGCATAGTCCGGAGCAGATGGTGAGCTTGCTTCGGCAGATTGGAGAGTAAGCCTTCGAGCAAGTCCATTCTTTTCCTGAGTTTGTGAAGGTGCTTTACTTGGTCCATGATGGAACCGCAAGAGTATCGACAGCGTCGTCACCGGAGCCGTGAAGAGGCAGTCCGGTTGGTAATGGAGTTTGAACAGAGTGGGCTAACGCGGCAGTCGTTTTGCCGCAAGTATGGCCTTTCCCCCGCTACATTGGATTACTTTCGCAAGCGCTGTGCTTCCGGCGCTTCGGCGCGGTCCGTTGTTTCACCATCCAAACCAAGCCGTGCTGGCGTCACGTTGGTGCCTCTCGAAGTATCCGAGCATTCCGTAACGCAGTCTGTGATTGCCGGGAACGAGACAGGTAATGGCGCGACGCTGTTCGTCGAACTGGCCAGCGGACGCCGCGTCGGCGTGGTCAGCGGTTTCGACGCGAGCACGCTGAGGCGCCTGATCGCCGTGCTCGAACAGGCATAGTGCGATGCTGGGTCTGGGCGCGGCTACGCGCATCTATGTCGCCACTGGCGCTACCGACATGCGCCTCGGTTTCGATGGTCTCTACGGTCTTGTCTCTAGTCAGTTGGAACAAAATCCGCAAAGCGGCCATCTGTTTTTGTTTTCCAATAAACGCCGCGATCGTATGAAGATTCTCTTCTTCGATGGCCACAGTCTTTGGGTGTGTGCGCGGCGCATGGAGCAGGGACGCTTGCACTGGCCTCGCTCCGAAGATGGACGCGCACAGTTGACGCGCGAGGAGTTTGCGTTGTTGATGGGCGGCATCGATCTGGCCGCGACAACGAAGCGGAAGTGGTATTGCAAGCCAGTAGAAAGCGATGCGGAAGAAATGCGAAAGACCGCATGAATATTGGTGATTCGATGACATATCCACAGCATAATCTGCGATTATGGAGACAGATGAATCCTGCTTCTAAGTCGCCTCTGTCTGCTGTGCATGATCCGGTTGCCGCCGCGATCATCGCACAACTGCAACAGAAGGTGGAGGAGCAAGATGCGCAGCTTGCGCGCAGTCAGCAGGCGCTGGCGGCGGCGGATTCAGTGATCCAGCAGCTCAAGGATGCGCTTCGCCTGGAGCGCATCCAGAAGTACGGCAAGCGCAGTGAGACACTCAGCGATCTGCAACTGCAATTACTCGATCTTGAGCCGGCGGTGTCGAGCGACGAGATTGATGCCGAAAGCCGGCGCGATCCGATCAGCGAGGCACCGCAGGAAGAACAGAGCGCGTCATCGACTGCGCAACAGCAGCAAAAGAAGCGCAAGCCGCATCCTGGCCGCAACGAGTTGCCCGCGCATCTGGAGCGTGTTGAAGAAGTCATTGCGTGCACGCCCGAACAGTGCGCCTGCGGCCGGTGTGGCGGAGAGACCAGCGTCATCGGCTACGAAAAGACCGAAGTGCTCGGCAAGAAGCCAGTCGAGTATTACGTTCGCGTCATCAAGCGCGAGAAGCGCGCCTGTGCGGCGTGCGTCATGCAGGGCGTTGAGACGGCCGCTACTCCCGTGCGCATCGCGCCCAAGTCGACCTTCTCCGACGAAGTGATCGTCGACTTCATTATGAACAAGTACGCGGACGCGATTCCCCTTTATCGTCAGCGCGCGATACTCTTGCGCGATCTCGGCATCGATGTGCCGCTTACCACCATCAACGATGCGGTGCTGCGCGTGGGCGAGTTGCTGATTCCCGTAGTCGATGTGATGAAGCGCGATCTGCTGACCGGCGGTTACATCCAAGCCGACGAAACACCCATCGGGGTACAGACGCCGGAAAAGAAAGGCGCGAACCATAAAGCCTACTTCTGGCAGTACAGTTCGCCCGGTAGAGGCGTGGTCTTCGACTTCGAAATGACGCGCAGCGGCGAGGTGCCGAAAGAGGTCTTCAAAGATTACTCCGGCATATTGCACACCGATGGATATGCCGGCTACGGCGAAAAGGTCGGCGCCAAGGGCATCACTCATGCCTGCTGTCTCGCTCACTCGCGGAGGAAGTTTATCGAAGCAGTCAAGGTCAATGCGAAAGACGTCGACTCGGCGCGCGTTGTCAAGTTGATGGATGCGCTGTTTGCCATCGATCGCGAGGCGCGCGAGCAAAACCTGTCGATCGCAGAGCGCCATGCGCTGCGGCAGGAGCGTGCGCCCGCATTGCTTGACGAATTGCATGCCTTGCTCATGAAAATGAAGGATCGCGTGCTGCCGAAGTCCGCGGCGGGAAAGGCCGCCTTCTACACGCTTGCGCGCTGGGAGAAGCTGACGCGTTTCATGGAGCATCCGGTGATCGAGTTATCGACTAACTGGGCGGAAAACTCAATGCGCCCCATAGCGATTGGTCGTAAGAACTGGATGCACATAGGGAGCAAGGAAGCAGGTCCTAAGATCGCAGCCATCTTCAGCGTGATCGAGAGCTGCCGCAAGCTGAATATCCCCACACGCAAGTACCTGGCCGACGTGCTGCCCGGATTGGCCGAGCGCTCCATCCAGGCCTTGGCCGACCTCACCCCTACCGCCTAGGCTGCAAATCGAGCGAAGTAAACTACCCCCGGCTGGCCGACCCCGTCAGCCTTGTAGTTGCCCGAAGGAATACGAAGAAAGGACCACTGAGTGAGGTGATAATCGGAGTGCGCAGGTCTAACGCTGCCGAAGGCAGCGGAAGATCACCCGGCTTACTTGGCGTCGGATTCAAGCTGCCCCGTGTTCTCCGAGCGACCTCGCCGCCTTCAGCACGTCCTCGTATTCGCCTGCCCGCAGGGCATGCAGCGGAGACTTTCCATCCAGCCGCACATTTCCGTTCACGAAGAAGGATAGCTTCCGCCACTCGTCATGGTCATGAAGCGCCGCCAATACTTCTTCGAGATGCGGAACAATGCGGTTTCCTTCGATCTGCCATGCCGGAAAGACGAACCGGTTACCAAGCTCCAGCGCCAAAAGAGTCCCTGTCTTGCGCCGCTTGTCTACGGACTGTCTCTGGATACCAAGGAGGTTTCCGACCTCTTCCGGCCCCATAACGCCGCCCTCGGCCTCCAATAATTCCTTTCGTCGTGTCTGGCCCCGGAGCTTCGCTTCCGCGAGCGGGTCCTGTTTCAAAAGAGAACTCAGGACGCTCGGTTGCTGAAGGGCAGACAGCAACACTCCCGTATCCGTCGATGCCGAAGCCGCCTCGGCCAATACGGACGAGTCAAGCGTAGCCAATAGGTGCTCAACCGCCCGTGTCGCTCGCGCTTGAAAAATCACTTGCTCCTTCGCGATGGGCGTCTCAACCTTCGGGCGCACGTCCTTTCTCCATTGGTCTGGATTGCCCAGGTTGACCCTCTCCGTTTTTGCGGAAATCTCGACGTCGCGGGAGCTTCGAAAAATTGCGGATGCGACCGGACGTTTCATACCTTGCTCGGAAGCTCTGATCCCGGCCTTTGGCTTTCTCGCTCTCAGGGTCTTGTCCATTTAGGTTTACCTCTTACAGGTAATTATACTCCTCGTACTCGGTAAACCAAAGCCAGAAAAGCGACTCCTTCGATGCCCAACCGACCACTGCCAACATGAAAGCTTCTGGACATATTTTCTGCTGCGGAGTTCAACTATACAGAAGCTTTCCTATCGGACATAAGTGCTTTAGTATGAATACTATAGAACTTCATTAGTTCCGGCGGAATTATCGAGGAAGGCTCAGAAGAGGCGCCGTGCTCAAGAGTATAAGGCGAGCTTCCAACTCTGGATGAAGCGGTGCAATTCCGCGCTCGTTTCGACGAGAGTATGCTTGCGCTGCCTAGTTGAGTTTTGATTTTGATCCAAATTCGTAGATCAGCAACCGGAATACGCCCGCTCACGGCAGCAAACCTTAGATTCCGTGCATCTGTCGATTGCGCTTCTGCTCATACATGAGAGCGTCGGCCCGCCCCAATAGGTCTTCGATGGGAAGAACTCCGAGCGAACTGTCGCAAATCAGAATGCCAACACTAAGTGAAAGGTGGTACGGCCGTCCAGACTTCTCATTGATTTGCTGGACTGTTTTGGCGAGTCGCTGCTCCAGTACGGTGCGGGAGTTTTCGGGGGCGTCGATAGCAGTCACCGCGAATTCATCGCCCCCAAGTCGACCGATGATGTCCGTCTTGCGGAAACATTCCCGAAGCAACTCGGCCACTGTCTGGAGCGCCAGATCACCTTCCTTGTGACCCAGTGCATCGTTGATTTTCTTAAATTCATCTACGTCGATGTAAAAGAGCAGAAATCCCGTGTGTCGGTGCAGAGCCAATTGCCATTGCTGCTCCGCCAGGAGTAGAAAGCCCCTGCGATTGTAGATGCCGGTAAGGGGGTCGGTCAGAGTGAGCGTGTGTAAGGCTGCCTGCCGCTGGACAAAAGCGATCCATACAGTCATCGCGAGGACCACGATAACGAGAAGGGCCACCACCCAGGCGGCATGAGACGCGGTCCACCAGGGCGCTCGTTCGACTACGACAAGATCTGCAGGGGAGCGAAGAAGAATCTCAAAAGAGCGCGCCTCGTGAGCCTCATCCGTGTTCGCCGCGCAAACGCCTGAGATGCTCAGAAAGCTTCCCTTCGTCAGTGCGCGATGATTCTGTTCCGTTCTGGCGAGCCTGGCGGTGAAGACGGATGTGCCAGCCTGGAAAAGCAGTAAATCTTCATTCGCGCGCGGAAACTCCTCAATCAACCGGCCCTTCAGTTGAACGAGGACTGAATCATAGGGTGCCGAGGAGAACCCATCGTTAGTTAAGATCATGTCGGAGGCCGCGCGCGGGAGAGGGGCGAGTAGTGTAGGCGGTCCGACGACGCGAAACACAGCGTCCTCCAACTTAGGCGAGTAACGGCCAGAAGCTGGATAGCCTACCACCTCCAACTGCGATCCAAGCGCGACCGGTGTCACTTGTCCGGTCTGAATGAAGAGGCCCTGTTGACCATCCTGGATGTAAAGGCCTTGACCAGGATCAAAGTAAGTGACAACCCCGCGCACCTTGATCTGGCTAATTGCTCCCTCCCCACTATTGAACTGCAGAAGACTGCCCAGCGATCGCACCGGAATGCCGAACGGATCGGCAGGCGCGGGCTTCTCAATTTTCACTTGGTCGAGATTAGAGACGAACAGCCTTAGGCCGACGAACTGTCTCTTGTCGTTGAAAACCGTGCCGCATACGCCTTGAATGGTTACCGTAGCACCCGGCAGCAGATGCAAATCAGCTTGAGAGAAGTCGTGGACTCGAGCGGTCACGAGAGTACCTCCGCCCATATCGACTTCGAGGAAGAGAACAGATCGGCCCCAGGCGGGTTTCACAACCGCTGATCGCACGATTCCCTTGATGGCCAGCCACTGGCTGTCTTGCTTGCCGCCCGCTAGTTGGCCCGTATCGAACAGGCGTGCACGGGGCATCTTGCCCGGCCCGAGGATACTCACGCTGTGTTCGATAACGAGCGGCGCGAACATGCCCGGTCCAGTGACACCCCGCAACTCCACCTTTTGCCCCGGCTGGAGTGGGGGCGAGTCGCTGAGACGATTGACTGAGATTCCGGAGGTTGCATCCTGAAAGAAAAACGAAGTCTTCCAGCCAGAAAGCACGGTGACTACGCCCTTGAGGTGCACCGGTCTTGCCTCACTAGCCTGATCCGGCGTGAGGGCACGAACTTCTCGAACTGTAGTCAACTCATGGGAGTTCTGGCACTGGAGTGTCTTTGGCGCCGCAGCAACGGCCAACGTCACAATGACGATCGCTTGTAGGCAGCAGAATTCGAATCGGTTCTTACCCGTCATCGCCTCGGCCCGGACCTTCCGAGTGTCGCGTACTACTTTGAACACTCAATGGATCTTCTCACCCGTGCTCCACTAAGCCAATCCTGGTCGCGTAGGGCGCCGGATTTTCGGGGCTCAGATCAGTTCGCCACCAATTCGATACCTCTTTCGAAGTAGACCATATTCCGGGGGCTGACCACAGGGGTGATTTTGTTTAGATTGCGCATCCGCGATGTTCCAGACGGCCCCCACCGCAGTCTGGCTGTAGGCGTTAGCGCCCCAGGAAATGTGGTCGCGGGCCGTGGCGAAGATCAGAGGCGCCAATGCCAGCGCACTAATTGATATTCGGCGATGATTTGGCGTGAATTGAGATCGAATCGCGCCAACTTCCAAAATACCGACCATCATGCCAGAAAATGCTATCGAATCGGCCAGAAGCAAGCTTCCAGTTCCCACTTTGCCGGTGATTCGGGCCTTTTCGTAATTCCGGCCCCATGATTCGTATACACCACGTATGTTCGATTATGAGCTGACTTCGAGGGCGTCCATGGAGAGCGATACGCAACAAATCGCGCTTGGGTTGCGCCGGGGAGATGTGGTTGTCCTTGAGGCGCTGGTCGAGCAATACCAATATCGCCTTGTTCGCTATCTCATCTACCTGTTGGGCAGGCGCGACGGGGTTGACGATCTGGTGCAGGAGACGTGGCTCCGCGTTCTGGAGCGAGGTGGGTCCTACGACGGGCACTCCCGCTTTGAGCCCTGGCTCTTCAGGGTGGCACGCAATATCGCTCTCGATGCCATGCGTAAGCGGCCGATGTTCAGTCTGGACTCAAATGAGGATGATGGCGTTCGACCATCGCCTGCGTCCGATAAGCCTTCGCCATTCGCGCTTGCTGCGCGGACGGAAGATGCTGACCGGCTTGCTCGCTCGCTGCAAACTCTGGAGCCCGTCTATCGCGAAGTCCTCGTACTGCGTTTTCAAGAAGATTTATCTCTACAGGAGATATCTGTCGTTGTTGGAGCGCCGGTCTCTACCGTCGCTTCCAGAATTTATCGAGGGCTGGCAACGCTGCGGCCGCAGTTCGAAGGAGAAACAGCATGAACACTGACCACCACGAAAGTTTCCAGCGAATGATCGACGAAAGTCTGGCAGGCGCCATTTCGGCTGAGAAGGAACAATCTCTTCGCGAGCATCTCGACACTTGCGCTCCATGCCAGGAGTATCTCAGCGCCAGCAATAGGGTTATCGCGGGCCTCGGCGGTTTTTCTTTCGAAGTGGATCCAAGTCTCAATGCCAGGATTTTCGCGTCCCTTAAGCTGCAGGCGCTGCAGGTCCATGCCGCGCAGCCAGGCCGCCGGCGATGGGCGTTGATCAGCCTCGCCGCCGTCCTGCTCACGATGGGCGGCTCGTTCGTCGATTTGAAATTCGGGAGCTTGATCGCTGCTGTCTTCGATATACAACACATGCAGGTGCGGCAGGGGCTTCTTGCATTCTGGATTGTGCCCTCGTTGTTTGTCTTGCTGCTGTTTCCCCTATTGCCTTTGTTATCGAAAGCCGGCACTCGCCGGGAAGAAGGGACTCTATGAAATTCATCCGTCGATTCTTGAACGTCGTTCCGAAGGAACTTCGGCTTTGGGCTTCGATCCTCGCGGGCTGCTTATTCCTGATCGGGTTGGGCGTGGCATACGAGACTGCCGGTCAGGGCGTTATGTTGCGCACAATGTCCGCGTACGGCAGCGCTGCGTTAGTCTTCGGCGTGCTGGCCGCTATCTGGCTTCTGTGTCTCGGGTTCGTGTTTGCAGACGCCCGGCGGCGCGATATGCGACCAATCCTCTGGGTTCTGGTCGCAGCCTTGTTTCCTCACTTGCTCGGATTTCTTCTTTACTTTGTCATGCGTCAACCGATCGCCGCGACCTGCACCCACTGCGGCAAGACGGTTCCGAATCATCAGCGATTCTGCTCCTGGTGCGGCGCTTCGTTAGTCACGCCTGACTCAACGAACGGACCACTCACCGCAAACCCGTCGCAAGGAGCAAGCCAATGAAGCCGCTGTCCGCAGCAAAATCCCGCGATGGCCTTACCTTGCGTCAGGCGGCGCTGGTCGCCGGCGTCGCCTACGTGCTCAACCCTGTCAGCTTCGCTGAGTTTTCCATTTACCCGAAGCTGGTCGCAGCGAACAACGCCGCTCAAACCGCGCAGAATATCTCCGCCCATTTTGGCCTCTTTGCTGTCGCGATACTTTGTTACATCATCAGTTTCATCGGCGACGTCATCCTTGCCTGGGCGCTGTATGTCCTGCTCGCCCCGGTCAACAGAGCGCTGTCCTTACTTGCCTCGTGGTGCCAGCTGGTGTACGCCGCTGTCGCTCTATGCAGCGTGTTTAGCTTGCTGAATGTCTACCATCTCCTCGTCACCCCGTACTACCTGACCCTCTTCGGCTCTGGCCAGCTGCAGGCGCAGGTGTGGTTTCAGCTCCACTCGTTCCATTACGAATGGTCCATATCCCTGATCATCTTTGGAATTCATCTCGTTCTCTTGGGCTACTTGGTCTACCGGTCCGGCTACATTCCGTGGATATTTGGCATCTCGTTGTTCATCGCTGGATTGGGCTGGATGATTGCCGGCATAGGTCCATACGTTCTTCCGAATGCCAACCTTGACTTCACTTTCATCACGGCCTTCGGCGAAGTACTCTTCACCCTTTGGCTCTGGATCAGAGGCTGGAAGGTCCGGGAGCCGACCTTATTCTAGCGCAGCGCGGATGTGCTTTGGTCACGGCGAGCGGGTGAAGGCCAAGGCACTCACCGACACCGACTGGGCGTAAAACCGGCTATTCGCTCCAAGTGAATGGAGGCGCCCATCCCGTTCCTAGAAATCGGGCGACAAGACGCAGCAAAAGGGAGACCCAGGCTGAAATTTAAATCAACCGGTTAAAAAGGGTTGGTTCAATTGTTCTCACACGAGCTTTCCCTTTCAGATCATCTCCAGGACGAGAAGATTCCAGTCCATAAATCCCTTGTGACTTAGTGCTGCGCCAGTATCGGGATGGTAGTACTCATTCAGTGAGCCGTTTGTTTCGAGGTCTCTCGACAGGAGAAGGATCGTCTTGTCGGCCAGGGCATCTGCTTCTCTCTTGTATCCATATCGCTGCAAAGCTTTCCATACGAAGTAGTTCACAATGATCCAGACTGGCCCAAGCCAGTTGCTCGGGTTGGAACTGAACTTCAGAGAGTACATGGTCTCCAGTGACGAAAGCGATCTAGCGCCCCACTGGGCGCAGAGACGGTCGTCCGCGAGGTAGTTTGTGGTAATCAGTTTCTGCGCGTTCTGTTGAGGCGCGATGCCGCACCACAGCGGCAGGAAGCCTGTAAACATCTGGATTCTCGCCGGGAGGCATTTCCAGGACATGTCCATACCTGGCATCACGGTCGGGATGAGCTCTCTTCGCCGATCGATGCATTGAACATCGACGGTATAGTAATAACTGTCTCTGGGATCCCAGCAGAACTTATTGATCCGTTGCGCCAAGTCGTCAGCCTGGGTTGAAAGCCGATCGTGCTCCGCCGAGCGTCCGAGCCGGCGTGCGAGTTCCGCCGACGCTAGAAGATCCTGATAGAACAGGCAATTGAGGAGCAGGTTTGCTGAAGAATAGAAAGGCCGGCCGAATGTGGTTGGGTCGTTGTCGTCGCCGATGGCGACGTCGTCGCCCCACACCAATAGGCCAATCTGGGAGGAGTTGTGCTTCACCCAGGAATCATAGAAGCGCAGGATCGAATCGAAATGCGGTTCCAACCAATTCACATCTCCGCGCTGATCGCTTGCCAGCAGCCCGAGCTGGCCGAAGACCGGCTTGGCTTGGTTTCTCGACGGGTCGCTCTTGGCCACGATTCGGAAGGCATCCGGGTTGTCCGCGGTCATCATAATGGGGATTTGCCCGTCCGGCGAAGCGTGTTCAAGAAAATTCAAGAGACTTCCCGAAACATGCTCGCAGAGCTTTTGCTTGAGCGACTCATCGTGCTGCAGCGCGGCAAGACGAAAAAGTCCCTGGCTGGTCCAAAGCGTGTCCCAATCCCAGAGTTGAGTTGAATACTCTTTGCCGGGAACAGTTTGCGCAATGCTGGGATGCTTCAGAACTCCGTCGGGAGCCCGCAGCATCTGCGGTGCACACGCCGCAAAATAGCGCAATAATGGGTCCCAGCGTCGACGTCGCTCGTCGACGGAGAGGAGCGCTGTGCTGCTGGCGGCCGAGGCTTGCGCTTGCGGCTCTTCGCCGCGAGCCGGCACGATAGAGACGGCACTTGAGGCGGCCAATCCCGCTAAAACATTACGTCTGGAGATAGGTGTCATTCGTTACTCTGCCCTTCGAAATCTCTTTCGCTTTCCACTTTGTTCATCACTTGTTTCTCACACCCTTCGACACATATTGCTGATTTCCATTCGCTGTCCTTAGATTGCAAACCACCGAAACAAGTTACTTATCCTCGGCGGTTCTTGAACCCTTTCGTCTCGGTAAAGGCTGAAGCACTACCGACCAAGTTGAGTCCCTCAAGTCGAATGATCGCCCGTGGCATCTTGCGCGACCTGGATGGGAGATGTCGCTGTGGTGAAGCTCGGACACGATTCCGCCTCGGCGGCGAAAAGAAGGAGCGAACTTGCCAGGTGACGCGCGTGCCTCGCTGAGAGGTACATGAGCCCGCCGCACAGCATTCCCGGTGCTGAGACTGGCGATTCGACGACGATTTCGTTCGTGCCTTGATCTCTCCAAACCCTCAGGTCGCCTCCGACAATTTCAATCCGCGGTGTATCCTCGCGATGTCTCCGGACTCTTCGGCGTTTTACATCTGTCGAGCTGGCATCCTGCATATCCCGTACCCCGATCCGCGCGTTATAAAGCCAACAAAGGACTGTAAACACTACAGAGAAATATCCCTCAATGGCCAAAATCCGAAGTTAGGTCGGCGACCGGTCTGCTCAATAGGAGGGTTGTTCACCAGGAAATTCTTAGTCTCGCTATTCCGTGATCACTTCGTATGGCGGGCCATAGATCAGAAATCTGCGACATCCTCATGCCGAACAATGCTGCGACTCAGACACCCCGCTTCCTCGAAATCCCGCCATTCGCTCGTCCCAATTCTGCCGCGTGTGCATTGGGGCTAAACTGCAATTTCGAGACGACGCTCAAGACGCTGTTTCTTGTCCTCGTCGACACGTTGCTGGCGCCATTCACGACACGTGATACTATCGCTGACGAAACACCTGCGAGCCTCGCAACATCCTTGACCGTGTTAGGCCGGGTGTCCTGCGTGGTAAGGGAGTCTGCCGGCACCTTGCAAGACCTAGAAAGGTTCGTCTTCGCTTCCCTGATTTTGGACACGCCCATTAATCAAAGACCTCCAGTTTCCCTTAGTTATCGCTCTGCAAACCAAATGAGCCATCATATCTTTGCTGTCGCGATAGTGTTAACAGGATCTAGATTTCCTTCACCGCATTAAGGTTGTCCTTAAGAACGGAGGTTCGACTCGTTAAGGGGGTTGGGCGCACGTCGCCGATTTGGCCTACTTTGCGGTAGAGTACCCGCCTTCTCTGTTTCCGCATAGGTAGCTTGTTCGATAAGAATCTGTGCCAGATGGCGAGCATATCGAGGAGCGAACTAGATCTGTCCCTGCCCGGACGGTTCTTTAAACGTTGGACAACGGATTACGATTTCGTGTGTGTCATGGGTGCGGAGTACCCCAAAAATCCCGCTACTCTTTCCATTCCCGACCTCCGTATCCCCTTAAATTGATCGCGCCTACCGATCCGGATCGCGCTTGCTTCCCCTACACTCGTGGTGTTTGGTGGAACAATCGCAAGCTTGAATCTCTTTTGGGACATGTAAAGGGGCGCGCACTGCGCCCTTCTAGGTTTCCTTCGTAACTCCGTCAGAAGGTGAAGCGCCCGGATATCTGCAGTTGGCGTGCGTTGCCTTGGTAGTTGTTGGGTAAGATATTTGCCACAGTTGGATACCCGTTGGGCTGGAGGGCTGTATCGGTCATCGTGTCGTCGGGTTGTCCTGGATTCCAATGGTTGAAGGCATTAAATGCGTCGAACCGCAGCTCAAGGCCCAACTTCTCCACGATGGGAAAGCGCTTGGACAGCGAGAGATCGGCAAGGATCAGCCCTGGCCCGCGTATTACGTTGCGCGACGAGTTGCCAAACTCACCCCACACGGGCTGCGTGAAAGTCTTATCGGTTGAACCTGAGACATCGTCGGAGCAGAACCATTGCTGGTGCGAATGAGGGCACTTGGGCGCGCCGGGATTGAAGTTGGCCCTCTCCGAATAGGTATTGTTATTGCCATTATCCGCCCCAACGATGGTGAAGGGAATTCCTCCCTGGAAGGACGAAAGGACGCCGAGCTTCCAACCTCCGATGGCCTCATCGACCAGCTTCGAGGAGTTGCCGAGGAGCGCCTTCCCTTGGCCGATGGGCAGGGCGTAGACGCCTGTGACCGCCAAGCGGTTTCCCACATCGTAGCCGCCTCGAGCATAGTCCGAGGATATGTTGTGTCCATCCTGAGGTCCAGCCCATCCCGCATTGTCCGTAACGCCGCCGCCGGCGAGGGCGGCAACGCTGGATTTGGTGTCGAGTGCCTTGGACCATGTATACGCCACTACCAAGTCGAGATCGCGTGCCCGATGTTCGACTTTGACGTCCAGCGCGTTGTAGTTGGAATAGTCGTCAAAAAGGGCGGCGACCAGAGTTCCCATGTTTTGGTAGGGCACGCGTGAAGCTACCGGGACTGAGGGCCCTTTCGCCGATGCAATGCAACCGTTGATCGCGATGCACTGCGAGGGTGCGTTGGGGTTGGAACGCCCAAACAGGTTGGTGCCATGGTTGGCGATATAGTCTACCTCCAGCTTGTTTGCCCCAGGCAGTTCCCGCTCAACGCCAAGGTTCCATGCCAGGAGGTACGGGTTTTTGTAATGGTCGTCTTGGATCACCAGGAATCCCAAACTGCCCGTGGTTAGTTCTCCACTCGCGGGAGCAACGGGCAAGGCGTCGGTGTTGCGCAAGGGAGGATAGGAGAGTGGTGCATCCGTGCCATCGGCAAAGCTAGTTCCAAGTCCCGGGTTTATGAGGTTTCCGCCTTGTGTTAGTTCGTTATCCTCAATGGAGTCGTAGTATTTGCCAAAGCCCCCGCGAAGGACCGTCTTATCGTCTCCAAAGATTCGATAGGCGAAGCCGAGACGCGGCGCAAAGTTATTCTTCGGAGCTGGCCCGGGGCCACGTTCTCCACCCGGAGAAGGAACCAAGAGTCCCGTCGACGGGCTGAGAGGATTCACCCCGCCGTAAGTGGCGGCAATCTGTTTACTCGCCGCATAAAGGGCGCCGCCGGGCGCGCTGTAGTCGGGCCAGTCGAATTGATTCTGCTCCTCAAATGGAGTGGCGATGTACTCATAGCGCAAGCCGAGATTCAGGGTCAGCCGGTCGCTGACCTTCCAATCGTCCTGCACGTAGGGCGCGTACACATTGAAATGCAGGTGAACTGGCGTTCCCGAGTCTGGATTGCTGTTAGGGCCCAGCTCATTGATATCGATGCCGGGCGAGGCGCCAAGCAAGGAATCGGCGAAGTCGTCGCCGGAGTACTCTCCGTTGTAGTTGATACGGCCCAGCGAGCCGCTCGTGATGACCTTATATCTGCTGCGACGGCCACCGAAGCCAAAGCTGAGGGTGTGCCGCTTGATGCTCCATATAACCGATTCGCTGTAATCCCAGGTGGAGGGAATTTCTGTGGTTGTCGAGCTGGTGAAGGCGCCGCCGCCGCCGTAGGTATAGCCATCGTTCAAGTCGCTCAAGTCGTACTCGATGCGCGGATATCCCTCGCCGGGCGAATGGAAGGGATTAGGCCAATTGAGCGCGCCCACTTGTGCCGGTGTAATGGTTAGGGCCGGGCCCTGCGTCCATTTTTGCTGCGAATAGCCGACACGGACCTGATTGGTTATATTGGGTGAGAACTCGTGCGTTTCCGTTAGGGTGTAGAGCCGCGCGGGCTGAGTCGTAACAGTTTCGTTTACGGGAGTGTCAGACCCAACGGCCTCGTTCTCATCGTGCCAGGCGAGGTGGAAGAATATCTGGTCTTTTGAGCCGATATTCTGGTCGACGCGATAATTCTGCTGGTCGTATTTCAGAGTGGTAGCGGAGCTGTACGAATAGTTGTTTGTACCGATTGTGGCACTCGCGACGTTCGGCATCGCGGGAAAATAGAGGCCGGGCGTTATAATCGCCGCGCCAAGCTTTGAAATGATACTGGTGGGAATGGTGTAGCTTGAGCTCGTTGAAAAATCGGTCAAGGGGCAGCCCGCGGCAATACCCAGGCTGGGGTAATCAAACGGGGCGAAGAGAGGATGCTGGTCGCCCTTCTGATAGGTGTGTCCGCACTGCGTATATCCAACACCCGGGGGGGCTTGCGCCGCTGTGAAATTTCCCAGCACGCTCGAGTCGATGATGCCCTTCATCTCATCGGAGGTGGGAACCCCAGCTAAATTGCTGCCACCATTATTCTTCCGAAATCCCTCGTAGTTGGCGAAGAAGAAGGTCTTGTTTTTGCCGTTGTAGAGCCAGGGAATGCGAACCGGGCCGCCAAATGAGCCCCCGAACTGATTTTGCTGCAGCAAACTCGTGGGAACCGCTTGCCCGGCGGCCAATTGGTAATTGGCCCCGTGAGGGAACGCGTCGACATAGTTGTTGCGCAAATACTCGAATGCCGATCCGTGATAGTTGTTGGTCCCTGATTTGCTTGTGATATTGATCTGATTCATGCTGTAGCCATACGCGGCCGAGTAGCTCTTGCTGAGCAAATCGAACTCGGCAATGTCGTCCAGGGATGGAGAGTACATTGGATCGTCGTAACCGAATTCGAGGATGGATGTGCCGTCCACCGTGTAGCCCAAGGAGGAGCCGCGGGCCCCGCCCACGCTGACTGAACTGAGGTTGGTGCCGCTGATTGAAATGCGGTATTGGGTTTGTTCCCCGCCGGGGTTGTTGACGGCCCCAGGCGCCAGGAGCATAAGATCCTGGAAATTGCGCCCGTTGAGAGGCAGTTCCGAAATTTGTTCGCTTCCGATCAACTGTCCAACTGCTGCGGAATCAGTATCCAACGTGAGAGCCTGGGAGCTGATCGAAACCGTTTCGGTTGCAGACCCAACGGTCAGTGTAGTTTCTACCCGGACGGTTTGATCGACGTTGAGGACGATGCCTGACTGCTTTTCGCTCTTGAACCCTTTGTCTGTGACATCTATCTCATAATGCCCCGGCTGCAAGACAGGGACCGTATAATCTCCCTCCCCGTTCGTCGATACCGTTCGAACATCGTGCGTGTCTACATTTGTGACCGACACCTGGGCCGCTACGACCGCCGCGCCGCTGGGGTCTTTGACGTGCCCAACAATTGTGCCTGATGCGTTCTGCGCGATTGCTCTTCCTACGAAGAGCGCCAGAAGCGTAGTGCAAAGAAATTTCGGCATTTTGCGTAAACTCATGATTCGATTGCCTCCCAAAGATTTTGCAGACGCTTATACGCAGAATGTAAAGCGATCACGTCGAGCGATTTAAGGCTTCCCTTTTCATTCCCGGCTGACGATTCACTTGTACGTTTGGAAACGGACAAAGCTCTTTGCCAACTTCGCATCGAACTTTATTCCTCTTTAGAAACGACACGCATGTCACTTAAGTAGCATTAGCCGAATATTTTTTAGGGGGAACTGGGAGGTATGCCGCGTTGATGTCGGACGTTCAAAATCAACAGCTTATGTACGAGGACTCCTGCCGAGTGACCATCCAGGTCAATCCGCTTCTCCGCTCGTCCACAGTCGATACATTCGCTATGATGCTGCCTATGCCATCGCCAACACAATTAAGCCGGCGTCCTGTCTTGTACCTTCCGCTGCTTCTCTTCTGCGTCGTCTGCTCCACTTACGGCCAATCGACGGCAGCGACGGATCCTGGCCGGACAGCGATGGAGCGAGGAGAGTATACAGCCGCTGAAGCAGTGTACCGAAACGCCCTGCACGAAAATCCCCGATCTCCGGAATTGCTCACCGACCTCGGCGTTGCCCTGCAATTGGAAGGTCGATCAACAGACGCAATCGACGCCTTCGAACAGGCTCTAAAACTGAAAAACTTGTCGCGCGCCTACGCGCTTCTGGCCGAGGAAAAGTGCAAGGACCGCGACCTGGAGGGCGCGCGTCAGATGGCGGCCAAAATCCTTGCGAAGGAACCTTTGGACTTGCCCAACTTGGCCCTCGTTGCGCCCTGCTATCTCGAACTCGATGAACCGGTGGAGTCTGTTAAGGCCTACAGCGCATTGCTCAACGATCCGGCATTCCCCCGGGACCTGGTCACAATTCAATTGGCTAAGTCCTACTTGCTCTCTGCGCAATTCTTTTCTGCCCGGCTCGCCGCCGCTCCGGGAAGCACCATATACATTCAGGCGCTAGGAAATGCGCGCGATCACGCCTCCCCCAACGCGCGCGGCGCATTTGCAGAGGCAAAGCGAAACTCAACCTATTTCAACCCCGACTTATCGTTCTTGGATGCTGTCCACCTTTGGCGCCAGCATCCCGACGACACAGCGTTACTCTATTTGCTCAGCGTCCTCAGCGGTGAAGAGAGTATTCGTCAGATAGAACTGTGCGAGGACAGATTTCCCGATTCTTTCTACATGCAGCAATTGAGATTTGAAATGCTTGCCGACCAGGGGCATGAAGATGAAGCGATTCACGGATACCAGCACCTGCAGCAGACCCACCCAGAGCTTCCAGAACTGCGTTATGGCCTTGGTATGGTTTATCGAAAGCAGCGCATGTGGAATCAAGCCCTGATTGAATTCCGTGAACAACTAGCCCACGACCCGCAAGACGAACAAAGCGCGGCACGCGTGAGCGAAGCCCTATTGGAACTGACACAATGGGACAATCTTCGTAACTTCTTGGAACCATGGGTGAAACGGAAGAACCCTCCCTTATGGGCGGTGCTGGACATGGCGGAGGCGCTTCAGAACTTAGACGATTTCGAGCGTGCAGTCCAACTCCTGGCCGCCGTCGAAAAGAACAACATGCCGAACAAATCGATCCACTACCGATTGCTGGTCCTCTATAAAAGAACCGGCAACCTAGTGCAGGCCCAAGCCGAAAACAAGTGGCTTCAGTCCTGGAGTTCCCGTCGAATTCTGTATCCACAGAATTGAGGCAAACTTGTACAGTGAATAACTTAACCTTTGACACCACAGCACCGCGTGAACACGACGGAAACGGCTAGGTCCAATCCTGTAATTTGTACGGGAACAGCAAATATTGCAAGTCAAGCGTGAAAAGCGATTCTCAGCCATGTTGAAGTTGAGTATGCGGACTTGCGGACGTTGCAGGGTGAGAAACCTGCTCCAAGTGTCCATCAGGCAGAGCAGAAGAATGCACCCAATAACTCTGAGAAGCCTCTGGAAGTTCATGGCGGTGGATACCAGGATCGCGTTGAGCTCACCCCAGCTTGATTGTCAGCCCTTCAGAACGTACTGCCTTCACCAGCCGCTGGCGCCGGCGCGGGTAAAGTCGGGCATCGGCGGGAAAACAATTGACCTTGGTCTCGACCGTCGTGTCCACGTTGACGCCCGTCAACTCAGCGGGGCATCTCGATACCCGCTTCAATAACGGTACGCAGCATCTGCTCGGCCCCGACATTGCCCAGCCGCTCGCGCCAGCGCGTCATGCTCGACGGATCGACCGGCATCTCATGCTGAAAAAGACTCATGCCGCTGAAGTGCTGCCAGTAGGGATTCTCAACCCAAGCGGCAACCACGTCTTCATCGCTCAAATCATGCTGATACTTAAGATAGTGAAGAGCAACCATCAGACGCGTCGAGATGCCGGGCGCGCCATGACTGGGATGATAAGTGCTCCCAAGAGTTCGTTCGAACGAATGCCAGTCGATGAATTGACCGAGATGAACCAAAGGATGGCTCATGTAGATTAGCTCTTCCAATTCTATCTGACCTTGCTTTCGCTGCGAATCGCGTTTGGGTTGCATCGTTTTTCCCCAGTTCCGAAACACTTGCTACAGGCGTACCGAGACTAACTATCAGCAAAGATCACATCTCAATCGCAAATGGCATTCCAGTCGTCCCGAGACTCGCGAATTTTGTGCTTCTTGTACAACACGAACCATATGTCGGCTAGCTTTTCGGTAAGTTAACGGAAGCGGAAGAATCGACATTCGTCAAGGAATTGTCAGCTGATATTCCGGCAAGACGGTCACTTTCAAAAGGTGTGCACTATTGTCTCCAGCCTTATTGACAGCAAAATCGTCTAGAACAACCTTGGAGCGGTCGCGCCATGAAACTATGGCGATCTCCAGGCCTCCGGATTCGACTTGTCTCTGAAATCTCTTAAGTCCAATGCACCACGGCATTCCGTTATAGAAATCGTCGGTTAATAAATGGCCCCCTGCACTGAGACGAGCGATGTCTCCCTGGTAATCGACTTTCAAGAAGAGATCGCTCACGCCTTCGAAAGCACCCGAGGGCAGACTGACCTGCCAGCGCGGCGCCGCCTCAATTTCGTCCGCAGTGGGCACAGTGGTTGGATCGGAAAGGGAGGATGTCACCAGCTTCACGGATCGCTCGGGAGCCAATGATGCAGAAACGGTCCGCGCTTTCCCCTGAGAGCGATATGTCTTGAAGATGCCATCATCCGCAAGGGTCTCGACTCGGAGACTACTTCCGTGAGTGGAAGGCAACGATGGCCACACTGAAAAATGGAAATCGGGCTGCGCAAGCGCGCGGAGTGTCATCAATCGGCCATCTGAATATGTCTCTTGCGAAGAGAGCACAAGATGGTCGCCATCTCCGATCGATATCCGAGTCGCCGACTCCGCCTGTTCACGCGTGAGCACCACAACTTGCAATCTCTTTCCCGCAGGCAGGTTCCCTTCGATGACAACGCGGCTTGACGGTTCGATGGCCGACACTAGTGTCTGTTTCGAGCTTTCACTCTTGATGCCGCCGTTCACGCGCATTGATGTAAGCGCACCTGGCGCGAAGGAAAACTCGGGGCTGATTCCAGGTAATGCGAAGAAGAAGTAGACAACAGTCCGCCCCTTTACCATCCGACAAAAGGGTTGAGCGGTACTGTATCGCAGGCGTAGACCGTCCAGGTCCATATTTACTGGCCAAACAAAATAACTGTCTGCGGGCACCTCCATGGGACGGGTTGGAACGAGCATTGGACCGGAGGGCAATTGCAATCGGACTTGCACTTGTTTATGCGCAGGCATATCGAGACCGCGCACGTGGTTGTCCAAGAAGAGAAAGCCGCTGTCTCCGCGTGTGCGTGCCGCAACGCGAACCGTGCTCGTGTCCGAAGGGCCGGAGGGAAGAACCGCCGGAGCGTGCACGGCCATGGGCGCGAGTTCAGGGCCAAAATCGTTCAGAAAATAATTGAAGAGCTTCAGGGCGCCGTAGGAGGGCCGTTCGCGGCCGAACTCGCCGAGCGGGGCCACGAAGTCGTAGTTCTTGACCGGGAGGTCGGATGGATAGCCAGTGCTCTTCGATTCATTGAGCGGGCCGAGTTTGCTGTCGGGGTTCTCGCCACCGTGGAACATGTAGTAGCCCAGCATATTGGCGCCCGAGCCGATCATTACCGGGACCATCGCAGCGACATCGTCAGCGCTGACAACTGGACGACGGTGGTAGGTAATCTGCATTCCGCCTCCAACCTCAACTGTGAGAAAGGGAGCTTGCGGGTCTGTTTGAGGAGTTTCCATGGGGCTAGCACCGATGACACCCATGTCTCCGGAGATGCGGCTATTAAAGCGGAATAGGTAGACCTCGCCAGGCGGGATCCGGCCGGGGTTTGGATCCCACGGTGCATCCGGGTATCCGCCATAGACCGGCACAACCTCCCCCGGAGGCCAAACCGCGTCGTTCCACCCAGTAACGGTGTAGAGTGGCACATCCATGCCTGCCGCCTCAGCCATCCTCTTCAACTGGAGGATGTATGCCGGTCCGCCGTTAGGTCCTTTGCCGCCGTATTCGTTTTCAATTTGCACACCAATGACCGGACCGCCGTCTTTCCAAAGCAGTCCCTTAATCTGCTTCCCGATCTGCTCGTAGAAATCATCGACGAAACCAAGGAAGCGAGGGTCGGTGGTTCGCTGCACGCTCTCTTTCACCACCCAGTCAGGAAGTCCGCCGTAGCGCGACTCTCCATGTACCCATGGCCCGATGCGCACGTATAGGGATACGCTGTGCTTCTGGCAAAGCTCCGCGAAATGGCGCAGATCTCGTTGCCCTGTCCAGTCGAAGACGCCCTTCACCTCCTCGATATGATTCCAGAAGATGTAAGAGGATATAATCTGGACTCCCGCCGCCTTCATCTTGAGTATCTCTTCTTCCCACCCAGCCTCTGGATAGCGTGAGAAGTGGAACTCTCCCATGACCGGAAGCCACGGCTTACCGTCGAGCGTCAGATATTGGTCATTCAATCCGATGGATTGACCGGATGGCGAGATGCTACTGCCGCCCTTGAAATCTGAGCCCTGCGGCGGTGGCGAAGGCTGACGTGCATCAATCTCGACTATTTTCGAGGGCTCGACCAAGTCCGAGGGCGCTGGCTGCGCTGCTGCGAACGCCGACCAGACAAACAACAAACAGAGCGAAGCGAAATTAGTGGAACGACCGCAAAATCTTGGCATGAGATCCCATTGAGCGCGAGAGAAGGCGCACCTAAAACTAAATGCTTGCCTCTGCGAGGCGCATGTAACTTAGGTAGCAACCAAAGCAAACTTCGACTATTAGCGAAATGCGATCGCATCACTTTCCATGAAGCGATCGGAAGCTGCAAGTCGGCGTAGGGGAAGCGGAGCAGGTCGACGCCCGGAGACGCAGGCTCAGCGCGAAGTGGAACTTTACGGCGAACCCTGCGGACCTACTCAAATAACCTTCATGAGGAAGGCCGTGCATACTCTCCGCGTAACGTCAGAGGTGCGCCAAGCCTCGGCGCAACGCGGTAATCACCGCCTGAGTCCGATCGCTTACTTCGAGGCGGGAGAGAATCTCACCCATATGGCGCTTCACCGTCCCTTCGGTGATGCCCAGTTCGGCGCCGATTTCCTTATTGGTGCGGCCCTTGACCACTTGCGCCAGGACCTCTCGCTCGCGCGCCGTGAGGTTGGAGTTGGGGCTGCGCATGTCGAGCATTTTTGCTAGTGGCTGGGGCACATAGCGTCCGCCCCGGGCGACCCGCCTGACCGCCTCAACGAGCGACTGATGGGCCATTCCTTTCACCACGTAGCCGAGGGCGCCTGCGGTCAGCGCCTGGTAAATGTCCCCGTCGCCTTCGGAATTTGTTAGCACCACGAACCGGGCAGCCGGGTCGAGCGAACGCACGGAGCGAATCACATTCAGACCGCTGTCGTCGGGCAGTCCGAGGTCGATGACAACCAGGTCCGGAAGATGCTTCCGATAAGCAGCGATTGCCTCCGCGGCGGTGGCCGCCTCGCCCACGACGGACATATCCGATTGAGCGCGTAAAATGGCAGAAACGCCGACCCTCATGAACGGATGATCGTCCACCACCAGCACCTTGGTCGTTTCCGGCTTATTCATAGCTCCGTCCGTTCTTAGCCTCCCCGCGACGCGGATCGGTCACGCGCACCATCACAATGGTTCCGCCGCTTGGCCGATTCTCAATTTCCAGAGTGCCCCCCAATTGGAACATGCGCTCTCGCATCCCCTGCAGGCCAAAATGTCCGACCTCAGAACCAGACGCCATTTCCTGCGGCAGCCCCCGGCCATCATCCTTTACCAGGATGGTAACTGTCCTAGCGTCATGCTTCAATTGCACCTCGACACGATTCGCGTTAGCGTGAATAAGCGCGTTATGCAGCGCCTCGCGCGTTACCATCAACAACTGATGAACACAAGACAGCGACAGGAACGGCGGCTCCCCGCTGATCTCAAAGCCCACGCTCCGTGCAAATTCGCGGGAAGCAGTCTCGGTCATCTTCCGTAGACCGTCCACCAGATTCTCCTCGTCGGTACGGGGCTGTCTTAGGATGAGTATCGCCTGCCGCGCTTCACGAATTGTGTTCTGGATCTGGTGGCGGGCGAGGCCGGTTAACTCGGAAGCGGCTTGTTGGTCCCCTTGCATGCTGTCAGATGCCTCCAACAGCACAGAAACAGTGGAGCAACCCTGAATGACGGTGTCGTGCATCTCGCGGGCGACCCGCGTGCGCTCCTCAAGCACTGCCGCAAAGCGTTCACGCATCCGGCGAAGGCGGAGGTAGTGGAGCAGAAAGACGACGGCGCTCACCAGCGCCAATAGCAGAAATATGAACCACGGCCTTACATAGAATGGCGCGAGCCTGCGTATCGGGAACGTAAGCTCAGCGACCGGCGACGCGACTCCGGATTCAAATGCCTGGACCTCGAAGCGATAGTGGCCTGCAGGCAGACTGGTGTAGACAGCCGTTCGAGAACTCCCGGCTTCCTGCCAATCGCTATCAAAACTGTCCAGGCGATAGCGCATCCAGATTCGCTCCTGCGAACCGAGCAATGCAGGCGCAAAGGTAATCTCGGCACGTGAGGTAGATGCTCCAAGGACGATTTCTCCCGCCGCCGGAACCGCGCGACCGTCTACGGTGATGCTCTCCACAATGATCGGGAAAGTGGGGAGCGTCGTTTGCAACTCGGGTTGGATCTGGACGAGGCCCTTGTTGCTTGGGTAAAGCAACTCTCCGCTTTGAGTGAAAGCTCCTGACGGTTGGATGCCGTTGTAAATCTCGGCCGAGTCGAGTTCCTGGGAAACTGGGTAGATCCGCGGCGAGATACGAGAGAGCCGACCCTCAGCGAGAGCGCGTAAGTCGTTCTTCGACAAGCGCGCTACCTCGCTTAGCCCGTTGACCCACAGGTCCCCTTTCTTATCTTCCAGGATTTGTCCGACAAAGTGCGACGGTAGCCCTTGGGCCGTCGTTACGGCTGTAACAGAGCTGCCATCTTGACGGTAGAGACCGCGATTGGTGCCCACCCAGATTGTTCCATCTGCGTCCTGATGCAGTGCCCAGATGGTCGTGTCCCGCAACGCCGCGGTAAACGGTCCCGAGACCCAATGCCCCTCGTGCAGCTTGAAAAGGCCGGAAAAGCTGCCGACCCAAAGGTCTCCATTCCGATCTTGCAACAAAGCCATGACGCTCACTGGGAAAGGAATATGAAGTATCGTGACGCGTCCCGCCGCGATGTGATTCAATTCACCGTCTGTACCCACCCACAAGCTGCCGTCGCGGTCCTGGAGCATGACACGTATGAAATCGTTCGATAGGCCCTGATCAGTGGTGTAGTGCTCGATCGCAGATCCGCTAAGTCGAAAAATTCCCCACCCTTCGGTGCCGACCCAGAGAGAGCCGTCGGCAGCGCGCAGCAAGTTGCGAATCGTGACTCCTCGCAGCCCACGCAGTACTTCCTGGCGCATGAGTCCGTCCTGTTCGCGATAGAGATTGGTCGAACACGCCCAGACTGAGCCGTCGTGGTCGACAAAGACACTCCCGAAGTCCGCGTCAAGCGAGCCAGGGAGTGGAAGCATACTCATCGCCGACCGACTTAACCGCTCCATGCCGATTTGGCTACCGATCCAAAGGTTCCCCTCACGGTCTTCATAGAGGTTTAGGATTGACTTGCTGGGCGG